>Ga0070681_10005983_pt1 | contig 11786 bp, 14 predicted proteins | sample KBSC83BmetaG_FD_65650 | JGI IMG/M metagenome (GOLD analysis project Ga0070681, IMG submission 65650) | Corn rhizosphere microbial communities from Kellogg Biological Station, Michigan, USA - KBS C8-3B metaG | ecosystem: Host-associated > Plants > Roots > Rhizosphere | place: USA: Michigan...
CGTGCGTTTGAGGCAGGAAGGGACACGTGCACCAAACAAGGCAAGCGGTTCATGCTTGCGAATGAAAGTACGTCGCCTACACGGATGTGGATCGACACGACAGTCGATGTGACGTTTAGATGTCTCAATGAGGACGACCCAGAGTACGTCAGACCTCGAATTCGCCAAGCACCAGACGTGATAATCGAGGATCAAAAGAAGTGACGGTCAGTAGCCACATACGATTTGGACAGGGAGAGGAGCCGGCTTGTTGAACGTTCAAGTCGCTCTGTTTTATTCTCTGGTGCCGTTGATAGTTCCATTACATAGAGAGAAGAAACCATCGTGTCATCTTTCAGGCCTGTGAGACGGCAGTAGAGAGATTGTGCACCGGCCACTTATCGTAGGATCGCCAGCGGCATCGGCTTCATCCTTTTCTGGTCCCTGCTCGTCAGTATTCCGGTCAGCCTGGCGCGTGATGAGCCGACTGTTCAGCAGGTTTCAGGAAAGTCGCATCAACATCTTGAGCCGTTTACCATTAACGACGACTGGGAACTACGCTGGGATTACAAGGGCGACGCCGGGAATGATCTCTTTCAGATGGTGCTCCAATCAAGCCCCGCGGACGTGCCTGTTGATGTGGTGACGCAGAAAGGCTCGGGGCACGGAGTCAAGCATCACAAAACTGGTGGGACCTATTACCTCTAAGTCATCAGCATGGGGAAATGGACCATTACAGTCGTTCAGCGATGACAAGGGCGTCCTCCCTTCCTCACAACTGGCCCTGACACGTCTTCACGGTTTGCCTAGCTTACCACTGCCAATTGATGAAACGTATGTCCTGACCCCCTACGATCAACAAACCCTCTCCGGTACCGACAGAAATCCATTGGACCACAGAGCCGCCCAGCAACCAGGAGCCTATTGGTACAAGCGTGACCCCCCGTTCAGGGACATCATGGTGAATGTTCGGGTGACGGATGGAGAATTGACCGTATGGTGGCCCAACTCTGACCAACCAGTAGGGAACCTGAAAAGACACTGGCGCGACCCGATACCCCATCAAGCGGGCCAGGGAGCCGTCAACAGACCGATCGATGAGTGAGATTGGATCAATGAGAGTGGGTAACAGATCGTATCGAACACGACTGGATCAGTTCGGACTAGAGCACTAAAAAGAAAGACCCGCGATGCGTTACGATACTCCGCGTCTTACTCCATCGCATGCACTGCCTCATGCACTACCGACGGCGACCTGTCTGTTGTGGATGATCGCCTCAAAACTCCTGGCGGTCTGCCCGTCGATCGTGACGATCCTGTTGCGGATCTGCCCGGTCTTTCCCTTCATCTCTCTCCAGCAAACCTGGCTGGGCATACGCGACGACACCGCTGCACATAGCGGCCGCCATTATTACAACCTTGAGTACCGTTCGTGACCATGGTCTGATCATCATCTCAGCCTTCCCCTTGAAAAATGAGCCTGCTGAGTCAAGAACACTATCCATGAACCTAACATTTGAATGTGTCGATTCCATGAAGGATACATTTCAGGGTGGTTAACTTTGTGGAGGAGAGTCATCGTAAAACGATCGATTGCCACAGGGGGGCTATAGTACTGCGGGCAAGGGCGAGGCAAACCATCGCGACTATCGAGACGCACTCAAGGAAACGAGCGAGGTGACCGGACCTTCACCTTTTTCAGAGATTATGCGCTCCCCCATACTCTAGATAATTACCCACTTACCGGCTGCCTCGCCCGCCCAGTTTCAGCGTTGACACTTCTTCGCACCCCAACTTGCAGTTTGATCCCTCCGCTCCTACAATCAATACGCTACCCTGCGAGGCACTCATGCCCTTCTCGATTCGTCCCATTTGTCGCTCCCCGTTGCAGTGTTCTGTCACAAAAAACGTGAGTCGGTCCCTCAAGCTCCTGGTGGCCTACTGTTCAGGCTTCTGGTTACTGTTAATATTCCTCGTGCTGAGTAGCGGACCAGTGTATGCAGAATGGATGGCGGTTGAGCAATTGGCAGGAATAATGACTGTGTACGTTGATCCAGACACCATTCACAGGAAAGGGAATCTGGTGACGATGTGGCAGTTAATCGACTTTACGACAATGCAAGGGGGGAGGAGCCCCAGCCGATTTTCATCTACGAAGATTCAAAAGCAGTTCGACTGCGCGGAGGATCATCTGCGGTTGCTAGCGCTCACGGATTTCTGGGGCAATATGGGAACCGGTGAAGCGACTGGTGCTACCATTGGCGGAGGCCACTGGATCCCCATTGAACGCGAGAGTTTGAATCACGCGCTGTGGGAAGTGGCCTGCAATACGCCGTGATCGCACTGTCGCGTGTCGCCTTCGACGTCAATCAGGTGACGCCATGAGTCTCGACAGCCTCAACCGCAATATGTCTATCGAGGAAGCTACTGTTTCCAAGATGTGGGAGATCGGCAGAACCATATGAACGAATGGGTTCCATACAACGACCACAAAATTAAAGTATGTTCCCAAAGCCTAGCGGATACCAGTTGGTTACCTCTGGCACTTGTATGGAAGTCAGTAGGAGACCAAGAATTGCTCAAGACAGTGCATGGTGAATCAACTGACATCTGCAAGGGCTGTAAAGAGGCCGATAGCATTGCCCTCAGAAAGGCAAAGCGATGGATCGACCAGAATCATTGAACCAAATCTACCTCCAACTGAAAACGTTCTTCTGAGCGACCCATGACAAGATCAAGGAGCAGATTGTAGCGAAACAGAAGTAAAACGATTCATGTATGGAAATCGTCCATGCCCAGGCAGGAAGAACGAGACGTTACACTTTGTGCAGCTCCAATCATTATCATCCTCATCGCAATAGTCGCGGCGGCAGTTGGAGGTTTTGAGGTCTGGTGGATTCATCAACCACCTCTGTCATCTACTTCTTCCACGCTCCTGGATATCAACACGGCAACAGTGAATGAGCTAACCACCTTGTCGGTAATTGACCAATCGACAGCGGAGAAGATTGTCACTGAGCGTCCCTACAATCGAACCGATGTTCTCGTAGAGAAAAACATCATCACCCAGGCGACGTACGACAAGATCAAGGATCAGGTAGAGGCGAAGCAGAAATGAGATGGGGCAGCGAGCGGGGAAGGGAACGACGAAATAATTCTACGCATGGAACAAACAACACCAAACATAGAAGTTATAAAATCCTATGCGGAGATAGCATTTTCTCCTATGCCACGGTGACAGTCGAGGAAGAGGAAGGAGGATTTCTATCCCCTATTGACGAACCCCTCGCTCGAACGTGTAAGATCGATTCGTCTAACAGTAGCAAGCATGTAACAGTTTCGTGCCTATGGCCGACTGAGTACATACGCCACTCATGCTTCACGCTTGAACCCATCACACGGGCTATGGCATATGGTTCATCCCGCTTGATATGAGGCTCCGGTAATATGAGCAGGCATCTCCGAGTCGCTGTTTTCGCCATCGGCATGGGTCTTGTTGTTAGCGTCCTCAGCTGCGCCTCCACAGAGTCTCAGCAGCGCAAGGCACGGGCAGCCGACTTTAACCAATGGCTCGGACAAGCGAAAGAAGGCCGGGTAAAACAGGTCGGCCCGCCTGACTCCTGCACCGGGGCGCAGACCCAGGGCGGCGAAATCTGTGAATGGCGCACCAATGGAAATTCGCTACGCTACCGCTATGACTCGAATGGCATTGCCCGACATTGGATGTATACGAATCGTCAATTGGGAGTGATGGAGACGGCGCAGGATCACGAATCACAAGAGGGCGTGTGGCAATCCATTAAAGACTCCTATGATAAAATGAACTTTGGCTTTGCCGGGACTGGTCGTTGAATATTTGATTGAGCATGAATGATGCTTCTCATGGAAAGGACTGTTCATGAGGTAAATAACCATGACCGGCCCACAGAACCGTACCCATAACATTTCTGTGGAGGTATGCCATGTATACCAAGATCTGGGTAAGGAGTGTCGTTTTGGTGGGTGTTCTCGGCGGCGTATGGTTCAGCAGCAGTCATGCCGGAGAAGGAACGGCTCCTTCGCTAGAAGCCGTCAACCATATCGGTTCAGTCCTCGTCAAAGCCTATGCGTTCGAGCCTATACACCCCAATCCGCCCAACCATCTGTGGCTGGACGAAGGCAACGGCCGGGTCCAGTTTATGATGTTTGATAAGCCATTGAGCGATCCTACTGCAGTATTGCAGTGGGTAGGTCAAGGCATCAAAGGCCGGTTTTGTGCTGAATCGCAGCCAGATCGTGGGAAGACAGGTTTTACCCATTTTCATCGGACCAATACTCCCGCGACCGGAGATACGTCCATGCATGGTGCGAAAGGCGAGGAGGGCTATTGGTTGAAGCATGTGTCGGTAGCCGAATTCGACATGGAGCACAAGGGAGAACACGGGGGACATGGAGGAGGAAAGACACATTATAAACCTGGTGACATAGAGAATGTGCCTCAGCCGACGACGCCTAAGTGCAAGTAGTCCCTTGAATGTAAGGTGTGTGTCGTTCCTTTAAACGGGATTGTAGCGAGTTCGAGACGCATGGTTCGTTACGGAGAGGATTCGATGATCGACATCCAACCGGAGGGCGCCGTTCCTGATAGGAATGGCACCCGTTTATCTCGGTGATGCCATGCGCTCGATATTCGACAGTGTTCACCAGAAGACCACCTCCTCGGTTTCTCTAGGGTATTTCTATTCATTAATGCGATCCATCGCTCACGGGTCGAGCTACTGCATGGCCAGTATTATTGTTAGACCGTCTTTCCTAGTTAATACATCTGTAACAGTGAAGGACTACCCTACAGCTGATAGCCGACTTCACCTCGTTACCAAAAAGGTGGACCGTGCCCGCTGCTCCCAAAAAAGTTCTGATTGTCGAAGATGAGGCGGACATCGCTCAATTGGTGAAACTCTATCTGGAGAAGGAGGGGTTTCATGCCAACATCGCAAAGACAGGAGTGGAAGCGCTGCGTCTCATTACATCCGAACGACCGGATCTCCTCATTCTTGACCTCATGCTTCCGGAAATAGACGGCATAGAAGTCTGTAAAAAAGTCCGCAATGTGCCGGATACCGCGCTCCTTCCCATCATTATGTTGACAGCCAAAGCGGAAGAGTCCGATACCATCATCGGGTTCGAGCTTGGTGCCGACGACTATGTGACGAAACCCTTCAGCCCTAAAACGTTGGTCGCCAGGGTCAAAGCGCTCTTTCGTCGCCTTGACCGGAGAAGCCATCCAGAACAATCATCTTTTAATTTCGGACCGCTCCTATTGGATCTGTCCCGGCATGAAGTGACGATAAAGGGCAAAGAGGTTGCGCTCACAGCTAAGGAATTCTGCCTGCTCGAACATCTGCTGCGTCACCCCGGCCGTGTACTGACGCGGGATGTTCTGTTAAACGCGATCTGGGGCTATGACTACTATGGGACGACGAGAACCGTCGATGTCCATATCCACCGTTTGAAACTCAAACTCCCTCTCTTGGACGACGCGATCATCTCCGTGAAATCGCTTGGCTATAAGCTGTCGGATCATGTCCTTGATTAGGCGCGTTGACACGCGATCATTTGCACATGACTAGTCTCTGGCATCTCTTCTTCCCTGTCATTCTCCTGCCCCCCTTCTGTCTTATGGCCATCCTCGGGTGAAAGAATTCGAAGCGAGCATCGGAACAATCGTACAGGACGACATCACTCGTCAATTCGGCTATCCACAGCGGCTCAAAAAACTTTCATCAGGAATCGAAATTTGGGGGTACGAGTTTCTGTCCGGGAATTCTCGATCTATCGGTCACTAGGAGCATAGTGCGCCGCATCGTTCGTAACGGGACATGAGTCGCCCGGCTCCTGGATCTTCAGCCCGATATCCTCCAGCGCCTTTCCATACTGTCCGCGATACTCACGTACCCGCGCTGGTGCCTGCTTATACGTCTTCAGACAGGCCCGATACGACTTCAGCAGCAAGCCGGCTTTATATAGACTGCCTTGGCGGCCTCGTCCTGATTGAATTGCTGACATTGAATTGCCGCTTCCCGATCGAGCCGCCCCCTCTGGCATGTTTCCGCAGGTCATGTCGATGAACTTACGGGGATGCACACAGCCGTCGGCTACAATATCAGCGTAAATACGGACAGAACACTGCACACCATTCGAATCCTGTGTGCCACTCGAAATCGAGCTCCATGATTGCCTCGCGAGAGCGCATAGACCACACGTTGCCACTGTTGACCCGGAGCAGGCATATCCCGTTACGCTCGTCACAAGGTGATGTTACTGATTCGTTAACTTCTGGGATCACGGTCACTCGCGTTTATCGTCCCTGCACGCACCGACAGATGTTACACAGAATTGATCCGCTGCTGATCCCCCGGTGCTGTGGAGATTATAGAAATACCGTGAACGGGAGGTCATGCCGATGCTGAACACAGGCTCATCGACTCGTCACAGGAACATGAATTCAGCGATGCAGTCGAACTATCAGATCCGATCAGTTGCCCCCTTCTCTCGACCCGTCAACGTGCTGACCTTCGATCTCGAGGAATATTTTCACGCATCGCGGTTCGACTCTCCCATGCGCCGCCGCCATTGGTCATCATTCCAGAGCCGGGTGCACCTGACCATCGAGCGAATTCTCGAATTGCTGGACCACCATTCGACGAAGGCAACATTTTTTACCTTGGGGTGGCTGGCTGAACGGCACCAGTCGGTCATACGATCCATAGCGGCGGCCGGCCACGAAATTGCCTGTCTTGGGTATGGACATGAACTGGTTGCTGCTCAAACCCCGCAGGGTTTCCGACAGGACATCCGCCGGGCCAAACACATTCTGGAGGATGTCACAGGGCATCGGGTCGTCGGCTTCCGCGCGCCGAGCCTGAGTATCACCGCGCACACACCATGGGCCCTCGCCATCGTGGCCGATGAAGGATTTCTCTACGACAGCAGTGTGCTGCCGATCCGGCATGATCTGGCGGGAATTCCCGGCGCGAACCAATGGATCCATCCAATTGCCTGCGAAGGAAGCAGTCTCTGGGAAGTTCCACCCTCCACGATGAATGTTGGAGGATTCCGCATTCCTATCGGTGGAGGCGGGTATCTCAGGGCTCTCAGCTACCCGGCTATGAAATCTCTTCTGTCTCGAATCGAAGAGCTCGACGAACCGATCGTCGTATACATGCGGTCATGGGAGATCGACGCCGCGCAACCACGCATGCGGAGCACAGTCCTCTCCGAATTCCGTCACTACTTGAATCTCGATAAAACGGCCGGCCGGCTCCACCAATTACTTGCAGACTTTCACTTCGGGCCGGTCAGAGAAGTGCTCCTTCCGATTCACGAACAGGTCGGGGAATTTTCCGTACAGCCGGTGCATGATCCAGTCAGAGGCGATACCCAACAGGCATCTCCTCTCCTCATAACCGTATAACAAGGAGAGGTCTTATGCCATGTCCACGCTGTGCCGGCTTGGTAGTGCCTGAGCTCCTCTGCGAAGGGAGAACCAGGGTCATGGCCCATCGGTGCATTCATTGCGGTGATCTCAGCGATCGCGTGATTGTTCTGAACCGCCAACATAACCCCCTTCCCTCCCCAAGCCGGTCGAGAACTCCCATCTATCGAAGCGATCGGTGGAATAAACATACATCGATGTTCGCATGATTCCGTTACGGGGAATGGCGCTAGGACTCTGGAAAGGCACCAGAATATGGTCAGGCACAGGAGCAAGATCTCCAGCGGGGACATGATTTTGGTCGGTTCTTTCTTTCCAGCCGATCCGCGCGGTGCGGTTCTGCCAATCGTACAAGCAGCGATAGACAACCAGCCGAGGAACAGAAGGCCGAGCTGTCTATTCGATGTGGACCTCTGGGCCCTTCTCGCTGGTTGTTCTCGTACCTCTAACCAGAAAGCTCCGCCATTCGGCTCGGCACAAACTTGGCACCTGCCGCATCCGTTGCCTAACCGGATTTTGACTACGCCGAAGAGGCAATTGTATCGACTCGGCAGAACGAGTAGAGTTTATTGAATTGCAAGGAGTGTCGTAAGTGAGACATCTATAGGTGTGTTCTATTCTGTGCCCTCTGCTCTCTGCTTTCCGGATTGCGCCTGGTGTGCTCGTTCTTCTTTCAGCATGTGTCCCGGGACCCGACTATCCGGATTGGGTTCGTGTCGGCGCGACAACGAAAAGTGATGTGATCGATCGATAGGGCCACTCGATATGGTGATTGAATCTTCTGCTGGGGACACCGCAGTCTACTGGCCCCTCGCTTCGACATTCCCACCGCTCAGGTGGCCCATCCGGAACGGCTATGACCAGCATGCAACGGATCAATCCTGGTCTAAGCACCCATGATCTGAATGCAGAGAGGATAGAATTGTCACGGAGCGAAATTCATATCCGCTATGACACTTTCGACACTAAGGGGATCGTACAGGAACTGTCTTTCCCTAAGCGACCGATCCGATTCCGAGCTTTTGTAACAGGAACTCGCCAGACTCATTGCCAGTAATTGGACAAGGACCGAGCTTGGTTCTCCTTTCTCCTGGAGCGCGCTAAGAGACTTTTTCATGAACACTGCCTCTCTGCCGGCTCTCACAATTGACACAGGCACCTGTTATGCGGTGTTTGCCTATGATATCGGGTGGTCGATCAATCTGGAGGAGATCAACAGACGGATCACGACTGACCGGGAGCGCAGTCGGCTCAGGCATAAGACGAGGGCTCCGCAGTACTTTGAATACCGGCCGGCTCCCCTCCGTCTTATGCAAGAGGGGGAAAGCTTCACAATCGGCCCCTATCGCTCCAGTCCGACAGTCGAAGTAATGGTCTATGACTTCGGTGCGGTCACCATCACCTACCGGTTTACGCTGAACGGTCCCTTCGAAAGATTGCTGGAGCTCAGCGAATCACTCTATGAAAACCAGCCATTGCTGACAGAATCCCGCAAGCGGGTGGAGCAACTCGTTCAGGCGATTTATCCGTCGATCGAACGGCCCAAGATCGCGAAAGAGGTCGAGGATTACATTATTTTCTCCATTGAGGCCTACTCGCCGGCGCAAGGATCTCCGCTGTGGAACAGCCGGGAAACAGAGCTGGCTCAAGTGCTTCGCGGAGAACGGACATTGCTCTCAGACCAGGAAATTCAAGATGCCATGTCCTGCCGTATTTCCTACAGGGTCGAGGATGCCGCACTCATCGACTGGCACTCGGCCGTACTTTTTGGAAAAGAAATGGAGGATGTGCGAGCCGTGCTGGAGTTTGCCAATGTGGAACTGTTGGAAATGCGGATGCTCGACGAACAGCTCGATACGGCGCTTGATGAGGGGTACGCAGCCTTGGCTCGAAAGCCCCGCCTGCTGCCGCTTCCCGGTTCGCACGACAAGGACACGACGCATATCGCACGGATGCAAGTCGATGGCGCGCTGCTCTTCGAGCGGGTCACGAATACCCTGAAGCTCCTGGGCGATCAGTACCTTGCGCGTGTCTACCGCCTCACATCCCAACGATTCCACCTGGAAGAGTGGGATGTCAGCATTTTGCGCAAACTGGAGACGCTGGAAAGCATTTACGGGAAGATGTCAGACCGCGCGACGACGCGCCGCATGGAAGTGCTCGAGTGGATCATCATCGTTCTGATCGCGATCTCGATCGCGGTGTCATTCCTCCCGATGGCCGGATGACCCCTTGCCCAGCATCACCTTCCGGATTGAGTCGCCGCTAAGGCAGGTTCACGCAGTGAGAGTTCCGTTCCCGGCAACTCGTCCGGCTCTCCGAGCCCGAACGGTTCCCGGCGTAACTCGCCGCCGTTTCGTGCACGATAGACCAGTTCGTCGGTCTGAAAGTCATATTCTGGAATCTCCTGATTCTCCCATCGCTTTGTGAAGTATTGATAGAAGAGGGTATAGAGCCCGTGGTGGGCGAGATTGTGTTGAAAGACGTACTCTGGCATCCACTGGACGTCGAGACCCGTATGATAGTGCTGGAGCCAGAGGTAATCGCCGAGAATGACCATTCTCAGATGTGGTCGATCGGAATAGAGCTTCAACCGGATCACCTTCCCGCTGGCCCGAAACCGCTTGATCAACGCAATCGTGTCTTGCAGTTCTTTCCGGAACCGGTCCTGAGAAATATCAGGATGCGACAGCGATTGGGCTCGCCTCGCCGCTTCTTCTGAAAACGGATTCAAGAGCAGCAGCTTCGCTTCAAGGCAGGTTTCCAGCAAGACGTGCATTTCAGCCTTCTCGCCCACGACTGTGCCGTGGCCGGTCACGCCGATAGCCAGGACGGTCCGTCCTAAACTTTGCTGCTGTTTAAGCTCGCGTATAGTTTTGCCGGCCCCAGGATCGTGTAAAGGGAAAAATGAGACTAATCCGGCTCCCCGGGCCATGATCGCATGCCGTCGATCCTTGGCACTCCGCCAGAGGTAGTTGGAGATCAGAATGAGCAAGAGTGCCACTCCGACTTCAATCGTCAGCAACAGTATCTTCTCGTGTTCGACATGCGACCAGAACGTCAGGAACTGACGGGCAATATTCGGCAATGACCAGGCGATCCCGGCGCTGAGCATGACGACCACCGCATGAAACACCAGAGAACTGACTTCGGTCACAAACTCCTGTAGCTGAGATAGTTTTCCTCGGTACATGTCTTCCTTTCACACGGTGCAATCGAAAAGGGCACAGACTTGTGCTCCGCTCTTTTACATCGCGACGCGACACTCGGTCCTGCTATGAGCTTCGCCGACCCGCGTTACGGACAGGTAAATTCCCGGCCAACATGAGGTAAACATTGTCTTTTTCCATCGGTCTTTGTGCCTGCGCGAATGGTGCAGAGCCGTACCAGCCGATTGTCTGTCCCTGTGACAAGAGATAATCAGCGTATAGAAGCAGTTCGAGTTGAGCGAGTTCGCCCTTTGGCATGTGATGAGAGGTGGAGTGCCAATGACGAAGAGGGATGAGATGGCGGCGCACAATCGGCAGGACCGTCCAAACGAGTACCCGCCCACTGACACAGCCGGACAGTCAACGTCAGGACCTTGGCCGTTCGCTCCATCGAATCGGTCTCATGGCCGTTCCCAATGTCAGCAGGCCAATAATAATCAGGAAGAAGACAAGAGACACAAAAAGAAAGAATGCTCCTCTCACTTCAGAAAGCATGGACTTACCTCCTTTTCACTTCACCGTCCGCGTCGCGCAGTTACTTCAAGTACTGCTCGGGATCGATCGATTCCTCCGCCATCGGCCCAGTTTTAGGAATCGTCACCATATGGAGACGGCCTCCGACGGCTCCGTTCTCGATCTGAAACTCCTTCCCATGATCGATCGTCATGCGGATCGCGATCATGTAGAGACCTTTCGCATCCTCCATGGAAAAGGACGAAGAAATGCAATCGTCCTCTTTACTCAACGTGTTTGCTCTATTGGCGGCGCGTACATCCGGGCGATGCTTTTCCTGCTCAAAATGAGCACTCGTGTCTAATAGTAATGCGGCGATGCCGACTTCTCCGATGAATTTCGCCCCGCAGCCTTGAAAACTCTGTTTTCCGACCCGCTCCGCAAGTAACTGCCATTGGCCTTTGCGATTCTTATCCCACCGGAGTTCTCGCACGGTCACGATCGGCGTCGGGCCATCAAAACCGGCCACAGCAATTGAGGCGATGTGCTTGCTCGATGGGGGTGGCAGGCTCGCTGTATGCGACGGGAGGGGGCCCGTATGGTCACGGTACGTCTGCCGCAATTTCTGAATTAACATATCCGCCTGCGCTTCGAGCGAAAGAGATTTCTGC
>Ga0070681_10005984_pt1 | contig 11786 bp, 9 predicted proteins | sample KBSC83BmetaG_FD_65650 | JGI IMG/M metagenome (GOLD analysis project Ga0070681, IMG submission 65650) | Corn rhizosphere microbial communities from Kellogg Biological Station, Michigan, USA - KBS C8-3B metaG | ecosystem: Host-associated > Plants > Roots > Rhizosphere | place: USA: Michigan...
AATTTCATCGTTCAATCCCTTCATGGCCACATCGGAACTCACATGACGGCATTCTAGGTTTGGCGCCACGGCAGTAACAGTTGCAGATTTATAACATTGTGTACGTTACAGTTATTGCTAAATAAAACTGTACTCCCCGCGATCGACAGTAACTGTGACTATTAAACACGTCAACCGCGTTCCATCATCGATACATCATGGATTCTGAACTGGCCACGACGCTATACAAGTCAGTCGCGGGCGACATCTCGGTGCTGATCGATTCGGGAACGCTGCTTCCCGGCGACCGTGTGCCTTCGGTTCGGCGCTTGAGCCGCCAAAAGCGAGTAAGTATCTCCACTGTGCTGCAAGCGTACCGGTTGCTCGAAAATCGAGGTGTAATTGAGGCGCGCCCGCAGTCGGGATATTACGTCCGCAGGCATACTCGTACGATCGCCGAGCCGGCGCTTACCAATCCACCGAAAGCGCCGCGGCCAGTCGGAGTGCACAACCTGGTGAGCCGCGTGCTGGCTGCGGGACACGACCCGCGGGTGGTGAAGCTGGGCGCGGCCTTCCCAGGGCATGAGTTGATGCCGGCGGCAAAACTACAGCGGATACTTTCTGTCACTGCGCGTCGGTATCCCGAGACGCTCACCACCTACTCAGTGCCGCCCGGACGCGAGGAACTGCGCAGGCAGATCGCGCGCCACGCGCTCGACTGGGGTTGTAGTTTCTCCTCAGATGACGTGATTATCACCAACGGCTGCATGGAAGCGTTGAACCTCTGCCTGCGGGCCGTGGCAAAGCCAGGCAACATTGTCGCTCTCGAGTCTCCGACCTATTTCGGAGTGCTGCAGATAATCGAAAGTCTCGGCTTGAAAGCACTCGAGATTCCCACTCATCCCCGGGATGGTATCTCGCTCGATGCGCTGACTCTCGCATGCGAGCGCGAAAAGGTCGCGGCGTGCATCGTCATGTCCAATGTGAGCAACCCACTGGGCAGCATAATGCCCGAGTCCGCCAAGAAGAAGCTGGTGAGATTGCTTGCCGAGCACGGTGTTCCACTGATCGAGGACCTCGTGTATGGCGACCTTTACTTTAGGGGTTCGCCGCCGCGCGCTGCTAAAGCATACGATAAGCATGGCACAGTGATGCTGTGCTCGTCGTTCTCAAAGACCCTCGCACCAGGCTTTCGCATGGGCTGGGTCGCACCGGGTCGTTACTATGCGCAGATCGAGCGGCTTAAGTTCATCAGCTCGGTCGGTAACCCCGAGGTGTTACAGCTTACGATCGCGGAATTTCTGGAGAACGGCGGCTATGATCGCCATCTGCGATGGCTGCGCCGCGAATTGGCCGAGCGTGTGGAATCCACCAAGCGCGCCGTATGCGAGCATTTCCCGGAGGGCACCCGCGTGACGAACCCCAACGGCGGTTTTGTCGTGTGGGTGGAATTACCGCCGGGCTCGGATTCGCTCGCGCTCTATGAAAGCGCAATGCGCGAAGGCATCAGCATCGCGCCGGGCCCGATGTTTTCTGCTTCTGACCGTTACCGCAACTGCGTGCGTCTTAACTGTGGTTGTTCCTGGACGCCGGTGGTCGAGCGTGCGCTTGCGCGCGTCGGGGAAATCGCGAAAATGCAGCTTGCCCGGACCACCATGCATCCGCGTATCCGCCAGCACGCGCGGCCACAGTTTCGCGATTGACCACGCGACCCGAATCTCTGCGCGAATGTCCGGAATCACTCCGGCTCGATATGCGCGGCCTGCGCAACCTTCGCCCACTTGATGCGTTCGGCCCGCATATAACTCGCAAATTCAGACGGCGAGTTCCCGATCGGATCTGTGCCTTCGCGCACGAGGCGCTCGCTTACGTCGGGTGATTTCACGATCGCGCGCAGCTCCTGCGTCAGCCGTTCGAGGATCGCGTTGGGGGTGCGCGCAGGGGCCGCGACGCCGTACCACGAATCGATTGCGTAACCGGGCAAGCCCGCTTCGGCGATCGTTGGTATCTCGGGAGCGGCGAGCGTGCGTTTGGCGCCGGTGACACCGAGTGCCTTGAGCCTGCCGCTGCGCACTTGAGGGAGCGCCGGCACGACCGGGCCGAACATTAACTGGACTTCGTCCGCGAGCAGCGCAGGCATCGTTTGTCCCGATCCTTTATAGGGAACATGCACGATGTCGATCCCCGCCATGATTTTGAACAGCTCGGCAGCGAGATGATTCGACGAGCCGTAACCCGAGGAAGCGTAGTTGAGCTTGCCGGGAGAACGTTTGGCGCGTGCGATCAGTTCCCGGATCGAATCGGGTCCTGCCGGCAGAGTCAGCAGCACGGCGGAAGTCGAAGCGATTTGTGTGATTGGAGCGAAATCCCTGTCCGGGTCGAACGCCATGTGCCGCTTCAAAACCGGCGCGATCGTGAGTGATCCGGGTGTTGCGAGCAGGAGCGTGTAACCATCGGGAGCGGACCTCGCGACGAGCTCGGCTGCGATATTGCCGCTCGCGCCGCCGCGATTATCGACGACGATCTGCTGCCCCAGCCGCTCACCCAGTTTCTGTCCGACCAGGCGCGCGACCGAATCGCTCGAGCCGCCCGGCGTAAAACCGACCAGGAAACGAATCGGCTTGGCCGGGTAATCCTGCGCCGCCCGCGCAGCGAAGTTTCCCGTGAAGGCTGCGGCGAGCAGCGCGCATACCACGGCGCGTCCCGCGAAGCGCGCAATCACGCGTGCGCGGCGGACTTTGACGTCGCCACTCAATCGACGGTAGCGCGCGTAGCTTTCACTACCTTGCCCCATTTGACGCCATCGGATTTTATTTTCGCGCTGAATTGCTCGGGCGTGCTCGCAAACACTTCGAGGCCTTGTTTGACAAACTGCTCGTTGACTTCCGGCGATCGCATCATCTTGACGATTTCCGAATTGAGCTTTTCGATGATTTCGCGCGGTGTGCGCGCAGGCGCGAGCACGCCGTACCAGCCGCTCACTTCGAAGCCCGGCACTCCCGCTTCATCCATCGTCGGAATCTGCGGAATTGCGGGCTGGCGTTTGCGCGTCGCTACAGCGAGACCGCGCAGGCGCCCGTTGCCGAGATAAGGCAGCGGCGTGAGTATCGTCGTGATCATCATATGCGCCTCACCCGCGATGACGGCGGTAATCGCGGCGATGTTTCCTTTGTAAGGGACGTGCACGATGTTGACTCCCGTTTGCGCTTTGAGCATTTCTCCGGCGAGATGCGTCGGCCCGCCGGTACCGGCCGAAGCGAAGTTGAGATTGCCAGGTCGCGCCCTGGCCAGGGCGATCAGCTCTTTCATGGTTTTTGCAGGCACCGAAGGATGCACCACGAGCAGGAGCGGAGTGCCGCCGACCAGGCTGATGGGGTCAAAGCTTTTGACGGAATCGAACGGCACTTCTTTGTAAAGCGCGGGATTGATCGCCAGCACGCCAAGGTTTCCGAGTAACAGCGTGTAGCCATCGGGCGCGGACTTGGCAACGTATCCGGCGCCGATATTGCCACCCGCGCCGCCGCGATTTTCGACTACGACTTCCTGTTCCCACGCCTCCTTGTAGCGCTGCGCTACCACGCGCGCGAACAGGTCACCCGCGCCGGCCGGCGCAAACGGCACCACGAGGTGAATCGGTTTGACCGGATAGCTGCGCGCTGCTCCCGCTGCAGAGGACTGCGCCAAGGCGTCGATTGCAGTCCATGCATTCAGATTAGCAACCGCACTCAGAAACAGAACGTGTAATTTCAATTTTCCCTCATGAATGACATTATTCCGCGGCTTACACTTATTTTGCCGCATCGGCTTTGACGCATGTCAAAACAGGACCCGCAGCATACGCCAGGCCGCCGCGTATCGCGTGTTGCGTCTGGTATACTGCCGAAAAAATGCGCGACACGCCACGCTTACGTCGCACCCCGCAATTTATTTTGACTTTCATGGATCGCAACTCAGCTTAGCGTACCAGCGCGCGGCGCAGATTAACGAGGCAGATTTCTGATGGCATTCGACGCAACGAGACCCGATCTGACTATCGGCGTGCTGGGTGCCGGCGCGATGGGACGCGGCATCGTCCAGGTTGCGGCGGCAGGCGGCATGCATGTTCTGATGATGGATACGCGTGCCGGCGCTGCGCAGGAGGCGCGCGGTTTCATCGAGAAAATGCTGCTGCGCGCCGCCGACAAAGGCAGCATCAGCCATCTTGATGCCCAGGCCGCGCTCGGTCGAATCAGGATTGTCGACGCGCTCGCCGACTTCGCAGGGTGCCATGTCGTGATCGAGGCGGTGATCGAAAACCTCGACATCAAGCGGCAGGTCTTTGGCGAGCTCGAAGACATCGTCGCGCCCGGCTGTATCCTTGCCACCAACACGTCGTCGCTCTCGGTGACCACGATCGCCGCGAAACTGAAAACACCGCAGCGCTTTGCGGGATTCCATTTCTTCAATCCGGTGCCGCTGATGCGGCTGGTTGAAGTGATTTCTGGCTTGCAGACCGAAGACTGGGTATGCGATGCGCTGGAGGCGATCGGCAAACGTATGACGCGCGAACCGGTGCGGTGTACCGACGCGCCAGGTTTTCTCGTCAATCAGGTCGGACGCGGCTTCACCCTCGAGGCTGCGCATCTGGTACACGAAGGCATCGCCGGATTTCCCGATGTCGATCGTGTCATGCGCGATGTCGGCGGTTTTCGCATGGGGCCGTTCGAGCTTATGGACCTGACAGGGCTCGATGTCACGCAGCCCGCGTCGGAACTGATCTACAACCAGTTTTTCCACGAGCCGCGCTACCGGCCGAATCTGATCATGCGCGCGCGCTATGAAGCGGGCGTGCTCGGCCGCAAGACCAAGCAGGGTTTCTATAACTACGACGCCGAGATGAAAGCGATCGCGGCTCCCGAAGCGCCCGCACCCGCCGCGCGTCCCGACAGCGTGTGGGTGAGCGCGGCTGAAGCGAACGGTCACGCGGTTCTCGCCGAGCTGCTCAAGAAAATCGGCGCCACGCTCGAAAGCGGCGCTAAACCGAGCGCGAGGGCGCTATGCCTGGTGACACCGCTCGGCGATGACGCGACCACTTGCGCGGTGACGCAGGGGCTCGATCCCAAACGCACCGTGGCCGTCGATACGCTGTTCCCGCTGGTCAAGCGCCGCACCATCATGCCGACGCCGATCACCGATCGTGCGTATCGCGACGCTGCACATGGTCTGCTCGCTTCCGACGGCGTGCCGGTCACGGTGTGCCGCGACAGTCCCGGCTTTATTGCGCAGCGCATCGTCGCGATGATCGTCAACATCGGGTGCTCGATCGCGCAAAGCCGCACCGCCGCTCCCGCCGACATCGACAAAGCGGTGACACTCGGTCTGAATTATCCGAACGGACCGTTCAAGTTCGCCGATGTGCTCGGCGTCGCGCGTATCCATCACGTGTTGTCGGCGATGTACCGTGCCTACAACGATCCGCGGTATCGTCCCAACATCTGGCTCACGCGTCGCGCCAGACTCGGCGTCTCGGCGCTTACCCCTGAACCCTGATCGACGACTGAAGGAAATTCAAAATGTTAAACGCTTATATCTACGAAGGTCTGCGCACTCCGTTTGGGCGTTATGCCGGCACGCTTGCCAAAGTGCGGCCTGACGATCTGCTCGCCGGAGCAATCAGGGCCGTCATGGCGAAGACGGCATTCAAGGCCGAGCAGATCGAGGACATAGTCGTCGGCTGCGCCAATCAGGCCGGCGAGGACAGCCGGTGCGTTGCGCGCCATGCGGGTCTTGCGGCCGATCTTCCGATCGAAGTGCCGGGCACCGTGCTGCAAAGAAACTGCGCGAGCGGACTCGGAGCGCTCGTCTATGCCGCGCACGCGATTTCCGCAGGCGAGGGCGAGGTGTTTCTCGTCGGCGGTACCGAAAGCATGAGCCGTGCGCCGTTCGTTTTCGGCAAAAGCGAAAACCCGTTTGGACGCGACATGCGCATCTACGACAGCACGATCGGGCCACGTTTCTCCAATCCCAAGCTTGTCAAACGCTTTGGCGATGACCAGATGCCGCAGACCGCCGACAACCTCGCTCGCGAGTACGACATCAAGCGCGATCAAGCCGACAAATTCGCGCTCGCCTCGCAGCAGAAATATGCAGTCGCGAAAGGCGAAGGCTTTTTCGCGGGCGAGATCACGCCGTTCGAGATGCCGCCGACCCGCAAAGGCGCTGTGCCGCCGGTGGCCGATGACGAACATCCGCGCGCCAATTCCGACCTCGACACGCTGGCAAAGATGAAACCGTTATACGAAGGCGGTGTCACCACCGCCGGTAACGCGTCCGGAGTCAACGACGGTGCGGTCGCGATGATGGTCGCGAGTCTCGCCGCGGGTGAAAAAGCGGGATCGAAGCCGATCGCGCGTGTCATCGCCACCGCCTCAGCGGGCGTGCCTCCGCATATCATGGGCATTGGCCCGGTCGCCGCATCGAAAAAAGCACTCGAGCGCGCGGGCCTCACCATCAAGGACATGGACATCATCGAAATCAATGAGGCATTCGCGGCACAGGTGCTGTCGTGCCTGAAGGGGCTGGGTGTCGCGCTTGACGACAGCCGCGTGAATCCCAATGGCGGCGCGATTGCAGTCGGCCATCCGCTCGGCGCCTCGGGTGCGCGCCTGGCATTGACCGCTGCACGCCAGTTGCAGCGCAGCGGCGGCCGCTATGCGCTCGTCAGCCTGTGCATCGGCGGCGGGCAGGGCATGGCCGCGATCATCGAAAGGGTTTGAGGCAACACATACGATTCTGTTGTTCGATCGGGCCGCGCAACCTGTAGATTACCGGCGCGAATTCGATTGGATCGAACACCTAAACAACGACAGCACCAATCTAAGGAATCTCTGATTAATCGTCATGCCCGCGCAGGCGGGCATCCACACATATTTGAATCCCCTGGGTTCCCGTCTACGCGGGAACGACGAAGGTGGGATTTTTCAGACCTTCCCTAATCTAATCATAACCCCCGGACACTGACGCCTATGTACAATCTTCACCTCACCGCCGAACAGCTTGAAATCCGCGACACGGTACGCGATTTTGTCGCGCAGGAGATCAAACCCATCGCGCTCAAATCAGCGCGGCTGGAAGCAGGAGATCGGCGTTTTCCGCCGGAGATATTCGACAAAGCGTCGCAAATGGGTTTGCGCACGTTGTCGCTCTCCGAAGCGCTGGGCGGCGCCGGTGTCGACAATCTGACTTCGTGCATCGTGACCGAGGAGCTCGCTGCGGGCGATGTGGACTTCGCAACGGTGCTCGCGGAGACATCGACGCTGGGCCACAAGCTGTTCGACCAGGCGATGACGCCTGAGCAGCGCGCACGCTTCCTGCCGCAGTTTCTGGCGGATGACCGCTATCACCTCGCGTGGGCGGACCATGAGCCCGACAACGAAGCGGATTCCGCGCTCGGCATTCATTACCATCGCCCCGAGCGTACGGCAGTGGCCGTTAAAACGACTGCCACCAGGCAGAGCAATGGCGACTGGGTCGTGAACGGCATCAAGAACTTCGTCGCCAATGCACCGCTCGCGAAGCTCATCGCAGTTCAGGTCAGAACCGACCCTAATGCTTCCGGCGCGAATGGCGTCAGCACGCTTCTGGTCACGCCCGGCACACCGGGTCTCACGATCAAGGAACACGATACAGCAAGCGCGTGGTATCACGGCACGCGCGGTGAGCTCGTGTTCAAGGACTGCCGGATAGCGGCGGCTGATTTGCTGGGCGCGGAAGGCGCAAGTCCAATCGGCACGGACGTCGTGGGGCGCGGCATACCGCAGTTCGAGGCGCTCAACCTTGGAATCGGCCGCGCCGCGTATGAAGCTGCGATCGACTATGCAAAACTGCGAATTCAGGGCGGGCGGCCCATCATCGAGCATCAGGCGATCGGCACGCTCTTGGCCGAGATCGCCATCAAGCTCGACGTGGCGCGCAATACGGTGTGGCAGGCGGCGTGGGCATCGGATCATCCGGATGTTTACGCCGATCGCAGCCTGTCGGGTCTTCCGCTCGAAACCGTGGCGCGTGTCTTTACTTCCGAGATAGTTCACCAGGTTGCATTGGATGCCGCCGAGTGTTTTGGCGCAATGGGCGTCATGCGCGACATGCCGATGCACAAATACGTTCGCGACGCGTTGATCTGTCTGCATTCAGGCAACGGCAACAGCGACGCAAAACTGCGCATCGCCGAGGGCGTGGCAGGCTACCGTCGTTAAAGATACCAAGGAGTCCGTATGGATTTTTCGCTCACTGAAGAACAGCGTGAATGGCAGATGAAGGCGCGCAAATTTGCCGCAGAAGTCCTGCGTCCGGTATCGCTTGAACGCGATCGCATTCAGGACCCGATCAAAACATGGGACTGGGACATCATCAGGCAAGGCTCGAAGCTCGGCTTTCGCACGATGGCGGTACCGAAACAGTACGGCGGCGAAGGCACCGATTTCGTGACGCAGTCGCTGGTGATGACCGAGCTCGCGCGGGGTGACAGCGCGATGTCCAAGGCTTTCAGCCAAAACTGGAAATGGAGCCATTTGATCTCCGCGGTGTGCAGCGACGAACAGAAAGAGCGTTTCCTCAAGGCTTTCCTCGCCGATGACACTTTCGTCATGGGCAAGGGCATAACCGAGCCCAATGCCGGCTCGGATAACCGCCTGCCGCCGGCCGATGCGCCGAAGGCGGGTTTCCGGCTCAGGGCTGAACGCAAGGGCGACGAGTGGATTCTGAACGGCGAGAAATGCTTTATCGCGAATGCGAACGTAGGCAAGCTTTTCTTCATCGACGCGCGCACCAATCCCGACGTCGGCATCAAGCAGGGCACCACGATGTTCCTCGTGCCGCGCGATACGCCCGGCTTCCGCTCGGGCAAGGTCTTTAACAAAAACGGCTGGCGCTTTTATCAGAACGCGGAAATGATTTTCGAAAATGCGCGGGTGCCGCACGCGAACGTCGTCGGCGAAGTAAACGGCGGCGTGAAGAAAGGCAGCGACGATACAACAGGCGGAGATCTTTTCGGCGACCTCGAGCTTGCTTCCAATGCACTCGGCGTTTGCGATGCCGCGTGCGAATCCGCATTGCGGCATGCCAGGACGCAAACGCAGGGCGGCAAACCGCTGTTCGAGCAGCAGCAGATTCAGCTCAAGCTCAACCGCATGCATATGCTCACCGAGGCGCTGCGTTCGTTCGTGATGCGAATCGCGTGGGAACACGATAAAAAAATGCACACGACCAATCCCGGGCTCGCGATGCATTTTTCGTCCGACGCGATTCAGGAAGTGACGCAGCTCAATATGGATATCCACGGCGGCGCGGGTTACACGATGGATGCGGGTGCCGACAAGCTCGTGCGCGATGGGATCATCTGGACTCACCTCGCGAACGATGCCGTGCAACGGATGCGAACCGCCAGACGTCTCGCCAAATAAGCGGTCTATAGTGCCCTCGCCTTCCGGGAGAGCGTGGCGCGCGGCGCCGGGTGTGGAAGTCGACGATCGAAAAACCGGAGAATAGATGAACATGCCGCGTTCACTCATTGTGTTGCTCGTCTGTCTGGTTTTCAATTTAGGCAGCACCGCATTCGGACAAAGCGCGTCGTCCGTCGGCAAAAGCCCAGCGGCCGCGGGACACGCGTATCCCGATCATCCAATCCGCCTCGTTCTCCCATTTCCTCCGGGAGGAAATGTCGACACCTTCGCCAGAGTGCTGGCGCGCCAGCTCGAAAGCCAGCTCGGGCAGTCGATAGTGATCGACAATCGCGGCGGCGCGAACGGCATCATCGGTTTCGATATCGTCGCGAAAGCTCCGCCCGACGGCTATACGCTGATGAGCACGTCGTTTGCTTTCGCGGTCAACCCTGCGATGTACAAAAATCTGCCCTACGATACTGAGAAGGATTTTGTTCCGATCACGAATTACATCAATGGGCTCGGATACTTGTTCGTCGCTCATCCTTCGCTGCCGGCGCACTCGGTGAAGGAGGTCATCGCGCTCGCCAGGGAAAAATCGCTGAGCTACAGCTCGGCGGGTATCGGCAACGGTCAACATCTGGCAGGAGAACTTTTCAGTCTTAAGTCCGGGATCCGTTTGCTGCACGTGCCTTACAAAGGCGGCGGACCGGCGCTCAATGCGATTCTGGGAGGTGAAGTCAATCTGCACTTCCCCGCGGCGATCGTCGCCATACCGCATGTCAAAGGCGGGCGCCTGCGCGCGCTCGGCTTTACCGGCGCGGCGCGCCTCGCGTCACTGCCGGACGTGCCCACGATCTCCGAAGCGGGTCTTCCGGGATTTGTCTACGATACCGGCTGGCATGCGTGGTTCGCGCCTGCGCGCACGCCCGCGGCAATCGTAAATCGAATACACGCTGAAATTGCGAAGGCCCTGCAGGAGCCTAAGTTGCGCGAGTTTTTCATCTCCGGAGGTTACGAGCCTGCCGGCAACAGTCCCGCGGAATTTCAAAAGATTCTTCGAGCTGACATCAAACGCTACGCTGAGATCGTTCGCGCGGCGAAAATTCAAGCACAATAATCTTTGCGGCCGACCGGACTGATGGCTGCCTTAGAGGAGGAAGCAATGCAAACCGGTGCGCGATCGTTCCATTTCGCTTTGACCGCCGTGGCTGTCATATCGGGATTCGTTTTCTGTAACGCCGCAGCACAGACTTATCCGAGCAAGATCATCCGCGTCATCAATCCCAATCAGCCGGGAGGCAACAGCGACATCGTGTTCCGCCTGCTGTCACCCAAGATGAGTGAAATACTGGGCCAGCAGTTGGTCGTCGATTACCGTCCGGGCGCGGGCGGCAATATCGGCGCCGAGATGGTTGCGAAAAGCGCGCCCGATGGATATACCACCGCCATCGTCGCCGCGAGCTTTTTAATCAATCCGGCGCTGATCAGGAAACTGCCGTTCGATGCGGTCAAGGACTTTACGCCGCTGGGGCTCGTCGTCGATATACCTGCGACCGTGGTCGTCCACCCCTCGCTGCCGGCGCGAAACGTGAAGGAATTCATCGCGCTGGCCAAGTCGCGACCGGATCAGATTTTTTATTCGAGCTCAGGTCCCGGTACCGTCGGTCATCTGGCCGGTGAGTTGCTCAACGCGCAGGCCGGCCTCAAACTCGTGCACGTGCCCTACAAGGGCATCGCCCCCGGCGTGATCGATCTGATCGCGGGTCAAGTGCAACTTTCATTTCCGAGCATCCCGGTCGTCATCGAGCACGTGCGTGCGGGCAAGCTGCGCATGATCGCGCAGTGCGGTGAAGCGCGCTCGCCGTCGCTGCCGAATGTTCCGACCATGCAGGAAGGCGGCGTCTCCGGTTTTGTCGTGAGCAGCGGCTTCAGCTTTCTTGGCCCTGCCGGCCTGCCGCGGCCTATCGTCGAAAAACTCAACTCGGCGCTGGTGAAAGCCCTGCAGGATCCGGTCGTGCGCAAGGAATTGATCGACCGCGGCGCCGATCCGGTCGGAAACACGCCCGAGCAGCATGCGGCGTACATCAAATCCGAAATCGATAAGTGGCAGAAGGTTGCGGCTCATGCGGGCATCAAGCCCGAATGACGCTTGGGGGCGTTGCAACATATGACGCTATGCTATGCGCCTCATTGACACAACCCGATTTCCAACTCACAATAATCGGCCGCTGCCAAGCTGCGGAGTTATGAGTCAATAGAATTGAATTCGGGTGCGAATCAACGGAACTAAACCCTACAGATAATCAGGAGACATCCTATGAAACGTTCATTATTGCTGACGGCGATGCTCGCGGCACTGGCCGTTCCCTCCGTGGCGAGCGCCGA
>Ga0070681_10005986_pt1 | contig 11786 bp, 6 predicted proteins | sample KBSC83BmetaG_FD_65650 | JGI IMG/M metagenome (GOLD analysis project Ga0070681, IMG submission 65650) | Corn rhizosphere microbial communities from Kellogg Biological Station, Michigan, USA - KBS C8-3B metaG | ecosystem: Host-associated > Plants > Roots > Rhizosphere | place: USA: Michigan...
AACTCCAGTCCTCGACTAGGCCAATCTCACGTTCCAGCGTTCAGAATTGTCCGCACAGTCTAGAACAAATGCTCGTATCGGGCAAGAGTGGGAGTGAAGAAGGAGGCGGCAATCCTGGGGTGGGTTGTGGGGCGGACGATTGTGCGGGCCGATTAATCGGTCCTCGCCCGACCGCCGCCCGACCATGAATGGATCGGGCTCAGTCCGATTGCCCCGTGAACGGGGCGCAGGACCGCGATTGTGCCCCATTAGGGGGCGGCATGGCGATCGAGGTGTTGATCCGTCGTCGATTCGCGCGGCGAGGGGACGTGTTCAAGGGTGGGCCAGAGCGCGTTGTTGGCGTGACGACGGGGTTGATTGGAGATATAAGCGACCACCTGTGGCAAATGGCGTTCGCCGAACGACACCACGCCGTATTCGCCCTGCCACCCAAAGGCATCATCCAGATGCTGGTTCATCATGCGTGAACTGCTCCCTTTGAGCCGGCCCACAGCGGTTGCGACCGACATGGCCGGAGGAATAGACACCGCCACATGCACGTGATCCGCCACCCCGCCAACGGCGTGGAGGATCAGCTTGTTCTGGTGCGACGTGAGCGTGAGCACGCGCGTCAATTCCGGCCACATTTCCGCATCAATCAATGGCAATCGATCTTTCGTTGCCCAAATGAGATGGTAATACAGACGCCAATACGGCATTCGTCATCCTCCTCACCAGGATCGTAATCGGAATCGAGCGCGACGTCCATTTCGTGACGTGCGCCCCGTTCACGGGGCAATCGGACTGAGCCCGATCCATTCATGGTCGGGCGACGGTCGGGCGAGGCTGCCACGCTCGGCGCGGGCCATTGGTTGATCGCGCCACGACCGGCGGCGATACTGGCGATGACGTGCCGCTGAGAACGAATACATTTGCCCGCGAAGGAGCGACCGAATGAACGTAACCTTCGATTTCACTGGCAAGGTCGTGATCGTGACCGGCGCGGCGCGCGGGATTGGCCGCGAGATGGTGGCACAGTTCGCCGCGACCGGCGCCTCGATCGTCGCGGCTGACCGCGATGCCGACGGGCTGGCCGAGACCTGCCGTGCGCTCGACCCGGCGCGGATCGCCTCGCTCGTCGCCGACGTCAGCAGCGAGGAGGGTGCGGCCAGCATCGTCGACACGGCGGTACAGCGCTTCGGACGCCTCGATATCTGCGTCAACAACGCCGCCGTCGCACCGCACACGTCGCTGCTGGAGGAACGCGTCGAGGTCTGGGACACCGTCTTCGCGGTTAACACGCGCGGCACGTTCCTGATGACACAAGCAGCGGCGAAAGCGATGATCGCGGCGGGCAATGGCGGACGGATTATCAACTTCTCCTCCGGCGTCACTACGCGCGGCTCAGCCGGAGCGGCGGCCTATTCCGCCAGTCGCGCCGCGACGGAAGCCTTCTCGCGCGTCGCTGCCGTCGAACTCTCGCCGCACAACATCCTGGTTAACGTCGTCAGTCCCGGCCTGATCGACACCCAGCCAAAGCCGCTGCCGCCCTCCATGGCCGAATCGCTCGGCAAGCGCATCCCAGCCATCCCGCTCGCCCGCCCCGGCGAACCATCGGAGGTCGCCGCCCTCGTCCTCTTCCTCGCCTCCGACGCCGCGTCGTACACCACCGGCGCCGTCTATTCGATCGACGGCGGCTCGGGCATTGGGACGCGGCCGACGGGGCCGGTGGTTGATGAGGATGTGCGGTATGACTGGGTGACGGGGAGGGAGTGACGACGAAGGCAAAAGCCAATTCGCACCAGATTTCGTTCAATTCCGTACGAGCGCGTACGCGTAGCGCGCGGAGGCGATATGCGCCGTAACGACCAACCCGTAACGGAGATTATCAAAGCGTCGGACGCTCGCCAGCACTGGAGCGAACTGCTCAACCGGACGTTTAGACGTGCTGGTTGAGACGAGCGGGTTCCACGGTGGTGGGGAGTTGCGATTGCTCTTGACCGTCTCGCCGAGTTACTGATACCTCCTCGCGTCACAGCAGAGTAGAGGCCCGGCAGTCACCTGCCGGGCCTTCCCATTACGATGACCGCGAAGGCCGTCTATCGACAGATTCGACTAGTGTCCGTTCACGGCCGCAACCAGATCGGGCACCAAATTGGCGGCATTCGGCGTGCCAAGTCCGGTGACCGGGTCCCAACCGATGGTCGCTGGATATCCGGGAACGTCAGGCGCGTCGAGGCCGTTGTTCCCCGTCGTTACATCGTAAAAGTCATTCGCATACCGGGTGGCGTCGGCACCGATTTTGTAGAGCCCCGGGTTGATCAACCCGAGACCGCCGCCGTTGAACTGATCGGCCAGAGCAACCAGGCCAGCCCACTGCGGGCAGCTGAGCGAGGTGCCGCCGATGTCGTACCAGCCGGTGCTGCACGGGTTTCCATCGGTGCAGATAAGTCCACTCTGCCCGTCCGGCGGAAGCGTCAGATAGACCAGAGCCCCCGTGGTTGCACTGGCCTGAAGCGCTACGTCAGGTACACCCCGCATGGAACCGATTGACGTGCTTCCTGCGGGCAGGGTGTCTTGATAGCTCGGCTTGGAGAAGACGTCGCTATAGCCACCGCCGCTCGCAATCCAGCCGACTTCCGCCTGCCCGGGATGGTTCTGGCAGCCGGCTGGCGGATCGACGCTATCAACCGAGCGTGAGCTCGTGTTGGTCGGATCGGTGCAGAGATACGTGCCACCGATGCCCGTTACCAGTGGGTCGCTCGCTGGCCACCCCACGGTTGGATACGGGATCAGCGACCCGTCCTGGCCGACCGGCTGCTTGGCCGTGTTGGCCGACCCGCCGTCACCCGACGATGCGAGAACGGTCACGCCGTTCTGCGAGGCGGAGATGAACGCATGCCGCAAATTCTGCAACGACTCCGCGCTGCCGAACGCGTCTTCCGCCGAGCCGAAGCTCTGCGAGATCACCTGAGCCAGGTGATGATCGATCACGTACTGCTCGGCATTCATCATATTAGGGAAGCCTTGCACGCCAAGCGTCTCGGCCGTCGGCGTCGTGACGAGCAGAATGTTCGCCCCCGGTGCCATGGCATGCGCAGTCTCGACATCTAATGAGACCTCGAGCGCCCAGGCTGACTTGTCCTCCTGCTTCGTTCCCTTGCTCTTGGAGGGCGGGGCCTTCGTGGCTGGCGAGCCTTGAACTTGCAGGACACTGAAGGTCGGCATGTCCGACGTGCACGTCACGCCTTCCTCACCACACATTGGCTGAAGGCCAAAGGCCTGATCGAAGACATGCAGGTCATGGGCAATCGTGTCACTTCCATACGAATCGATGATGGCGATGGTGATGCCCGCGCCGTTGATGCCGCTTGAATAGAGCGATCCGACGTTATAGGCCGCCTGGGTCGCCTGCGGGGTGAAACAACGCCGGCGAACTGTGAAGCATTGCGCTTCAGTCGGCGGAGTGGTGGACGCGGTGATGAAGGCGTAGTCGCTTACGGTCGGTTGAAACAGGACCGGCTGCAGCTGCGTGCCGGCCTGCATCGCGACGGGCAAAAGTGTGCTGAAGATCAATGAGAGCGCGAAGACGAGACGCCGCATATATCCCTCCCATGTCGCGCGCTTCTCAGCGCACGAATGTGCGTTCGTCGAACTACACCTGACTTCGACTGGTTCATTGGTCAGTTTCTGATCCCATCACCTCCACTTCACGTGTGCTGCGCAGCTGCGGACAACGACGACCTCGGAAAGATTCTGAGTGAAGAATGGCGGACTAGTTCATGACTAGAGCCACATCATAGCAGCAAATGGCGTGAATTCGTCACATGGGAGTTGACGCTTGAACGGTCAGGTCGGTAACCGTGACGTTCACCGAATCACGACAGTGACCGGTCGAGTCGCACAAGCACGCAGCCCGTCGATCCTGCTGTGACTTTCCAGACGTCCGGGTTGCTGGGAGTAGGTGCCAGGACACGACGTTCGAAGATCTGAACCAGGACGTGCCGCTGGACGCCGTCGGCGAGCGCCCGCGCCCAGTACGGTTCAGTGAGTGGATATGTGGTGGCAGAGCACGGGCGCTGGAGCAGCTTACGCGCCGAATAGCCGTTGGAGTAGACCGTTCCCGCGCTGTTCGTAAAGTTCATTTCAGACTACGAATGGCGCTGAGATGCACGAGTACGACCGTTGCGGACAAGCGGCTTCCTCGTCACCGTCGATGTCCAACTCCTGCGGCCTGCCCTGTTTCAGCAGGTCGCGCTCTGTTCTCCCACATTGTTTCTCAGACTGCTCGAAGGAGACTAGGACTGATCGCCCTCAACCGATAAGGCGAGCCAACGAGCGTCGCCATCTACATCACCGGCTCCGTCTATTCAATTGATGGCGGCTCGGGGGTTGGGACGCGCCCGACGGGGCCGGTGATCGATGAGGATGTGCGGTACGACTGGGTGACGGGGCGAAGGTGATAAATGTATCGGCTCGACTCATACGACTTCATCGAGCACCACTGTAACCCACAATAAGTAAGACTCGAGCGCCGCAATGCTTGCGCCTTCAAGCCGTCCAGCCCATGATCCTATTTCCTGCAAAGAGACCAGTTGTTCGCGTTCAAATCCTTGGCTTGGCTGGACTGCGGCACGGACCACCTGAAGCTGCTGAGCAAGGGCAATCAGCCGCGAATCTTGAGGGGTAAATGCGGACAAAGCCTGATCAACGTTCAGCAGCATTTCACCCACTCTATCAAATGCCGACTGTAAAACCTGACTCAATCTCGGGCGAGTTCGCTGCATGTATTCTTGAATAAGGTCGGTCCCAAGAGTATCAAGGCTAACCGGTATTCGGTCGATGTCTCGAAGATGGGCTGTCAGCAGTTTGAGGTCGACAAATGATTGAAAGAACGTTCTTGCAACTTCCAACTTGGGCGAATACCATCTTGAGAGATGCAACTGTTGCAGAATTTCATCTGGAATGGGCAACTGTATATGACTAGTCCAATGGGGTTCCTCTCTGACAAGTGTCGCCGAGTAAAATCGCCACGCCGCTTGTTCTTGCAATTTGCCACGTATGAGTGGCATGACGACGACCTGGGGCCACCGAAAAGCGATTACATGGTCTCGAAGTCCCTCCGGCTCGATCGTTCCGAAGGCGACGCGAACGGATTCGATGACACGCTCAAGAGCGACGAACATCTCAGTAGGATTTATTACATCAATCGCTAGCCACATGGCAGGCTTGTTTTCCCATTGGATACCATCTGCCAAAATTCTGAGATGGAACGCATCCCCAGATTGCCTCTTGAGTTCCTCCTTGAGCGCATTGCGCATCCTCTTTTGTAAATCCGACACTCGCTTCGGTAGCGTCAACGTTGACTGTTGCACAACCTGTCGTGGCTCGATCGCAAAGGCGTGCCACGCGCACCAGACGCGAAAAAATAGCTTCTGCTCATTCCGCTCGAATTGATCGAATATTTGGTCGTCGACGAACGGGGATAGTAGGCGTCGCTGCTCTTGTTGCATCGTCGGGAGCGCCCGCACTGCGTCCGCTAGATTTAGGGTTGAGAGAGGCCCTGCATTTTCTCCGATACCGATAGAACCTGCGTAATTGACTAAAAGGTCTCGCCGCTCGCTATTCCTCGCCGCGGCTCCTCTTCCCAACATAGGATTTAATGCTAATACGTGCAGGGCCTGCTGCAAAAAATTCGACATTGAGATAGCATAAGGCTTCACACCATCAAGGTAGGGGCGGTAGCGATTCAACGCTAGACTGTGTCGACCAAATGCAACTAGCCCGGCAACTGGATCTTCGGAACTCTTGGCAGACGAGCTTTCATCAACAAACCCCCATTCGTCCAATGCACACAATGGCAACATGCCTAGACGAGCAAGGGACCGCCTGCAGGTTTGCCACGTATCTTCGTCGATACCTCTCCCTTCCCCGATAAGTTGAGTAGGTGACGATTTCCGGAAATATATCTCGAGGACTCGTTCAAGGCGCTGTAGTTCACGGACTATGCTCTTACGAATCGAAATGACTTCATCAACATACTCTGGCCAGGAGGCATGGCGAAAATGATGTCTGACCAACCCGCGGAACGTTCCGTTGACCGAGGTCTGCCATAGTAGTGGGAGCATCGTCTTCGGCACGGCCGTCTTTTGGGTACTATCGATGTCGCTCAGCAATCCATCGGGTAGCAGTCGGTGGCCGTAGCCTTGGCAACCGTACCCCTCCCTGTCTGGAACAAGCCTTCGCAGCAGGCTTATCCGCCGGAGTGCATGGTCGTGTAGTGTGTCCTCGTCACCTTTGTCGCTCACCTCGCTCTCAACCGGATCATTAGATTCGATGATGAAGTGCGCCTTTATAATTTTGCCATCGTCTTCGACAGCAACCGTTTGAGTCTCGTGTCGAAAGCGCTCTAGAATGCGCTCGCGGTTGTTCTCTAGCCAGCTTCCAAACGTTCTATTGTGATCCCCGGTGATACTGAAAACCACGTCTGCCAGGACGCCAAGCGGCAGGTCATTCAGTGCTCGATCCAGCTCTACGTCACTTATGGCTAGCTCTAAGTTTAGTTTGAACCCCAGATGATTAGACCAAAACAGAACTTCAGCCACACAGGACCAGTCATCGTCGGAGATTGGAGAAATCAGTCTACTCGTGCGTCCTTGCAGCCAACCACGAGCGAACAGAAATACTTCGCTCTTTTTGATTTGGCGAGATAGGATGGATTCAACTTTCAGGACTCGCTCAATTGGATTCGTTCTTCGCAGGAGTTCACCGATGTTGTCGCGGACACCAGGAACCGCATCCGCGACATCAAAATCTAGAAATATGCATGCCCCATCTGGTCCAGCGATCTCCGCCAGTTCGTCTATCAAGTCGTGCTGTGCCCCAACGTATCTATCGAGGCCGAACCAAATTAGTGCTCTCAATACACCAGCAACACCTACCCAGGTTTCGGGCTGATAATCATGGAGAAAGTCAACCAGTACATCGCAGTCGGAGGAACGACGCGAGAATGCACACAAGAGGAACAGTTCGAGGTCAGACTCATAGATACACCAGAGACATTCCCTAGCTGCCTCAGCCCATGGAGCGATCGCTGGTTCTGTGAGTAGATCTGTTAGGATCTCAGACCGGACGGGATGAAGACCGTCGACGAGTTCCCCATTATTGCTCAGTCGGACCAAGTACTCCTTCTCCAATAACTCAAATGCAAGTAGGGGCGCACGAAGCCTGACTTCCTGGACAAGTCTCGCAACTTGAAGCCGAGCGCCGAACGCGCCAGCGGTAGAGACGAGTCGAAGAAGCAATAGCTGCGCCGGATCTCGCTCTCCGCGGTCAACCTCCTTCTCAATTCGACGTACTTGCTCAAGGAGACGGTCGCGGAGTGCCCGTCCCTGTGTCACCAAGTGAACGAATTCAAGCAGTGGCCCTCGGCCTCCAAAGCGGTCCCAAGCGTCACCAAAATTGATGAATCTCTCAGGAACTTGTCTGCTAGAGAGAGCGTCATATATTAGACGCGCCTCGGAGCGATCGAACGCTAACTCGATCTCTCCAAACCGTAGGTTGCTCCAAGATAAACTGGCACGACGCCAATCCTCTTCACGGATCGTGACCAGCACGTGGATATGTCCAACTGCTTCGAGTTGTCTTACGAGTTCGGGCCAACCATCATCTCCTGGTGAAACATCGAGAAAGACGACGATCGGAAGTCCCAAAGCGTTGGCATGACCCGCGAGCGCCCTTGCCACACTCAACGCGCGCTCCCGACTCTCAATTGCGCGCACTTGAAAACACCATGAGTCGGGAACAAAGTCGTGCAAATATCGATATGCAAGCGTGGACTTACCCTGCCCGGACGCACCGTGGACTATCACAATGTGGTTCTCATCGAAGCTTTCATCAATGAGCGCTAATTGCGCTTCCCGGCGTATGTCAATGTTCGTCAGAATATGCTCGTACCGTGCTGCAACTCCCTGGTAGAACTCTGTCTCTAGCCGGTCGCGGTCGAGTTCGTCTACTGCCGCTTCGTTCTGAGCTGCTAAAGGTACGATCGTTGTAAACCACTCTTGATGATGCGCTGCACGCTCAGACAGGAACTTTCCGACTGCATTCACTTTTTCGATGAGGTGGCGATGTGAAACGACGAGTTTCTGCTCCGAACAAGCGTATATCCATGCAGTAAGGAGATCGAGTGCAGCATCTGGATCCACCCCCACCAAGCTGGAATTGAGACGTGAACGAACCTCCTCGTTCAGTTCGATCTCAGCAACTTGTTGGAGGTGGATCCGAGATAACACTTGGATTGCCTGTTCAATCGAAATCCTTCCATATTCACTCAACTTTTTGGCAACACGTCCTCGAGCACCATCGATTCCATTCAATGCATGTTGCAGCTCCGGGCCAACGCTTCCAAAGGTTGCGACCGTGATTCGCGATTCTGGGTTCGTGTCTAGAAGGGCGATGACTCGATCAAAGAAGGACTCATCTTTCTCCGGAGAAAAGCTCGACAGTGAAAGATTGTCGCTGCGTGCCTTAACTTGGACAACTTCTTGGATTTCACCCGTATTCGAAACAACAACTAGATCTTCGAGCCCTTCGGGTTGGAAGCTGAGCGTTGAATCGACGTCCCGAAGTAGCCGCGAAAGAACATACAAGCCTTGAAGCCGGTATCCTCTGTAGGCTGGTGTAGCGTCAGAATTCATCAATCGCCTCGATTATCTTGACGTTGAGCTAAGGCACCTAAGCCGACCACACGAGCAAAGCTCCAGAGTACGTACAGTCAACGAGTATAGCAGATCATATGTTCTGCATTCGAGAGCCGACAGATAGTCATACGTCTGGTTCTCCCTATTGCTTCTATTGTTGTTTCCAACGAAGCAACACACAGTCGTCCACTCTCGCTATACTCCCACCAACATCAACCCAAACGAATCCCGCCCCACGCTAGGGGCCAAAGCAGGAGATGAGCACCAATGGACCTACGCTACACACCCGAAGACAACGCGTTCCGACAGCAAGTGCGCCAGTGGTTAGCCCAAAACGCGCCGAGTGAGCCCCTCCGCACCGTCGCCGAGAAGAAGGCGTGGCATCGGAAGCTGTATGAGGCTGGGTATCTGGGGATGGGCTGGCCGAAGGCGTATGGGGGGCGTGAGGCGCGGCCGATCGAGCAGGCGATTGTGATCGAGGAGATGGCGCGGGCCAGTGCGCCGGGTTCAATCAACTGGGCCGGGCTCGGGCTGGTTGGGCCGACGCTCATTCATCATGGCACCGACGCTCAGCGCGAGCGGTATTTGCGCAACATCCTGCTCGGCGACGAGATCTGGTGTCAGCTCTATTCCGAACCGAACGCCGGGTCCGATCTGGCCGCCTTGCAGTGTCGCGCCGATATCGACGGCGACGAGTTCGTCGTCAACGGCCAGAAGATCTGGACGAGCACCGCGCCGGAAGCCGATATGGGCATCCTGCTCGTGCGCACCGACCGGCAGGCGCCGAAGCATCAGGGCATCTCCTATTTAATCGTCGATATGCATCAGCCGGGCATCGAGGTGCGCCCGCTGCGGCAGATCACCGGTATTACCGATGAGTTCGCTGAGGTCTTCTTTACCAACCTACGCGTGCCGGCCGATAACCTGATCGGCGAACTGAACGCCGGCTGGCGCATCGCCCAGACGACCCTCTCCTACGAGCGGGGCGGCGACACGATGGGCATCGTCGCGCGCCTGCAGCAGTCCTTCGACCGGCTGCTGGAGATCGCGAGCACGCCACGTCGTGACGGCACAAGGCAGATCGATGATCCGATCGTGCGCCAGAAGTTAGGCGCGATCCTGGAAGAGATCGAGGTGCTGCGCTATGCCTCGCTGCGCATCCTCTCGAAGGCCGAGAAGGGCGAGCAGCCGGGGCCGGAATCGTCGATCTCCAAACTGCACTACTCGGAGCTCGACAAGCGCGTGAACACGCTGATACTCGATATCCTCGGCCCCTACGGTCAGCTGACCGAGGGTGTGCCCTCCGAGTACGAGTGCTCGAGCGACGGCACGGGCGAGCACGACAGCTGGCCCTATCTCTTCATGCTCCCCTTCGCCGAAACGATCTACGCCGGTTCCTCGCAGATCCAGAAGAACATCATCGGTGAACGCGTCCTTGGACTACCGAAAGAGGTGCGCGCCGATCGGATCGCGCGCGACGCACAGCGACAGGCAGGCTAGGCCGATGACGACCGATCAAACAGACAAGGCCATCGACTGGACCGAGCTCGCCGGGGATGGCCTGGCGGCGCACCCGCTCTACCCGCTCTTCTATCCGCGCTCGGTCGCGGTCGTCGGCGCCTCGCCGAAGGGCGGCTACGGACTACGCGTGCTGAGCGCACTCACGTCGTATGGCTTCGCCGGGCGGATCTATCCGGTCAACCCGAACTACGACACGATCGCCGATTTGAAAGCCTATCCAGAGGTTGGCGCCATCCCCGAGCCGGTCGATGCGGTCGCCATCGCGGTGCCGTCGCGCGCCGTGCCGGGGGTGGTGCGGCAGGCGATCGCGGCCGGCGCGAAGAGCGGCATCGCCTTCGGAAGCGGATTTGCTGAAGCGGGCGAAGATGGTGAGGCGTTGCAGGCCGAACTGCGCACGCTCTGCGGCGATCGCTTTCCATTAATTGGGCCGAACTGCCTCGGGGTGATGAGCTACCTCGGCGAGGCGGGCCTCTGGGCGATCCCGCTGGCGGTGCGGCGTGAGAACGGCTCGGTCGGACTCGTCGCGCAGAGCGGCAACATGGCGCTGACGCTGATGGCGTCCAGTCGCGGACTGCCGCTGGCGCACGTCGTTTCGGCCGGCAATCAGGCAGTCGTCGACTGCGTCGACGTAATGAGTTTTTACCTGGCTGAGCCGGGCATGCGCGTCATCGCGGCGGTCATCGAGGGACTGTCCGACGTGGCCAAGTTCCGTCGCGTCGCCGCCCAGGCCGCCGAACGCGACATCCCGATCGTGGCGCTGAAGCTGGGGCGCTCGGAGAAGGCGAGCCGCGCGGCGGTGGCTCACACCGGTTCGCTCACCGGCTCCGATCAGCTCTACGACGCGCTCTTCAAACAGTACGGCGTCATTCGCGTCGATGACTCCGAGGAGCTACTTGAGACGGCCAAGCTGCTGGCGGCCAAGCGCCGACCGGCTGGTGGCGGTCTGGGTGTCTTCGCCAGTTCCGGCGGCGAGTGCGGGCTGATCTCCGATCTGGCAGCCGCCAGCGGCGTTGACCTGCCCGATCTGCCATACGAAGCGCGCACCGAACTGCTGGAGATCCTGCCGCCGTTCGCCAACCCGCTCAATCCGCTCGATATCACCGCCTCCGGCTGGGGCAACCGCGAGATTTACGGCAACGTGGCGACGCTGCTGGCGGCGACACCCGGCGTCGATCTCGTTGCCTGCATCGGCGATACGACGCGCAACTCCGGTCCGCTCACGGCGACCGGCTGGGACAAGATGATCGCGGGCATGGCCGACGCCCAGGCGCGGACCGGCAAGCCGATGGCGATCATCAACACGCTCACCGATGTCGCCTACGAGATGACCGACGCCATCGCCGAGGCGGGGCTGATCCATCTCTCCGGCGCCCGCAACGCCGCCCGCGCCATCGGCCACGCTGGTCGCTACGCCCGCTGGCGGCAGGAGCACAGTGTTCCGGGACACGTGCATACCGTCGACGCCGAGCGGCGGGCGAGCGCGCTAGCGTTGCTGCCGAAAGCCGGCAGCGGTGGTGTCTCGGAGTCGGCCAGCAAGGAGTTGCTCCGGCTGTATGGCATCCCGGTGCCGGCCGGTGGGCTGGC
>Ga0070681_10005988_pt1 | contig 11783 bp, 7 predicted proteins | sample KBSC83BmetaG_FD_65650 | JGI IMG/M metagenome (GOLD analysis project Ga0070681, IMG submission 65650) | Corn rhizosphere microbial communities from Kellogg Biological Station, Michigan, USA - KBS C8-3B metaG | ecosystem: Host-associated > Plants > Roots > Rhizosphere | place: USA: Michigan...
TGATCCGCCGCGTGGACCAGAAGCCGGCGTTTGGGCTGACCACGCCGCTGCTCTCGACCGCGTCGGGCGCCAAGATGGGCAAGACGGTGGGCGGCGCCGTCTGGCTGAACGCCGACATGCGCAGCCCCTACGACTACTGGCAGTTCTGGCGGAACACCGAGGACGCCGACGTGGGCCGGTTCCTGCGGCTGTTCACCGACCTGCCGCTGGACGAGATCGCGCTCCTTGAGGCGCTGCCGGGCGCACAGATCAATGACGCCAAGAAGGTGCTCGCCAACGCCGCGACCGCCCTGCTGCACGGCGACGCCGAAGCCGCCAAGGCCGCCGCCGCCGCGGAGGCCGCCTTCGAACAGGGCGGGCTCTCCGACGACCTGCCGACCCACGAGGTCCCGGCCGCGGATCTGACGGCCGGCATCGTGCTGGCGGCGCTGGCGGCGGACGCGGGCCTGGCCGCCTCGCGCGGCGAGGCGCGGCGGCTGGCGCAGGGCGGCGGGCTGCGGCTCAACGACAAGCCCGAGACCGACGCCAACCGCACGATCACCGACGCCGACCTGGTCGAGGGCGTGCTAAAGCTGGCCGCCGGCAAGAAGAAGATCGTGCTGGTGAAGCCGGTCTGAGGAGGGCGAGATGGCCAAGGTGACGGAGGGCGCCCCTGCGCCGGATTTCGAACTGGAGAGCGCCGGCGGGCCGATCCGGCTCTCCGACTTCAAAGGCAAGACCCTGGTGCTCTACTTCTATCCGAAGGACGACACGACGGGCTGCACGCAGGAGGGCAAGGACTTCAGCGCGCTCGCGCCGGAGTTCGCCAAGGCGGGCGTCAGCGTCGTCGGCGTCTCCAAGGACAGCGTGAAGAGCCATCAGAAATTCGCGGAGAAGTACGGCTTTGCGATCCCGCTGGGGTCCGACCCCGAGGGCGCCGTCATCGAGCGCTACGAGAGCTGGGTGCAGAAAAAGCTCTACGGGCGCGAGTACATGGGCATCGACCGCTCGACCTTCCTGATCAGGGACGGCGTCATCAGGCGCATCTGGCGAAAGGTGAAGGTGGCGGGTCACGCCCAGGCCGTGCTGGACGCGGCGAAGGCGCTTTGAGGCGGTGCGGCGTGGCGCCGCACGAGGCTCCGCCGCGATGTGATCGGCCGTGGGTTCCCGGCTGCTGGGAATCCATCCCGACCGCGGCGCCTGATCGCCGTTAAGGTTTCGTCTACCGACTCGGCCCGAATCTGCGGATACTGGGCAAGATATCGCCGGTCGGTCAAAGCGCCTTGCGCGCCGCGAATTTCTCATCGCATATCGCCGAGGTTCAAAGGCTGGGGACCTTCAGCGAACGCATGAAACGCTTGGCGCGCCTCCGCCGCTCGCTCGTTGAGCTGTTCCCGGAACGTCATCTCTACGTCCGCTCGGGCGGCGAGATGAAGGGCTACGTCCTCACCCCCAGAAAGCAGATGATCGCCGCCGGCGGGCTCTCCGCCGCCGCGCTCTGGATGGGCGTCTGCAGCGCCGCGATGCTGGTGAACATGCTCTCGGCCTCCTCCGCCGACCGCGAGATCGCCCGCACCCAGGCCAAATACGAACGCTGGATCGCCGACCGCCAGGCCCGGCTGAACACCGCCGTGGCCGAACTGAACGCCGGCGGGGGCGCGAACCTCTCGCTCGCCGCCAACATCGAAAAGCGCCACGCGGCCCTGGCCATGCTGTTGACCGGCATGAAGGGCGAGCCCGGCGCGGCGACGGCTTTGACGCCGGTGATCAACGAAGCGGTCATGACCAAGGACACCGACCCTTCGCATATCGTCGCCGCCGTGCGGGTGAGCCAGGAAAAGCTGCTCGACGCGGCCGACACCTTCGCCAAGAGCCGGGCGGACCGGCTGCGGCTCGCCTTCCGCCTCGCCGGCCTGACGCCCGCCGCCTACATGCCGAAAGGTGGCGCGCTCGGCGGTCCGCTGATCGAGTCCAAGGACCCGCGTGCGTTGGCCGCCGTGCTCGACGTCGACGAAGCCTTCGCCGATCGCGTGCAACACGCCGCCGAAGACATGGGCGAGGCCCGGGCCCTGGAGCGGGCCGCGCAGACCCTGCCGTTCGCCATGCCCACCTCCGGCGCCGAAAAATCCAGCGGCTTCGGCGTGCGCTATGATCCCTTCACCAGCCACCCGGCGTTCCATTCGGGCCTCGACTTCTCCGGCGGGCCGATGACGCCGATCCATGCGACCGCGCCCGGCGTGGTGTCGTTCACCGGCGTTCGCTCCGGCTATGGCAACACCGTGGAGATCGACCACGGCCGCGGCTTCAAGACCCGCTACGCGCATATGGCGGTGATCTCGGTCCGGGTCGGCCAGCAGGTTGCAGTCGGCCAGAGGCTGGGCGGTATGGGCTCGACCGGCCGCTCGACCGGCACGCACCTTCACTACGAGGTGTGGCTGAACGGCCGCGCCCAGAACCCGGACCGCTTCGTCAAGGCAGGCGCCTATGTTCTCCAAGCCGGCTAAGGCCGCTTCCTCCGCGCGCATCGAGGGCGCCGAGGCCCCGATGCGCAAACCCATCGCCTGCTCGCTGATCGCCGAGAACGTCAGCCTTGAGGGGGACCTGAAGAGCGACGGCGACGTCCAGCTCGACGGCGCGGTCCGTGGCGACATGACGGTGGCGCACCTCACCATCGGCGAGACCGGCCAGGTCGAAGGCGCGGTGATCGCCGAGGCGGTCGAGATCCGGGGGCGGATCGTAGGCACGGTGACGGCCCGAAGCGTGAAGCTCCACGCCAGCGCCCATGTGGAGGGCGACATCACCCACGGCCAGCTCACCGTCGAGCCGGGCGCCTATTTCTCGGGCCGCAGCGTGAAGCTCGCCTCTCCGGCGCCCGAGCAACTGAGCCTGGTGCCCGAAGCGGCGGAGTAATCCCGACTAAGCCGGCTCCGTCGCGTCGCGGGTCACGCCCACGCGCTGGGCCAGGGCGGCGCCCATGAACGCGTCCAGGTCGCCGTCGAGGACGCCCTGGGTGTCGGAGGTCTCGACCTCCGTCCGCAGATCCTTGACCATCTGATAAGGTTGCAGGACGTAGCTGCGGATCTGGTGACCCCAGCCGATGTCGGTCTTCTGGTCTTCCAGAGCCTGCTTGTCGGCCTCGCGCTTCTGCAGCTCCAGTTCGTAAAGCCGCGCGCGGAGCATCTTCCAGGCTTCTTCCCGGTTCTGGTGCTGCGAACGGCCCGCCTGGCAGGCGACCGCGACGCCGGTGGGAATGTGCGTGAGCCGGACCGCGCTGTCGGTCTTGTTGATGTGCTGGCCGCCGGCGCCTGACGCGCGGTAGGTGTCGGTGCGCACGTCGGCCGGATTGATGTCGATGACGATGTTGTCGTCCACGACCGGGTAGACCCAGACCGAGGCGAAGCTGGTGTGACGCTTGGCGGCGCTGTCGAAGGGCGAGATGCGCACCAGGCGGTGCACCCCGGCTTCGGTCTTCAGCCAGCCGTAGGCGTTGGTTCCCTTCACCTGCAGGGTCGCCGACTTGATCCCGGCCTGGTCGCCGGCGGTTTCCTCCAGGAAGTCGACGGTCATGCCATGGGCGTTGGCCCAGCGGGTGTACATGCGCAGCAGCATGCCGGCCCAGTCGCAGGACTCGGTGCCGCCGGCGCCGGAGTTGATTTCCACGAAGGCGTCATTGCCGTCCGCCTCGCCGGAAAGCAGGGCCTCGAGCTCGGCGCGGCCGGCGCGCTCCTTGATCCCGCGGAGTTGGGCGCGAGCCTCCTCCAGCGACGCTTCGTCGCCTTCCTCGTCGGCCAGCTCGGCGTAGCCGAGCGCGTCGGCCAGGTCGCGTTCCAGCGATTTTACCGCCTCGACGCTGCCGGCCAGCCGTGTGCGTTCGCGCATCAGCGCCTGCGCCGCCGCGGCGTCGTCCCAGAGGGTCGGGTCCTCGACCCGGGCGTTCAGCTCGTCGAGCCTGCGGAGCGCGGGCTCCCAGTCAAAGACGCCTCCTGAGCAGTTCGATCGACTGCTCGATGTCGGCCTTGGCGGCCTCGACATCCAATCTCATGGAAAACTCCCGAACGGTTGGGCGCGCCAGATAGGCAGACCCGCGATTTAGTACAAGCCGTTGATCTCGTCTGGCTTCTTGGGCGGGGGCTGCGGACCGACGGCGGCGGCGGCGTTCGGCGCGCCGGTCAGGCCGTTGCCGAACACCTTGTTGTAGGGCTGCGGTCCGGCGACCGGCGCCTCGCCCAGGTCCGCCACGCGCGGCTCGGTGCCGGGCCGGAAGGCTTCGCGGATGCCACGCACCATGGCGAACTTGGCGTTGCTGGGCGCCTTGAAGTCATCCGGCGCGAAGCTCTTGTTCGCCTGCTGCATGAAGTCGATGAAGATCGGCACGGCGTCTTGCGCGCCAGTCTCGCCCTTGCCCAGGCTGCGGTTGTCGTCGAAGCCGACATAGGTGCCGACCACCAGGTGCGGGGTGAAGCCCATAAACCACGCCGAGCGGTACTCGCTGGTGGTGCCGGTCTTGCCGCCGGTGGGGCGACCCAGCACCGAGGCCGCCGCGGCCGTGCCGCGCTGGACCACACCCTGCAGCATCGAGGTGATCTGATAGGCGGTGATAGGGTCCCAGACCTGCGCCCCGGACACCGGGATACGCGGGCTTTCATCGCCATTGAAGCCGGCGCCGCAGCGGTCGCAGTCGCGGCCATCGGCCCGGAAGATGGTCTTGCCCTCACGGTCCTGCACCAGCTCGATGAGGTGCGGCTCGACCTTGCGGCCGCCGTTGACGAAGGAGGCGTAGGCGGCGGTCAGCCGGAAGACGGTGGTTTCGCCTGCGCCCAGGGCCATCGCCAGGACGTTCTCCATCTTGGTCACCACGCCCAGCCGAATCGCCGAGGCGCTGATCTTCGGCATCCCGACCCCCTGGGCCAGGCGCACCGTCATGGTGTTGCGCGACAGCTCCAGGCCTTTGCGCAGCTGCAGCGGCCCCAGGTAGTCGTGCTCGTAGTTTTCCGGCGTCCAGGCCTGGCCGTTGGCGCCGGGCAGCGAGATCGGGCCGTCCAGGACCACGCTGGCCGGCGTGTAGCCGTTCTCCAGCGCGGTGGCGTAGACGATCGGCTTGAAGGCCGAGCCCGGCTGGCGCAAGGCCTGGGTCGCGCGGTTGAAGCTGGAGAGCGAGAAGGAGTAGCCGCCGACCATCGCCAGCACCCGGCCGGAGTCCGGGTCCATGGCCACCAGCGCCCCGTTCACGGCCGGAATCTGCTTGAGGAGGAAGCCCGGTCCTTTGTCGTTGGGGGCGACGAAGATCAGGTCGCCGGCTCCGATGCCCTTGCCGCGGCGCGCCCAGGAGACGTCCTCGCTCTGGATCGCACCGGTCTGGCCGTCGATGGTCCTGACCCGCACCCTCCCGCCGCCGACGTCGGTGACCACCGCCTGCAGCCAGGTCCGCCGCTCCGCCGGTCGGGCTGACTTCTTGGCCACGTCTTCCCAGCCGGCCAGGGTGGTGACATGGCCCCAGGCTCCACGCCAGCCGTGACGCCGGTCATAGCGCTCGAGTCCGTCCATCAGCGCCGTGCGCGCCGCGCTCTGCAGCCGCGGGTCGAGCGTCGTGCGCATGAAGTAACCGCCCTCGGTCAGGCGCGGCCCCAGCGTCGCCAGACCCCGGCGGCGGACCTCCTCCACGAAATAGTCTGCGTCGCGGTACTTCGCGCGTGTCGGCTCGGGCTGGACGACCAGATCCTCCTGCTTGGCGGCGTTGGCCTGGGCGCGCGTCACCCAGCCCGCCTCGGCCATCTGGTCCAGCACCCAGTTGCGGCGCGCCATGGCCTGAGCCTTGTGGCGGATCGGATGATAGTTGTCGGGTCCCTTGGGCAGCGAGGCCAGGTAGGCGCACTGGGCGAGGTCGAGGTCGGTGATCGACTTGCCGAAGTAGTTGTAGGCCGCCGCGCCGACGCCGTAGGAGCGATAGCCCAGCCAGATCTCGTTCAGATAGAGCTCGAGGATGCGCTCCTTGGAGAGCGTGCCGTCGAGCTGCTGGGCGATCAGAGCTTCCTTCAGCTTGCGCCCGATGGTGGCGTCGTTGGTGAGCAGGATGTTCTTGGCCACCTGCTGGGTGATCGTCGAGCCGCTCTCCAGCCGCCGGCCCTGGGCCAGGTTGACGACGTCCTTGGCGCTGGCGCGGATGATGCCGGCGTAGTCGAGGCCGGAGTGCTTGAAGAAGTTGCGGTCCTCCGCCGCCAGGAAGGCCTGGGCGAGTTGGGCGGGGATGGCGTCATAGGGCACGAAGATCCGCCGCTCGCGGGAGAACTCGCCGATCAGGGTGCCATCCCACGCATAGGCGCGCGTCGCCGTGGGCGGATGGTAATCGGCGAGGTCGCTGGCGTCCGGCATGTCGTGGAACAGCCACGCCGCCCAGATCGCGATGGCGAATCCCGCCGCGGCAATGAGGCTCAGCACCGTGACGCCGGCGATGGCGACCCATCTTTCGCGGGGAGGATTCAACGGACTTACGGTCTCCAGAGGCGCCCCGCCCCTTCACGAGCCTGGGTCTAAACGGCTTCGGATGCGGCGCCAACGGGCGCCGGCGGGGTCGCGTCAGCGCGACGCAAGCCGGGTGGCTTCGGCGAAGTAGTCGTCGATGGAGTCGCCGACCGCGTTCATCAGGCGTCCCCGGCGCGCCGGATCGCGCAGCAGCGCCTCGTCCTGCGGATTGCTGACAAACCCCATCTCCAGCAGCACGGCAGGCACGTCGGGCGCCAGCAGCACCATGAAGCCGGCGTTGCGGTGGCTGCGGCGCAGCAGCGGCGCCTTGCCCTCGATATGCCCAACCAGCGTCTGGGCGAAGGCCGCCGAACGGTTCTTGGTGGCGCGCTGCGTGAGGTCGAACAGGATGTCGCTGACCCCGCGGTCCCCGGTCAGGCTCGCCTTCATGAACCAGTCGTCGCGGCTCACGAACCGGGCGGCCCGGTTCGAGGCCTTGTCGGACAGGGTGTAGACGCTGGCCCCGCGGGTGTCCGCGTCGGGCCCGCTGTCGGAGTGCAGCGAGATGAACAGGTCGGCGTTGGCGCGCTGGGCGATCCGGACCCGCTCCTCCAGGGGAACATAGGTGTCCGTCTCGCGGGTCAGCACGACCTGGTAGCGTGACGAACGCTCCAGCCTTGCCTTGAGCGCCAGCGCCGCGGCGAGGTTCACGTCCTTCTCGAAGCCCTTGGCGCCGCTGGCGCCCGGGTCATGGCCGCCATGGCCGGGGTCGATGACCACCACCTTCTTGAGCGAAATGGGCAAGGCGCGAGCCGGTGGAATCTGCGGGCGGAGCTTCAGCGCGACGGTCGTCGGCCGCCGTGCCGCCGTGGCGTTGGTGCTGACCAGGCGCACCGCGCCGACCTGCGAGACGATGTCGACGACATAGCGGTAGTGGTCGATCCCGTCGGCGGGGGGCAGCAGGAAGCGGCCCTTGATCCGCGCATTGTCGGCCAGGTCCATCTGCAGCCGCGCGCCGGCCGAGGTCTGCTGGATGGTCCACGCCTTGACGAGGCCCTGGCTCGATCCCTGCAGGCCGCCCTGCGCCGAGACGGTCGGCATCACCAGGATGAGGTGGCCGTCGGCGGAGCCGTCCGAAATCAGCTTGCCGCTGGCCGCCTGGTCGATGTCCATGACCAGCCGGGTCTGCTGCGCGTCGCCGCCCACGCGGACCTTCAGCAGCCCCGCCGTCGAGGTGGCGGCGTGCGAAACGGCGAAGACGGCGCTCAGGCCTATGGCGACGGCCGCCGCGGTGATCGCCGCCCGCGCCCGATTCCGCACAAACACCCACCCCGCCCCAGCCAGCATCCAGCCTCACCCCCGAAGGGATTGGTAAATCACCACATGAAGACGCATATACGCGCCCGCGGGGTAGACAAATGGTTAACCGGGACTTGCGTCGCGGTTACGCAGGGGCGCCCGGCTCCCCGCTTGCGGTTCGGCTTTCCTTTTCCGGCCCGCTGTTGCAATGTCCCGTCGCGCGCCGCACCGCCTCTCGCATTCTAGCGGGGCGAAGGGTCGCGCGAACCAAAGCCCGCGTCAGCTGACCGATTCCCGGCGAGCGACGCTCTATCCGATCCGCGCCTCCCGGCGCGCTTAGGAACACACCCGATGGGCAGCGCTGCTCACCATAATTTGAGGGACATTCCTTGCCCTCCAGCCCCCCGCGGCGCCGCTTCCGGCGTCCAGGCGGACTTCGCGCGCGCCCATCCCACAAATAGCCGGCTGCTCCTGGACCTGACGTCCAGCGCGCGCCGCGGAGATAACCTTGATGTCAAAGAATATGCTGATCGACGCAGCCCACGCGGAGGAGACGCGTGTGGTGGTCGTCGACGGGACCCGCGTTGAAGAGTTCGATTTCGAAAGTTCCAACCGAAAGCAGCTCAGAGGAAACATCTATCTCGCTAAGGTGACGCGCGTTGAGCCGTCGCTGCAGGCGGCGTTCATCGAGTATGGCGGCAACCGCCACGGCTTCCTCGCCTTCAACGAAATCCATCCCGACTACTACCAAATCCCGGTCGCCGACCGCGAAGCGCTGATGCGCGAGGAAGCGGAGGAAGAGGAGGACCACCACCACGAGCCGAAGGACCGGCGTGGGAACGGCGCGGCCGCCGAAGGCGGCTCCGACGACGAGGATGAGGATCACGAAGCGGTCTCCGATGACGAAGACGACGTCATGGAGGAAGAGGTCGCGCGCCGCCGCCGGCGGCTGATGCGCAAGTACAAGATCCAGGAAGTGATCCGCCGCCGGCAGATCATGCTGGTCCAGGTCGTCAAGGAAGAACGCGGCAACAAGGGCGCGGCGCTCACCACCTACCTGTCGCTGGCCGGCCGCTATGGCGTGCTGATGCCCAACACGGCGCGGGGCGGCGGCATCAGCCGCAAGATCGAGACCGCCACGGACCGGCGGCGCCTGAAGGGCATCGTCCAGAGCCTGGACGTGCCGCAGGGCATGGGGCTGATCGTGCGCACCGCCGGCGCCAAGCGCACCAAGGCCGAGCTGAAACGTGACTACGACTACCTGCTGCGGCTCTGGGAGAACATCCGCGAGACCACGCTGCACTCCATCGCGCCGGCCCTGATCTACGAGGAAGAGGACCTCGTGAAGCGGGCGATCCGCGATCTCTACGACAAGGACATCGACGGCGTGTTCGTCGAAGGCGAGGCCGGCTTCAAGGAAGCGCGCGAATTCATGCGCATGCTGATGCCCAGCCAGGCCAAGAAGGTGCAGCTCTACCGCGAGCCCACGCCCCTGTTCGTCAAGCATCGGGTCGAAGACCACCTCAGCCAGATCTATTCGCCCGTGGTCCCGCTGCGATCGGGCGGCTACCTGGTGATCAACCAGACCGAAGCGCTGGTCGCCGTCGACGTGAACTCCGGCCGCTCGACCCGCGAACGGAACATCGAGGCCACCGCGCTCAAGACCAACATGGAGGCGGCCGAGGAAGCCGCCCGCCAGCTTCGCCTGCGCGACCTCGCCGGCCTGATCGTCATCGACTTCATCGACATGGATGAATCGAAGAACAACCGCGCCGTCGAGAAGAAGCTGAAGGACTGCCTGAAGGACGACCGCGCCCGCGTGCAGATGGGCAAGATCTCCGCCTTCGGCCTGATGGAGATCAGCCGCCAGCGCCGCCGCTCCGGCGTGCTGGAAGGCACCACCCACGTCTGCGAACACTGCGGCGGCACGGGCCGGGTGCGTTCCGTCGAGTCCAGCGCGCTCTCCGCCCTGCGCTCCTTGGAGATCGAGGCCCTGAAGGGCGGCGGCGAGGTGACTCTGAAGGCGCCCCGCGCGGTCGGCCTCTACATCCTGAACGAAAAGCGCGCCCACCTGGCGCGGCTGCAACAGAGCCTGGGCCTCTTCGTCACGGTCGTCGTCGATGACGACATGGCCCATGCCGAATGCCTGATCGAACGCACCTCGATGGAACAGCGCCCGGATCACGCCGCGATCGCCGCGCCGAGCGCGGCCTACGAGCCGATGATCGACGATGGTTACGATGACGAGGCCTTCGAGGAGGACGAAGAGGAAGAAGACGAAGAGGAAGTCGGGCGCGAGGACACCGACGACGACCAGCCGCGCGCTCGCAGCGAGCGGTCGCATCGCGACGAGGAGGCCTCTGAAGATGGAGAGGGCGTCCGTCGCGGACGTCGCCGCCGTCGCCGCGGGCGCCGTGATGGCGAGCCTCGGGAAGCCGGCGCCGCCGCGCCCGCCCCGCGTGCGGAAGGCGCGCAGCACGATGATGACGACAGCGCCCAGGGCCGGCGTCGCCGCCGCGGACGGCGTGGCGGCCGGCGGATGCGCGAGGAGGGCCGCCCGACGGACGTGTTCGCCTGGACCCGTCCGTGGGTGCCCTATGGCGACGATCCCTTCGTCTGGTACGACCCTTCGGAGGACATGAAGCGCGACGCCGCGCCGCCGCCGGCCAACGACCAGCGCGAGACGCCGCGTATCGCCGCTGAGGCCGCGGCCCCCGCCCTCTCGGTGACGACGCCTGGGCCGTCGAGGTCCGGCAGCGATTCCGAGGAGGAAATCTGGGTCGAGTTGCCCGCGGCCGAAGACAAGCCGAAGCGGCCGCGCCGGGGACGCGGACGTGGCCGCGGCGATGGCCCCCCCGCCGCGCAACCCGTGGCCGAGGTGGCGACGCCGGAGGCTGTGGCGACGCCCGAACCGGAGCCCGAGGCGGTAGCGGCCAACGACGCCCCGCCCAGCGTCAAGAAGCCGCGCGCCAGCCGCGCCAAGGCAAAGACGGCGCCTGTCAACGCCGCGCCTGTGGAGGCCCCGGAAGTCGTCGCCGCCGCGCCCGAGCCCATCGAGGCGAAACCAGAGCCGGAACCCGCCGTGGCGGCTCCCCGCGAGCCCGATCCGGCGGAGATTTCCGCCCCGCCGGCGGCGCCGCGCAGAGGCTGGTGGCGGCGCGGGTGACGCGCTAGGTTCGCAGTCGGGGGCGGAGACGAGAGTTGAGCATGGCCGCCCCTGCCCGTTCGGTTTTCAAGGTTGCACTCGCCGCAGCGCTGGGCCTGAGCCTGGCGCTGCAGCCTGGGCGGGCGGCCGCCCAGTTCGCGGCCGGCGACACCTTGATCCGGGACACCGAGATCGAGGACATCCTGCACAAGGACGTCGCCCCGATCTTTGCGGCCGCGGGCATGGACCCCAAAGGCGTGAAGATCGTCCTGATCGGCTCCAAGGAGGTCAACGCCGCGGCCGCGCCTGGCCTGATGATGGTCACCACCGCACTCATTCTGCAGTCGAAGAATCCCAACGAACTGCAGGGCGTCATGGCCCACGAGGTCGGACACCTGGCCGGCGGCCACAGCTTCCGCTCGGGCGACATGCAGCGCGCCGGCATGGTGCCGATGATCCTGACCATGGGCCTGGGCGTGCTGGCGGCGCTGGCAGGGTCCGGCGACGCAGCCGCGGGCCTGGTGACCAGCGCGCCCTACTTCGGCGCCCTGGGCGCCGCCGGCTACAGCCGCGAGCAGGAGGGCCGCGCCGACCAGGCGGGCGCCACTCTGATGGAAAAGGCCGGTCTGTCGGCGCGCGGGCTGGAAGAGTTCCTGGACAACAACCGCTACCAGGAGGTCTTCGCCAATTACCGCCGCTACAAGTATTTCATCGACCACCCGCTCTCGTCGGACCGCGTCGAGTCCCTGCAGAGCCGCGTGGTCTCCATGCCTCACTACAACCAGAAGGACAGCCCCGAGGCCCTGGCGGAGCACGAGGTGATGAAGGCCAAGCTGGACGGCTTCATCAATCCGCAGGTCTCGATGACCAAGTACGACGAGAAGGACACCTCCTATCCGGC
>Ga0070681_10005989_pt1 | contig 11783 bp, 10 predicted proteins | sample KBSC83BmetaG_FD_65650 | JGI IMG/M metagenome (GOLD analysis project Ga0070681, IMG submission 65650) | Corn rhizosphere microbial communities from Kellogg Biological Station, Michigan, USA - KBS C8-3B metaG | ecosystem: Host-associated > Plants > Roots > Rhizosphere | place: USA: Michigan...
GAGACTCGAAATGTCCCCGCTTCGCCGTCTCGCGTGAGCGCTGGATTTCCCTGGGTTCCGTGGGCGAATGCTACCGCAGCGCGGGCGCGCCGGGCAAGGCGAATCGCCTTGCCGGGCGCATAATCGGACATCGGCCTTGCGAGGAGAAACCCGATGAACGACCGCGCGACCGGCCCCGGGCTCGGAGAGGCCGAGGCCGCCCTCAAGCGGGAGGTGCGCCAGGGTGTTGCCCTCCTCACCCTGAACCGCCCCCGCCAGTACAACGCCCTCTCGGCCGACCTGCTGGCCGAGCTGCACGGGGCGCTCGACGCACTGGCGAGCGACGAGGCGGTGCGCGTGGTGATGATCACGGGTGCCGGCAACGCGTTCTGCGCGGGCCACGATCTCAAGGAGATGCGCGCCCTGGAACCGGCGGGCGTCGAGGCGCTTTTCACCTCGTGCAGCGCGGTGATGCAGAAGCTCGTGGCGCTGCCGGTGCCCGTCATCGCGGTCGTGAACGGCCTCGCGACCGCCGCCGGCTGCCAGCTCGTCGCCCAGTGCGACCTCGCGGTGGCCTCCAGCGAGGCCCGGTTCGCCGTCTCCGGCGTGAACCTCGGCCTTTTCTGCTCCACGCCGGCCGTGGCCCTCTCGCGCAACCTCGGCCGCAAGCGTTCCGCCGAGATGCTCTTCACCGGCGCCTTCATCGACGCGGGCCAGGCCCTCGAATGGGGCCTGGTGAACCGCGTGGCCCCGCCCGCGCAGCTCATGGACGCCGCGCTGGAGCTCGCCGCGAGCCTCAAGGCCAAGCCGCGCGCGGCGCTCGCCACCGGCAAGGCCCTCTTCTACCGCCAGCTCGAGGAAGGCCTGCAGCGCGCCTACGTCGACGCCTCGCGCACCATCAGCCGCAACATGGACACCGACTCCGCGCGCGAGGGCGTGGACGCCTTCCTGCAGAAACGACCGCCGAAGTGGTAGGGATTTTCTACAGGTCCTTCAGCACTTCCCGTGCGCAGTTGTGGCCGGGCACGCCGGTCACGCCCCCGCCCGGATGCGCCCCCGAGCCGCATAGATAGAGCCCCTTCACCGGCATGCGGTAGTCCCCATACCCCAGCACCGGGCGCGCGCTGAAGAGCTGGTTGAGCGAGAGCTTGCCGTGGAAGATGTCGCCGCCCACGAGCCCGAACTCGCGCTCGAGGTCCGCGGGCGAGAGGATCCGCCGCCCCAGGATCGCCGCCTTGAAGTTGGGCGCGAAGCGCGTCACCTGGTCGACGATCGCGTCGGCCGCGCGCTCGCGCTCGGCTTCCCAGCTCCTTGCGCCCGGCAACGAGTAGCGGAAGTGCTGGCAGAAAAGGCTCGCGACGTGCTGGCCCGGGGGCGCCAGCGTGTCGTCCACCGTGCTGGGAACCAGCATCTCGACGATGGGCTCGGCGGACCAGCCGCGCTCGCGCGCCGTGGCATGCGCACGGTCCATGAATGCGAGCGACGGCGCCATGATGATGCCCGAGCGGTGGTGGTCCCCGTCGCGGCCCGGCCGGCACGTGAAGTCGGGCAGCTCGGAGAGCGCCACGTTCATGCGGAAGGTGGCCGACTCCGAGCGGTAGTTCGCGAACGGCTCGCGCCAGTCGCCCGCCGCCTCGCCCAGGGCCGCGAGCAGCCACTGCGGGTGCGCGTTCGACACCACGCGGCGCGCCGCGATCTCGCCGCCGCCGGCGAGCGCCACGCCGCACGCGCGACCGTCGCGCACCAGCACCCGCTCGACGGCGGTGCCGGTGCGGATCTCCACGCCGCGCGCCTCGGCCTCGCGGCGCATCGCGGTGGTGATCGCGCCCATGCCGCCGATCGCGTGGCCCCAGCTCCCCTTGTGGCCGTTCACCTCGCCGAACACGTGGTGCAGGAGCACGTACGCGGTGCCGGGGTCGTAGGGACTCGCGAAGTTGCCCACCACGCTGTCGAAGCCGAAGCACGCCTTGATCGGCTCGGATTCGAACCAGCGGTCGAGCCAGTCGCCCGCCGACAGGGTGAAGAGGTCCAGCACGTCGCGCTGCGCCGGGCGCGGCAGCCTGTGCAGGCGGCGGCCCGCCTTCCACGCCGCGAAGAGCTCCGCGATCCCGCCGCCCACGTTGGGCGGCGTCTCGAGGAGCAGGTCGCGCAGCACATCGGCGACCGCGTCGAGCCGCCGGTAGTATTCGGGCAAGCGCTCGGCATCGCGCGGGGAAAAGCGCGCGACCTCGCGCTGGGTGGCCTCGAGCCCGCCGCCCACCTTGATGCAGTCGCGCTGCGAGAGCGGCAGGAAATTCGCGTAAGGCCGCTCGACCACGCGCAATCCGTGCTCCGCGAGCCGCAGGTCGCGGATCACCTTGGGATTGAGCAGGCTCACCGTGTAGCTCGCCGTGGAGTTGCGGAAGCCCGGATGGAACTCCTCGGTGACCGCGGCGCCGCCCGCCACCGCGCGCCGCTCGACCATGCAGACCGCGAGGCCGCGCGCCGCGAGGTAGCAGGCGCACACGAGCCCGTTGTGGCCCGCCCCTACCACCACCACGTCGTAGCGCGCGGCCGCCATCGCTTCAGGTGAGCAGGAAGTGCCGCACGGCGCCCGCCTGCACGTCGTCCATCAGCATCGGCGCGTGCCCGGTGCGCGGTACCAGGTGCGTCTCGGTATGCGGGCGCTGGCGCATCTCCTCGAGGGTCTCGGCGAGCAGCAGGTCCGACTGCTCGCCGCGGATCACCAGGACGGGCCCGTGCACCAGGCGCCAGTACGGACGCAGGTCGATGTCGGCCGCGATCGCGTCGCGGAAGTTCACCGCGATGCCGGGGTCGTAGCGCGGGCGCCAGCGGCCGTCCTCGCCCTGCTTCGCCACGGTAACCGCGAGGTGGCGCCACTGCTCCGCCGTGAGCTCGCCGAACGGCGAGATGCTGCGCATGGCCGCCTCGAACGCCTCGAGGCTTTCGAACGCCGCCTCGCCGCCCACGTATTGGCCGAGGCGCTGCAGGGCCGCCTTCGGGATCATGCAGCCCACGTCGTTCATCACGAGCTTCCTCACCGGAGAGCCCGGCACGCCCGCCATGATCATGCCGATGATCCCGCCCATCGAGGTCCCCAGCCAGTCGACCGTCTCCGCGTGCAGCGCGGCGATGAGCGCCGTCATGTCGTGGCAGTAGACGTTGTAGGTGTAGTCCCGGGGGTCGCGCAGCCAGTCGCTGCGACCGCGGCCCACGACGTCGGGGCACACGACGCGATAGGCATCGGCGAGGCTCCGCGCGACGTAATCGAAGTCGCGGCCGTTGCGCGTGAGGCCGTGCGCGCACAGCAGCACGCGGGGATTGTGCGCATCCCCCCACTCCACGTAGCGCATGCGGTGAAACCCATGGGGATCCAGGCAGACCACCGATCCTTCGCGCATCGCGGTCATGATGGAGAAGAGGCTTTGGATCCGCGTATGAACGCCGATGAACGCGGCAAGGCCCTTCTGGTGATTCGCAGCGACGATTCCATGGTCACGGAGTTACTCTCGAAGGGTTTATCGGCGTTCATCGGCGTTCATCGGCGGATTCAAAGCTTCTTGTCCGCATCACTCGATCGCATTCGTGCTCTTCGCGCGCTCGCGCAGGATGAACTTCTGGATCTTCCCCGTCGAGGTGCGCGGCAGCGGCCCGAACACCACCGTCCTGGGCGCCTTGAAGCGCGCCATCCGCGCCCGGCAGAACTCGATGATCTCCTCGGCCGTGGCGCTGGCACCCTCCTTCAATTCCACGAAGGCGCACGGCGTCTCGCCCCACTTGGGGTCGGGCTGCGCGACCACCGCGGCCAGCATCACCGCGGGGTGCCCGTGCAGCACGTCCTCGACTTCCTGCGACGAGATGTTCTCGCCGCCCGAGATGATCACGTCCTTGGAGCGGTCGCGGATCTTCGCATAGCCGTCCGGATGCCGCACCGCGAGGTCGCCGGAGTGGAACCAGCCGCCGCGGAACGCATCCGCCGTCGCCGCCGGGTTCTTGAGGTAGCCCTTCATCGTGATGTTGCCGCGGAACATGATCTCGCCCATGGTGGTGCCGTCGGCGGGCACCTCGCCCATCGTCTCCGGGTCGCGCACGGTCATGCCTTCCTGCAGCAGGTAGGCCACGCCCTGGCGCCCGTTGCGGCGCACCTGCTCCTCGAGCGGCAGCCCGGACCATTCGGGATGCTTCGCGCACACCGCCGCCGGGCCGTACGTCTCGGTGAGCCCGTAGACGTGGGTGATGTCGAAGCCCATCTTCGCCATGCCCTCGATCACCGCCGCGGGCGGTGGCGCGGCGGCCACCAGGCACTGGACCTCGTGGGCGATGCCGCGCTTCTGCTCGTCCGGGGCATTGAGCAGCATCGAGTGAACGATGGGGGCGCCGCAGTAGTGCGTCACCTTGTGCTCGCGGATCAGCTCCAGGATCGCCTTCGCCTCGACGCGCCGCAGGCACACGTTGGTGCCCGCCGCCGCGGCGATCGTCCAGTTGAAGCACCAGCCGTTGCAGTGGAACATCGGCAGCGTCCACAGGTAGACCGGGTGCTTCGGCATCGACCAGTCGAGGATGTTGTTGATCGCGTTGAGGTACGCGCCCCGGTAGTGGTACACGACGCCCTTCGGGTTGCCGGTGGTGCCCGAGGTGTAGTTGAGCGTGATGGCGTCCCATTCGTCGGGCGGCGGCTCGCCCGCGAAGCCCGGGTCGCCCTCGGCGAGGAGCGCCTCGTACTCGATCGTGCCCAGCGCCGCGCCGCCCGCGTGGAGCACGTCGTCCACGTCCACCACCAGCGGCTTTGCCCGCGCGACGGAGAGGGCCTTCGCCACCGTGGCCGAGAACTCGCGGTCGGTGAAGAGCACCCTCGCCTCGCCGTGGTCGAGCATGAAGGCGAGCGCCTCGGCGTCGAGCCGCGTGTTGAGCGTGTTCAGCACCGCGCCGATCATCGCCGGGCCGAAGTGCAGCTCGATCATCGCGGGGACGTTGGGCAGCATCGCCGCCACGGTGTCGCCGCGCCCGATGCCGCGCGCGGCGAGCGCGGAGGCGAGGCGGCGGCAGCGCGCGTCGGTCTCGCGCCAGGTGCGCCGCAGCGCGCCGTGGATCACCGCGATGCGATCGGGATACACCGCCGCGGCCTTGGCGAGGAACGATACCGGCGTGAGCGGCGCGTAGTTGGCCGCGTTGCGGTCGAGTCCCTGTCCGTAGGCCCTGGTGCTCATCGCTCGCGATGCCGCGCGCCGCCCTCAGGCGATGCGCGTCTCCATGCGTGAGGCGAGGCCGGCGACCCGCTCGGCCGACTTCACCGTGTTCGCGAGCAGCATCGCGATGGTCATGGGACCCACGCCGCCGGGCACGGGGCTGATGCGCGCGGCCACCTGCGACGCCGACGCGAAGTCCACGTCGCCCGCGAGCGAGCCGTCCGGCAGGCGGTTCACGCCGACGTCGATCACGACGGCGCCCGGCTTCACCATGGCGCCGGTCACCAGCCGCGGGCGGCCGACCGCCACGATGAGGACATCGCCCTGGCGCGTGATCGCCGCCAGGTCGTGGGTCTTCGAGTGGCAGACGCTCACCGTCGCCCCGGCGTTGATGAGCAGCATCGCCATGGGCTTGCCCACGATGTTGGAGCGGCCCACGACCACGACGTGCGCGCCCTCCACCGCCACGCCCTCGTGCTCGAGGATCTTCATCACGCCCCACGGCGTGCAGGGGTAGAACGCCGGGTCGCCCGCCACGAGCTTGCCGACGTTGAGGTAGTTGAAGCCGTCGACGTCCTTCTCGGGCGCGATGGCCTCGATCACCGCGTGCTTGTCGAGCGGCCTGGGCAGCGGCATCTGCACCAGGATGCCGTGCACGGCCGGGTCCACGTTGAGGCGCAGCACGAACGCGATGAGCTCGGCCTGGGTGGTGGAAGCGCCGAGCGCGTGGACCACCGAGCGCATGCCGATGGACTCGCACGCGAACGACTTGTTGCGCACGTAGACCTGGCTCGCCGGATCCTCGCCCACGATCACCACCGCGAGGCAGGGCACGATGCCCGCGGCGCGCAGGCGCTCGACGCGCACCGCCAGCTCGGCGCGGTATTCCTGGGCGATCGCCTTGCCGTCGATGAGGCGCGCCGTCACGATCGCGCGCCCCGGGTGCGGCGGGCACCGTTCTCGTCCACGATCAGGTCCAGCACCTGGTCCCACGCCTCGTGGGGAACGCTTTCCACCACGAACATCGACGGCAGCGCGGTCACGCAATAGGTCGCGGGCGTGCGGTGGGCGAGCAGGCGGTCGAAGTAGCCCGCACCGTAGCCGATGCGGTAGCCGTCCTCGCCGATCACGAGCGCGGGAACGAGGGCGAAGTCGACGTCGCCGATCGAGCGGCGCGGGGCGCGCGCCGGGTCGGGCTCGGGGATGTCCCAGATGCCCGGGACCAGGTCGTGCTCGAGGTCGCGCACCTCGTGCAGCTCGAGGTGGCGCGGCGGCGGCGTGATGCGCGGCAGCACGATGGCCTTGCCGTCGGCGCGCGCGCGGTCGATGAAGAGGCGCGTGTCCCATTCGCTGCCGATCGCCATGGTGGCGAGGACGGAACGCGCCGAGGCATAGCGCGGGAGCGCCACGATGCGCTCGACCAGTGCCTGGGCGAGCCGCCGCCGCTCCGCGTCGGGCAGCGCATCGCGCCGCGCCGTCATTTCACGCCTGAGCTGGGCCTTGCGGGCCGGGATGGGGTTAGCTTCCATGCCGCTATTCTAGTGCGACGCAGTCCCGCGACGGGCGGTTGCGGATCGGTTATCCTTCGCGCTTTCCGCCACTCGGAGCCCTGCCCCATGAAATCGCGAGCCCTGTTCGCCCTCGCCGGTGCCGCCTGCCTCAGCCTTTCCGCGGTGGCGGCCGACAACCCCTTCGAGGCGCTCAAGAGCAAGATGAAGCCCGGCCTGTACACGTACGACATGGAGATGGACATGGGCGCGGGGATGCCCAAGATGCCGCCCGGCATGGCCGGCAACCCGATGAAGCACACGTTCCAGCACTGCGTCACGCCCGAGGACATCCACCGCGGCGAGGTCGGCAAGGGTGGGCGCGGCATGCCCGAGAACTGCGAGATCAAGGACTTCAAGGCGTCCGGGAACAGCGTGGACTACACGACGGTCTGCAAGCCCTCGACCGACGGCAAGGGTCCCCCTGGCGGCATGCAGGCGCACAGCCACATGACGTTCAACGACGGCGGCTATGTCATGAACATGGAGATGGACGGGCCCGGCCGCCCCGGCGGCCCCCCCATGCACATGAAGCAGCACATGGTGGCCAAGTACCTGGGCGACTGCCCGCCCAAGTAGCCCTCAGGGCAGCGCGGAGCGGATCTGCTCGAGCGCCCCGGCGTCCTCGATGGTGGTGAGGTCGCCGGGGTCGCGCCCCTCGCACAGGGCCTGGATCGAGCGGCGCAGGAGCTTGCCGGAGCGGGTCTTCGGCAACAGCGTCACGAAGCACACCCGGGCCGGACGCGCCACCGGGCCGATCGCCTTGTCCACCGCGGCCATGATCTCCTTCTCCTGCGACACCGCGCCTTCGGCCGTAGCCGCGCGCGCCGCATCCTTCAGCACCGCGAACGCCACCGGGACCTGGCCCTTGACGGCATCGGCCACGCCCACCACCGCCACCTCGGCGACGTTGGGATGCGACTGGATCGCCTCCTCGATCTCGCGGGTGCCGAGGCGGTGGCCCGCGACGTTGATCACGTCGTCGGTGCGGCCGAGGACGAAGTAGTAGCCGTCGGCGTCGCGCGTCGCCCAGTCGAACGTCGTGTAGACCATCTCGTCGGCGAAGGACGTGTAGTAGGTCTGGACGTAGCGTGCGTCGTCGCCCCACACCGTGGTCATCGCGCCGGGCGGCAGCGGCGGCTCGATGCAGAGCACGCCCTTCTCGTCGGTGCCCACCTCGCGCCCGGTCTCCTCGTGCTTGAGCTTCACGCGGTACCCATAGGCGGGGAACGACGGCGAGCCGAACTTGCGCGGCGTGTCCTCCACGCCCGGGCAGGCGGTGAGGATCGGCCAGCCCGACTCGGTCTGCCAGTAGTTGTCCACCACCTCGCAGCCCAGCGACTCGGCGACCCAGCGGGCGGTGGGCTCGTCCAGCGGCTCGCCGGCGAGGTAGAGGTAGCGCAGCGTGGAGGTGTCGAACTTCTTCATCCAGGCCGGATCCTGCTTCTTCAGCACGCGGATCGCCGTGGGCGAGGTGAACATCGAGGTCACGCGCCAGTCCTGCACGATGCGCCACCAGATGCCCGCGTCGGGGCGCATCGGCACGCCCTCGTACATGATCGTGGTCGATCCGTTGATGAGCGGCCCGTAGACGATGTACGAATGCCCCACGACCCAGCCGATGTCCGAGGTGGAGAAGTACGCCTCGCCGGGCTTCGCGCAGAAGATGTGCGGCATCGACGCCGCGAGCGCCACGGCATAGCCGCCGGTATCGCGCTGCACGCCCTTGGGCTGCCCCGTGGTGCCGCTGGTATAGAGGATGTAGGAAGGCTCGTTGGACTCGAGCCACGTCACCGGCACCTTCGCGTCCATGTGCCGCGCGCGGGCGCCGGCGTAGTCCACGTCGCGGCCGGCCACGCGGGCGATCGACTTCTCCACCCCGCGGTCGACCACCAGGACCTTCGCGGGCGGCGACTTGGCGAGCCGCATCGACTCGTCCACCAGCGGCTTCAGCGCGATCACCTTGCCCATGCGCATGCCCGCGTCGGAGGTCACCATCACCTTCGGCCGCGCGTCGTCGATGCGCGCGGCGAGCGAGGCCGCCGCGAAGCCGCCGAACACCACCGAGTGGATCGCGCCCAGGCGCACGGTGGCGAGCATCGCGAAGACCGCCTCGGGCACCATCGGCATGTAGATGAGGACGCGATCGCCGCGGCCCACGCCCAGCTCCTGCAGCACGGCGGCGAAGCGGTTCACCTCCTCGTGGAGCTGGGCATAGGTGTAGACGCGCTGCTGGTCCACCTCCGTGGAGATCCACACCAGCGCCGGCTGCTCGCCGCGCTTCGCGAGATGCCGGTCGACGGCGTTGTGGCAGAGGTTGGTCTCGCCGCCCACGAACCAGCGGCAAAACGGCGGATGCGTGTACTCGAGGACCTTCGTGAACGGCTTGTGCCAGTCGATGCGCCGCGCCTCCCCGGCCCAGAAGCCCTCGGGATCCGCCACCGAGCGCGCGTAAAAGGCGCGGTAGCCCGTGCGGGCCGCGTCGTCGATCGTCGCCATGGCCAATCTCCTCCGGGGAGCCTAGCGGTTCACGTCCACCACCGTGCGTCCGCGCACCTTACCCGCGATCACCTCCTCGGCACGCACGATCGCCTCGTCCAGCCCGATCTCGGTCAGCATCGAGGCGAGCTTGGCGCGCGGCAGCTCCTTCGCGATGCGCCGCCACGCCTCGGTGCGCCGGTCGGCGGGCGCGGTCACGCTGTTCACCCCGGCGAGCGTCACGCCGCGCAGGATGAACGGGGCCACGCTGGCGGGGAAATCCATGCCCTGCGCGAGGCCGCAGGCCGCGACGGCGCCCTCGGCCATGGTCTGCGCGCACGCGTTGGCGAGCGTGTGGCTGCCCACCGAGTCGACCACGCCCGCCCAGCGTTCCTTCTGCAGCGGCTTGCCCGGCTGCGCGAGGGTGTTGCGGTCGATGATCTCCGCGGCACCCAGCGACTCGAGGTACACGCGCTCGGCGGTCTTCCCGGTGGAAGCCACGACGCGGTAGCCCAGCTCCTTCAGGAGCGCGATGGCCACACTCCCCACGCCGCCCGTGGCGCCGGTCACCAGCACGTCGCCGCGCTCCTTCGTGAGGCCGAGGCGCTCGAGGGCCATCACGCACAGCATCGCCGTGAAGCCCGCGGTGCCGATCGTCATCGCCTCGCGCGTGGTCATGCCCTCCGGCAGGCGCACCAGCCAGTCGCCGCGCAGGCGCGCCTTCTGCGCGAGGCAGCCCCAGTGGGACTCGCCCACGCCCCAGCCGTTGAGGATCGCGCGGTCGCCCGGCTTCCAGGCCGGATGGGCGCTCTCCTCGATCACGCCGGCGCCGTCGATGCCCGCCACCATCGGCCACTTGCGCACGATGGGCGACTTGTCCGTGATGGCGAGGGCGTCCTTGTAGTTGATCGTCGAGTACTCGACGCGCATCGTGACGTCGCCGTCCGGCAAATCCTTCTCGTCGATGCGGGTGACCTGGGCCTGGAAGCGTCCCTCGGCGTTCTTCGAGAGCCGCAGCGCCCGGATCAGGCGGAATTCGTGCGTCGCGTGCAGGGTAGCCATATGGGTCAGGTCATGTTTTCGATCCGCCCCCATTATCGCTCAGCGAGCGAGCACCCCGGGGTTCTCCGCGGAAGCGTGCTTGCGGGCGAAGTAGTCGCGCGACTGCATCTCGCGCAGGCGGCTCGCGGTGCGCGCGAACTCGGCGCGCAGCATGCGCTCGGCCCCGGTGCCTTCGGCCGCCTCGCCGAGCAGCTCCTCCGGGAGGACTTCGGCGGTGATCACGAGCTTCACGCGCTGGTCGTAGAAGATGTCCACCAGCCACGTGAAGCGGCGCGCCACGTCCGTCTGCGCGGCCGCCATGCGCCGCACGTTGGAGACCAGCACCGTGTGGTACGCGCTCGCGAGCTCCAGGAAGTCGACCTGCGAGCGGGCTTTCTCGCACAGCTCGGCGAACTCCAGCCAGATCACGCCCTTGGCGCGGCGCCGGAAGATGACCGGGCGGCCGCCGATCTCGATGATCCCGTCCTGGCTGTAGGTCGCCTTGGTCATCGCCTCGAAGATGCGCGCGAGGTGGGCGTCGGCGTTGGCGTCGAGGGGCGTGTAGTACACCGAGAGCTGGTCCAGCAGCCGGCGCCGGTGGTCGACGCTCCCCGCGAGCGGCACCACGTCCAGCTCGCGCTTGAGGACCTCGACGGCGGGCAGGAAGCGCACGCGCTGCAGGCCGTTGGGGTAGAGGTCGTCGGGCGCGTAGTTGGAGGTCATCACCAGCACCACGCCCCGGGCGATCAGCAGCTCCAGCAGGCGGCCGAGGATCATGGCGTCGGCGATGTCGCTCACGTGGAACTCGTCGAAGGCGAGCAGCCGCAGCTCGCGCGCGATGTCCGCGGCGATGGTGTCGAGCGGGTCCTCCTGCCCGGCGAGCGCGCGCATGCGGGCGTGGACCTCGCGCATGAACTCGTGGAAGTGCACGCGCCGCTTCCTGCGATGGCGCGAGACCTTGAAGAACGCGTCCATCATGAGCGACTTGCCGCGCCCCACCCCGCCCCAGATGTACATGCCGCGCGGCGGACGCCGCCCCGCGCCCATGTTGGTCACCAGGCGGTTGAGCGTCCCCGCGCGGTAGTGCCGGTATTCCTCGAGCTGCTCGAAGAGCCGCTGCAGCTGCTCCACCACGCGCAGCTGGTCGCCGTCCGTCTCGAAATCCCCGCGCTGGGTGAAGTGCCAGTACCACTCGAGCGGGCCCGAGAAATCGCCCGCGTCGACCGCTTCGTCGCGGCCTTCTTCCGGGGGCTCGAAATTCTCGGCGGGGTGCATCTAGTGGAGGTAAGGCTTTGAATCCGCCGATGAACGCCGATGGACGCGGCAAGACCTCGAAGGCTTCGAGGTCGTTCTTGCCGGGAGTGGCGATGTAGCGAAATGCATTCTTGGCAGGCTACCCGCGTTCATCGGCGTTCATCGGCGGATTCAAGGAATTCTTCCCATCACATGTTCAGTGACCGCTTGTCGACGTTCAAGGCCGCTTCCTTGATCACCTCGGAGAGGGTGGGATGGGCGTGGACGATGCGCGCGATGTCCTCCGCGGCGCCGGCGA
>Ga0070681_10005992_pt1 | contig 11780 bp, 11 predicted proteins | sample KBSC83BmetaG_FD_65650 | JGI IMG/M metagenome (GOLD analysis project Ga0070681, IMG submission 65650) | Corn rhizosphere microbial communities from Kellogg Biological Station, Michigan, USA - KBS C8-3B metaG | ecosystem: Host-associated > Plants > Roots > Rhizosphere | place: USA: Michigan...
AGGAGAGCAACGCCTTCGCGGTTCAGACGCAACAGCGCTGCGGTGACCTCGTCGCGAAATCGAGGCGACAGGCCGATAAAGGGTTCATCGACCATCAGCAGTTTCGGGTTCGCCATCAGGCCGCGGCCGATCGCGCACATCTGCTGTTCGCCGCCGGACATAGAATGGGCCATCTGGCGTTCGCGTTCCTTCAGGCGGGGAAAGAGTTCATAGACCCGGGCGAAGCGATCCTTGAGAATCACGGGATCGGGACGCGGCCCCGCGCCCAACAACAGGTTTTCAAGCACGGTCATGTAAGGAAACAGCCGATGCCGTTCGAGCACGTGGCTAATGCCGAGGCGGCTGACCTTGTGCGGGGGCAGAGGATGCAACGCATGGCCGTCAAACCATATTTCGCCGGAGACAAGGGTGTTTAGCCGCGAAATACCGTTCATTAGCGTACTCTTGCCGGAGCCGTTGGGCCCGAGCAGGCATACGATCTCGCCAGGTTCGACAGCAATGGATGCAGCCCAAAGCACTTGAACGTTGCCGAGCGCAACGCCGATGGAACGGGTTTCAAGCAACGCCATCGTCGTCCCCGAGATAGGCGCGTACGAGTTTATCGTCGCTCATCACTTGGGCGGGAACGCCGTCGGCGATTTTGTGACCCAGCGTCATCGCAATCAGGCGATCGGCGATCCCGGTCAGCGCTTCGAGATTATGTTCGATAACCATCAGTGTCATACCGTCGCTACGGATCTGGCGCAGAAGATCGATCACCTCCGCAATGCTGCCGGGGTCGACGCCACCTAGCGGCTCGTCGAGCAGCAGCACTTTCGGCGCCGTCGCTAGCGCTCGCGCGATATCGAGGCGCTTGCGTTGGCCGGTGCTTGCGCCCGAAGAAGGTCTGTCGAAGCAGTCGCCGAGCCCGACGCGCGCGAGCGCGGCCTCGCCCCGGCCGCGAGCAGTCTTCATATCGTTGGAACGCGTCAAAGCGGCGATTGTAACGTTCTCGAGAAATGTCATGCTGGCAAACGGACGCGGCGTCTGAAAGGTCCGCACCAGACCCAACCGGGCAATTTCATGCGAGAGTCTGCCTGCAAGCGGCTGTCCATTCAGGTGGACCTCCCCGGCCTTCGCGACGATATCGCCGCAAATCACACCGAACAGCGTTGATTTTCCCGCCCCGTTCGGACCGACAATGCCGAGGATCTCGTTGCGGCCGACCGAGAACGAGACATTGTTCAGCGCGGTCAATCCGCCGAACATTACCGAGACACCGGAAACCTGAAGCAGGTGCTCCATCTCAAGTCGCCTTTGTGGCAGGCGTTTGAACGCGTGGGGTGCCCGACGGATCATCGATTGACGGCCTTTCGGTCCGCCTTCGCAGCTTTTCGACAATGCTGATAATGCCGCCTGGACCATAGGCTGCGATGATCATAATCAGTGCACCGTAGATCAGAAGATCAACATTCCGACCGCTGCCCGAGAAATAAATTCGAGAATACTCGGACAGCGAAATCAGCGCCACGCTACCGATGATCGGACCGGCAACTGTGCCGATGCCGCCGAATATCGTTACCAATGCAATTATGATGGAAATCGAACCGGCAAGTACGCTCGGCGGATCGACCAGCAGGACATACTGGGCATAGAACGTGCCGCAGAAACCGAGCACGCCGGCGCTGACCGCCATCGCGATCAGTTTGTAGCGCAGTGGCGAGAAGCCGAGACTGCGCGCGGCATCCTCATCGTCGCGGATTGCCTTCAGCACGTGACCGATCTTGGAACGCTCCATCCAGACAACGAAAAGCGTTACGCACAGCAGCATCATCAGCGCGATATAGTAGTAGGGAATCTTGTTCCGATGGAATTCGAAGTTGACCCAACCAGATGGTCGGATCGGAAGCTCCAAGCCGATTGCTCCGCCAACGAACGACCATTGCGAGAAAATCAGAAATGCGGATTCGGCAACGACCAGTGTTGCGATCACAAAGTAATGGCTTCTTAGCCGGAAGCACGTCAACCCGATCAGCACGCCGGCGCCTGCGGTGACGAAGATGGCGAGCAGGCCGCCGAGCCACGGGTTCAAATCCAGCGACAGCACCGCGATCGTGGATGTGTAGGCACCCAGCCCGAAGAACAGGCCATGGCCGATCGATATTTGGCCTGCGTAGCCACCCAAAATGTTCCAAGCCTGCCCCATGGTCGCGTAGAGGCAAATGATCGTCAGCAAGCGCAGCTCGAACGGCCGGCCTGCCAGCAGCTGCGGTAAAAAAGCCAGCACGGCGGCGACCGCTCCCCACAGCAGGAGTCGTTTCGGCTCAGCACCGAACAGACGGACCATGGCGGGTCTTGTTGTTGCGTTGCTCATTGGCGCCCGAGTAGTCCCCTGGGTCGGAACAGCACGACCCCGAGATAGAGCAGATAGACCGGTACGAATTTCAGCGTGGACGTGAGAAAGAATCCGGACATTACCTGCAATACGCCCATGATAATGCCCGCAACGAGGGCGCCGCTGATCGAACCGAAACCGCCCAGTGCGACCGTGACATAGGCAACCAACACGAATACCGCGCCGACGCGCGGGAACACATAGTAAAAGTTAGACAGCAGCGATCCGGCGACCCCAACGCAGGCTGACGCGAGACCCCAGGCGAGCGCATTCATCCGGTCGGCATCGATGCCCATCGTGAGCGCGGCGACCCGGTCTTGGGAGACGGCGCGCAGCGCGCGGCCGGGCCCGGTGCGGAACACAAAGGCGTACAGGCCGACGGTACAAAGCAGCGCACCGGCCGCGGCCGCAATTTGCGGCATCGGCAGCGTAATCCCGCCGATATGCAGCACGCCGCTGAGCAGACTGTGATCGATCGAGAAATAGTCTGCACCAAAGATGAATTGCGCCGCAGCCTGCATGAACACCATCAGCCCGAACGTCGCGAAGATCTGCGCATGCAGCGCGGCGCCGAGCACGCGTCGCATCAACACGTAATAGACGGCTATCCCAAAGCCAAACATCGCAACCGCGACGAACGGCAGGGTGACCAGCGGATCCAAACCACCGAGTGCGAACGCGAGATACGTGGCGTACATGCTCACCATCAAGAATTCGCCGTGGGCGAAATTCACCACCCCGACGACGCCATAGATCAGGGCAAGGCCGATCGCAATCAGGGCGAAGATGAAGCCCATGCCGAGGCCGCTGACGAGCAGTTGGATCAGCAGTTCGACGGTCATATCCGCGTCCCAGCGCCGTTGCGCGCTGCTACATCGCCGGCTTCGGCCAGTTAAGTTTCGACTGAGCCATCTCGAACGGCCAGACAGTGGCCGGCTTGCCGTTGATCGTCTGCACGAAGATACCGCGGGTCTTGGTGTTTTGACCCTTGGCATCGAACTTCACACCCTCCCAAGGCATGATCAGGCTCGCGGGCGGCAAGTCTGTCTGCTGCAGAGCCTTCTGGATTGCTGCGGGCTCAGTCGAGCCCGCGCGGTTGATCGCATCCACCAGCGTCATCATCCCCTGAAATGACCGTGCCGGTGTGCCGTCCATCGCCTTGTTGTATTTGTCCTGATACATTTTTGCGACTTGGGCGATCAGCGGATTCGTTCCGGCAAGATCGAGCGACCAGTGTTCGCGCACGAGGAAGAAGTTCGCATCATCCTTCAGCGCGTTGCGGAACGCTGTAGATCCGAACGCCGCGCCGATCGCCAGGATGCCTTGCGGAGCGAAGTTGTACTGCTTGTAGGTTTTCGCGAACAGGATCGCTTCGGCGTCGTAAGAGGCATGTACGACCACATCCGGTTTTAGGCTGATCAGGCGCTGCACTTCGCTGGTCACGTCGGTTGTGCCCTGCTGATAGCCGATATTGGCGACCATGGTGAATTCCGGGAATTCCTTGAAATAGGATTCCATCGCGGTGCCGAATTCCTGGCCCCACAGCGTGTTCTCATGAACGATGGCGATCGTCTTGACCTTCTGATCTCGCTTAGTGTTTAGGTCGCGCAGGAAGACGAAGAAGTCGCGCGCCTGATTGAGGGAGGTCGGCGTGGTGCGGAAAAGCCACTTGTAACCGCGCTCGGTCAGGGGCGTGGCCTCCGACTCGCCGGTCATGAAGGGAATTTCGTTTCGCTCCGCGACCTGACTAACGGTCAACGCTACCGAACTGTGGAAGGTTCCGATTAACGCCACCACCTTCTGCTGGGTAATCATGCGCTCCGCTTCCGCGGCGCCAATTTCCGGCGAACCCTGGTGATCCGCCGTGATCAGCTCGATTTTGGCGCCCTTTAAGCCGGGAAGTCCGCCCGGCTTGGCGAATGGCAAGTTCGAGTCAGGATACTTGCCGTTGATCACATCGACCGCGAGGCGAATCGCATTGAGCGTGTCTTCACCGGATTTGGCGACGGCGCCCGACAACGGATACAGCGCACCGATGCGGACCACGTCCTGGCCTCGCGCTGGCGAAACCGAGGTCGCGCCGGCAATGATCAGGGCCACGCCGAGCAACAGCGGCAGCTTCCTGCAAAGATCACCGGCCACCATTCGAACGCCCAAATGCTGTTCCATCGCCATCCTCCTGTTGCGTCACACGCGGGAGATTGCGGTTCGCGACCACGTACTAACAAGATCAATCTTTTGGTCGCGGCGTTGCGTTCAAAGCAACGCCCGGTCGACGCTATGGGGGTCGTCGGCCGATCCCGCGGTCACCCAGACTGGCTCTTCGGGCATTTGATAACGTTGTCCCGCCAGGCGGTGCTATGATACTCCCGCATGTGTTTTACTCGCGCCCTTAGAAAGCCGGTGTATGAGATACTGGATTGCCTAATTAGGGCAGTTCCTGCGAAAATGTTGCCCGTAGGGCAACGTATATGAACTTGGAATCATCCCTCCTTCGCTATTTTCGGGAGGTTTATCGGCTGAAGTCGATCCGGCAGGCATCGGCCACACTAAATGTCGCACCGTCCGCGGTCAGCAGGCAAATACTCCGGCTCGAACAGATGGTCGGCGTGGCGCTGTTCGAACGGCTGCCGCGCGGGGTGGCACCGACCGAAGCAGCCGAAGTGCTGGCGCGTTTCTCGCGAAATTTTCTGCTCGATATCGAGCGTGTGCGCGGCGAGATCGAATCCCTACGTGGTCTTCAGCGCGGGCACATCCGGATCATGTCGACGGAAGGCTTGGTCGCGTATCTGCTGAACCGGACGATCACGTCGTTTCACCACAGATTTCCCGGCATCACCTATGAACTCGCCATCGCCGGAACCGACGCGGTGGCACATTGCCTACATGACGGCTCCGCCGATATCGGACTCGTGTTCAATGCCGAGCTCGACGCGCAGCTGAGTTTCGCGGCGCAGATTCCGGATCCGCTTTGCGCGGTAGTCGCGCCGGGTCACCCGCTGGCCGCCACGGCGAAGCTGGAGCTGTCGGAGATCATACAGTTCGCAGCCGGCGTGCCGGAAAAGAGCTTCGGCATCCGCCGCCTGATAGATGCCGCGCTCAGTGCCCAAAAACTGCACTTATTGCCAGCGCTGGTGACCAATTCGATCGAAGCACTGAAGGGCTTCGCCCGCTACAGCGGCGGCGTGACATTCCTGCCGAGCCTGCCGATTCGCGGCGAACTGGACCGGCAGGTGCTGGTGAGCATCCCGATTGTGGAGGACACCTTCCAGCTTTCGACCCACGATATCTGCATTCTGGCTGGACGGCGACTGCCGCTTGCGGTTGAAGCGTTCGTGGAACAGCTCAAGATCGAGGCCAGCCACGCCCCGGACGACCGGCAGGATTAGCTCATATACGCGCCGCCGTTGATCGAGAGCGTCTGCCCGGTGATATAGCTTGCTTCGTCGGAGACGAGAAACACCGCGGCCCCTGTTACTTCCTCGACTGAGCCGAACCTGCTCAGCGGCGTCAGGGAGTTGAGCCGATCGCGCAGTTCCTGCGGCCAGTTGGCCGTCACGTCGGTTTCAATGTCGGCGGGCGCAAGACAGTTCACGCGAATGCTGTGGGAAGCGAAGCGCCGCGCCAGCGATCGGGTCAGGCCGATCACGGCAGACTTCGATGAAGCATAAGCAGGACTACCAGCGATACCGCCGTGCTGGCCGGCGATCGACGAAATGTTCAGGATCGAGCCCCCGCCATTTCTCTTCATGGCGACCGCGCAATCGCGCGCCACGAAGAACGTCGCGCGCAGGTTTACATTATGTACGCGGTCCCATTCTTCCGGTGACAAGGTCCATTCATCGGTCCGGCTGACGACGCCGGCATTGTTTACCAGGATGTCGATTCTGCCGAAATGTTCGAGTACTGCGTCGACGAGTTGGGTTCCAGCCTCGGGCCTGGAGAGATCCGCCAAAAAACCGTGTTGCAATCCACCGGTGCCCAGCGTCTGCGAAGCCTGCACGACGGTTGCGCTGCTGGTTCCGGAGAATGCGACGGTCGCGCCCTCACGAAGAAACGCTCGCACAATTCCGGCGCCAATGCCGCGGGATCCGCCCGTGACCAACGCCACCTTGTCTTGCAAACGCTTCATGATGTTTGGCTCCGACGCCCGTCCATGTTTTCCCAGAATTTTTTGCTGAGCACTTGTTACAGCCTATCACCCTGCAGGCGGAGGCACCTGCAATATGGTAGCGTCGGCACCATGACGATGCGCGATGCCCTCGATTTGAACGCGGGCGCTTGGCACGTCGAGGCAACCAAGCACCGTGGCGCGCGGGACGTAAGGCTCGGACACATTGCCACCGTAGCCGGCGTTGAACCCGGCATAATCGCGCCAATCCGTTAGCACGTTGTTGGTGCGGATAATGGTATCGTTGCTAAAGCCAGCAGCTTCGATCAGGCTATGCAGCCGTGTCCAGGCAGCGTCGGTTTGCCCTCTGACATCGAAATGACGGCGTTCATCGTCCGAAAGCCCGGTCTGCCCGCTCAGGAACAGAACGTCGCCGGCCAGCATCGCCGGGGCCGGACGCCCAGGCAGTAGCGGCGCGGCTGGGGTGTCGATGCTCTCGCCGCCGCCCTTGATCGCGATCGATTCAATCGAAACCGAGAAGTCAGGCCGTTCCAGCGGAGCGCCGACAACTGTGCAGGTCGGAAATCTGCCGCCAAAAAACTCTTCCAGCACCGGCCCGACTTCGGCGCGCTCGCGAATGTCACGCAGCGTTATATGGATGTTGCAGATTTCTCGCGGATCAAGTCCCGCGGCGGCCAGCATCGTGTGGAGATTCCGAAGCGCCGCGGCAGTCTGCTCGCGACAGCTCCGCGCGACGGTTTGTCCTTCCCCGTCTACCGGCAGCGCGGTGGCGTAATGAAACCCATCCGCGAGCACACCGGCCACCGCGCAGCCGGTAAGCGACTGCAGACCTCCTGAGTTGATCGTTATATTCCCGCCGCCGGTCACGGCGACGGCGTCGAGTTCGATTGCCGCCTGTGGAAGCGGAAAATCCCAAGAGCCGACCACCGTGTGCGCGGGCCGGATCGAGGAAAACTGTTGTTCGTAGATGGGACGATAAATTTCGATGTCGCGCGGAAACGCGACATAGGTTTTGATCCGCACTACATCCGACAACGTCGCGCCGATCAAACCAAGCGCAGTCTCAAGGTTATTGAACATCTTGTGGATCTGTGCGCCGACGTCGATCCTTCCATAACTTTCACCTGCGAGTCGCAGATTGGGATAGACCCCGGCGGTCGCGCCGACGTGCACCACGTTTCCGATGCGCGCGGCATGCGAGAAATGCGCGATCGGACGCATGAGGCGTTCGGTATAGATCACCTTTTTTTTTTGGCATCCCGATCCTCGCTTCGGCTTGCGCGACGCTTAGATCACGATTTCGGCTGAGACGCCGCGCACGTCCATCTCGTAGTCGAGATCCTCGACCGGCGGCCGTGCGTAGTGCCAGCTCAAGCCCATCTTCGACGCGCCTCGCACGACGATTTCGCACTCCAGCAGCGGGTGGATGTCGTAAATCGTGTAGAGGTGCGTACCAGTGGTGTCTACCCATGTCGCGCCGAGCGCCCGCATCCGCCGCTCCATTTCGCCGAGCACCCAGCGTGCCTTTTCGGCAAGGCCATCAGCCGAGCGATCTCCGAGCCGGATGGCATGATCGCGATAGTTGCTCTTACCCTCCGGCGCCTCGCCGCTGCCGGCAACCACGAACCCGCCCGGTGCGGACGATGTCCTTGGCACCGTGTATGAAAACGCATACACGCCGACGGCTTTTGGCGGCGCGACTTCAGGGCACACATTGGTTCGTGCCACCGGATTGATGCCATCCTTGATCAGGTTCCAACGCTGCAGCCAGCCGACATATTCCTTGTTGAAGGCCATGAAACTATCTTCGGAGAAGGGTGCCGGCGACCGCAGTTCGCAGGCGCAGAACGCTTCCAGCAAGCGATTTTGGGTCCGAAGGTGAGCTTCGATCGCGGCAAATGCCTCCGACATCGGCAACATCTTGCGAAACCGCGCGCGGACGATCTCGAAGCCGTCATCGGCACGCACACCGGCGGAATACTGAAAAACTCCAGGCATGAAGTGATAGCCGCCGGCGTTAAATGAAGTCAGGTCTGTCATGCTGTCCATCGATGGTTAAGGTGCTACGTTGACCGTGTCACCATGTCGAACGGTGAAGAGTCTTAGGAGCTCTGGATGATCTTGATCAGTTCCGCAGCGCCTGGCGTTGCCTTGCTGAATTCGTCCCATACCGGCCGAACCCGGTCGACCCACTTGTCCCGGTCGGTGAGTTCAGTGAAGGCCACGCCGTTCTTCTTGGCGTCCTCCAGCGCTCCGGCGCTCCGATCCTCGAACGCCTTGCGCTCGTAAACCGCCGATTCCTTTGCGGTGTCGGACAGAAGCTTCTGAAAGTCCGCGGGTAGGCTTTCGTAATAGGCTTTCCCCATGATCACCGGCCGCGGTTCGACCAGGTAGCTCGACCACGTGAAGAATTTCGCGACCTCGTAAAACTTGGCAAGCGTCACCGACAGTAGATCATTGGCGGTGCCGTCCACGGTGCCCTGCTGGAGGGCCGTGTAAATGTCTGGATAGGGAAGAGGTGTGGGGACAGCACCAAGGGCGCGAAAGCCGTCGATCACCGCGCGGTTCTGGATTACGCGCATTTTCAGTCCCTTGAAATCGGCGAGGCTTGTAATCGGCACCTTGCGTGTCTGGAAATGCTGGTCGCCGGTACTGTAATAGGCCAGCACCTTGAACCCCTTAGCTTCAGCCTGCTCGCCGATTTTGCTGCCTAGCTCTCCGTCCGCAAGACTGTACATGTGCTTCATATCGCGAATGAGAAAAGGAAGCTCGACCACGTTGTAGGCTGGTACGAAGCCGGCCCAAGCACCGGCGCCGACGCCAACCTGGATAGCCCCGGCAAGAATACCCTCGTTGATCGTGCGCTCGTCCCCCAGTTGCGCGGTGTGAAAGATCTGGACGTCGACATCGCCAGCGGTGCGGGTTTCGATCGTCTTCTTCCAGAATTTGAAGCCATCGACGTAAGGAAACGTTTCAGGCGTTATGGTTGCCATCTTTAACGTGATCTTTTTCGGCAACTTAATGATCGCCGGTGCCTGGGCGCTGGCGCGTCCACATGGGCTCAGCAGCAGCGTAGCGGCGCTAAGAGCGGATGCGCGCAGGAAAATACGTCGATTCAGGCGAACCGGGTTCCGTGTATTCATCGCTAAATCCTCCATCACAATTATCAGCCAAAAACCAAGCGTGGAACGACGAGCGTGAGCCAAGGGAACATCATCAGAACGACGATCCCGAGCGCGAGCACGGCCGTGTAAGGTAGCATCGCGCGGAAGGTTTTGTCCGCGCTGAGATTTGCGAACGAGCTTGCTATATAAAGCCCGATGCCGACCGGCGGCAGGAAGAGGCCAAGCCCCGTTGCTGCAACGACAACGATGGAATAATGCAGCGGATCGATCTGGAATTTGACCGCGATTGGTAGGAAAATCGGCAGGCAGATGATGATGGCGGGCAGGCCTTCGAGTACGGCTGCGAGCAAGGTGAAGAACGTGATGCTCAGGATAAAGAATACCATCGGAGAAGACGACACCGTCAACATCAACTGCGCGAGCCGGCCCGGGACCTGCTCATAGGCAAGGACCCACGAAAAGCTCGATGCCGCACCAACCATGAAGATGACGATTCCACTGATGATAGCGCTGTCGATGAAGATCTTCGGTAGTTGGTTCCATCGGATCTCCCTGTAGACGAATACACCGACGACAAACGCATAGGCTACCGCCAGCACCGCTGCCTCGGTAGGGTCCGCGATGCCGCCAAGGATCGCGCCGAAGACGATCACCGGCATCATCAATGGAACGAGCGCGCTTAGAAACGCCCTGCCGATCTGCGACCATGTCGCCCGCGGGTCGCCGCCGATTCCGTCGCGGCGGGCCTGAATGTAAATCAAGATCATTAGGGCAAACGCAAGCACCGCCGCCGGTACAAAGCCCGCCAGAAACAATGCGCCCACAGAAATGCCGGCAATCTGTGCGATGATTACCATTATAAGACAAGGCGGAATCAGGATACCCATCGCCGACGACGCGGAGACGATGGCCACCGCACGGTCGGGTTTGAAGCCGATACGGATCAACGAAGGCACCATCAGCGCTCCGATCGCCGAAACGTCGGCGACAGTGGAGCCCGATATACCCGAGAAGAACATCTCAGCTACTACGACGGCCATGCCGAGTCCGCCGCGGATATGGCCAACCAGCACGCGCGCTAGTTCCACCAATCGTAAGGAGATACCCCCGGTCTCCATCAGCGCGCCGGCCAGAATGAACAGCGGGATCGCCAGCAGCACGAAGGAGTCCGCACCTCCGAAGATTCGCTGCGGCACGATCAACAACGGCGCGGCGTCGGCGATCAGCAGGCCGACGGCTGCGGACACGCCGATCGCGAACGCGACGGGTGCAGTCAGCAACAGCATCACGACGAAGGTGATGACCATGATCGTCACAGCCATTGATCAGGCCTCTGTTCATCCTTGCTGGCGGACGGCGCTTGCGGGACGGCGTGCGGATCATGCGCTGCGCCCTGTTGAGGCAGCGATCCGCCGCGCAACACGCCGAAAAGGTGTTCCAGCGCAAACACGAACATAAGAGCCCCAGACATCGGTACGATCGAATAGAGGTAACCCATGCTCCACTCCATCGTCGGCGAGGTCTGGAACCAGCTGACGCGGGTAATCGCGATGCCGTAGCGCACTAAGATCACCGACATCGCAAGGACGACAAGCACGGCGAATAGTTGAACGAAGCGGTGTTGCCTTTCAGGTATCCACTTTGTGACAACGAGAAGCTGGAAGTGCCCCCATTCCTTCACGGCAGCAGCAGCGGCGACGAACGTCATCGCAATCAGCAGGAAGCGCGCAGCCTCTTCCGTCCAACCCAATCCGATATGGAGAAAGTATCGAAAGAACACGTTGCTTAGCACGATCAGCACGATCGCCAGCAACATCAGCGCCGCAATCCATTGCAGAGCGATCTTGAGAAGGTTGGTCAATCGCATCGGTCCCCGCGGGATCCTCTCGAGCGCGTCATGACGTTGTCGTTTTGCCGGTACGATGATGGCCCGCCCGACACGCGACAAGATCAATTTTAGCGCTGGCGTGTTGCCGAAGGCGCAACAGTGCGGCAGCCTCGGGCTAGCGCTCAACCGGGCACGCGGCGACCGCGACGCTGCGACGCGATTTCACGGCGCGTATCGTGCGCCATCCCTGCCGTGTCCGCAGTGTGGGCGAACGCGCCTTCGCGAAAACTTGCCAATTGATACCGCACAACACCCTTGCCT
>Ga0070681_10005995_pt1 | contig 11779 bp, 12 predicted proteins | sample KBSC83BmetaG_FD_65650 | JGI IMG/M metagenome (GOLD analysis project Ga0070681, IMG submission 65650) | Corn rhizosphere microbial communities from Kellogg Biological Station, Michigan, USA - KBS C8-3B metaG | ecosystem: Host-associated > Plants > Roots > Rhizosphere | place: USA: Michigan...
CCTGCGTCCTTGCATCGCTTGGTGCTCGCGACCCAGGAAGCGCGCGATGAGGCCGGCGACATCACAGCTATCCTTCTACCGATGGACGCCACACGCGCGCAGTTGTTTAGCCGGCCCCGGTGCGCAACCGGGGACGCTGCCTAGCGCGTTCCTCCCACGCACCGGGGCCTCATCCGAAACCCCGACGCAAGCGAAGGAGGACACTTGGATAGTCTCGCCGCGGTGGACTGGGCCGCGTACGAACAGGAAGCGTTGAGCGCGATCTCGGGCGGCGAGCTCGAGGACGCGCGCGTCAGATACCTCGGCCGGAAATCCGAGCTCGCACAGGCGCTCCGCGGCGTCCGCGACCGCGAGAGCGGCATGCTCCTGAACGGCGTCAAGACGCGCCTCGAGGAAGCCGTCGCGTCCCGCGAGCACGAGACCGAGCTCGCCGCCCGCCGCGCCGCCGCTGACAGCGGCGTCGACGTGTCGATCCCCGGTACGCCGGTCACCCGCGGCCGGCTTCACTTGCTGACGCAGATCCGGCGCGAAATCGAGGACATCTTCCTCGGCATGGGGTACGAGGTGTGGGACGGCCCCGAGGTCGTCACCGTCTGGGAGAACTTCGACGCGCTCAACACCGACCAGGGCCACCCGTCGCGGTCGAAGCTCGACACCTTCTACCTCGACGACAACACGATCCTGCGCACGCAGACATCGCCCGACCAGATCAAGGCGATGCTGACGCGCACGCCTCCGATCTACATGGTGTCGCCGGGGCGCGTCTACCGCCGCGACACGCCGGACGCGACGCACTCGCCGACGTTCCAGCAGGTCGAGTGCCTCGCCGTCGACCGCGGCATCACCCTCGCCGATCTGCGCGGCACCGTGCAGCAGTACTTCCGCCAGCTCTTCGGCCCGGACCGCGACGTCCGCATGCGCACGAGCTTCTTCCCGTTCACCGAGCCGTCGGTCGAGTTCGACGTCACCTGCTTCCTCTGCGACGGCAACGGCTGCGCGGTGTGTAAGCAATCCGGCTGGATCGAGATGGGCGGCGCCGGCTGGGTCGACCCCGACGTGTTCCGCAACGTCGGCCTCGACCCGAACGAGTGGCAGGGCTTCGCGTTCGGGTTCGGGATCGAGCGCATCGCCATGCTCCGGCACGGCCTGCCCGACCTGCGCGCATTCTGGGAGAACGACATCCGGATCCTGGGGCAGTTTTGAAAGTCCCCGTCTCCTGGCTCCGCGACTACGTCGAACTGACGCTGCCGATCGACGAGCTCGCGCGCCGGCTCGTCTTCACGAGCTGCGAGGTCGACCGCGTCGTGCGCCGCGGCGTCGCCGACGTCGACGGCAACTACCGCCACTTCGTCGTCGGCAAGGTGCTCGAGGCCGCGAAGCATCCGAACGCGGACAAGCTGCAGCTGACGAAGGTCGACGTCGGCGACGGCGAGCCGCGCTCGATCGTGTGCGGCGCGTGGAACTTCGGCGCGGGCGCAACCGTCGCGGTCGTCACGCCCGGCGCGGTCATGCCCGGCGACTTCCGGATCGAGCAGCGGAAGCTGCGCGGCGAGGTTTCCGACGGGATGATCCTGTCCGAGCGCGAGCTCGAGCTCGGCACCGACCACGGCGGGATCATGCTGCTCGGCGACGACCTCGATGCCGGCACGCCGCTCGCCGACGTGCTGCCGCTCGGCGACGACGTCCTCGAGATCGAGACCCTCTACAACCGCCCCGACCTCACGTCGATCTACGGGATCGCGCGCGAGGTCGCTGCGCTCACCGGCGCGACCCTCAATCCAGTACCAGGTACCGACCCGGCGCGCGACGGCGACGAGCCGTTCTCGCTCGCGATCGACGATCTCGACGCCTGCCCGCGCTTCATCGCGCGCGTGTTCCGCGACGTGACGATCGGCGAGTCGCCCGCGTGGCTGAAGGGACGGCTGATGGGAGCCGGCATGCGCCCGATCTCGAACGTTGTCGACATCACGAACTACGTGATGCTCGCGCTCGGCAGCCCGCTGCACGCCTACGACGCCGACACGCTGCGCGGCGGGATCGTCGTTCGCCGCGCGGAGCGCGGCGAGAAGCTCGTCACGCTCGACGGCACGCCACGCGAGCTCGACCCGGCCGATCTCGTGATCGCCGACCACGAGCGGCCGATCGGCCTGGCCGGCGTGATGGGCGGCGAGAACACCGAGGTCTCGGAAACGACCACCTCGGTCGTGCTCGAGACCGCGAACTTCGAGCCGCTGACGGTGATCCGAAGCGGCGAGCGCCACCGCATGCGCTCCGAGGCGCAGACGCGCTGGGAGAAGGGTGTCGACCCGGAAGCCGCGGCGCTCTCCGCGACGTACGCCTCGCAGCTGCTCGCAGCGCTCGCCGGTGCGCGCTGGACGGGCGAGGCCGAGCTCCGTTCGGAGCCTGCCGCGCCGACTGTGATCGCCTACCGCCCCGCGTACGCGACTGCGACGGTCGGCCTCGAGATCGCCGAGGACGAGCAGCGCGAGCGGCTCGGCCGGCTCGGCTTCCAGGCGACCGACGACTGGAGCGTGACCGTCCCGACGTGGCGCGCGCGCGACGTGCGCCGTGACATCGACGTGGTCGAGGAGGTAGGCCGCTTCCGGCTCGAGGACGTCCCGGCCACGCTCCCGAGGCGCCAGGCGATGTACGGCCGACTCACGCACGAGCAACGGCTGCGGCGGCTCGTCGCCGACGTGCTCGTCGGCGCCGGGATGTACGAGGCCTACACCTACTCGCTGCAGCACGACGATCCCGATCCGAACGCGCTCTCGCTTCCCGAGCCGCTCTCGTCGCAGCAGCGCGTCCTGCGCACGAACCTGACGATCGGGTTGATCGGCGCCGCGCAGCACAACCTCGACGTGGGGAACGGCGACGTCGCCCTCTTCGAGATCGCGCACGTCTACCTGCCGCCCGGACCGGTGCCGGAAGAGCGCTGGCGGCTCGGCGGGATCGTGCAGGGCGACTACTTCCGGGCGCGCGGCCTCGTCGAGGCGGTCTTCGCAGCGCTCAACATCGAGCCGGTGTTCACGCGCGCCGAACTGGCCCACGAGCTCGCAGTCGCCGCGACCGTGCAGTCGGGCTGGGTCGCGACGTACGCGCCGGGCATCGGCCCGGACGGCGAATGGAGCGCCTTCGAGCTCGATCTCGCGGAGCTCTTCGCCCTCGTGCCCGAGCGCATCACGTATCGAGACGTCATCACCTACCCGCCGCTCCGCCAGGATCTCGCGTTCGTGGTGGACGAGACGGTCCCCGCCGGTGACCTGATCGCGGCCGCGCGGGCCGCGGCCGGCGACGAGCTGCGCGACGCGCGGTTCCTCTCCGACTATCGCGGCGACCAGATCCCCGCCGGCAAGAAGTCGGTCGCATTCTCGGTCGCGTTCCAGTCCGCCGAGCGAACGCTCTCGGACGACGACGCGGCCCGTCTCCGGGCCGCGATCGTCTCCGAGTTGAGCTCCCGCTTCGGCGCGGAGCTCCGCGCCTAACGCTTCACCAGCGAGCGCGAGACGAACTTGCTCGATGCGCGCGACTTGTCGATCGCGCGGAGGGTCACGACGAAGCGACCCTTGGTGCGGAAGCGCGGCGCCGGGACCCAGCTGCGGGTCGCGACGACGCACCGGTTCGGCGTCACCGTGAAGCGACGGACGTACGCCAGCGCGCCGGCCTTCGCGTCACGCTCGACGACCGTGACGCCCTTCGCGGCGTCGTCACACACGCGGAAGCGTGCATAGACGCGGTTCCCGAGGCGCTTCAGCGACAGGAACGCGATCGTCGGCGCCTTGTTGCCGGCCACGTGGATCACGGGCAGCGGCTCGACGACGTCACTGGGCGTCGAGCGACGCGTGGTCGCGCCGTTCGTGTTGCGCGCGGTGACGTCGACACGCAGGGTGCCGGACACGTCCGAGAACCGAACGCCGTACGTCTTCCCGGTCGCGCCGGGAACGAGGACGCACGCTCCGCCGAAGCGGTCGCACTGCAACCACTGGTAGCGGAACGACGACGGCGCGTTCTTCCATGTGCCGTCGTCGGCGGTCAGCGTCTGACCGACGATTGCATCACCCGTGATCGACGGGCGTCCGGTGTTCACCGGTACGCCGGTCGCGGCGACCGTGGCGGTCATGTTCGAGTGCGCGGTCGACTGACCGTCGGCGTTGGTCGCCGTCACGTCGGCGCGGAGCTGGAACCCGCCGTCCGCCTGGCGGACGACATACGACTGCCCCGTCCCGTTGGCGATGTCGGTGCACGACGTCGCCGACGAGCAGCGCTGCCACTGGTAGGTGTAGTTGGTCGGGTTGTTCGACCACGATCCGTTCGAGACGGTCAGCGTGCCGCCGACCTTCGCCGTGCCGGTCACTGCCGGCGCGGTGGTGTTTGCCGGCGCTGCTGCGGACGCGATCGTTGCGAGGAACAGCCCCGCGACGAGCGTGCCGAGCAGCGCCGGAAGGAGACGTCTCCTCATTAGGTACCTGCCCCTTCCATGTGCGTTGACTCCATAGGTGTCGTGCCCGGTTCAAACGGACGCCAATGCACTTTGGGAACGGGCTTTGCGAGACGCTTACGCAGTGCTAACGCGGGCCTGTCGGTCAAGCTCGGCGTTGAGCTCCGCGCCGAAGAGGATCGCCCAGGCGGAGTAGTTCAACCACAGCAGCAGCACGATCCCGCCGGCGAGCGTCCCGTACGTCTTCGAGTACGAATCCGAGAAGGCGGTGTAGAGCGCAAAGAGCCCGCTCAGCGCGAGCCACATCAGCGAGCCGAGTGCCGACCCGGGTGTGAGCCACCGCCAGCGCCGCTGCCGGTTGTCGGGCGCGAGGTAGTAGATCAGCGCGAAGAAGAGCAGGACGGCGACGAATGCGAGCGGCCATCGCGCGATGTTCCAGACCCACGTGAACCCACCGCCGAGGTTCGCCCTCCTCGCGATCGCGTCACCGAGCGTCCCGCCGAGGACGACGAGGAGCAATGTCCCCGTCGAGACGACGACTGTCGCCGCGACGAGCAGCAGCGCGACGAGGCGCACCTTCCAGAACGGTCGCGTCTCCGGTCGCTCCTCGGCTCGATTGACCGCCGTGACGACCGAGCCCATCGCGCCCGACGCCGCCCACAGGGCGCCGGCGGCGCCGAGGAGCAGAGCGACGACCGAGCCGCTGCCGCCCGTGTCGGCGTGGAACGAGCGGATCAGCTCGACGACCGCCTTCGGCGCGACCGGGTCGAGGAACCGCTGCAGCGCGTCGTAGGCACCGATCACGTCGAGCAGCCCGACCAGGGCGACGATCGCAGGGAAGAACGCGAGCAGCGAGCTGTACGCGATCTGCTTCGCGAGGCCGAGACAGTCGTCCGCGAGGAACCTCTTACCCGTTCGCTTGAAGACGGTGAGCCACTCGGCGCTGCTCAACGTCGGCGGCCACGCCGGGCGAAATGGCGGGCAACGCCCATGAGCGCGGTGGCTCCCGCAGCGATCGGGACGGTCTTCTTCGCCGTCCGGCCGATCGAGGCACGGAGCTCGTCGATCGCCGTCGCGAGCCGCTCGCGTTCGGCGTCGAGCTCCTGGCGAACCTCGTCGGGTGTGCGCGCCATCAGCCCGCGCCCGCCTTCTTGAACGCCCGAGTCGCCAACCATGCGAGCAGTCCCGTCAGGAACAGCAGCAGGAGCGTGACGACGAGCAGCGCGAGCCACCACGGCAGGAACGTCGCGAACGCGGCTGCGATCGTCGCGAGCGCGAACGCGAGCGCGAAGAAGGCGACCACCGCTGCGCCGACACCGAGCCCGATGCCGATCGCGAACGACGCGGCCTTCTTCTTCAGTTCCAGCGCTCTGAGCTCGACCTCGAGCTTGGCGACGGACGTCGCGTGCTCGACGACGTTCCGGGCGGCTTCGGAGATCGGCATGTGCCCAGTCTTTCGCCCGCTGGTCACTCGGGCAAACCTTTTCGCGGAAGGAGCTGCGCCCACGGGCGAGCCTCTTCGATCTGCGCTGCCAGCCGGAACAGCACCGCTTCGCCGGCCGGCGGGCCGATCAGCTGGATCCCCACCGGCAGCCCGTCGACGACGCCGAACGGGACGCTCGCTGCAGGCTGGCCGGTCACGTTCACGAGCGGCGTGAACGGCGTCATCATCCCGCCGCGCTCGAACTGCTCCCAGGGATCCTCGGGCTCGAAGATCCACCCGATCGGCACCGGGAGCTTCGCGAGCGTCGGGGTCAGCACCACGTCGACGTCGTTCCAGAACGCGAGCACCCGGCGGGCGTGGAGCATGAGCGCCGAGACGGCGCGCGAGTAGTCGACGCTCGACGTCTCGTGCGCGCGGTCGTAGAGGGCGCGGTTGAGCGGCGTCAACAGATCCGGGTCGACGAACGGGTAGAGGGCGGGCGTCAGCTGCCAGATCCGCGCGAACGTCGACAGGAGCGACTCGTCGTGCCAGGGCGGCGTCGACTCGACGACGTCATGGCCGAGATCGGTGAGCAGGTTGGCGGCCGCGCGCGCAACCGCCGCCACGGCCGGTTCGACGTCGTGGGGGATGGCCGGCTCGGTCGTGAAGGCGATGCGCAGGCGCCCCGGGTCGCGACCGACCTCCTCGAGAAACGGGCGCTCCGGCGGCGGCGCCCAGTGGGCGTCGCCCGGCTCGTAGCCGGCGAGCAGGTCGAGGAAGGCGGCGGCGTCGCGGACGGTGACCGAGAGCCCGGCCTGCTGCGCCATCTCCAGCGAGCCGCTGACGTACGGCGCGGGGGAGACGCGACCGCGCGACGGCTTCAGCCCGAACAGGCCGCAGCACGAGGCCGGGATGCGGATCGAGCCGCCGCCGTCGGACCCGTGCGCGAGCGGGAGCACGCCGGCGGCGACCGCGGCAGCCGCGCCGCCGGAGGAGCCGCCCGGCGTGCGCGAGGTGTCCCACGGGTTGCGGCACGCGCCGTTCAGGTCGGACTCGGTCACGCAGGTAATGCCGAACTCCGGCGTGTTCGACTTGCCGACGATCGTGAAGCCCGCCTCCTTCATGCGGCGCACCGTCGCCGGATCGTTCTCGGGGATGTAATCCGCGTAGCCGCGGTACGAGAACGTCGTCCGGATGCCGGCGGTCTCCGTCAGGTCCTTGACGAGCATCGGCACGCCTCGGAACGGGCCGTCGGCGGGCTCGGCGAAGTCGAACGCCTCGGTGACGAGGAAGTTGAGCGTCGGGTTCGCCGCCTCGATGCGGGCGATCGCCTGCTCGGCGAGCTCGCGTGGCGAGACCTCGCCGTCGCGCACCTGCGCGGCGAGGCCGATCGCGTCGGTCAGCGCCGCCCCGCGAGCCCGAGCCAGGTGGCGATCCGCCGGGCGAGCGTCTCTCGGTGCTCGCGCGCGTCCTCGTGGACCATCCTCGCTTCGAGGCGCTCGCCGAGCGGCGCCTTCTCGCTCTCCACCTCGACCGAGTCGGCCGGCTCCTCGTACTCGCCGAGCGCGTCGAACGCGCTCCGCTCGAGCGTGAGCTGCACCGTCCCGTCCGTGATCGTCCCGACCTGCTCCGCCGGCACGTACTTCGGCCGCGCCAGCATCTCGGTCGCCACCGCCAGCCCGTCGAAGATGTCGGCATTCGAGTCGCCCGTGACCGCTTCGACCTTGCCGATCGCGCTGCCGCCCGCGTCGACCACGTGCCAGCCGGGCTCGATCAGCAGCCAGCTGACGGGATCAGCCATCAGAGCGTCCTGCCGTTCTCGAGCCAGACCGGTCCCTGGGTGGCGACGTGGCGCGACCCGGACAGCGCGCGCAGGACCGAGATGCCGCCCTCGATCCCGGCGGCGTCGCACCGTTCGAGACAGCGGCGCGCCATCTCCGGCGAGACGCCGTAGCCCTGCACACGGGCGCTGCGGAAGCGGAGGGCCGCACGTGTGCCGTCGCGCCGCGGGTTGCACTGGATGCAGAGCACGGCTGCGGGCTCGATGAAGTCGGTCGAGGTGAGACTCAGCTCGACGTAGAGGTCGCTCCAGTCCGCCGGCAGGCCGGCCACCGCGCGATCCCACGACTCTGTCAAGGGCGTGATCTCGCGCGCCGGCGCGACGGATTCGTCGGCCTGGGATCCAGAAAGCGAGAGTGCCCCGTTCGGCACCTTGCGCAGCAGGCGCGTCAGGTTGTCCGGGCTCGTCGCGCTGCCGTCGCGCGCGACGTCGAAGAGAAGCACTGTGGGAGCGGCGCGGTACGCACCCGCCGGCCCGAGCATCGCGGCCGCGCGGTCCGCGGTCGCGCGATCCTTCAACGCGAGCCGCAATCGAGCCTGCGTCCACCCGTTCGGAAGCTCGGATCCAATGGCTTTCCACTGGTCGGCGACGCTCACGGGCGGAGCGTACACTCCCGGCACTTTGGCGAAGGTCGAGAGAGAAACCGCCGTCGGCGAGGGCACGCTGCGCGCGTTCCTGCACGACATGCTCCTCATCCGGCGGTTCGAGGAGCGGGTCGAGGACCGGTTCCGCGCCGGCGAGCTGCCCGGGTTCCTGCACGTCGCGATCGGCCAGGAGGCGATCGCGGTCGGGGTCGCCCGCGCGATGGAGGACGACGACATCTTCGCCTCGACGCACCGCGCCCACGGCCACACCCTGGCGCGCGGATCGAACCCGCGCCGCGTGATGGCGGAGCTCTACGGCAAGGTCGAGGGCGTCTCGCACGGCTACGGCGGGTCGATGCATCTCTACGACATCGAGCACGGCAACTACGGCGCGAACGCCGTGATCGGCGGCGGGCTGCCGGCCGTCACCGGCGCCGGGCTCGCGTTCAAGATGCGCAACGAGCCTCGCGTCGCGGTCGCGTTCTTCGGTGACGGCGCCACGAACATCGGCACGTTCCACGAGTCGCTCAACCTCGCACAGCTGTGGCGGACGAAGACCGTCTTCGTCTGCGAGAACAACCACTGGGCCGAGTCGACGCCCGGCTGGCAGCACTCGCCGGTGTGGGACGACATGTCGAAGCGCGCGCTGGCGTTCAACATGCGCTCGCTCAAGGTCGACGGTCAGGACGTCGAGGCGGTCTACGCGGCGGCGACGGAGGCGCTCGAGTACGCGCGCTCCGGGCAGGGGCCGGTATTCCTCGACATCCCGACGTACCGGATGCACGGGCACTACATCGGCGACCCGCAGGTCTACCGCTCGAAGGAAGACCGTGAGGCGGCGGCGTTCCACGATCCGATCCCGCGGCTCCGCGAGCGGCTCGGCCTCTCCGACGAGGAGTTCGAGGCGTTCGACGAGGAAGCGCATCGTGTCGTCGACGACGCGCTCGAGTTCGCGAAGAACGGCACCGACCCGAAGCCCGAAGACGCGTTGAAGAACGTCTATGCCTGAGGTCACCTACCGCGAGGCCGTGCGCGACGGGATCGCGCAGGCGATGCGCGCCGACGACCGCGTGTTCATCATGGGCGAGGACATCGCCGAGATGGGCGGCTCGATGGGTGTGACGCAGGGGCTGCTCGACGAGTTCGGCCCGGACCGCGTTCGCAACACGCCGATCTCCGAGATGGCGATCGTCGGCGCCGGTATCGGCGCGGCGATGGCCGGGATGCGCCCGATCGTCGAGATCATGTACGAGGACTTCCTGACGCTCTCGCTCGAGCAGATCGTCAACCAGGCGGCGAAGCACCGCTACATGTCGGGCGGTCAGCTGACCGTGCCGCTGACGATCCGCACGCAGGGCGGCGCCGGCTGGTCGCCGGGCGCACAGCATGCGCAGCAGCTCGAAGCATGGCTCGTCCACGTCCCGGGGCTCAAGGTCGCATACCCGTCGACGCCCGAGGACGTGCGGGGCCTGCTCTGGACGGCGATCCACGACGACAACCCCGTCGTGCTGTTCGAGCACCGGCTGCTGTACCCGGTCAAGGGCGAGGTGCCGGAGCAGCTCGAGCCGATCCCGTTCGGCCGGGCGCGCGTCGTGCGCGAAGGAACCGATGTGACCGTGATTGCGATCGGCCCGCTCGTCCACCGCACGCTCGAGGCTGCGAAGCAGGCGGAGGAGGACGGCATCTCCGTGGAGATCGTCGACCCGCGCACGCTGCAGCCGCTCGACGAGGAGATGCTCGTCGCGTCGGTCAAGAAGACGAACCGCGCCGTCGTCGCGCACGAGGCGGTGACGCGCATGGGCTTCGGCGCCGAGGTGACCGCAGTCCTCCAGCACCAGGCGTTCGACTATCTCGACGCCCCGATCGAGCGCGTCGGCGCGAAGTTCACGCCGCTCCCATTCGCTCCCGTGATGGAGCAGTACGTCGTTCCGCACGCGGAGGACGTGCTCGCCGCGATCAAGCGGACGGTGGCGTAGCGATGCCCGCGGTGACGTCGCGCGCTTCCTGGGTCGCGAGCGCCAAGCGATGCAAGGACGCACGTCTCGTTCATAGCAGCGCGATGGACGAGACCGAGTACGCGGCAGCGCGCCGTGTGATCGCGGGCCAGGGAGCCCGCAGACGTTGCCGGGGGCATCGCTAAATGGCGTCGGAGGTGAAGCTCCCCCGGCTCGGGCAGGGGATGGAGTCCGGCACCGTCACCAAGTGGCTGAAGAACGAGGGCGACACGGTCGCCAAGGGCGAGCCGCTCTACGAGATCGACACCGACAAGGTGACGCAGGAGGTCGAGTCCGACTTCGCCGGGGTGCTGCTGAAGATCGCCCTGTCCGAAGGGGAGGCCCCAGTTGGTCAGACCATTGCCTTCATCGGGGAGCCCGGGGAGGACGTTCCAGCCGCGGAACCCGCTGACGCGGGTTCCGCTAGTGCCTCGGCGGCGCCGCAGGTTCCCTCGGAGGCCCCTAGCACTAGCGAGTCCGCGCCAGCGGAATCGCGAGGGGTCGCACCGTCCACCACCAACGGGAGGATCAAGGCGTCGCCGCTCGCCCGGCGGCTGGCGCGGGAGCGAGGGATCGACCTCGCATCCCTGACCGGGACGGGGCCCGAGGGGCGGATCGTCGCGAAGGACGTCGAAGGTGCGCAGGCCAGACCTGCACCGTCGGCATCGCCGGTTCCGGTCACGGCCGGTGAGGCCGAGCGAATTGGTCTGACCAACATCCGCAAGACGATCGCGCGCAGGCTCACGGCGGCCTGGGAGGCGCCCGTGTTCCAGCTGACCGTGACCGCCGACATGACGCGCGCGAACGAGCTCGTCGCGCGCGCCCGCGAGTTGAACCCGGACGTGCGGATCACCGTCACCGACCTGCTCGCGAAGGTCTGCGCGCAGGCGCTGATGCGCCACCGCAACGTCAACGTCCAGTACTCGGAGGACGCGCTGCTCCGCTTCCCGACCGCCAACGTCGGGATCGCCGTCGCGGCCCCGCAGGGCCTCGTCGTGCCCGTGATCCGGAGCGTCGAACGCCTCGCGCTCGCCGAGGTGGCGGCCGCCCGCGGCGAGATCGTCGGCCGGGCCCGCGACAACAAGCTGACGACGCACGACCTCGAGGACGGTACGTTCACCATCTCGAACCTCGGCATGTTCGGGATCGAGCAGTTCGTCGCCGTCCTCAACCCGCCGCAGGCCGCCATCCTGGCGGTCGGGGCGACGGTCGACACGCCGGTCGCCCGGGACGGGGCGGTCGAGATCCGCCCGGTCCTGACGTTGACGCTGACGGTCGATCACCGCGCCGTCGACGGCGCCGAGGGTGCAGACTTCCTGCGAACCGTGAAGACGTTCGTGGAAGATCCCGCCCTCGCCCTGTGACGCAGAGCTCCGAGCTCCCACGCGTCTGGTACCTCGTCCGCGACTTCGATCGCGGCCGCGACTTCTACAAGCGGCTGCTCGGGTTCGACGAGACGTTCGTCGACTGGGACGACAAGTGGTCGAGGCTCGAGCGGGG
>Ga0070681_10005997_pt1 | contig 11779 bp, 6 predicted proteins | sample KBSC83BmetaG_FD_65650 | JGI IMG/M metagenome (GOLD analysis project Ga0070681, IMG submission 65650) | Corn rhizosphere microbial communities from Kellogg Biological Station, Michigan, USA - KBS C8-3B metaG | ecosystem: Host-associated > Plants > Roots > Rhizosphere | place: USA: Michigan...
TCGGGGTGGACACGGGCTTGGGTCCCAACGGGGCCAAGATCGGAGCACAGGCGATCGACACGCTGCTCGACACCGTCAGCCTCACCTTGAACGCCAACAACAGCATCATCCAGAACAGCACGTCGAATATCGATGTGTCGGGTGACGGTGCGGCGTCGGGCAAGAGTCTCGCTCTCAACTCCAACGGGACGATGCAGCTCAATGGAACCATCAAGCTGAACGGAGGAAACCTGCAACTCAAGGTGCTCAGCACCAACGGTGCGGGCACCTTGGACCTTCAGGGCACTGTCGAGTTGAATGGCGGCTCGTTCGGAGCGGAATCCGCGGGGAACCTTACGATGGGCGGGACCGTATCGACCACGGGAACCGGCAATGTGAGCCTCTTGTCGGATAACGGCACGCTCACCATGCAGACCGGTTCGTCGATCAGCGCAGGTAGCGGACTCACCGCTCTCGGTGCTCATGGCGACATCGCGGTGACTTCCATGTCCACGACGGGGAACGCCTCGGTCATTTCCAGCGCCGGCAGCATTTCCACAGGTACCCACACGGGGGCTGCCATCACTGCCGGTCAGTTGGACCTGGAGGGGGACGGCGGCACTGTCGGGGTGTCCGGCACCGGCGGCGCGATAGATACCGACGCATCGCAGCTCCAGGTGACCGCCCTGAATGGCGACGTCTACGTCGACAATGCAGGCACGCTGCTGCTCACCAGCGGAGTGGGCAGAACGACCGGCTCCGGCGCGGGCAGCGTGAACGTGACGACCGACAACGGCACCCTGACCATGGAGTCGGTATCGGCGAACGGTCCGGTGGTGTTCTGGGCGAAGCAGGGCGGGGTGCAGTGGGACGGGACAGGGTCCGGGATTCAGGCTCCCTCGACCACTCTCACCGCCGGCAATGGCAGTGTGGGATCCCTGGCGCATCCGATTCCTCTGGCCGTCAGCTCCGTGACCGCAACGGCTACCGGCGGCATCACCCTCTCGGGCCCCGGCGGCACTCTCACTCTGGATGGCATCACGGCGAGGGGCGCCGGAAACATCGTCGGGCCCACTAACGATATTTTGATCACCAACAATGTCGGCACTATCGTCGACAGCGGCGCGGGGATCATCGGCGACGATCTCACTCTCACCGCCGCTCAGGCGATCGGGGCATCCGGCACTCCGATCGCGACACACGTGAACACGCTCAATACGACGGCAAACGGCGGCGGCACGTACATCCGCAACAGCGGCGATGTGACATTGACGAGCATCGTGGAAGGGAGCGGCATCGGCGACGTCGACATCAGCACGACATCGGGCGGAGCCCTCAAGGTGGGGTCCGTGGGTTCCCCGACCAAGGTGACCCTCAACGCTGGCGGCGGCATCGTCAAGAACGGCGCCGGCACCATTTCCGCTCCCACCATCGATCTTCAGGCGGGAGCGGGCATCGGCGCGACTGGCCAGGTCATCAGCACCAACGCCACGACGGTCAGCGCAGCGGCTCACGGCGGCGATCTCTACCTTACCGATACGAACGCCGCACCCGTCGCCCTTACGACAGCGACAGCTTCTGCGCCAGGCACGATCGTCAATGTAACGGACACCGCCGGCGACTTGAAGGTGGGGACTGTGGGTGCCTCCGGGTCGGTCACGCTAACAGCCAACGCTGGGGCTATCGGGGATGACCTGAGCGACACGACGAAGATCACGACCAACCACTTGATCCTGTCTGCGGGCACAGGGATTGGAGCTGCGACCGCTCCGAACGACATCGATACCGCGGCAAGCACAATAGACGCGAGCACCACGAATGGTGGCATCTACATCACCAACAACACCGGCATTCCAAACTCCGCATTGGCGCTGGGCGGCACCACTGGAGTCACGGCAATCGGAGCCGCGGGCACCGTCAATGTGACCAATGCTTCGGGCGACATCACTGTCGGAACCGTGTCCACGTCGAATCAAGCGGCGCTCACGGCGGCAGGGGCTATCCAGGCCGGTGCCGGCACTGGGGTCAGCAGCACTGGCGCGGGCGGCGTGTCGCTGAACGCCGGGACCAATATTGGAACGGTGACCAACTTTGCGACGCGGACCGGCACGCCCATCGCCGTGAACACGAACAATGGTCCTCTCACGGCGATCTCGACGAGCAATACGGGGCAGATCAACCTCAATATCGCCGGCGCGCCGAGCGTCGCGGCCGGCAACGTCAAGATCGGCAGTGCAACGGGACGCGCAGGCACTATTCTCCTTCAGTCTTCGGGCGCCCTGGATCTGTCCAACTTTTCGGCCGGCGCCATCGACGTCGGCGCTAACAACACAACCCAACTCGGCTTCAGCACCGATGCGGTCCTGAACGTGCCGTCGCTCGCCAATATTACGGACGCGCCAGCGGACGCGCTGCTGGTGCGAGGCGCGACCGACGTCGTCAACGGTGCCTCGCGTAGCCTTTCCTTCAGTGGCGGCTCTCTAATCTTCCAGTCGGGTGCTGCGGGCGGCGCGACGACCCTGAATACCACCGTCGGGCAGCTCGACGCGACCATTATCGGTGGCGGCAAGGATCTCACCGTGAATCAGACGGGCGATCTGACGCTCAGCCATCTCTCCGATACGGGGGGTGTCGTGAGTGTCGCTACCACGGGCAACCTCACAACCGGCACGCTCACGGGCGGCACTGTCGGCATGAGCGCAACGGGCAATCTGACAGTGGGATCGATTTCCGGGATTACCGTAAATCTCGCGAGCTCGGGCGGCGCGCTCCTGGACGACAATAACAACGCAACGGCGATCGCGGGAACGACGGTCACCCTGTCGGGTAATTCCCTGGGTGCGCCCGGCAACGAGCTGGGTACTCAGGCCACGTCACTGACCGCTAGCTCATCGGCTGGAGATATCCGCATCCGCCAGACCGGCGACCTCAATCTCACCGCCAATGCAACGGGGGGCGCTGTTGATGTGCAGGGCACCCGGTCGCTCACAGTTGTTGGAGCCACATCGGGCAGCGGAGTCACGCTAGCCAGTGGAGTCGGCGATGCCCTCAATGTAAACGCTGCCGTCAGCGGCGGGTCGCAGCTCGTGAGTCTGGCTTCCGGCGCCGGTGGCGCGGTCAATCTGAATGCCGGTGTCACTACCACGGGCGACGTCTCGCTGACCGCGGGAGTCAATGGGAACAGGGGTGCGATCGTCGTCGGCAATGGCATCTCGGTCGGTGCCACCAATCTGACGGCTACTGGGACGTCGATCGGATCCGGCGCCAACCCGCTCAATATCGCGGTCTCGTCGCTGACCGCGACCAGCTCTGGCGGCGACATCGTTGTCAGACAGGCGGTCGGTGATCTGACGGCCCTGACAGCCAGCGCGACGGGAGGCGCGGTCGATGTTCAGGCCGCGAGCGGCTCGATCAACGTCGTGTCCGCGAGTGGTGCGGGCGTCACGCTCGTCGCCGGTGGAAGCTCTCTGACACTGGGCGGCGCAATCAATGGCGGAGCACAGGACGTCAATCTGACCGCAAGCGGCGCAGGCGGACAGATCAATGTCAACGGACCTGTGAGCACCACTGGCAACGTGGCACTTACCGCTGGAACTGCGGGTAGCCGCGGAGTCATCACGTCCAACGGTGGTGCGGTTTCCGCCAACGCGCTGACCGCGATGGGTGCGTTGATCGGATCCTCCGCGTCGAGCGCCTCGCGTCTGAGTACGACGGTAACTTCGCTGGATGCCACAGCCAGCAACGGAGGTATTTACGTCAAGGAGACCGACGGTCTCAACCTGACTGCAAGCGCCACCGGCGGGGAGCTCGAAGTGACGACCGGTAACGGCGCACTGAACGTGGCGTCCGCGACCGGTAATAAGGTCACTTTGACGGCCGGCGGAGCCAACGCACTCACCCTCACCGGTCCGGTAAACGCGGGGACAGGAGAAGTGGATCTGACAGCCGGAGGCGCCATTGTGGCGAACAATGGAAGTCAGGTCACGGGCGGAGCCGCCGTTCTTCGAGGCTCGGCCATCGGCGATAGCGCAGCGAGGCTCAATACAACTGTGGACTCGCTCGATGCCGCCACGACGAACGGAGGCATTTTCGTCACGGAGACCGACGGTCTTATTCTGACGGCGGCAGGCACCAACGGCGCCGTCGACGTGGCAACGACCGGCCCACTGACCGTAGCGTCTGCGAGCGGCAACGCAGTGACTCTCGCGGCCAATGGCGCGGGCGGCGTCCTCACGGTCAATGGACCGCTGAGCGCGGCGACCGGAAATGTGAGCCTCACGTCCGGTGGGTCGCTGACGGCCAACGGTGCGGTCAACGCCACGGCGGGCAGCGCGAGTCTGACGTCGACGGGTGCCATGTCGGTTAATGGCGGGGTCACCGCGGCGGGCGGCAACGCGAATCTAACGTCCGGAGGCGCCTTGACACTCGCTAGCGCCGTGAACGCGGGGACTGGCAACGCCAGCCTCTCAGCGACCGGAGCCATCGTTGGCGGCACTGGCAACAGTATTGCCGGCAACGCGGTGACGCTTGACGGTACGGCCATCGGCGCGAGCGGCGCGCCGGTCAACACTGCTGCCACGTCCCTGAACGCGACGAGCACCGGCGGCGACATCTTCGTGCATGAGACCGATGACCTCGCGCTCACTGGAAGCGCAACCGGAGGAATCCTCAACGTGCAGGCCGGTGGGCCTCTCACAGTGGCGTCGGCGAGTGGCACGGGAGTGGCTCTGACGGGCTCCAATATCGGGCTCAATGGCTCCGTCGACGGAGCCACCGGCCCGGTTACGCTCACCGCCGCCTCAGGTGCAATCACCGCAAGCACCGGAGTCCACATCGCCGGCAGCTCGTTGACCGCCAGCGGCTCGGCTCTGGGCTCCTCGAGCAACCCACTGACGACCAGTGTCGCCTCGCTCAACGCCACCAGCAGCAACGGCGGCATCTTCGTAAACGAGACGGATGGACTCACGCTGACCGCGAAGGCGACGGGCGGTCCAGTCAACGTTCAGACTGCGAACGGAGCACTCACCGTCTCCGGCGCAACGGGTACAGGTATTACTCTCACGGCCGGTGGTGCGGGAAATGGCATCACGGTCAACGGAGCCATCGACGGAGGGACCGGCGATGTCGCGCTGACTGCAGGGACTTCTGCGAGCCGTGGCGCAATTGCGGCCGGTGCGGGAGGCTCGGTGGCAGGGGGTACTCTGACGGCCGACGGGTCGTCCATCGGCGCCAGCGGCTCGCCCCTGAGCACGAACATCAACTCGCTGACTGCGAATGCAACCCAGGGCGGTGTGTACATCAGTGAGCAAAACGCCCTCACTCTGACCAATGTGCAGGCGGCGGGAGACGTAGGTGTGTCCTCTGGCACTGGCGACATCACGGTCCACTCTGTGAACGCCGGCAACGGGCTCACGCTGACCGCGAGCTCCGGTGCAATTGCCGACGACGGCGACGACTCGACGTTGCTGACCGGGAAGGCGGTGACCTTGGCGGCCAGATCGATCGGCGCACCCTCGACCCTCGCGGGACCGGTGCTCGACAGCAAACCGCGGCTGGACCTCGACGCGAACACGCTGAGCGCCACGTCCACCGCAGGCGGCATCTATATCAACTCGATGACTGGCCTTTCCAGCGTGTCCCTGAGTGCCAGCGGCGGTACTGGCGGCAACATCGAGCTGCTCACCCAGGCCGGCGACCTGAATCTCCTGCACGTGAGTGCGAGCAACAATCTGCTGCTCGCAGCCGGGCGCAACATTTTCGCACTGCCCGGGCTGGGCACGATCTCCGCTCATGCCGCCGAGCTGCGGGCCGGTGGCGCCGACGCGAGTGCGGGGTCCATCGGTACGCTGACCCAACCGCTCTCACTGCAGCTGAGCGCGGGCAACACCCTGCACATCTACGTGCCGCAGACCCTCGACACCAACGATCCCAATCGCGCGCCCTCGACGTTGCCCTCCAGCGGGGTGACCTCGACGTTGACCACGTTCAGCGCCCCCAACAGCCTGGCCGGGCTGGCCGGATTCGGCCAGTTCACAGGACTCAGCGATACGCTGTTCACCTCGCCGGCGGAGACGCTTGTGCGCTCCATCCAGAACCAGACGGCCACTGTGCAGTCGGTGCTGGGCCTGGATTGGAAATCGTTCGACCCGAACGTCAGCCTGTTTGGCACCTTGGACCCGTCGGTGTGTCTGCCCAGCGACCAGCGTGATGAGGAGAAGGGCACGCCCGGTTGCTGAGCGCGCCGTTTCGTTCGACCGCGCGGATGCGTTACTCTTACCCGACCCCGCACGTATAAGCGGGCGCGCCCCAAGGAGAGAACGCCGTGTCGACGCGTACCTACCGCCCCTTGCAGATGCATCGCATTGCCTACTCCGACTTGACGGAGGCGCAGGTCACGCAGGCGTTGCGCCCCACCTCGAACGGTCCCAGCTGCAAGTCCGCGCTTACAGGTGCGCTAGCGGGAAAACGCATCAAGATCGTGACGGACGAGGGCCCGAGCTTGGATTACAACTTCCGCAGCGCGCGTGAGCTGGAGCTGGCGGAGAACGGCGGCAAGGCGGTCAAGTCGGGCTACGGCGCGCTGGAAAGCCGCAACCTCGTGCTCGTCTCGCACATGGTGCCCGGTACACAACGCGGCTACCAGCTGGTGGTCGATCAGTCCACCGGACTCGCGACGGTCTTCGAGGTGTACTTCAGCGGCTATGCCGCCGAAGAGACGGCGGCCGCCGCGCAGGCCAAGCGCGAGCCGCAATTCAAGAGCGGACACCGAAACCGTGAAGCTCAGCGCAAGGTCTGGTTCGGGCATGTGGAAGGAACGCCCGCGGTCGCAGGCGGCGGCGCAGCTCCTCGACACGGCTATACCAACCGCCTGGAGGGCAAAGGTGTCTACTGGAAGCAGGACAACGACATCGAGATCCTCGAGTTCTACCTGACGGTCCTGTACTCCAACTTCATCGAACTGACACGCTTCGGCGGCGAGCTGACGGTCTGCGCGCCTTCCGACTACATCATGGTGAACGACCATCAGTTCATCTACTCGCGCATCGAGTGTGAGTTCTCGGGTACCTTTACCCTGCAGGTCGTCGATCTGTTCGATGTCACGCAGCGCGGCGTGCGGCTCGGCCTCACCGACAAGGACGAGCTGGAGTACTACATGTACACCGGTAAAGGCGAGATTACCGGGCAGATTGCCACCTTCGAGGTCTTCGGTAACAACGGCGAGGCCCGCACGGGTCCGCGCCGCGTGTACCGTCCGATCGAGACGTTTGAGACTCTGACCGACGATCAGGTGAAGGATCAGTGCCTCAACCATGCGGTGGCTTTCGGCGATGGCAAGGGCAGCGGCGCTGCGGGCATGGGGGGTTACAAGACGGAGCCGGTCACACACTTCGCAGGCAAGAAGCTGTCGGTGCGCATGGACAACGGACCGGCCATCGATTACGACTTCGTCGACGGCAAGCAACTCAAGTGGCGCTACCGGGGCGACGACCACTGGCGTGAGGCCTGGTACGAGATGTACGAGCCGGATGACCGGCTGTACTTCTTCGCGCACCTGCTGGATGCGGAATTTCCCCGCTCCTGTGCCATGGTGGCGTTCGACATGAAGAACGGGCTTGCCACGCTCGTGAAGGGGACGACGGGCACGCCCTTCCGCAACAACGAGACGCATCCTACGTACTACTTCGGTGTCTTCCAAACGGACGGCAGCCCAACATCGCCTACGTATCTGCGTCACGGTTGGACAGACGAGATGGTGGGTCATTGCGTGACCTGGAATTACCAGCGCGGCAATCCCGGCCTCACGTCGATGCACTTCTATGCCACGCCCAACACCTACTCGTGGATCATCTTTCAGCCGGATGGGTCCGGAGGGTTACAGTGGAGCTCGCCCGGCTGGTACTCGAAGGTGCGCGATGGCGTGTACATCATGGCCTGGGTGGAAGAGGCCTGTAACGGCACGCTGGGAGTGATCTTGTTCAATCAGCGCCTGATGCACGATGCCGGCTTCGGCTTCCACGTTGGACGCAACGGTCTCAGCTTGAGCGTCGTCGGTGCTCGCGCACGGCACGCCGGCAAGTTCGACATCGAGCAGCACATCGGCGTCAGGATTTGAAGGAGCGGCCCATGAGTGGAATCGCTGCAAAGAGCACACGCCGCGCGTTTTTCCTTCGAGGCGGTGCCGCTCTCGGCGCCGGCGTGGCGACGGCCGCGCCTGGCAGGGGGGCCACGGCTGGCGGGGTGGCCGAAGAGAGCGATCTCGAGGCCATTCGCCGGCTCCATCTGACACTGACGACGCTGATCCAGAGCCAGAGTTACGAAGAGGCGGCGAGCCTGTTCGATGAGAATGCCTCACTCGAGCTGAGCGGCGTGGGCGCGAGGGGCAAGCTCGGCATCTTGCAGCTGTTTGCGGAGCAATATCGCCACCAGCAGGCGCCGGCCATTCACAGCGCGTACCGGCAGGGCGCTCGGCAGCTGAACGACTCGGTGACTGTCGGCGATGACCGCCGGCACGCTACAGCCACGTTCCACATGGATGTGGAGGTGTGCGTCCCTTTGCAAGAGGATTGCACGGCCGCGCAGATGGCTCGTTTGCAGGGGCAAATGGCCGATCGTCGCTGGGAATCCGGCCGCTTTGAGGCGGCGTATGTCAAGCGAGGCGAATGGAAGGTGTCCTCGTTGAGGTATCTCGCTTGTTAACCCCTGGCTGCGTGTGCGTGTCGTAGCTTTGCGAACAGATCCTCGAACGTGAGCCGCGTGTCGATTTGCGTGTAGACGCGGATGGGCCTCCCGTCGGGCCTGTCCACGTATTCGCCCTTGTCATCGATGTTTGGGCACGGGCGCATGACGTACAGGCTCGATGACGGATCCGGTTGCCAGGGCGACATCAGGGCGGTGAGGGTGACGAGCGCGCTGTCGCCCAATATGTACACCTCGCCGAGGTTGCCGATGCTGGGCATCCGCAACACCTTTTCTATCTGGCCCACGAGGTACTCTCCGAGGGGGCCGGTGGATCGCACCTTATCGAGCAGCTCCTGGTAGCCCACCATCATCTGGCGATAGGAGCTTCGAGGCACCTGCCAGATCTCGATGTCGGATTTTCCGAAAACGATCTGCGCTGCCTCGATGTCGATGGTCAGGTTGTATTCGGACGGCTCCGCTTTCGGGGGCGGATACCACAGGCCCGGATACTCGGGGCCGCCGATCCACACCAGGGTCAGGCGTTTCGCAATCCGCGGCTCGCGCAGCCAGGCGGTGGCGAGATCCGTCAGTCCCGCGCCGGCGCAATAGAACAGGGGCAGCTTGTCGTCGGCCTTGAGTGCTTCCGCGATGATCGCATCGGATGCGGCCGATGCCGGTGGCGTGCCCGATCCCAACGCGCTCTCCGCACCTGCGATGACGGGGTAGCGGCCGGTAAGCCCCATCGTGGCCAGGAGCTCGCGAGCTTTGGTCGCTGAGGCGGCGGCTTGGTTTCCTTTCGATACGAAAGCCTCTCCCGTATGCAGGTGCGAGCCGATAATGGCGCGCACTTCAGTGGTAGGCGACAGCAGGTGGTGCGCCATCTGAAAGAGCCCGTCGGGGTCGCCCGCGAAGTCGTTGTCGAGGATGACGCGAGATCGCGGTCGGATCGCTACCGGTCCTGCGGCGCGGACCGGAGCGAGCGTGGAGCCCGCCGTTGCAGCCAGGGCGATCAGGAGGGATCTTCGGGTGCAATCGCTCGCAGCCATTCGAGGCTCCTTCCGCAACGCGCGGACGTCGCTATGATAGCCGTATGACCGAAGACAGCTCGCCGGTAGTGAGCCCGTTGCAGCCCATTCATCTGCTGTCCGACAGCCAGTTGCTTTTCTGGCGCGGCCCGGCGGGGGAGGCGCTATGGGATTCTGTGCGAGCCTCGAAGGCCGCCTACATCGGTGCCTCCAACGGGGATCTCCTCGAGTTCTATTCGATCTTCGAGGCGGCCATGGACGTGGCCGGCATTTCTGAGCGGCGGATGATTCGCGCGGCGTTCGAGGCGGCCGACCGGGATTTCCTGGGCGAGGCGGACCTCATCCTGCTGGCGGGCGGCGATGTCGAGCGCGGCTGGAAGGTGATGGTCGAGACCGGCATGCGCGAGGCGATCTCCGATCGCTATGCCCGAGGGGCCGCGCTGATCGGCGTTTCAGCAGGAGCGATTCATCTCGGCTCGCATGCCGTTCTCGAACGGCCAGACGGCTCTCACGAGCTCGGCACGATGCTCGGGCTGGTGTCCCTGATCGTCGACGTCCACGATGAAGAGCGGGACTGGACAAAGCTTGCGGGCACTATCGAGCTCCTGGAAGGCACCGCCCGCGGCATTGGCATCCCGCGCGGTGGCGGTCTCGTGTGTCACGGCAATAGTGTTGTCGAAGCGCTGCGCCACTCGGTGTATGAGTTCAGCTTTGAGGGCCGCGCATTGCGACGCGCCATGCTGGTTCCCCACGCGTGAGCGTCATTCGGGATCTTCATCCAATGCGAATTCGCCGCGCTCGAAGGCGGCGATGACTTCCTTTGCCTGCTCCACCTGGTCGCTGCGGACCTGAATGCGCACCCCGCCGGTGGCGGCGGAGAAGATGATGTTGGCGGTGCCGAGGTGCTCACCCCACACGTACGCAAAAATTCCGTGTGCCTCCAGGCAAGCTCTGAGCACGTTGGCCTGCACCGAATTGACCCGCCGATCGACGGTGACCAGGTCGAGGGGCTCCTGCGCAGACGGCTCCGTGCGCTGCGTGGCCGTGGGAACCTGCAGGCCGCGCGATTGAAGCTCGCTCGTGGCGACCTCGATCGCCAACTCCGTCAGATTGCCCTCTGCCACGAGTTGCTGCAATTCCCCATCCGACAGATCGCGGAAACGCGCGGCCAACTCGCTTCTGGAGACTTCCATGTCCGAAGAGGATAGACGATTTGGAGTCTCCAAACCTTCACGATCGCCGAGTACCCTGAAGGATCACATCCGCGGAGAGAGTGATGCCGCAGCGGCAAAGCGTGGTGGTCGTGGCGCTCATCGGCCTTGGAGCCGTGGGGGCCTGGGCGTGGCAGCAGAGCGCGCTCGAGGGCCAGGAGCCTCCCGCGACAGGTGCGGCGGAGGCGCGGGGCGCACTGGCTTCGCAGCCCCGGCTAGCCACAGCAAGTCGGGCGAGCGCGCCACCCGCCGCGCCGTCATCCAGACCCGTAACTGCGCCGTCACCCGCGCCCGCCGTACCGCCGCAAGCCGCCGCGCCGAGCGCTGCCGCCGCGGAGAACGATGCCGCCTCCACAGGCAATCCGCCGCCGGCGCCGGAGGTTCCTGGCCCCGAAGCTCGGAAGTTTGCGGAAGGGTTTCGCGACAACCGCTGACGCGCGCCGCCGCCGCCTCTAGATCTGCCACTCATCCAGCTCGTCGCTGAACAGGCTGGCGACGCACTCGCGGAGCCACTTATTCTTCGCATCGCGCTGGAAGTTGCGGTGCCAGTGCAGCTTCAGGTCGATCCTTGGGACACGCATCGGCGGCTGAGCGATGCGGATGTTCATGTGCACGCGCTTCACAAAAACGCCAACGGCGTGCGGGACCGTCACGACGAGATCGGACTGCGAGATGACAAACGGGATGCTCATGAAGTGAGGCGTCTCGAGCACCACGCGGCGGTGAATCTTCTTGGCCCGCAGATAGCGCTCGAATATCTCGTAAGTGCGCCCGGCACCATAGACGACTGCGTGCTCGAGGCTGAGGAACTGAGCGCGGGAGAGGGTCGCTGCGGTGATCGGATGGTTTGCCCGTAGCAGACACACGAAGTGATGGAAGAAGAGG
>Ga0070681_10005998_pt1 | contig 11775 bp, 10 predicted proteins | sample KBSC83BmetaG_FD_65650 | JGI IMG/M metagenome (GOLD analysis project Ga0070681, IMG submission 65650) | Corn rhizosphere microbial communities from Kellogg Biological Station, Michigan, USA - KBS C8-3B metaG | ecosystem: Host-associated > Plants > Roots > Rhizosphere | place: USA: Michigan...
ATAAAGAAACTGATCAAGCGTCTGCGTGAGCAGAGCGTCGCTGAGAAACCTTGATTCCAATTTTCTTAATATTCCAAGAGGGATCGGAGCGCCAAAGGCGCGATTAATAAGCCACGCCTCTTAGCGCCAAAGGCGCGATTAAAAAGCCACGCCTCTTAGCGCCAAAAGGCGCGATTAAAGCCACGCCTCTTAGCGCCAAAGGCGCGATTAAAAAGCCACGCCTCTTAGCGCCACAGGCGCGATTAAAAGCGACGCCTCTTAGCGCCAAAGGCGCGGAATATGATAGCCAGGGGCAAGCGCTGAGCGCAGCGAAGCGCGTCGCCCCTGGTACTTATCAGCAATATTGAAGAGCACTGAAAGTGCGAAATAGGTCCTCAGTCCCACACGTAACGTTCGTCATATTCAATATCGTAAGCCTTCAAAAACTTTCGATATTCATCCTGAAACGTAACACGACGGTGATGCTCCTTCTGACGCGCGATATATCTCTTCACTGTTGGCGCCTGTGATCGACCAATCGAAAAAGCTCCATATCCACTCTGCCAGTGAAAATTTCGAAACTCTCTCCCTTTGGTTTTGATCCACTTTGAAGACTCGGTCTTCACCTCTTCCACAATATCGGCGATTGTTACCACACGCGAAAGTGAGAACAACGTGTGAAGATGATCCGAGGTGCCGTTGATGATCAACGCTGGTGACTTCATCGCGTTGAAAATCGAAGCCAAATAAGGATAAAGCTCCGTTTCAATTTCAGGCGTTAGCAATGGTTCGCGATTTTTTGTACTGAAGATCAGGTGAATGAGGATTGAAGACAAGGATTGAGGCATGTCTTGGTCTCGCTTTCAGATTGTGAGAATTGTAGAACACAGCCAGCATACATTGATGTCGTTACGAATTGAAATGCTTTATTCCGCCCTTGAAGGCATAACAGCTATTTCGGCCCTTCAGGCCTCAGCCTCGTTTGAGGGACTGGTGACCAGGGGCGACGCGCTTCGCGCTTGCCCCTGGCTATCATATTCCGCGCCGTTGGCGCTCGTTGCGCAAACGTGAGACTCCAAGGACATGAAACCCGCAGCAATCAGAGATCAAAATCATATTGCGCGCGGTTGGCGCTCATTGTGCAAACGTGAGACTCCCAAGGAGATGAGGGCCGCAGCAGTCAGAGATCAAAAACCTCTTCCGCGCCGTTGGCGCTCATTGTGCAAACGTGAGACTCCCAAGGAGATGAGGGCCGCAGCAGTCAGAGATCAAAAACCTCTTCCGCGCCGTTGGCGCTCGTTGTGCAAACGTGAGACTCCAAGGACATGAAACCCGCAGCAATCAGAGATCAAAATCATATTGCGCGCGGTTGGCGCTCGTTGTGCAAACGTGAGACTCCCAAGGAGATGAGGGCCGCAGCAGTCAGAGATCAAAAACCTCTTCCGCGCCGTTGGCGCTCGTTGCGCAAACGTGAGACTCCAAGGACATGAAACCCGCAGCAATCAGAGATCAAAATCATATTGCGCGCCGTTGGCGCTCGTTGTGCAAACGTGAGACTCCAAGGACATGAAACCCGCAGCAATCAGAGATCAAAATCATATTGCGCGCCGTTGGCGCTCGTTGTGCAAACGTGAGACTCCCAAGGAGATGAGGCCCGCAGCAATCAGAGATCAAACTCGAAGGACCATCCGGCAGAGCCGGATGGTCCTTCGAAGTAAACGCAATAGCTTTCGATCTAGAACACGAATCGGAAGCCGAAGCGGACCTGTCGCGGTAGTTGTCGCGTGAGCGGCTGGTTGAATCTTGCATCTCGCGCGATACTCCCGTTTGCGAGTCCCTGCTGGATCTGGTTCGTGAGCCCTCCCGCGAAAACTGCCCGGAAGGTGTTCAACTCCCCAAGCCCAGTAGCATCACTAATCCCGAAATTCCCCGCCGTCAAAGAGTCCGGCGAAATTTGCGTAAACACACTCAGGACGTTGTTCTCGTTGAAGGCGTTGAGCAGATTCAGATCAAGCTTCAACGCGTAACGTCCATCGCCGGCCAATTTGATCGTATGCGTCATTTGAAAATCGGTTTGCGTGAACACTGGGGTTCGTCCCAAGTCTCCGCGCGTCGTCAGGAAGGTGTAAGCACCATACAGTTGCACGCGACTCGACAACGACGTTCCACTCAAACCGATGAACGACGCGCCAAACTCAGTGCTGTTGGAACCTGAACCATCCAACTTGTGCCCGAAGAAGTTCTTCCAGTCGAGCGTGTAAGAACCAAACACCTTCAACGCGTGCGGGCGATCGGTCGCCAGGACGCCGTTATCCGGTTGACCGTTCGTGTTGAAGCCAAGGAACGGCAGATCGAAGAACCTGTTGACGTTGGGACTCGATCTTCCGACGCCGAGTGCGTCCGGCTCATCCGAACTCGATAGACCCGAGTAGTTGCCGGTCAAACGACTGTACGTGTAACTGGCGTTGAAGAAATAGTTACTTGCGAAGCGCTTATCGAGTCGCAATTCCATCGCGTTGTAAAGACGTTTCGCGAGCGGCGACGCCGGCAGGCCGGGAGCGAATGGTTGAGAAACCAAACCCATACCCGGATTCGCGATGAAGAAGTTTTCGTTTCCCGCAGCATCGATGAAACCAACGTCCTCGATCGTCCGGTCAAGATTCTTGCGCGTGTAACGACCGCTGAATACCAGGGTGGGAGTCAAGCCATACTCGGTACCAACAGTGAACTCAGTTTGTCGCGCCGGTTTCAAATCGGGATCGACACGGTTGTCTGACGGATCGTTGGAAGGTACTCGGAAATCCAGTGGACCAACGAGGGTATGCGACAGTGCGTAAGCCCTCGTGTAAGTGGTGTAGTTTGGATCGGCAAGCGGGAAGAAGTAGCGCAACAGTTTGTCGCCACCGAATGACCCGCGCGGAAGTTGATACTTGAACCGATCGTAGAATTGACCGTAACTGGCAAATACCTTCATGCGGCCATCGCCGAAAACGTCGTAAGCAAAACCCAGGCGCGGCGCGACCTTCGAGCCCCAACCGAACTTGATTGCCTGCCCGTTTTCCGAGAACGATGGTACATCTTCATTCTCGAGACGCAGGCCAAGGTTCAACGTCAGGCGTGGCTTTGGTTGCCAGCTATCCTGAACGTAGAGACCGGTGTTAGTGCTCTTGGCCAAACCCACCGTCCCGAAATCCTGAAGGTAGCCATACCCGAACGAGGTGCATGGTCCACTCGGGCAAACTCCAGGACCAATACCGCGATCTGACTGTCCCCAGAACAAGCGCACTTCACCAATACCGAAGTATCCCTGGTCCACATCGTTCGATAGTTTGTTGAGCTGGTAGCCCCACTTGAAGTTGTGACGACCGGCCAGACTATCGACGAGATAACTCGCATCAGCGTCAAACGTGTTGCGAATCGAGATGTCCTTGCTCGTCTTGGTAATGTCTGACGTGCTGTTGAAACCGGAAGCGCATGGATTCGTCGCCGGCACACCAGCAGGACTGCCGCCGTTCAAACATCGAATGCGCGGTCCGGCGGGAACACCGTACGAGCTGTCTTTTTCGTTGAGGTAGTTACGACCAAAACGAGCGCTGATCACGAGCTTGGCCGTCGGAGTCCAGACGCCGCTGGTAGTAACGTTGTTCGCTGCCACGCGTCCGCCCAATTGACTGAAGTCATTTGAAGGAGGCGCCGATGTCGTGTACGAAGGAATCTGTCCATGTTCGCGCTGCGGACTGTACGTAAACGTCCCCGAAACGCGCAGCTTGCTCGTGATTGAGGAATCGAGACGCGCAAACTCATAGTCGTTTCGCAAGTTGCGTGTGTAGTTCACCGATTGTCCGGTTGGAAACAAGAACGAGCGATGAGTGTGATAGAACTGCGGCGCCGCGCTTACGAGAAACCAAAGTCGGTCTTTGACGATTGGTCCGCTAAGCGTGCCGCTCGGGTAAGTGTTGTTGAATTGGTCGCCTGGCGGATTGATGTAGCTCAAGTGAGCCGCGCTGGTTCCCTGGATAAGCGGATTCGCCTGGAACTGCGGATCACTGTTGTTAATTTTTCCGGTGAGATTCTGTCGCGCACTGAGAGCGTCCGTCTCGAATTGCATCCCGAAATCGCCGTGAAACTCGTTGCCGCCGCTCTTGGTGACAACGTTGATCACGCCGCCTGTGGCGCCGCCAAACTCGGCATCGAAACCGCTGGTCTTCACCTGCACTTCCTGTACGAACTGAAAAGGCAGGTTATTGTTGTCGCGCAATTGGCCGGTGCGGAAATTTGTCACTTCAGAACCGTCGACGACGAAAGTGTTCTCCGCGCCGCTCGCGCCGTCCACTTGAAAGCCGCGGCTCAGAGGTTCTTCCCTGGTTGCGCCGGAAAGCTTCAACACACTGTCGACTCTGGTTCCGCGCGGAATCGCGTTGATAATGTCGGTTGTGATGTTGGTTTGAATTCTGTTCGACGTCGTGTCGATGGCTGCGACATCAGCCGCTGTTACGACGACGTTTGCCGAAACTTGTCCGGCATTCAACGTGATGTCGGCAGTGGTCGCGTGGCCGAGCGTGACCGTCACGTTTTCACTTTTTTCCGTCGTGAAGTTGGGGGCGCTGGTAGTAATCGAATACTTGCCCGCCGGAACTTGCAGGATGCGGTAGAAGCCTTCAGCGTCAGTAGTGACGGTGCGGCTGAACGCATTTCCTTCTACGAGCACAGAGGCGCCGGCAATTCTTGCACCCTGGGCGTCTACCACGTTGCCTTCGATAACACCCGTGGTTTCCTGGCCATTTGCGATGCCGGCGAGGCAAAGACAAGTAACCAGGAAGATTGAAATTCTTATTAACTTCATTTTTCGTTCTCCTTCTTACTTAAGTGGGACCTGGAGCGCGCGAATGTAAGCGGGAACTGCGTGCTCCCTTACTGAAGTGCTTTGTCTCTCACGCAATTTTTCTGTCCAAAAAGTTGGATTGGTCCATTGCGTGAGATAGCGTGAAGGTGCAACGACTGTGCCCCGCAGCTAAGGTTCGTTCCAAGCCACTTCGTCACGCGGTGAGGCCCGCTCGTGGAAGAAACCGAAGAATCGGAGTTGTAGGATTTGGATTAGTGAGGAAAGAAATTGCAGATCGTGGATTGAGGAGCGATCGAAGTCTTTCGACGACTACAACATTTTGGAGAACCACGCACTTGATTGATACCATCGTAAGAAAATGCAGATGAGGAGATTGAATATGGTTACAGTGGCATTGCTCGTCCGGCTTGAAGCGAAACCCGGAAAAGAGGCGGCAGTTGAGGACTTTCTTAACAGCGGACTGGCCCTGGTTCAAGAAGAACCAGACACAACTGCCTGGTTCGCAATTCGAATGGGCCCATCAACGTTCGGTATCTTCGATGCGTTTCCGGATGAATCAGGACGCACGGCACATCTTTCGGGCAGAGTCGCAGCAGCGTTGATGGCGAATGCCTCGGAACTCCTGGCCCAGCCACCCTCGATCGAAAAGGTTGATGTGCTCGCAGCAAAACTACCCTAATGGTACTTCAAAACCACTATACTTCGACGAGTAAGCTTGACGCGGCAAGCCGCCGGCGACCGCGAGGTGGTATCGACCTCATCCAAGCACACTAAACGTTGTTGGCTGGATGTCTAACGCGAGCGTTTGGGTTTCGACTTTGATGGCCTCTGCTCTTTGGTGAGGTCAACGATTTTGTTGTTCTTCCAAATGTAGACCGGCGTTCCGGTTTGAAGGCCGAGTTCCAGGGCACGTTTTCCATGCGGGCATAGATATGTCGGCTCAACCCCCTGGTGCGGCCTTTGGCGCAGAAACTTTGGGCTAAACCCGCACCGGCGGCATAGCCTTGCCTCACATCGGGCGGCGAAGCCGCAGTAGGTGTAAACTCCACGGGCGGAAATTCAAACCGCCCCTGGAGTTCTCAATGATAAAGACAATCAGCCGAGATGAACTAAAGCAGAAGATCGATCGCAAGGATGATTTCGTGCTGGTCGAAACTCTTGCGAAGGTGGCGTACGAGCACGCGCATCTTCCTGGTGCCATCAATCTGCCGCCGGATCAACTGAACACTCTTGCGCCGCAGCTCCTGCCAGATAAGAACGCGGACATCGTAGTCTACTGCGCGTCGCCGACCTGACACGCATCTGAGAACGCCGCCCGTGCATTGGCGGCGATGGGCTATTCGAACGTGCGCGACTATCAGGAAGGAAAGTCTGACTGGATCAGCGCAGGCTTACCAACACAAACTGAGCATCATCATTAACGCAGAAGAAGTGCGAACTTTTCGAAGCGCTTTTTAGTATACATACGGCCTTCCGACGCGCTCGTGAGCGATGGAATGAAGCTCGCGATTGTTGGTACAACAATCGGTGTCGCGGCTGCAATCGTGCTGACAAGATTGATATCGGCTGTTTGGTGTTGCGCCAACGGATGCGTTGACGTTTGTAATTGTTTCTTTTGGCGCACTCGCAGTAGCGTTACTCGCCTGCCACATTCCCGCGCGACGTGCGACGAAGGTGGATCCGCTGGTTGCGCTTCGCGACGAGTGACTTCTCAATACTACAAGCGCGGCATCTCATACTGGACTCACCACTGCGTCACAATCGGCATCAAGGATCGACCCTCGTTGAACTTCAACGAAACCCAGATCGCCGCAGAATTTCTGCCACGCGCCGGCAAGTGGGGCTACAGTTGCGCTAAGGATGAGTTTCATCACTCGAGGCCATCCACGGCACAGATGAAATAGACACGTTCGCGAAAAACTCCACTCCGATCTTGTTCCCATGGGCGGATGTCTCTAAGCGATCTTACCGCACCAGATGTATCGACAAAGCTGTGATTGATAACTTCCACAACGTCCGCAAAAGAATAATTCTCCGGTAGCTGAAAGAACTCGAAACGAAAAGTTGTTCCATACGAGAAGACTTTGCCGTCCTTCATCTTGAACACCCAACCGGTCCAGCCCATCGTTGTCTCGCCGTGAATTTGCGAGAGCAGGCTCAGGGGAATGGCATACTTGGATTCCGTAGCCGAACGAACCTCATAGTCGTTGACGCGATTTCCGTTCGAGACAAACGAGGAGACAATACTCCCGTAAGGATCGGGAACGTTCAGGGTGCCCTTGCGTCCCATGTCCTCCTTAATTCTTCGCTTTGCCAATTCCACAAGCCGCTCGCGCGATTGGAGAACCGCGCACGGAAGAAAGGTTCCGTCCGTCAGAGTCAGCGAACATCGGTATAGTGGACCATAGATGTTGTCCTTAAGAGGTTCGATCGTATTTTTAATTTCGTTTATGAAGTCGTACATAACGAATCTCACACCACAGTATAACGGGACTCAAATATATCAGGAGACGTCAGTCTCTTTGAATAATTCCGATAGTCACGCGTCGCACTTAAGTGATATAAGGTCCGACACGCCTTGCACGAAGACTGGTGATCAACTGCCGCGGTTTCGCCGCCCGGGCTCTGCCCCAAGCATCCCGGGGCCATAGGCCGAACCGGGGGCACAGCCCCAGATATTTTTGGAAGCTGACGGCGTGGCAGAGCCACGCCTCACATCAGGCGGCGGAGCCGAAGCGGCGAGGCTTTTCGCGTAAAGCTGCGCGTCAGGCGAGAAAGCCGCTGCAGTTAGCAACTACTTTTAAGTGCAAGCAGCCAACGCTCTTCAACAACTTTCAGGAGGATTCTCATGCTCACAATTTTCCGCTCCTTACTATTAACGTTTGCCGTTTTGTGCGTGCTTTCCGTCCCGCTTAGTGCGGGGACAAAGACCGGATTCACGTCGTTTATTGTCGGTAATCCCGCCGACGCACAACCTTCTCAGTCGCTCAGCCCGGGACTGGTTTTGATGGGAGGTGGGACTGACGTTGATGCGGCGTTTCAATGGATGTGCCAGCGCGCCGGCGGCGGCGACTTCGTTGTGATCAGGACCACCGGCACAGACGCTTACAACCCTTACATCCAACAACTCTGCCCGCAAATGGATTCCGTGGAAACGATCATTATCACGAGTGTGGCCGGCGCAAACTCCGCATACGTCAGTTCTCACATTCAAAACGCGGAGGCGCTGTGGATTGCCGGTGGCGATCAGTCGACATACGTTAACTTGTGGCGTGGCACCGCCGTGCAAACGGGAGTGAATTTTCTGCTCAACTCAAAGCTGGCGCCGGTCGGTGGAACGAGCGCGGGTCTTGACGTACTCAGTCAATTTATTTACACGGGCGCCCTCGGTTCCGTGACCTCGAGTCAGGCGTTAGCGAATCCGTTCCATCGTTACGTCACACTCGATCGAGATCTGTTTCAATCTTCGTTGGGCGTGAACAAGATTTACGACTCACATTTCGTCACTCGTGATCGCATGGGAAGAGAGCTGGTTTTCCTCGCGCGCATCGTTAACAACGGCTGGGCCGCACAACCGCGCGCCATCGGAATTGACGAGCAGACGGCGTTACTCGTGCTGCCAACCGGCGCAGCTACGATGGTCGGCGTTGGTGCAGCTTATTTCCTCCAGGCGCCGGGACCAGCACAGGTGCTCGCCGATAAGACGCCGTTGACGTATCTCAACATCGGCGTGTACAAAGTGCCACAAGGCGGGACTTTCAACTTGTCGAACTGGACCGGCACCGGCGGCGTCGCTTACACGCTGAACGTGAACAACGGATCGCTGACGTCAACGCAAGCCGGCGGAAATATTTATTAAATGACTAAAGTCGTTTGTCTGTTGTTGCTTGCATTACTTGCGGGCTCGGCAGCGCAGTCTCCTGCTATCGACACCAAACTGGCTGCGCAATACTTCCGGCAGCTGAAGCAGACTTCGGATCGTGACGGCAGCAAGACGTGGGGTCTACCGCTGTACGGTCCAATCATGCTGGTCGATCCGCGCACCGGCAACGTCGTCGCCAATCAAGCAGATCTCGAACATAAGCTAACAGCGCAGGACGGTGTCTTTGTTGGCAAACTTCCCAACCAGATCAATCCGGCGAATACCGCAACCGACTGGGCCGGCGTCCATTGGACCATGGTGATGTGGCCGGTTGCGGAATTCCGCCAGCCGCGCGAGCGCTTGCTGCTGCACGAGTGCTTCCACCGCTTACAGGAGAAACTCGGATTGCCTGCGCGCGACGCAGTGAATTCACATCTCGATACACTCAACGGTCGCATCTGGATTCAGATGGAGTGGCGAGCACTGGAACGCGCGTTACGCCAGACCGGACCTGCGCGAACCGCCGCGATCGCCGATGCCCTGCTCTTCCGAGCCTATCGTCGCTCGCTGTTCCCGAATTCCGCGAAGAATGAAAACGCGCTCGAACTGAACGAAGGACTGGCTGAGTACACGGGCGTGAAATTGAGTTCGGCGGATTCAGAGGAGACGGCGGTACGCGCGGATCTCATTCTTCGCCAGGCACGCAACAATCCTACGTTCGCACGCTCGTTCGCGTACATTTCAGGACCGGCGTACGGTGCTCTACTCGATCTCAGTGGCAAACCGTGGCGCGTTGATCTGAACTCGAGTTCCGATCTCGGCGAACTACTGCAACAGCGTTACGGAATCAAAGTTCAAGTCTCGGAAGCATCCGCACATGCTGCTGTATCGCATTACGACGGCGACGAGATCGTTACGATTGAGACGCAACAGGAAGAGCGACGCAAGCAGCAAATCGCAGAGGCAAGAAAGAAGTTTTTGGATGGACCAGTGCTGATCCTGCCTTTGTCTCCGGACGTGAATTACAGCTATGACCCGAATAACGTGATGGGCATCGACGCAAGCAACACCGTGTATCCGACGATGCGATTAGTGGATGCGTGGGGCGTGCTGACAGTCAGCAACGGAGCATGGCTCGAACGCGATGCAACCGGATACCTGATTCGCGCTCGCGTGGCGGCGCCGGTGGATCTGTCGGCGCGGCCATTGAAAGGCGAGGGTTGGTCTTTGGAACTGACGAAAGGCTACGCAGTGGTTCCAGCCGAGAGATCGGGAGACCTAACGATCAGAAAAGAATGACGATCAGATTGTCATCTCCTGAATGCCGACTCTGATTCCCTGCTTCTGAGCTTCCTCGCCGTCGTTGTTGGCGAAGAGCAATCTCAACAGCCCTAACGAGAGAGCTCCGACACCGACGCACACCGCAAGCACGCCGAAGGCGCGAAATATAAATAGCCAGGGGCAACGAGAGTGCGGCAGCGCCGAAGGCGCGAAATATGATAGCCAGGGGCAACGAGAGTGCGGCAGCGCCGAAGGCGCGAAATATGATAGCCAGGGGCAACGAGAGTGTGGCAGCGCCGAAGGCGCGAAATATGATAGCCAGGGGCAACGAGAGTGTGGCAGCGCCGAAGCCGCGAAATATGATAGCCAGGGGCAACGAGAGTGCGGCAGCGCCGAAGGCGCGAAATATGATAGCCAGGGGCAACGAGAGTGCGGCAGCGCCGAAGGCGCGAAATATGATAGCCAGGGGCAAGCGCCGAACAACGTGAGGCGCGTCGCCCCTGGTAAGCGCGCACAATGATCGTGAAGCTCTGAAAGAGCGGAATAATTGACGTTGATATTTCGCACTTTCAGTGCTCTGTTCGAATTATTCTTTCATTACCAGGGGCGACGCGCCTCACCTTGTTCGGCGCTTGCCCCTGGCTATTATATTTCGCGCCTTTGGGCGCTGGTGCTCGATAGTAGTCAATTAGCGTGAGAATCCGTGGCAAGTACTGCGCAATCAGCGCAGCCATGACATTTAGCAATTGCGGTATTAGACGGTCAAGAAAATCTTAGGAGCCTGCTACTCTTCGAAGCAGTTCGTGCGGGATGTTGGAGCCTGTAACCAGCAACACCACGTTGCGATCCGCATAGTCAGCGGGTTTCTGAAGGTACGCTGCGAGCGCAGCGACGCCTGCCGCTTCCGCTACGAGATGCTCCTCGAATAAAAGCGTGCGGATACCTTGAATCAGTTCGGCTTCTGATACCAGGCACACGTCGTCAACCAACTCGCGTATCGCGCGAACATTGGGCGCGAGTGGAACGCATGTCGCTAACCCATCGGCAATTGTGTTGCACGTTTCTGTCGTGACTACACGATCTTCCTGCCACGATCGCACATACGACGGCGCTTCGGCTGCTTGCACACCGACGATTTTAACTGCCGGATGACAACGCTTTGCTTCAGCCGCTACGCCTCGGATTAAAGCAGTGTCACCCATCGGCACGATGATCACGTCCGGCGCGGGCAGTTCGTCGAGGATCTCAGCAGCAATCGTCGCAGTGCCAACCGGGACCAACTCGTCGCTCGCGTCATTCAGAAAATAGTAATCGTGTTCTTTGGCGAATGACGCAGCCGCGTCTCCGAGTGACTCCGCTTTCCACTCAACCTCCGCAACGTTCGCACCGAGTGCAACGATGCGCGCGCGTTTGATCGGGTTCGGAGATTGCGGCAGGAAGATCGTTGCGGGGAGTTTTGCGAGTCGTGCAGCGTAAGCGACCGCCGCGCCATGATTGCCGGTGCTCGCAGCAACAACCCCTTTTACAGATCGCTGCTGAAGGGTTTTCATCAGAGCGTAGAGCGCCCCGCGCGGTTTGAATGATCGAGTCGGCAGCTCCGTCTCGAGTTTTAGATAAATGCGAGTATCTGTGCCGCCCCCTAATCGCTCGGCTTGCACCAATCGTGTGGGCCGAAGAAACCGGCGCAACAACTCGCGCGCATCGTTGACTTGTTCAGCAGTTGGCCTCACCAAACTTTCCACCAGGGCTTCTCCGTCGTTGCCGGCGGCGCTGGCGGCCGCACGAGATTTTTAAAGATGACTGGAATGAC
>Ga0070681_10006000_pt1 | contig 11775 bp, 8 predicted proteins | sample KBSC83BmetaG_FD_65650 | JGI IMG/M metagenome (GOLD analysis project Ga0070681, IMG submission 65650) | Corn rhizosphere microbial communities from Kellogg Biological Station, Michigan, USA - KBS C8-3B metaG | ecosystem: Host-associated > Plants > Roots > Rhizosphere | place: USA: Michigan...
AAACGACTGAGACGTTTTCCGCGTGAGCAGTCTGTTCGTCGAGAGTCGGTAATGCAGCGACGGGTACACGTCCGGGATCCGGCACGTGCGTGCTGCTCTTCGAAGTCGCAGCCGTCGCGTTCACAGCCAGCGGACAGTCTCCCATCATATCGCGTGGCCCGGGAACGAAAGACGGCAAACCGCTCGGCTGTCGCACATTGTGCACGACTTGTTTCTTCGTTTGCGCTGCGTGACAACTCTCACCCGCTTCGATTGTCGGAGTCGAATCGTCAACAACGCCCGCAGCCATCGCACTGTTGCTGCAACCAAAAATGCATCCGCCGACCATCCAGATCGAAACGGTGATGGACAACAGCAAACGCATCTTGTTCGCGAAGAACAGTCTCATTCTGCTCGGCAGTCTACTCCGGGTCACAAAAACTCACAAGGCATCCGGCAATCTTTTGTGCCTTTTGTGGAGCACTTCTGTAACCGTTCAGTTGCTAGCCTAAAAACATGAGTATCGACAAAAACAAAATTAAAACTCAGGATGAATTGGATGAACCGGCCCCGATGGACCAGGCGGAGCAACGCGTGGAAGCTGAGATGAAAAAACTTGAAGGTCAGGCAAAGAAAGACGTCGCAGAGAATTTACGAAATCAGGATGAGGGCGAAGAGGAGAAAGAAAAACGAAACTAACCCTCTTCCTTTAACGCCTGTTCTAACGCTTCTCTTAACTGTGTGGGGGTAGTTTCAGGATTGAAACCAATAAACCTGCGGATGACACGACCATCGCGGGCGATGATAAAGCTCTGCGGAATGTTAGTGCGACCTTGCATCATCATCTGGGCCACCTCGCGCTGGGCCCAGCCAATCTGATAATCCACATTGAACTCACGTACAAAGTCGCTGACGCTTCTCGCGGAGGCAACGGGATCTTCCGTTGAGAGTCCGATCATCTCGACGCCGCGACTCTGAAATTCCTTGTGCAGCTTCACCAGCTCCGGAGTTTCCATCCGGCATGGACCACACCATGTGGCCCAAAGATTAATGAGCATGACCTTCCCTGAGTAGTCGCCGAGCTTAATGGACGTACCGTTCGCAGACTTGTTCTGCGCTTCCAGCACCTGTCGAGGTAAAAGGTTCGCGCGTGCGGAAGACGTAGTTTTCGTCGGCGGATCGTTCGAGTTGCAACTGGAAACAGCAACCGCCAGCAGCAATCCGAAAGCAATCATGGTGGTCACCAGCCGCAGCGGGGTCCAAAACTTCAATTTCTTAACTTCGTTTTTTCGTTCTGACATATTTCACTTCTTCTTGCCAAACCGGAACGTGTCGAGGATCACGGGCGCCTGGCCGCGCACTCCAACGTCCTCGACCGACGATAACTCACCCGCGAGATTTGTACAAAGCATACTCAAAGTTGCGCCGGTCGTGTCGCCCTCTTTGCCGGTCGGCAGGAAGATGACTCGACCCCACAACGTAAGCTCGCCGTCCGGTGAACGTCCTTGCCACCGAAACTCGTAAGCGTCCATCGAGTTTACCTTGGTTGGACCTTCAGACACCTTCTTATAGTCGGTAATGGATTTCGCCAGCGCTTTGCTGATTTCTTCCACGCGGGCGGGAAAGCTCGACAAGTCGCCCACAAACGTACCGGTGCTTGTATACCAACCCACGGCAAAATTCTCCTGCGGGGAAGTATTAGAAGGCAGCATCCGATCGACCTTCACAAAATTGCTGGCGCCGGCCACACCCGACTTCGGATCGCGAATCCATTTCTCAGGATAGTAAAACGAGAAATCTATGTAATGCTCCGCTAACTTCCCGTCGAGCTTTTCATTCGAGTTAACAAACGGAACCGTACCCGCGGGCGGCACGAAAGCCTCTTCAGTCGTCGGCGCCGGCGAAGGCGCTTGAACCGAAGGAGCAGGAGTCGGCGTGCTCGCACTCACCGTCGGCGCCGGTTGAGGATTACGCTCAGCCGCCATCTGGTCCAACTTCGGCTTGACCACGAAGAAGAACGCCGCCACCAAAGCTCCTCCGCCAAGTAACAGAAGCAGAAGCAGCACGCCGATGATCAGCGGCAATTTCGATTTCTTTTTAGCGACCGGCGGTGGCAACGGAGCCGAAGGCGCGGGCGTTTGGATTGCCGGGGCAGGCTGAACTACAGGCACTTCCGCGGTCACGTGTTGCTGCTCAACGGGTGGCGGCGGTGGTGGCGCGGCCGGCGGAGTTACTGCGACTGGCGGAGGTGGAGGCGGCGGTGGTGGCGCCGGCGGCCGTCCGATATCCGAAGTGTTCGGAGTTGTTCCGGTTGGACCAGTAGTTGGACCAGTGTTACGCGGCAGCGCAACCGTCGCGGGGTAGTTCTCGATGATCGTCGCGTTCGGATCCGGCAAGTCGCGACTGGTAGGCCGTTCCGACGGCGCATTCAGATCGATCGATGTCGCGCGCATCGTCGCATTCGGATCGAGAGTTTGTGGTGCAATCAACAAACCACCGTCAAACGTGCAGAACTTCTGCCCTTCATCGGGAAACGTACGGTTACACTTGGGGCAACTCTTCATACAGACGGACCTCTTAAGCGGGAATCAGGTTGATCTTGGGCACTTAATTCGCACGAGCCTTGGCGAGTTTCTGGGCTGCGCCACTGTTGTTTGGATCGAGTTCGAGCGCTCTTTGATACGCGCGCACGGCTTTGTCTTTCTGGTTGGATTTCAGATAACCGTCACCCACGCCTTCAAAACCATAAACGCCGGCGAGTTGCTTCTTCTCGCCTGCTCCGGCAAACGCTGAAGCGCGTTCGTAAGTTGCCTCGGCGTCACTGAAGCGATCCATTCCGAGATAGGCTCGCGCCAACAGGTTGAACGGCTGGAACGCGCGTGAGCTGATTTCGGTCGCCGACTTCAGATAAGGTTCGGCTTCCTGGTATCTCTTGTAGGCGAGTAAGAAACGACCCATCAGCAGCAGTGACGTTGGGTTTTGTGCATCAAGTTCGAGTGCTTTTTTCAATACCGGTTCCGACTGCGGCCACGCCTGTTCGCTCTGAAGCGAATCGGCAATAAGATTCAACGTCGCCGGATCCTTTGCCAGCTCGATCGCTTTCGTATACAACGGCGCTGCTTCGGCGGAACGATTCGTGCGATTGAGCGCCTTGGCGAGGTGCACATAAGCAACGGCAAACTGCGGATCCAGATCGATTGCACGACGGTAGGAATGTTCGGTCTCGCTATTTATGATCGCGCGTGTCTGAAGGGCCACGCCGAGACGATCCCAACCTACAGCGTTTTTTGGATCGATCTGCACTGACTTGCGCGCGAAGCTTTCTGCATCAGCAAAGCGCTTCGCGTTTTCGCCGTCCGGGCGCGGCTGGACCAGCACCACGCTTAACGCCACGTAAGCATCTGCGTTTGCCGGCGCCCACGTCACAGAGTTCCGGTAAGCCGCTTCGGCGTCTTCCCAACGCTCCTGGTCGGAATACACGTTGCCCAAACCGTAAGCCGCGCGCGCGTCGCGTGGTTTGAGTTTCAGAATTTCTTTGTATGCCTCTTCAGCTTCCGCAAACTTTCGTGCGTCGCGAGCGTCGTTGCCTTTATCAAGCAGATCTTCAACTCGGTCCGCGACATTCGAAGTTTTGGGTTTTCCTGTTCCCGTGCGGCTCACCGGCTTCGTTCCCGTAGCAGGTTTCGCCGTTCTCTTGGACTCGGGGTTCTTGGCTTTGAAAACCCCGGCGCCGACGTCTACCCCCACGTCCTGTCCAAACACGGTCGCACCCATCGCCAGACTCAAGCAAAGTGCGGCTGAAATCAAAATTGCCGCGCGCAGGATTGCGTTAGTGCTCATCATTCTCTCCCTGGTGCTGTTTGGATTGCGATAATCGTCGAAAAGCAAGTTATGGATCACTGAAGAACTACTGGATCGGATTGTAGATCAGCTTTGCCCGCCGCGCTATTGACCTCAGGCTACCGACTGCGCACAAGCCTGAAGCCCAGCAACGTCGTCTTCGTCGAAGGCGGAACAAATTCACGCAAACAGGCGGATACCGGCGCGTCGGCTTTTCCGGGGTCGCTAACGTAACAGCCACCGCGAATCGTCACCCAGTCCTCATATTTCTCCGGAACTTGCGCTCGATTACCGGGATATGCCGAAGCCTTCGAAGCGGTCCATTCCCAAACATTACCGATTAAATCCAACACTCCCCAGCGATTTTTGCCCGCGGGAAGAGAACCGACCGCCGACGGCGTGGCATCTTTGAGCACGGCGGCTTTCTCCTGCCACTCCGGCCCCCATGGATACAAGTCGTTTCTCTCTCCGTTCCGTGCGGCGTACTCCCATTCACTTTCGCTGGGCAAACGATAGGTCACACCGTCGCGGTTTGAGCGCCAGCCCGCAAACGCGGTTGCATCATCAAAGGAAACGTTCACCACCGGCCATTGTTCCTGCCCGAATGGTGGCTTGTTGCCGATCCAGTGACTCGGCGCCGCATGATTTGTTTCTCTCACGAATTCGGCATATTCCGTGTTGGTGACCTCGGTGCGGTCCATCAGAAACTGCTGCACCGACACGGCATGCGCCGGAGTTTCTTGTGGAGGACCAGTGTTGCGGCCCATCATGAACGTGCCGCCGTCGATCGCAACCAGATCAGCCTTCGGCTTCGGTGACGGAATCGGACTCGGTGACGGGCGCGGATCTCCTCCGATTAAGTTCGATCGGAACATGAGATAAGCGCCGACGCCAACACCTCCGATAACGAGAACCAGCAATCCCGCACCGACAAGCAACAGTGTCGGTGGTCCTTTACGCTTGGGCGTAATGTCGACCACCATCGCTCGTCTTGGCGAAACTGCCGGCGCACCGGTTGAGGCCGCCCACTCAGGATTCGTGGAACTTCCCTGCACTCGCGTCGCCTCGGGATCGAGCGACGGCGGCATACTTCCGGATAAGCGGTTGAGACGATCTTCGAGATCTTTCGCCTGAAGCGCCATTCGTTCCAGTTTTTCCTGCTGCTCTTTTTCACGCCGCTCGCCCGCTTCACGCTGCTTCCGGTGCGAATCGTCCTCGAGCAACTTGTCGAGCTGCGCGCCGCTGACAGTGCCCGCCATCGAATCGAACGAAGCACCAAAATTTGTTTCCTGCGCGACAGTTGGATTCACCGCCGTCTGCGACATGTTGGGCGCCGGCGGCGGTTGCGTGTCCAGTGACGCCACCGTCTTGTTCGGATCCATCACGATGGTTGGGCGCAATGCAGCGGCAACGACGGGCGCCGAATTCATTGCCGCATGAAGATCTCGCAGGAACGTCGGAATGGAATCGATACGCGCCTCGACTTCTTTTTCGAGCGCATGTCGCACCACCGCTTCAATCGCAGGCGGCACGGAAACTCCCATCGAGTGAAAACTCGGCGGCGGCAACGTCAGGTGCTTCTTCATGATCGATGGAATCGAAGATCCCTTAAACGGAACTTCGCCCGAGAGCATCTGGTAGAGAATGACACCGAGACTATAAATGTCAGCACGAGCGTCAGGCTCCTCGTCAGACCATTGTTCCGGAGCCATATAAAAAGGCGAGCCCATTAGCCCGCTCGTCTGCGCTTGCACAAATGATCCGAGCAACTCGCCCGACTTGATTTTCGCGAGTCCGAAGTCGAGGATCTTCACGCCCTCGGCAATCGGCACGTCGTCCTGGACCATGATGTTCAGTGGTTTCAAATCGCGATGCACGATTCCCTGCCGGTGCGCAGCTCCGACTCCGGAAGCGATCGCGCCGATGAACTCCCACGCACGTTGCGGCGACATCGCGCCTTCGGTAGCGAGTATGTCCTGGAGCGATCGGCCTTTGACAAACTCCATCACCAGAAAAGGCATCGTGCTGCGGACCACGCCAAAGTCAGTCACGGTGATGATGTTTTGGTGACGTATCGCAGCGGCGGCGAGCGCTTCCTGTCGAAAACGCGTGGTCAGCATCGGATCATTACCGACGAGATCCGGCAGGATGACTTTGATCGCGTGTGAGGTCTTGAGAAAGATATGTCGCGCTTGAAACACGACGCCCATGCCACCTTGCCCGAGACGTCGCTCGAGCAGGTAGCGGGCATCAAGTGTTGGCTCACCTATCAGTGACGGCGCAGTCGCATCACCATCCTTGGGACAGTGATTTGTTTCGTCGGGAAAACAGCGCCTACAGGTTGGACACTCTTTCATCTATGGGGAACCACGAATCCGTAGACTGCCATCATCGTATCACGACATTGACGAGTCGGCGCGGTACAACTATGACTTTCAGGACTTCGTGGCCATCGATTAAAGCCCGTACGCGTTCGTCCGCGAGTGCGGAAGCGCGCAGGTCCTCCTCGGAAACATCCGGCGCCGCAATCACGCGCGAACGCAGTTTTCCGTTGACCTGGATCGGTATCTCCAACTCTTCGCGTCGCGCGAGTTCTGGGTCGGCAACGGGCCAGCGCGGCACTTCCTTCAACAAACCGCCGCCATGACCGAGGCCTTCCCACATCTCCTCCGCAACGTGTGGCGCGAACGGAGTCAGCATGATTACCAGCGATTCCAGCGCTTCGCGCATCGCAAAAACATCCGTATCGGAGGCCTTTGCCGGATCGGCATTGAAGTCGGCGATCTCATTGAACAACTCCATCAACGCCGCGACGCTCGTGTTCAAGTGCAACTGAGCAAAGTCGTTCGTGATCTTGGCAATCGTCTGGTGCGTCTTGCGCCGCAACGTGCGCGCTTGGGAGCTGAACTCCATGCCGTCAACTTTGATCGGTGCGTTTGACAATCGCTCCTGCCATCGCCAAACCATGTTGTAGACGCGTCTCAAGAATCGCACTGCGCCTTCGATGCCGGTCTCGGACCAGCGCAACTCGTTCTCGACCGGCGCGGCAAACAACACAAACGACCTCGTAGCATCAGCACCAAAGGCAGCGATCATCTCGTCCGGATCGACTCCATTGCCGAGACTCTTCGACATCGCCTTCCATTCGTCAGTTCCCTCGACACGATTCGTCACCATGCCCTGCGTCAACAATCTCTTGACCGGCTCGTCAAACGAGACCAGCCCGATATCGCGCATGAACTTGGTCCAGAAGCGCGTGTAGATCAAGTGCATTACTGCATGTGAATCGCCGCCGATGTACTGGTCCACGGGCGTCCATTGTTCGGTGATGCTCGTCTCGAATGGTTTGTCGTCATTACGCGGATCGCAGTAACGGAAGAAGTACCACGACGAATCGACAAACGTATCCATCGTGTCCGTCTCGCGACGTGCGGGTCCATGACACTTCGGGCAGATCGTGTTCACAAACTCCGGCACACCCGCCAGCGGCGACTCGCCTGTTCCGGTGAACGCCGCTGTTTGCGGCAATACGACCGGCAAGTCTGCGTAAGGCACTGGCACCATGCCGTCTTTGTCGCAGTAGATTACCGGCACCGGCGCGCCCCAGAAACGTTGGCGCGACACGCCCCAATCACGAATGCGATAAGTCACGGCAGGCTCGCCGAATCCGTTCTTCTTCGCGTGCTCGGCCATATCAACCATCGCCGCGTCCGACAGCTTGCCGCCCCACTCGCCGCTGTTGATCAGGATGCCGTAATCAATGAACGGATGTTTGATCTCGGCTGATGCGTCGCCCGCCGTGGTGAGCATCGGCTCTGCGGCGAGTTGTTCGTGAGTGACGGGAGCGATCACCTGGCGGATCGGCAACGAATACTTCTGCGCGAACTCGAAGTCGCGCTCGTCGTGAGCCGGAACACTCATCACGGCGCCCGTCCCGTATTCCATCAACACGTAGTTCGCGACCCACACCGGAACGGTCTCGCCGCTGAACGGATTGATCGCGAGCACGCCTGTGTTCAGTCCTTCTTTCTCTTCCTCGCCGACTTCCCGTCCGGCAGCTCTTTGATTCCTCAACTTCTGCGCGAACGCGTCGATGTCGGCCTTCAACTCCGAACCCTGAAGCAACTCGGCCAACAGCGGGTGGTCCGCTGCCAACACCACGGCGTCAGCGCCGAAGATAGTGTCGATACGCGTCGTGAATACACGAATCTTTTTGTCGCTGTCCTTGACGGCAAAGTCGACATACGCACCTTCGCTCCGCCCTACCCAATCACTTTGCCGCTTCAAAACTTTCTCGGGCCAACCGGCTTCGATCTGTTTTATGCCGGCGAGCAGTTGTTCGGCGTAGTCAGTGATGCGCAGAAACCACTGTTCGAGATCTCTCTTCTCGACCGGCGTGCCGCAGCGCCAGCAGATGCCTCCCGACGACTGTTCGTTCGACAGCACGGTCTGCTCTTTCGGACACCAGTTGACCTGCGAGACCTTTTTATAAGCCAGGCCGCGCTCGAGCATCTTCAGGAAGAACCACTGGTCCCATTTGTAATAGTCAGGCCGGTGCGCGGCGATCTCGCGCGACCAGTCGTAAGTGATACCGAGTCGCTTCAGTTGCCCGCGCATGTGTACGATGTTTTCTTCAGTCCAGTCGCGGGGATTGATACCACGCTTGATCGCGGCCTGTTCCGCGGGCTGCCCGAAGCTGTCCCAGCCGATGGGATGCAACACGTTGAAACCCTGGAGGCGCTTGAACCACGAGAGCGCGTCGCCGATGGCGTAATTGCGCACGTGTCCCATGTGCAAAAAGCCGGAAGGGTACGGCAGCATCTCGAGGCAATAGAATTTCTCGCGCGGATCGTCCGAGTCGGCCTGAAAAACGCCCGACTCATCCCAACGCTGTTGCCACTTATTCTCGATCTGTTCGGGAAAATATTTTTCGTCCATAACGTTATCCAATCATACACGTCCCCGGATAAAACTTGCTTCTTTTGAGTGTGGAATCGCCGCTCCGCCGGACCACGCGCTCAGGCGCGGGGCAGAAGCGGCACCGTTAGGACGAGGTTAGTAGCTGGAGACTGCTTAAACATTAGCCACGGATTTTACAGTCCGTGTTTATCGCCGTCAATCCGCGGCTAAAAATGATCGAAGCATCTCGAGATTCTTGAGGTCTGCGCGCGGATCGTCGTAGGGAGTTTCAAGGATGAAGGCTGCGTGTTTGAGTTTTGGATGGCGTGCCACGCGACGCAGCGCTTCACTGCCGATGTGGCCTTCGCCGATGTGCCAGTGGCGATCGACGCGCGAGTTGTAAGCGGCGCGCGAGTCGTTGAAGTGAATGGCGTGCACGTTCTTTGTCTTCACCGTCTTCTGCACTCGCTGAAGCAACGCTTCGAGCCCGTCTTCTTCGCGAATATCGTATCCGGCTGTGAACGCGTGTGCAGTATCGAGACAGACGCCGAGCGGCAGCTTCGGGCATAGTCGCATGATCGCTTCGAGGTGTTCGAAGCGATGGCCGATGCAGTCGCCCTGCCCCGCGGTGTTCTCCAAAAGGATTTTCAACTTGCCGAACTTCAAACCCTTGCACGCGATCTTCAGACTCGTCGCGCAGAGTGCAATGCCGTCCGTTTCACACGCGCCGCGCGCACTTCCCGGATGGACCACGAGATAATCGACACCGAGCAGCAGCGCTCGCTCTACTTCTTCACGAAACGACGCGCGTGATTTTTGCAGCATCGCGTCGTCGCTGGCCGCGAGGTTTACGAGGTAGTTACAGTGAATCAAAACGGGCGAGATCTTCGTTTGCTTCCGTGTCTTTTTAAAGAGCTGCACGTCCTCAATCGTTAACGGTTTCGCCATCCACCCGCGGGGATTACGTGAGAAGAGTTGCACTGTCTCGCAACCCGTATCTTTCGCGACCACGAGCGCATTGTGAACCCCGCCCTTGATCGGCGCGTGAAACCCAATCTTCGGCATAAAATGCATTCTCCCGCAAAGACGCAAAGACGCAAAGAAATGCCTTGCCGGAAAAATTTTTTCTTATCTCTGAACGGCTTCCATCACTCTCAGCATATTCCCACCGAGAATCTTATCGACATCGCTCTCGGTGTAACCACGTCGCAGCAGCTCCTTCGTTAAGTTCGGCAAGTCGGCAACCGACGCGAGATCGGCGGTCGTGATTTGCACGCCGTCAAAATCCGAACCGATACCGACATGATCCACGCCGACCAGTTTCACGATGTGATCGATGTGGTCCACGATGCGCGACACTGTTACCGGCGGCAGGCGACGCACATACTCTCTTTGCCGCACACGATCGCGCGCGAGTTTCTTGTGAACCGCGTCGCCTGGCTCAGCTTCAGATGCCTGCTCGACCATCATCGCGATCTCGGCATCGACGTCTTTCTTCTTTTGACTCCAACCCGGCTCGAGGTGTTCGGGATAGAAGATGACATTGACGACACCGCCAGTCTTTGCGAGCGCGAGAATCATGTCGTCAGTCAGATTTCGCGGCACGTCAGCGATTGCTCGACACGCCGAGTGTGTGGCGACAACCGGCGCAGTCGAAGTGTTCACGATGTCCCAGAAAGTCTTGTCGGAAACGTGCGAAACGTCGACCATCATTCCCAATCGATTCATCTCGCGCACGACGCTTTTGCCAAAATCGTTAAGCCCGCGTGTTGCGCCAACGTCGTCGCCCGACGATCCGGCCCAACTCGTACTCACACTCCACGCGGGCGACATGTAACGCACACCAAGATCGTAGTAGCGCTTGACGTTCTCCAGGCGCTCGTCGATCGCATAACCACCTTCAAGACCCATCAACGCAGCGATCTTTCCTTCACTCGCCGCCCGACGAATATCGGCGGCCGTCGTCGCGAGCACCCACGTTTCCGGATGCTGCACGGCAAGCGCGCGAATGGCCGCGATCTGATCGTCGGCACGCTTCATTGCGCGCGCGCCACCGCCGCCAAACAACTGCGGCTCGACCCAGATTGAAAAGAACTGCGCATCGAGACCACCGGCCTTCGCGCGCACGGCGTCGAAATGACCGTCGCTGAGTTGCTCTTCGATATCAACATGCTCATCAAGCACCCGTTGCACGGTATCAGCATGCATATCGATCGCGATCGCGCGTTGATGAATTGAAAGCGGGTCAGTAGCGGAAACAGATGTGTTCGGTTCGTTATGGATCATTTTTTTGTCACGACAACCTACGGTAAACATGGCGAGACCAAAGATTGTAATTAGAGCAGCGGGGATGACGAAATTTCGCATTAACCCGAGCATAATTACAGCAGGCAAGCGTTCTTGCCAAGCGACTCAGAACTACTGTATTGTGCCCTGTTTGAACCCACTTAGTACAAGTAATGAGAACCGACTTACCTCTCGATCTCGGTAACCTGAAGGAGTAAACAACATGTACTCAAAAGACGGCAACATCAAAGACGTTAAAACACCACGCATCTGCGACGTTGTCTGGCACAACGGCGAATTCATCAATTGGAACGATGCGCGAGTGCATGTGATGTCGCACGTGTTGCACTACGGCTCCAGTATTTTTGAGGGCATCCGGTGTTACTCCACTAAAGAAGGACCAGCGGTCTTTCGCCTGCGCGAGCACATGCAGCGCTTCCTCAACTCCGCGAAGATCTATCGCATGGACCATCCATGGACGCTCGATAACTTGTGCTCAGCGACCGTCGAACTGATTCGCCGCAGCAAGATGGACCAGTGCTATATCCGTCCGATCCTGTTCCGGAGTCTCGACGAAGGTCATCCGGCTTTCGGTGTCAATCCGTTTCCGAACCCGCTGGCTTGTTACATCGGCGCATGGGACTGGGGCAAGTACCTCGGCGATGAAGCGATCGAACGCGGCGTCGACGTTTGTGTTTCGACCTGGAACCGGCTGACACCAAACTCAATGCCGGCGATGGCGAAGAGCGGCGCCAACTACATGAACTCGCA
>Ga0070681_10006005_pt1 | contig 11771 bp, 13 predicted proteins | sample KBSC83BmetaG_FD_65650 | JGI IMG/M metagenome (GOLD analysis project Ga0070681, IMG submission 65650) | Corn rhizosphere microbial communities from Kellogg Biological Station, Michigan, USA - KBS C8-3B metaG | ecosystem: Host-associated > Plants > Roots > Rhizosphere | place: USA: Michigan...
GGCTGAGTTTGCGTGACGGGCCGCGCCGCCAGCTTGGCCCGTCCGTGGCCGTCCGTGGAAAGCCTTCGGGCTCTTCATCATGACCCAGTTTGGCCTTGCCCGGCGGGGCGCTGGGCCGGCGGTGGCCACTGCTAGCCGCCTGGCGCCGTCCGGGCCCCGCCAGCCCAGGGTCGCCTCGGCCGCGTACCAGGTCTCAGCGTGCCCGTCGCGGAACCAGCGGGCCCGCTGCCGCTGCGCTTGGTATACCTGTACATGCTGTGCGAGCAGATCATCAGTGAGTAGCGCGGCAGGTGCCCGCTCAGGCCGCAGAGCAGGCACCTGAGCTTGTGCGGCTGCCAGGATTAAGGATTGCGCAGGGAGATCTCGTCGGACTCGGCGATGCGGTCTGCCTCGACGGCTCGTAGTCCCTCTCCCAGACGCTCCCGAGCCTGCCGCAGCAGCTTGAAGGAGTTGCTGGAAGGGCTCTGCGGGGCGGCACGCTCCGGATCAGCGCCGTGTTCCTCGATAAGGTGAGTCTGGAGTGCTGCCGCGACTTCGTCGGCCGCCTTCAGTGCTTGGTAGATGGCTCGATCCCGTGCAGTGTCGTCAACCACGGTGTCCTCCAATAACATGTCGTCCCCTCGCCGTTGAGTAGGATCCAGCGGTTAAGGGTTCTTCACTCGGCTGGAGCTAACTCCCGCCGGTTTTCGCCATACCGGGGGCGCCGAGTTCCCCAATCAGGGCGGCGCCATCGTCCGCGGTCTCCTCATCGCCGTAAGCCGGGAATGTGGCGTCGCTGTCACCTTGACCGTGCGGGTCGGTGCAGGCGACCCGGTAGCCCGCCTCCCGCAGGGCCTGGGCGAGGAACCGGCAGCTGGCCCGCAGGTCGCCCATCCCGGGCACGAGCACCACGAGCGGGCCCTCGCCGGCCACGTCGTAGCCGATGCGCCCTTCGGGACCCGTGAGGTAGCTGGTGTTGCGGGAGCCACAGCCGAGGCAGGACCGTCTGCGTTCATATCCGCATTCCTCCGTTGTATGTCATCACTTTCGCCGCTGCGGCGCAGGCACTGCGGTGTCGGTTACCACTGGCGGTGCGGCGATGAAGGCGGGGGCCTCATTGTTTAGTTCCTTAAGGCGGTGCTGTGACGGCAGCATAAGGACCGCGAGAATCGCGCCGAGCCCGAGAAGCGAGGCCGAGATCGTAAACGCCAGGGTGTACCCGTGGGTGGAAGCGATCGCAGGCGCCTGCCCCCCGGCGGGGTGGGCGAGCAGGTAGCTGGTCGTCGCGCTGGCCGCGACTGTGCTGAGGATGGATACACCGATCGATCCGCCGACCTGCTGCATCGTGTTGACCAGCGCCGAGGCTACGCCGGAGTCCTTGGTCGGGACGCCGGCCGTGGCCGTGTTGGTGGCCGGGGCGAAGATCATGCCGAAACCCAGGCCCATGGCGAGCAGGGCGGGCAGTATGCCCCCCGGGTAGCTGGAGGTCACGGTGAGCTGGCCCAGGTAGGCCGTTCCGCCAGCACTCAACAGCAGGCCGGCGGCGATCAGAACACGTGGCCCGACCCGGGGCAGCAGCACCACGCTGGAGAGCGTGGAGGCGATCAGGATGCCGCCGACCATCGGCAGGAAGAGCAATCCGGTAGTCACGGGGCTGTATCCCTTAACCTGCTGCATGTAGTAGGTAAGGAACAAGAAGACGCCGAAGATCGCGACTCCGGTAAAGCCGATGGCCACGTAGGAGCCGCCCCGGGTGCGATCGAGGATCACGCGCAGCGGCAGCAGCGGATGACTGACGCGTCGCTCGGCGGCGACGAACGCGGCGAGCAGGACCGTTCCTAGGGCCAGGGAGCCGGTGGTGAGGGGCGCAGTCCATCTGGCCGTCTCGGCGTGGGAGAAGCCGAAGACGATAAGGAACAGCCCGGCGCAGGCGCACACGGCACCGGGCCAGTCCATCCGGGGCCGTACGGCCGGGCGGCTGGAGCGGATGAAGGCCAGGGCGCCAGCCACGGCGAGGGCGGCGAAGATCAGGTTGACGTACAGGGTGTAACGCCAGGAAAGGTACTGGGTGAGCAGGCCGCCCAGGAGCAAGCCGACCGCGCCACCGCCGACAGCGACTGATCCGAACACGGCGAATGCCCGGCCTCGCTCGCGCGGGTCGCGGAAGGTACTGACCAGGGTGCCGAGGGCGGCCGGCGCGAGGATGGCGCCGAACGCGCCCTGCAGCGCCCGAGCCGACACCAGCATCAGGAACGAGACTGCGGCGCCGCCGATAGCGGAGGCGACGGCGAACCCGATCAGCCCCGTGATGAAGACCCACTTGCGGCTGAACATGTCACCGAGCCGACCGCCTACCAGCAGAAGGCTGCCAAAGGCCAGGGCGTAAGCCGTCACCACCCACTGCCGGTCGCTATTGGCGAACCCCAGCGAATGCTGTGCCGATGGCAGCGCGATGTTCACGATGGTGGCATCCAACACCACCATGAGCTGGGCGACGGCCACCACGACCAGGATCATCCAGCGCCGGTCCGCTCGTACTGCGGAGCGGCCCTGCGTTTCTCGGGAACCAGGTGAGGCGGTGGGCTGAGCCATGTGACTTCCGGGTGAGCGATCGTCTAGCGCGTATCGCTACCGAGGTCTGGAGCACCGACAGTTGAACAGAGCAGCTGAGATTGGCCAGCTGACGTCATCGCTGGTAGTCCCGAGCATAGGCGCACCGGAACACTCCACCAAACCGCAGGCGTGCGATCCGGCGGGCAAGGAAGAGCTAGCCGGCGACACTTTGCGCCCGTAGCCGCCCGGACTCCGGCACCACTGACCCGCTGCTGTGGCAGTGAACCAGGGTCTCGCATCCTCTGACCTGAGGGGACGGCGAGCGCGCCATCCTAGCCTCCGGCTGGGACGCGACGGGAGTGCGCGACATCGCGTACGGGCAGTCCCTTTCTGGGAGCTGTGCCGTTCTGTTCTCATCAACTGACGGGGAGACTTCGCGGCTTACGGATGCCGGTCTTGCCGGAATCGGTTGTCGATGCCCTGGCGCACCTGTGGCAGGGCATCGTAACTCACGGTTGCCGTCAGTTGGCGGCTCCCTGCAGCCGGGTTTCCTTGAGCCGGAGATCGTCTTCGGATTCGGGAGAGCAGACCTCGTGGCTGGCCGGTGCCTCGTCGATATCAAGGTGCGTTGATCCCTCGCGATACTTCGAGCAAGGGCTCAACCAGGTGCTCGGCTACGCACTCCTCGACTGGCCGACATCCTCTGCCTTGACACTGGTGGCACCCGTCGCATGCGCAAAGGGTTAATGTCCGAGAGGAACCCGAACCCGAGATGCCCGTAACCAGCGAGGTTACTTGTACAGGGCATACCGAGGAACGAATAGGCACAGGTCATAGGTATGCGACAGTGTCCGAGGTCCGACACGCACCTTATGTACATGAAGGACATCGCCCTGACGATTGATTTTGCGCTCAGTGCTGGCGGTGCGGGATGAGCGGCGACGACCGGGTGACCAGGTGGTCGACGGCGGTTGCCGTGCTCGGTGTTGCGGCGGTGGCTGTGGTGGCGTCGTATGAACACGCCTATGTGTGGCTACGACGGTTTGCTTTGGGCCCACCGTGGCGGCTTGGCGTGGCTCCACCTTGCCGGTCGGCTGACGCTCTGCAGCGGTCCCACTTACAACCTTGGGAGCGATTGAGGTCGGGCGTGCTTGGCTGGTGGGTGATCAGCAGGAGGTACGCCGGGCCAGCACCAGTTCGGTGTTCGGCTTGTGACGGGTGGCCCTCCAGGCGGAGCGGTCGGAGACCAGTCCCGCAATCGCGAGGTGGGTCTCGGCGTAGGTCTCGCGGCGGCCGGTGAACCGCTGCAGCGGCCGCCACTGCTTGCATTCGGCGTTGGTGTGCTTCACGCATATCCGTGCGGAGGACTGGCGGCACCGCCGTTCGCGCCAGGCGTGGTGCTCGCCGAGCGGCGCGTCGTCCTTCGGCTTCTTCGGCGGGGCGCTGGCCTGGCCGGGGAACTCGTTGGCCAGTCCCCGGCAGCCCTCGTCGACCTCGGCGTCCACCGTGGGGTGCTGATGGACCTGCTCGGCGATGCCCTCGGTACGCCCTGCGGTCTGGTCGTGCATCCGGCCCGGCCGCACGACTCCGCTGAACAGGGTGCGACCCTGGCCGTCGCGCCGCGCTGCTGCCTTCTTCGCCTCCTGCATGCGCTGGGCCAGGATGTGCAACTCCACCGCGGATATGGTCCCCTTGAACCCCAGCAGCAGCTGGTCGTTGAAGTCCCGCAGGTCGTAGATGCCGTCTGCGTCGGCGATGAGGGTGTCTGTCACCTGGCAGAACTCCAGCAGGCGCTGGAAGTCGGCCGAATTCCGCGACAGCCGCGACGCCTCCAGGACCAGGACCAGCCCGGCCTCGCCCTGGCAGACCTTGCCCGCCACTTCCTTGAAGTCGCTGCGCAGCCGCGTGCTGCGCCCGGACAGCCCCAGGTCGCCGTCGAGGACCAGCACCTGCGAGCGGTCCCAGCCGAGGCCGGCAGCGGAATCGGCGAGCGCGTACTGGCGCATCGTGGACTCGGCGTGCTCGCGCGCCTGGGCGGCCATCGACTGGCGCAGGTAGACCAGTGCGAGGCGGTCGCGGTGACGCTGGCCGATCTTGTGCCCGCCGTTCACCGCGGCGCACCCCCGCCCGCACGGCGGCTTCGAGCATGTTGGCCACCGGCACCACCAGTTCGCGGCTGCAGGCGAGCATCGCGCTTCAGCTGAGGCGCCCGCGTCTCAGCAGCTCCAGGTTGATCGCCGAGATCTCGGCCAAAGCAGCCTGGACCCCGGCGCCGGCCGTCACCGCCTGGCGCACCTCGCCGGCAAGCTCGGCCGGAACGTAGAGCATCCGGGTCCGGCCGCCGGCCCGCAGCGACAGGTATAGGTAGGGGCCGTGCAGCTCCCCCCCGGCGCATCGGCACCCCTCCTTTCCGCAACGGCGGCGCTGGGTCTGCAGGGAACCGGCGATGAGGACTTCGAGATCGGGGACCTGGCGGGCTATGCGGCGCCGGCGGTCCCGCAGCTGCCGCAGGCTGAGCCCGCTCAAATCCGTATCCTTGTGTACTGGCATCACACAAGATCATCCCGCCTCGCCCTCTTCCCGTCAACGATCCCCGGGCCCCGCAGCACCCGGGCCAGGTCGGCGAGTACCCGCACGTCAAGAGCGAGCAGGCCCGGCTCGCCGCCGCGATCGGTGAAGCTCGGCGGAAGTGCCAGCGTCCCCCGCATGCCCGCGTCGCAGATGTAAACGTGCCCCACTCCGGCCAGCCGCCTCTCGTAAAGAACCGTCAGCCTTTGCCCGGCCAGCGGGTGGAACGGGTGGGTGACGACGAGCGAGCTAGAAGCGCTGCTGCTTCCGCCCGCAGTATGTGAGGGTCGTCTCGACGACGCCGGTGGCGATCGGCCAGCCGCTGGCCAGGGCGCTGGGGTAGTCCAAGTAGGGTTCCTTAGCCTGCAAGTAGGACAGGGTTTTCCGGATGATCTTGGCGTCCTCGGTACTGGCCGGCGGCCTGGCGGGTCTCCCGGCGGCCGAAACACCCCGCCACCTGCCCGAACAGATCCTCCAGCAGGGCACGAGGCTGTCGATCAGATAGCGTGGCAGCAGCGGCTGTTGCGTCTTGGACTTGTCTCACAACTCGTCATGATCGCAGCAGCCGCGCCCTTTCCAGCCACACACCAGCCTGACCTGCCGAAGATCACGAACTACAGCTGCCGTAACTTTGCGTAGATCCGCAGCAGGACTTCGACGCTGTGCCCTGCCCAAGCGGCTACCTGAGTCGGCGGTCGTGCACGTTCCCGGGGGTCTACCTCAGAGCCGCTGGCTGGCGGTAGGGGAGAAGCTACGAATTTGGTGGTACGCGGATAAATACAGGGATGCGCACGGATGTGTCGCCTGTGGATACGTGCACGGCGTGGCGGCCACCTTCGCTAATGGCTAGCGACACTTGGAATGCCACTGGCTGCATCCTGACCTCACCATCGACAGGGTGCGGGCGCCTCAATGCGGCAAGCGTCGATGTAAGCGGTACCCGGTCCCCAGAGGGTGTTTCAAGGGTGACTTCCAGTGCGGCGCTATCGACGGTTGAGTCTGGTGGCAGGAGAATGTGCCCCGCAACGAACGACGGCAGGATAACCGGAACCGTGGAGACAGTCCCAAATTCCCATCCGCCACCCATGACGTAGAGCAGGCCTCGGTTCACCTCGGCATAGTTCGCCAGCATGAAACCGTGAAGCTCCATTGCGCGCTCCCACGTTAGGCGCCAACCGCGGCGTGCCTGCCGCTGAGCACGACATGGCGAAGCACTAACGATCTTCAATTGCCGGGGTTAAGGGGTCTGGTGCTGGCCGGCGGTTCGCGGTATGCCGGTGTCATGAGGTACCCCGATGGCGGCGGGCTGACCGCGGAGCAGCGGGCCCGCCGGGAGAAAGTGCGGCTGGAAGCGGCTGACATGATCGAGGGCGGTGCCAGCGACCCGGAGGTGGCGCGGCGGTTCCGGGTCAGCCGGATGTCGGCGAACCGGTGGCGGCGGGCGCTGGCCGCGGGCGGGCGGGAGGCGCTGGCCTCGAGGGGCGCGGGCGGGGCGAAGTGCAAGCTCACCTCGGCCCGGCTGGCCGAGCTGGAAGCGGTCCTGGATGCCGGCCCGGCTGCCTGCGGCTATGAGGATCAGTGCTGGACGCTGGCGCGGATCGCTGACCTGGTCTGGCAGCGGTTCGGGGCGGAGTACACCCTGGCCGGGGTGCACGTGCTGCTGCACCGGGCCGGGTGGAGTGTGCAGGTCCCGGCTCGGCGGGCAGCCGAGCGGGACGAGGCGGCGGTCGCGGCGTGGAAGGAGAAGACGTGGCCGGCGGTAAAAGGACGGCCGCGGACCTGGGCGCCTGGCTGGTCTTCGAAGACGAGTCGGGCCAGGGCCTGAGGCCGCCGAAGGGCCGCACCTGGGGCAGGCGCGGGCACACCCCGGTGGTCACCGTGACCGGCGGGAGCAACAAGAGAGTGTCGCTGGCCGCGCTGATCGCGGTGAAGGCAGGGCAGCGGCCCAGGCTGGTCTGCCGGGTGCGCTCCGGCCGCCGCCGGGACGGGGACAAGCGCAAGGGCTTCACCGAGACGGACTACGCCCGGCTGCCGGGCGCCGCGCACCAGCAGCCCGGCGGGCCCCTCGTGGTCGTATGGGATAACCTGAACACCCACGTCAGCGGCATGATGCGGGAGCTGATCGCGGCCCGGGACTGGCTGACGGTCTTCCAGCTCCCCTCGTACGCCTCCGAGCTGAACCCGGTCGAGTCGCTCTGGGCGCTTTTGAAAAGGTCCCTGGCCAACCTGGTCAAGCGCAGCCTCGGCGAACTGACCGCACTGGTCAAGACCCGGCTGCGGCGGATGCAGTACCGCCCCGGCCTGCTCATCGCCTTCCTGGCACGGACCAGGCTCGACCTCACACCCCTCTGTAACCCCCGAAATTGAAAATCGTTAGCGCGGCGGAGGCAGGATCAGCTCCGTCGCGTCCGAGGTAGGCAGGTCCCTTGTGACAGGTCACGGGGCCGGGATGAGTGCAAGCCACGTCGGACGTGCCTCGGGCTGTTAAGAAGGGGGAAGTGTCGGTTGGACGTCTGAATGCCCCATCTGGCGAATACGTGGTCAAGTGGCCTGATCCTGGGATGACAAACAGGCTTCCTAGCAGGTCAGAGGCTATGTGGGGAGTGGTGGACGGATGGACTCATAATCTGCCGGTCGCGAGGCCGGCGGCGAGCGGCGTCGTAATCGTCGATCTGCGCGTATCTCAACCATCCGGCTGCCATCCTGGGTCAGGAGAATAATCGGCGGTATGGCGCGTGCGTCGGTGGTCGCAGGTTCTATGCATTGCTTACGGACTGGGGTAGCTCACCTGCGGTAGGCGGCGTACGTTGCGGGCACCGCTCATCGCTGGGACCCGCGGCCCAGCCCTCCAGGGTCCAGCCGCCCCTGGAGGTGCCCTGATGGCCACCATGACCCCCTCGACTTCTCTCGTCCCCGTCCAGCCGGTGTTCACCGACGCCGAGCGACTCGCGCTCGCCGGCTACCTGGCTGGGTACCGCGGCCTGACCCGCGAGGCCTACACTCTCGACCTGCGTCAGTTCACCGGATGGTGCCGCACCCGGTCCCTGCCGCTGTTCTCGGTCCGCCGCGCCGACATCGAGACCTTCGCCCGCGAACTGGAAGCCAAGGGACGCGCCCGCGCCGCGGTCACCCGGCGGCTGTGCACCATCGCCGGGTTCTACAAGTACGCCGTCGAAGAGGAACTCCTCGACCACTCGCCCGCCGCGCACGTCCGCCGTCCCCGGCTGGACTACGAGTCGCACGCCACCGCCCTGGACCGCAACGAACTCGGCGCGCTCTTGGTCGCAGCCGGACTTGGCCCGGCCGCCGAGCACGCCCTCATCTCGCTGCTCGCCCTCAACGGGCTGCGGGTATCGGAGGCCACCGGCGCGGACATCGAGCATCTGGGCCTAGAGCGGGGCCACCGGACGCTGGTCATCACCCGCAAGGGCGGCAAGGTGGTGACCATCCCGCTCGCCCCGCGCACCGCCCGGGCGATCGACCTGGCGATCGGCGAGCGCACCGAGGGAGCGCTGTTCGTCACCGCAGACGGGCGGCGGCTGGACCGGCACGGTGCCGCCCGGGTCGTCCGCCGGGTCACCCGGCGCGCGAGGATCGTGAAGAAGGTCAGCCCGCATACGCTGCGGCACGCGTTCATCACCGCCGCTCTCGACGCCGGGGTGCCGCTGCGGGACGTGCAGGAGGCCGCTTCCCACGCCGACCCGCGCACCACCATGCGCTACGACCGGGCGCGGACCAGCCTGGACCGGCACGCGACTTACATCGTCGCGGCTTTCGTGGCGGGTGCCGCGAGGTAATGATGCCTAGCTGCCCTGGTCGTCGGAGGCGGGCCGGGCCAGGGCAGCCGCCGCGAACGCGGAATCTCCCTGCACTCAGGGCATCGAGCCAATATCATTACTTTCCGTGACCGATGCTATGCGGGGGCTGTACGGCTTCGAGTTGGAGCCGGAAGTCCGCGACTGGCTCGACAGCCTCAGCGACAGCGACTACAAGCGCGTCGACGAAGTTTGCGGCCTGCTCGCAGAGAAGGGCACCGAACTCGGCGGCCCGTGGTCAGACCATCTCGACGGGCCGGTATGGGAGCTGCGAGTCCGGCTTCGGGATGTCGCCGCCCGGGTAACGTACTGGTGTACCCCTGATGGGAGAATCGTGCTGCTAACCGTGTTCCGCAAGACCCGCCAGCACGAGCAACGGCAGGTCGACCGGGCCGTCCGCGCGCAGAAGACCTGCGAGCGCGACCACCACGGCCCGGCGGCGGAGACCTACGAAAGGCAGGTGTGACGATGACCGGCTACCACACCCGCTGGGCGCGCCCCGAGGAGATCCCCGATGACCCCGAGCGGATCGCCATCCGCGAGGCCCTCGCCTTCGGCAAAGCCTTGTACGACATCCGCACCGAACTCGGCCTGACCGTCGCCGAACTCGCCACACGGGCCGCGATGACCGAGGATGACGTCGAGCGCATCGAGGAAGGCGGCACTGAGCCGACCGTTCCCCTGCTCCGACGGCTGGCCGCCGCCCTCAACGCCACCGTCCACCTCACCCCGGGGCATGACCTGGGCTCGGTCTCCTTCCAAACCCTCGCCGCCTGACCACACCCGCCCAGTCGGTAAGTCACGACTCCAGACGCGCTCCGGAACCGCCGTTCGGCGCGGCCGCGGGACCCTCGGCGGCCGCTGGTTGAGCCGTGCAGAACGGGCTGATCCGGCACGCTACGTTCTCACCGGCGCGCCGTGAACAACCGCTCATGCCGGTCCAAGAACTGACCGCGTTTGTTCGTGAGTTGTCCTATGACACGCATCCCGGCCCGGCGAGGTGGCTCTGATACGGCAGCAGTAGTTCGTGCCCTTGGGGTTATTGGTGCAGGTCAGACGGGTGGTCGCGTAGGTGCGGCTGTCGCGATCATGATGGGTTTGTGAGCCACGATCGTATTCCCTACCTCGGCCTCCATCACCACGTCAATACCGTCATAGGCCATGACGTGATAATCACGGCATCGTGGATGAGCCTGTACCCGCCGCACTCTTCTGCCGCTGCGGGCGCTCGACGGGGACGCCGGGTCGCCGTGACGGTTACACACCTATTCCCCGGCGAACTCCATTCCCCAGCTGATCACCTCGGTGGGATGCAGCCGGATGATAGACCCGGCCGGCTCACCGTCCGACCCGGTCGCTTCTGCGAGAGGCTCCGCCCGGCCGCGGACCAGCACGCACCGAGGCCGCCACGGCGGTAGCACGTCATCGATCACTAGCGCGACGTTCGGGTTGTGCTGCGCGTTGCGGAATTTCCGGGTCCGGACGAAATCCCGGCCGCCGATGTCAATGGTGTCCAGCTCAGGGTTGTAACGCCAGCCGAGAGGAACGACATGCGGCACCCGGCTCCGTCGATAGTCGCAAGTCGGCCGAGATTGCCTTTTGCCAGGTAGGTCAGTTCGGCGTCAGAGAATACGCTCATTTCGCACTCACCCGCTTGTCACGATGGTGAAAGCTTACGGTCCAGAGGTTACACGCGCAGACTCGGACCACAGACTCTGCGACCGGCGGGAGGCGTCCGCTCATGCCGCGATGAGCCGCACACTCCGGTGGCGACAGAGGCACAGAACTGGTGCATCTGCGCGCAGTTATGGCGCTCTCGCGCCCGAATACCTGCCGTAAATAATCGGCGATCGGCGCGGTCCGCTCCTCACGGGGCCAGCCAAGCCAGGTGAGCCTGACCCGTTCGCCGGACACTTGGCTGGCGTGCTGGTTTGTGTCCGAGATGCTGGTGCGCTGGTGATTCGGTAGATCTGAAGTAATTCAGACCGTTTGTGGTGCTTGCTGCCAGATAAGTGCTGTGAGTTCATCTGGGGAGGCGCAACCATGACGGTCCTTGATGGGAAACAGGGAACTGCCGCGACCGCACGTGCGGATGGCCTGGTGGCCTGGCGGAGGCCTCGGGTCGATACCGGGGCGAGGGAAACGCCGGCGGCGATCTGTGCTTCGTGTTCTACGGGCGGGTGTTGACGGAGGACTGGCAGGACCCGGTCACGTCGCGGGCCAGGCAGCGGGAGCAGGCCGGGGCGCTGGCACGCGGGCACGGGGTGATCGTGGCGGAGTTCTTCGACGTCGGGGAGAGCCGGTCGGTGGCGTGGGCCCGGCGGCCGCAGGCCGCCGCGCTGCTCGCGCAGCTGGCGGATCCGTGCCGGGGCTGGGACGCGATCGTGGTGGGGGAGTACGAGCGGGCGTTCTACGGTGCTCAGTACGCTTCGGTGGCGCCGTTGCTGGAGCATTACGGGTTCAGTTGTGGATGCCGGAGGCGGGCGGCCGGGTTGACTTTGCCTCCGAGCATGACGAGCGCGCGATGACGGTGCTGGGGCTTTCGTCGAAGCGGGAGGTGACCCGGACCAGCATCCGGGTCCGGACCGCGATGGCCGCCCAGACTCGGGAGCAGGGCCGGTAGCTCGGCGGGCGGCCGCCGTACGGCTACCGTCTGGCCGACGTAGGGCCCCATCCGAACAAGGCGCACGCCGCCTGGGGACGGAGGGCGCACCGCCTGGAGCCCGACCCGGAGACCGCGCACATGGTCCGGTGGATCTTCGCCCAGCGGCTGGCGGGGCATTCGGCAGCGCGGATCGCGCGGGCGCTGAACGAGGCGGGGGTCTCGTGCCCGTCGGCGGCCGGCCCGGGCCGTAA
>Ga0070681_10006009_pt1 | contig 11767 bp, 13 predicted proteins | sample KBSC83BmetaG_FD_65650 | JGI IMG/M metagenome (GOLD analysis project Ga0070681, IMG submission 65650) | Corn rhizosphere microbial communities from Kellogg Biological Station, Michigan, USA - KBS C8-3B metaG | ecosystem: Host-associated > Plants > Roots > Rhizosphere | place: USA: Michigan...
CTCCCGTGTTCTCGTTCGTCGGCGATCGGCGCATGCACCCGGCGCAGCGGGTTTGCTGGATCACTCAAACGACCGAGCGGACGCACGCGATCATTCGTGGTGGTCTCGATCGCTCGCCGCTTTTCACCGGCGTGATCAAGGGCGCCGGCCCGCGTTACTGCCCATCGATCGAGGACAAGGTCGTCCGGTTTGCCGAACGCGCGAGTCATCAGATCTTCCTCGAGCCCGAAGGCTTGGAGACCGACGAGATCTACCCCAACGGTATTTCGACGTCGCTGCCGTTCGATGTCCAACTCGCGCTCGTGCGTTCGTTGCCGGGTTGCGAACGTGCGGTGATCGTCCGTCCCGGCTATTCGATCGAGTACGACTATTTCGATCCGCAGGCGCTGCGCGCGACACTGGAAACGAAGGCGCTCGCCGGATTGTTCTTCGCCGGCCAGATCAACGGCACCACCGGGTACGAGGAGGCCGCCGCACAGGGCATTCTCGCCGGCATCAATGCAGCCCGTCATGCGGGCGGCGATGACGGCTGGTGTCCGCGCCGCGACGAGGCCTACCTGGGCGTGCTCGTCGACGACCTCGTCACCCGCGGCGTCTCGGAGCCGTACCGGATGTTCACGTCGCGCGCCGAGTACCGGTTGCAATTGCGCGAGGACAACGCCGACCTGCGCCTGACCGAGCACGGCCGGCGCCTCGGCGTCGTCGACGACACGCGGTGGGACACGTACTGTCGCAAGCGCGACGCGGTGGATCGCGAGCGCGAGCGGCTCAAATCCACCTGGCTCTCGCCGCAGGTCGTCGCGCGGCACGATGCCGAGCGCGTGCTCGGTCAACCCCTCACGGAGTCCAAAACGCTCGCCGATTTGCTGCGCCGCCCCGGCGTGACCTATGCGGCGCTGCACCGACTGCCGGGCGCCGGCACGCCCATCGACGACGCCGTCGTGCGCGAGCAGGTCGAGATCGCGACAAAATACGAGGGCTACATCGATCGCCAGCAGGCCGAAATCGCCCGCCACGCCGAGCAGGAGGCCACGGTACTCCCGGCCGGGTTCGATTACCGCCTGGTGCGCGGACTTTCGATCGAGGCGCAGCAGAAGTTGACGGCGCACCAGCCCGAAACGATCGGGCAGGCGGCACGCATCTCCGGCGTCACGCCGGCGGCGATCTCGCTGCTGCTTGTGCACCTGAAACGTGGACTCGCGACGACGCGAGTCACACCCGACGAAGTCGAGCCGCGCACGGCATGACGGTCGAGCGGTCGGAAACGGACGTGTGGAATGCTCCGCACCCGGCCATCCGGACGATTGCCTCCACGCTGCCCGCCTCGGCACGCTCGAAGCTCTCCGCGTACCTGGACCTGCTCGGCAAGTGGAACCGCGTCTACAACCTGACGGCGATCCGCGGCCGCGATCGAATGGAGGCGCTTCACATCGAGGACGCGCTGGCGGTGCTCCCGTTCCTGCCTAAGCGGCGCGACCTCCGGATTCTCGATATCGGCGCCGGAAGCGGAATACCAGGCATTCCGTTGGCCATTGCACGTTCCACGTGGAACATCGTGCTGGTGGACGCCAACGGCAAGAAGGCGGCTTTCATGCGGCAAGCCGCAATCGAACTCGAGCTTCCTAACGTCACCGCCGCTGCGGTACGAATCGAAGATTTCCGGGAGGTGCAACCGTTCGACGTCGCGATCTCGCGCGCCTTCTCGGATTTGTCGACGTTCGTCCGTGTCGCCCGCAATCACGTGGCCCCGGGAGGACTCATCGTCGCGATGAAGGGCGCACTGCCGCATGACGAGATCGCCGCACTTGGCGAGGACATTCTCGTCACGGCGACGCCGTCGCTCGACGTCCCCGGCGTCGATGCCGCGCGACATCTCGTCATCATGGAAGCGAAAGGCGGACTCGCGTGACGCGCATCATCGCGGTCGTGAACCAGAAGGGCGGCGTCGGCAAGACGACCACGACGGTCAACCTCGCCGCCAGCCTTGTCGCGATGAAGCGCCGGGTGCTCGTCGTCGATCTGGATCCGCAGGGCAATGCGACGACGGGCTCGGGCATCGACAAGCGCGCATGCAAGCGGACGGTTTATCACGTCCTGCTCGGCGAGGCGAACATCGCCGACGTGCGATTGCGCTCGCAAAGCGGCGGCTTCGACATTGTCCCTTCGAACCGCGAGCTGGCCGGCGCCGAAGTCGAGCTCGTCGACCTGCCGGAGCGCGAAACCCGTCTCAAGGAGGCGCTGGGGGTTGCGCTGCGCCAGATGCGCGACGCGATCGACGAAGTCTCGGAGGACTACGATTTCGTGTTCCTCGACTGCCCGCCCTCGTTGTCGCTCTTGACGCTGAACGGTCTGTGCGCGGCCGATTCGGTGCTGATCCCGATGCAATGCGAGTATTACGCGCTCGAGGGCCTGTCGGACCTCGTCCAGACGGTCAAGAAGGTGCGCGCGCACCTCAACCCGAAGCTTGAAATCGAGGGCTTGCTGCGCACGATGTACGACCCGCGCAACACGCTCGCGCAGAACGTCGCCGCCGAGCTCGAACGCCATTTCGGCGAGCGGTTGTATCGAACCGTCGTTCCCCGCAACGTGCGCCTCGCCGAGGCGCCATCGCACGGCGTGCCGGCGCTCGTATTGGAGGCGAAGTCGAAAGGCGCGCTCGCGTACCTGGCGTTGGCGGGCGAGGTTGTGCGGCGCATGGAAGCGCGAGAGCAAGCGCTCACTAACAACGTTTGCCGGCCGCCGCAAGTGGCCGCCACGGAATGAATTTGCATCGTCGGGGCAACGCGTCCCGACGCAACGGGAGCCGACGATGATTCGACACAAGGGACTCGGGCGAGGCCTCGACGCACTCCTCGCCGGCAACGACGATCAGGCGGCCTCCGGCGAGTCGCTTCAGACGCTGTCGATCGATCGCCTGCGACCGGGCAAGTACCAGCCGCGCACGAGAATGGACGCGGCATCGCTCGCCGAGCTCGCGCTGTCGATCAAGGAGCAGGGCGTGATGCAGCCGATTCTCGTGCGACCGGTCGACGGCGGCGCGTTCGAGATCGTCGCCGGCGAGCGGCGCTGGCGCGCCGCGCAACAAGCCGGGCTGCGCGAGATTCCGGCGCTCGTGAAGAACGTGCCCGACCAGGCAGCGCTCGCCGTTGCGCTGATCGAGAACATCCAGCGCGAGGACCTGAACCCGCTCGAGGAGGCGAAGGGCCTCTCGCGGCTCGTCGAGGAATTCGGCCTCACGCACGAAGCGGCCGCGAAAGCCGTCGGCCGCTCCCGAAGCGCGGTGTCGAACCTGCTGCGGCTCATCGCGCTCGCGCCGCCCGTGCAGGAGTACCTGCTCGCGGGGAAGATCGAAATGGGTCATGCGCGCGCGCTGCTCGCGCTGCCGCTCGCGCAGCAGTCGGGCGCCGCTGCGCGCATTGTCGAGCAGCAATCGAGCGTACGCGACACCGAGCGCCTCGTGCATTCGCTGTTGAATCCGAAGGCGCGCGCGACGCGCAGGGCGAAGCGCGCGCTCGACGCCGACACGGCGCGTCTCGAGAACGAGCTCGCCGAGCGACTCGGCGCGACCGTGCAGATCGAGCCGTCGCGCAAGGGCGCCGGTCGCGTCGTGATCCGCTACTCGTCGCTCGACCAGCTCGACGGCATCGTCGAGCGCATCGGCATCACCGCGAAATCGGCCGCCTGATCGCGCCAAGCGTCAGTCGCGCCGGGCCGCCCCAAGCGAGTGACTCCGCCCCCTGGGGGGCAGCGAGCGGAGCGAGCGTGGGGGACGTGGTCAGCCGAGCTGCGCGAGCATCGTGTCGGCGCCCGATACTTCGTACTTGCCGGGCGCTTCGATGTTGAGCGTCTTCACGACGCCGTCGTCGACGAGCATCGAGAAGCGCTGGCAGCGAACGCCCATCCCGCGCGCCGTCAGATCGAGCTCGAGGCCCAGTGCCTTCGTGTACGCGGCGCTGCCGTCGGCGAGCATGCGCACCTTGTCGCCGGCGTGCAGGTCGCGGCCCCATGCCCCCATGACGAACGCATCGTTGACCGACATGCACGCGATCGTGTCGACGCCTTTCGCCTTGAGCTCGTCATAGTCCGCGACATAGCTCGGCGCGTGCTTCGCCGAGCACGTCGGCGTGAACGCCCCGGGCAGACCGAAGAGAACGACCTTCTTGCCGCGGGTCAGGCTTTCGATCGTCACGGGGTTGGGTCCTATCGAGCAGCCGTCCTTCTCGACGTCGTAATACTCCATCAGTGTGCCGGCGGGCAGCCGGTCTCCGACCTTGATCGTCATGCGTGTCTCCTGGGAAAGCGCCGTCGGCTGGGACGGCGCGTGGGTGCACGATCGCCGCTCACGCCGTGCCGAAACGGCGGCGCCGAGGGCTTCGCTCATGCGAGAATCGCAGCCGGCTGCCGTTATTTCAACCCCTGGCCCGGATGTTTCAGCCGGGCGCGGTCCACGATGCATCTTGCCCGGTTCCCGCGGGCGGGGTAGCGTTGCACCCTTTCGCCGCCGGGCAGCGGATCCGGCGCGCGACCCGCCCTTGAGGAGAAATGCGATGGCTCGTGCCCCCGTCGCGGCGCGCAAGGCGCCGGCGCGACTGACCCGGATTTTGATCGCGACCCGCAAAGGTCTGTGGACGCTCGCGAGCGACATCGCGCGAAACGGATGGAAGCTCGGCGGACCGCAGTTCCTCGGCCATGTCCTCCATCACGCGATCGCCGATCCGCGCGAGCCGAAGCTGATGCTCGCCGCCGCGCGCACCGGGCACCTTGGCCCGACGATCTTTCGCTCGCAGGACGCGGGCCGTACCTGGAAGGAAGCGCAGAAACCGCCGGCGTTCGCGCACGGCAGCGACCGCGTCGTCGACCACACGTTCTGGCTCACGCCCGCCCATCGCGACGAGCCGGGCGTGTTCTACGCCGGCACGTCGCCACAGGGATTGTTCCGATCGGCCGACGGCGGCGCGACCTGGGAAGGCATCGAGGGGTTCAACGCGCATCCGCAGCGGAAAACCTGGTGCGGCGGGGAGCAGGATGGAACGCCGGACGGCCCCAAAATGCACTCGATCCTCGTCGACCCCCGGGATCCGAGACATCTCTACATCGGCATGTCGTCGGGTGGCGTGTTCGAATCGGCCGACGGCGGCGCGGATTGGCACCCGCTGAACCGCGGCGTGCGCGCCGATTTTCTGCCCGACCCTGCGCCCGAATATGGTCACGATCCGCATTGCGTGCGGTTCGCGGGCGGCAATCCCGACCGGCTCTACCAGCAGAATCATTGCGGCATCTACCGCCTCGACCGGCCCGGCGAGACATGGCAAGACATCGGCGCCGCGATGCCGAAGTCGGTCGGCTCGATCGGCTTGCCGCTTGTCGTGCATCCAAACGATCCGGATTCGCTGTGGGTGTTCCCGATGGACGGGACGACCGTGTGGCCGCGCACGTCGCCCGGCGGCCGTCCCGCGGTCTACCGCTCGCGCGACGGCGGCAAATCGTGGAAGCGGCAGGATCAGGGACTGCCGCGGTCGCAGGCCTGGTGGACCGTCAAGCGTCAGGCGATGACGAGCGATGCGCGCGACCCTGCCGGCATCTACTTCGGCACGACGTCGGGCGAGGTATGGGGCAGCCGCGATGAGGGGCGGACGTTTCGCTGCCTCGCGCGGCATCTGCCCGAGATCTACGCGTTGGAGTGCGCATGAGTGATGAGGTGAAGAGGGTCGGCGACGATCGCCGTACGCGCGCGAGGCGCAAGCGATGACGGCGCAAGCATCGCCGGAGGCGGCAGCGATCGTGCGCGTTCGCGTGCCGTCGCCGCTTCGTTCGTACACGGGCGCGTCGGAGGTTGCCGTCGCCGTGCCGCTGCTCGCGCCCGAACTGCCGCCGACGCTTGGCGGCGTTCTCGCATCGCTCGACGGCGCCTACCCGGGTCTGCGCTTTCGCATCATCGACGAGCAGGGTCACATCCGGCCGCATATTCGTCTTTTCATCGGGAACACGGCAACGCGCGACGTCGCGACGCCGATCGTATCCGGCGAATGGCTGATGATCGTCGCGGCGCTGTCGGGCGGCTGAAGCGTTAAAGCGTCCCCGCATTTCGCCGCACGATCGATTGCGAGGCCTCGCGGCAAGCTGCTAAAATCGCGGACTTTGCTTGGCAGTTTGGTCAGCGTCGCCAGGTAACACGCGACGCCGATGCCGCATGTCCAAGCCGTTCTCCACGAAGCCGTACCGTGCCGTCCTGCTCTGGCAGGCGGCGGCGACGTTCATCATCGCCGTCATTGCGGGATCGTGGGTCGGCGTGCATGGCGCGCTCTCCGCAGTCCTCGGCGGCGTGATCAACCTGTCGGCGGGTGTCGTGTACGCGTTCGTGCTGGCGGTCGCGCCGCCGAGGTCGGCGGGCGCGACCATCGCCGCGATGTTTCGGGCCGAAGCGGCGAAGATCCTCGTGATCATCGCGCTGCTGTGGCTGGTGCTCTCGACGTACCGCGAGGCGGTGCTGCCGGCATTGATCGCCGCTTTCATCGTCACCGTGCTGCTGTTTCGCGTTGCCCTGTTCGTTCGCGATTGACTCGCTCGTAATTCGCCGGTTCCTCCAATGGAAGCTTCCGCCCAATCACCGACCGAATACATCCAGCACCACCTGACGTTCCTGACGCACCCGGTCGCGCAAGGCTCGTTCTGGACGATCAACGTCGACACGCTCGTCATGACGGCAATTCTGGGCATCGCGACGTTCGGCTTCCTGTGGTTCGTGACGCGCAAGGCCACGAGCGGCGTGCCCACGAAAACGCAGGCGTTCGTCGAATGGTTCCTGGACTTCGTGAACGGACAGGTGAAGAGCGTCTACAACGGAACGACGCGGCTCATTGCGCCGATCGCGCTGACGACGTTCGTGCTGACGCTCTTCATGAACGCGATGGACGTGCTGCCGCTCGACATCGTCGCGAAGGGGTTGCACGCCGTCGGCGTACCGTACTTTCGCGTCGTGCCGACGGCGGACGTCAACACCACGTTCGCGCTCGCGCTGGCCGTGCTCGGCCTGTCGATCTTCTACGCGATCAGGATGAAGGGCTTCGGCGGCTGGATCCACGAGCTCTTCTGCGCCCCGTTCGGTTCCAACCCCGTCCTGTGGATCCTGAACCTGCTGTTCAACTTCATCGAATATGTCTCGAAGACGCTGTCGCATTCGCTGCGTCTCTTCGGAAACATGTACGCCGGCGAGATCATGTTCCTGGTCATCGCGATGCTCGGTGCGTCCAGCTGGATCGGCGTGGGCGCCGGCGCGATCCTGCATCTCGGCTGGTCCATCTTCGAGGTGCTGATCATCCTGCTGCAGGCTTACATCTTCATGATGCTGGCCGTCGTCTATCTCGCGATGGCGCACGAGCATCACTGAGACAGCGCGACCGCCGGAATCGCTCACCACTGATTTATCCTCCAAACCCGCGAAACGAAAGGAAGAATCCATGGACAAGCTGCAAGCGCTCGCCCTTCTCCAGGGCTACACCGGGGTCGGCATCGGGCTGATGATCGGTCTCGGCGCCCTGGGCGCGTGCGTAGGGGTCGGCATCATGTGCTCGCGCTTCCTCGAAGGCGCCGCCCGCCAGCCCGAGCTCATGCCGCAACTTCAGGCGAAGGTGTTCCTGCTGCTCGGCCTGATCGACGCGTCGTTCATCATCGGCCTCGGCATCGCGATGCTGTTCGCGTTCAGCAATCCGCTGATTCCCCCGGGGCTCACGGGCTGAAGAAGCGCGTCATGAACATCAATCTCACGCTGATCATGCAGGCCATCGGTTTCGGCCTGTTCATCTGGTTCTGCCAGCGTTACATCTGGCCGTGGATGATGACGCAAATCGAGACGCGCCAGCGAATGATCGCGGAAGGCCTGCAGGCCGGTGAGCAGGGCCGCCAGAACCTCGTCGCCGCCGAGCGGCAGGTCGCCGACATGCTGACCGAGGCGCGCGCGAAGGCGGGCGAAATCGTCGCGAACGGCGAGAAGTTCCGATCCGAGACGCTCGACCAGGCGAAGCTCGAGGCGTCGGCCGAGCGCGACCGCATCATCGCGGCCGCCAAGGCCGAGGCGGCGCAGGAGTTCGCATCGGCGCGCGAGCAGCTTCGCAACCAGGTCGCCGATCTCGCCGTCGCCGGCGCATCGAAGATCCTGAGGCGCGAGATCGACCCGCGGGCGCACGCCGAACTGCTCGAATCGATCCGGCGCGAACTCTAAAAACCATGGCGGAGCTCGCAACCATCGCGCGGCCCTACGCGGAAGCGGCGTTCGAGATCGCACGCGACGCGCAGGCGTTGCCGGCGTGGTCGGACATGCTGCATTTCGCGGCGTCGATCGTCGGCGACCCGCGCGTCGCGCAGGCACTCGATAACCCCCGGCTCGACACGGGCGCGAAGGAATCGCTGCTGCTGTCGATCGGCGGCGACCGCTTCACGCCCGAGGCGCGCAACTTCGTTCGCGTGCTCGTCGAGGCCGAGCGCATCGAGCTTTTGCCGCAGATCGCGCAGATGTTCGACGTGCTGAAGAACGAGGCCGAGGCGGTCGCCACGGCGAAGATCGAAAGCGCGTTCGAGCTCAGCGACGCACAGGTTGCCGAATTGCGGAGCGCGCTCGAGAAGCGCTTCGGGAAGACGATCGAAACGACGGTGGTCGTGAATCCGGAGCTGATCGGCGGCGCTCGCGTGACGGTCGGCGACGCCGTGCTCGACGGCTCGGTGCAGGCGAAGCTCGACGCGATGCGGGCGCAGCTTCGCGCCTGATGGGTGCTTTCAGAATTTTCCGTCTGAAATCGTCGGGCTCCGCCCGCGATTTCAGAGAAGACCAACCGCCCGAAAGCAGGGGTCTACTTTCGGGCGAGGAGACATCATGCAATTGAGTCCATCCGAAATCAGCGAGCTGATCCGCTCGAAGATCCAGAACCTCGACATGGGCGCCGAGGTGCGCACGCAGGGCACCGTCGTGTCGGTCACCGATGGCATCTGCCGCATTCATGGCCTGTCGAACGCGATGCAGGGCGAGATGCTGGAGTTTCCCGGTAACACGTTCGGCCTCGCGCTGAACCTCGAGCGTGACTCGGTCGGCGCGGTGGTGCTCGGCGAATACGAGCACATCACCGAGGGCGACACCGTCAAGTGCACGGGCCGGATCCTGCAGGTTCCGGTCGGACCCGAGCTGATCGGTCGCGTCGTCAATTCGCTGGGACAGCCAATCGACGGCAAGGGGCCGGTCAATGCGAAGGAAAGCGACGTCATCGAGAAGGTCGCGCCCGGCGTGATCTGGCGCAAGAGCGTGTCGCAGCCGGTGCAGACGGGCCTCAAGGCAATCGACGCGATGGTGCCGATCGGGCGCGGCCAGCGCGAGCTGATCATCGGCGACCGCCAGACCGGCAAGACGGCCGTCGCCGTCGACACGATCATCAACCAGAAGGGGAAGGATCTCTTCTGCGTCTACGTCGCGATCGGACAGAAGGCGTCGACGATCAAGAACGTGATCCGCAAGCTCGAGGAGCACGGGGCGATGGCGTACACGATCGTCGTCGCGGCGACGGCGTCGGAATCGGCCGCGATGCAATACATCGCGCCGTACTCCGGATGCACGATGGGCGAGTACTTCCGCGATCGCGGCCAGGACGCGCTCATCATCTACGACGACCTGACGAAGCAGGCGTGGGCGTACCGGCAGGTGTCGTTGCTGCTGCGCCGGCCGCCGGGACGCGAGGCCTATCCGGGCGACGTGTTCTACCTGCACTCCCGGCTGCTCGAGCGCGGCGCGCGCGTGAACGAGGCGTACGTCGAGAACTTCACCAAGGGCGCCGTCAAGGGCAAGACGGGGTCGCTGACGGCACTCCCGATCATCGAGACGCAGGCGGGCGACGTGACGGCGTTCGTGCCCACGAACGTGATCTCGATCACCGACGGCCAGATCTTCCTCGAGACCGACCTCTTCAACGCCGGCATCCGGCCGGCGATGAACGCGGGCATTTCGGTGTCTCGCGTCGGCGGCAATGCGCAGACGAAGGTCATCAAGAAGCTGGGCGGCGGCGTGCGCTTGGCACTCGCGCAGTACCGCGAGCTCGCCGCGTTCGCGCAGTTCGCGTCGGACCTGGATGAAGCGACGCGCAAGCAGCTCGACCGCGGCCGTCTCGTCACCGAGCTCATGAAGCAGCCGCAGTATCAGCCGCTGCAGGTCAACGAGATGGCGCTGACGCTGTTCGCGGTGAACCGCGGCTTCGTCGACGACGTTCCTGTCGAGAAGGCGCTCGCGTTCGAGGCGGCGCTGCGCCAGTTCATGAAGAGCAAGTATGCGTCGATCATGGACAAGATCGAGCAGACGAAGGACCTGACCGCCGACGACGAGAAAGCGCTCGCGGCGGCAATCGAGGACTTCAAGAAGACCGGCACGTACTAAACGGCCGAAAGTGGACACCTACTTTCGGCCGAGTCGGCATCCCGAAAACCGCGGGCGAAGCCCGTCGATTTTCGGCAGCAACGGCAGGTAGAGGCGGGCGATGGCGGGATCGAAGGAAATCCGCAACAAGATCAAGAGCGTGCAAAGCACGCGCAAGATCACGAAGGCGATGGAGATGGTCGCGGCGTCGAAGATGAAGAAGGCGCAGGACCGGATGCGCGCGTCGCGCCCGTACGTCTATCGCGTCTTCAACATCGTGATGCACATCGCGAAGGCCAACACCGAGTACCACCACCCGTTTCTCGTCAAGCGCGAGGCGGTGAAGCGCGTCGGCGCGATCGTCATCACGACCGACAAGGGACTCTGCGGCGGCCTCAATACGAACGTGCTGCGGCTCGTGCTCGCGCAACACAAGGAATGGCGCGCGAAGAACATCGACGTCGATTACGTCGCGCTCGGCAGCAAGGGCGTGGGCTTCCTGCAGCGAATGGGCGCCCACATCGTCTCGCAGGCGGTGCAGCTCGGCGACCGTCCGCGTCTCGACCGGCTCGTCGGGCCGGTGAAGGTGCTGATCGACGCGTACATCGCGGGACAGATCGACGAGATCCACGTGTTCTCGACGCTCTTCGTCAACACGATGCGGCAGGAAGCGCGGCACGTGCAGGTCGTGCCGATCCCCGACCAGTACACGACGCCGACCGGCGAAGTGCGCAAGGTCGACGTGTCGGACGGATCGTGGGACTACATCTACGAGCCCGACGCGCGCGAGCTTCTCGACGGCATGATGCGCCGCTACATGGAGGCGGTCGTGTTCCAGATGATGAACGAGAGCATCGCGTCCGAACAGTCGGCACGCATGGTCGCGATGAAGGCCGCATCCGACAACGCCGGCAAGATCATCGACGAGCTGCAGCTCATCTACAACAAGACGCGGCAGGCCGCGATCACCAAGGAATTGTCCGAGATCGTCGGAGGCGCCGCTGCCGTCTAGCGCCGGCGTCGCTTCGAAGCGCCGCGGATACGCGAAAACACGACTTCGGGTCCCGACCCCATTACAGGTAAAGCCATGGACCAACGTGCCACCAACAATCTGGGAACGATCGTGCAATGCATCGGCGCGGTCGTCGACGTCGAGTTTCCGCGCGACCGGATGCCGAAGATCTACGATGCGCTGAAGATGGACGAGATCGGCTTGACGCTCGAGGTGCAGCAGCAGCTCGGCGACGGCGTCGTCCGCACGATCGCGCTCGGCTCGTCCGACGGCCTGCGCCGCGGGATGCAGGTGACGAACACCGGCGCGCCGATTTCGGTCCCCGTCGGTCCCGGCACGCTGGGCCGGATCATGGACGTGCTCGGCCG
>Ga0070681_10006010_pt1 | contig 11763 bp, 10 predicted proteins | sample KBSC83BmetaG_FD_65650 | JGI IMG/M metagenome (GOLD analysis project Ga0070681, IMG submission 65650) | Corn rhizosphere microbial communities from Kellogg Biological Station, Michigan, USA - KBS C8-3B metaG | ecosystem: Host-associated > Plants > Roots > Rhizosphere | place: USA: Michigan...
TTCGCTTGACCGTGCCGCGCGGACCGGGTAAAATGCTGTGCTGATCCCGAGTAGCTCAGGTGGTAGAGCAGGTGACTGTTAATCACCGGGTCGGGGGTTCGAGTCCCTCCTCGGGAGTTGTGCGATGAGCGACAGCAAAGAGGGCCATCCAGAAATCGGATGGCCCTCTTTGTTTTCTCCTAAAAGCCCGACGCCGCCGGTTCCTGCACAGCCGGAATCGGCTCCACATACCGGGCCGGCAATAGCCCCAGCTCCCGGTAGATCGGCCGCATGATCTTCGCAATTTTCGGCCGCTCGCGCACGAACCAGAGCGAGCCCGCGAGGCAGAACGCACCCGTCACGATCACGGTGTGCGGCGCGCCGATACGGTGGGCAAGTGCGCCCGCCATGAGACTGCCGAAGGGTGCCGCGCCGAAGAACGCCGTGGTGTAGTAGCTCATCACCCGCGCGCGCTTGTCCTCCGGCACGAGCGCCTGGATGATCGTATTGCTGGCGGCCGAGCATTGCATAAGGCCGAATCCCACGAAGGTCATCAGTACGAGCGACAGCCACAACGTGTGTGACAGTCCGAAAAATATGAGCGCGCTTCCGAGCGTCGCGGTGGCGATCTGCAGCATGCGCGTGAGCCCCACGGCCGACTTTCGAAGCGTGAGCGACAGCCCCGATGCGAGCGCACCCACCCCCGATGCTCCGGTGAGCCAGCCCAGCGTGTGCGCCCCGCCGTGCAGCACGTCGCCGGCGAATACGGGAAGGAGCACGGCGTACGGATATCCCATGAGGCTCATGAGCCCGAACAGCAAGAGGATCGTGCGGATGGGCCGGAAGCTTCTCACGTAGTCCCAACCTTCGCGCATCTGCTCGACCATGCTCGTCGCTTGACGCCGGATGTTCGTGGGACTGATCCGCATCATCAGCAACGACGCAATCACGGCGAAGTAGCTCACTCCGTCGATGAGGAAGCACCACCCTTCGCCCACCGCCGCGATGATCAGCCCCGCGACTGCCGGACCGATGAGTCGCGCGCCGTTAGCCATTGAGGAGTTGATCGCGATGGCGTTACTGAGATCGGTGCGGTCCTCGACCATCTGCACGAGGAACGACTGTCGACCCGGCATGTCGAAGGCGTTGATCAAACCCTGGAACGCGCTGAGAGCGATGATCTCCCAGAGCGTTATGACGTGCGCGAGCGTGAGCGCCGCGAGCGCGAGCGACTGGACGGCCGCGCAGGCCTGTGTCCACACGAGCAGCTTGCGTCTATCGATGCGCTCCACCCAGACGCCCGCGAAAGGTCCGAGCGCGAACGAAAGGAAATATCCCGCAAAGCTCACGACACCCAGCAGCAGCGCGGAATTGGTGAGTCGATACACGAGCCAGCTCGTCGCCAATCGCGTCATCCAGTTGCCGATGACCGATATGCTCTGGCCATAGAAAAACAGCTTGAAGTTGCGATGCCGCAGCGCGCGCCAGGCGTGCGAGATCGAGATTCGCGGCTGCGCGATCACCGGGCGCGGCGTCTGCTCATCGCTGGTCATCGTCCAACACCCGATCGATTATTTCGGCCGCGGCGAACAACGTATCCCGATCCTCCTCGTCGAGTCGCGAGATGGCCTGCGCGAGCCACGTCCGCTTCGCGTCGCCGACGCTTTTCCGCACCGCGGCGCCTTTCACGGTGAGCTCGATGATCACCTGCCGGCCGTCGGTGGAATGCGGCTTTCGCTCGACCATCCCACGCTCCTCGAGCGCGCCGATGGTGGCTCCCATCGACTGCGGCCGCATGCCCTCCGCGCGCGCCAGCTCGGCTGTGGTTGCCGGCCCGTCCCGGCCAAGGCGCGCCATCACGGACGCCTCGGTGAGCGAGAGCCCATGCGAGGCGGCCTGCGCGCGCACTCGGCGCGTCAACCGCCCAATGGCGTGCCCAAAGTCGATGACCGAGAGGTCGAATGTCTTTCGAGTCATGGCAGACAAAGTACGGATAGACAGCTAAACTTGCAAGTTTAGCTGGCAAATAACCATTAGAGCCCTGCGCGCGTAGATTTCACCATGCCAACGGTTACCGCGCAGTCGCCTCGAGTCTCGGTCGTGGTGCCCGCCTTCAACGCGGCGCGCTACCTCGGCGCCGCGATCGACTCGCTGCGCGCTCAGACGCTCGCCGACATCGAGATCATCGTCGTCGACGACGGCTCGGGCGACGGCACGCTGGCCGTCGCCAACCGGTACGCCGCGCTCGACCCTCGCGTGCGCGTGCTCGCTCGCGCCACGCCATCGGGCAAGCCGTCGATCGCGCGCAACGAGGCACTCACCGCAGCGCGCGGCAGCTATATCGCCTTTCTGGATGCCGATGACACTTCCGTCCCCACGCGACTGGAGCACTCCGTGCGCGCTCTCGAGCGCACCGGCGCGCTGTTCGCGTTCTCGGACAAACGGCGCGTCTACGAGTCCACAGGCGAGCTCGCACCCGAAAGCACTCTCGGTGCGGCGAAATTCGTCGAGAAGGCCGCGCCGTACCTGGAGCGCGCGAGCGACAATGTGTATCTCTGCCGCCCCAACTTTCCGGCGTTCCTGTTCACCTTCATCGCCATCAATACGTCCACTGTCGTATTCGACCGCGAGCTGCTCTCGCTCGAGCCCAAATGGTTCGACGAATCGCTCGTCTGCTTCGAGGATGTGGACCTCTGGTTTCGATGGGCCGAGCACACGCGGGTCGCGTTCGTGAACGAGGTCCACACGATCATGCGCAAGCACGCCGCGAGCATCACCGCCAGCAATCCGGTGGCGACGAGAATCGACGGCATCGCCGTGCGCCGCGCGCATCTCGCGCGGCTTCGCGGCCGGCTGTCGCCGCTCGAGATCGCGGCCGCCGAGCGGACCATCAGCGAGCTCCAGTTCGACGTCGCGTACGGGAAGTGGTTGGCGGACGACAGACGTGATGCGCGCCGATGGTTTCTCGCGAGCTGGCGCACCAGGCCGACCGCCGCGGCCCTGCTTGGCTACCTAAAGGCCTTCGCTCCGCGCTCCCGCGCGCTGGTTGCGCTTGCGAGGACTCTCGGAAGTCGAGTGGATTGAGCTAGTTTTCTCACGCGGTCGAAGGGCCGCGCCGCGGGTCGAGTGCCTCTGGCCCGCAGGATGCATTACAGTCGGGAATCGCCTTTCGTCGCACGCCCGCGCCGCCGGTTCAGTGGCAGGGATTCAGTAGCGGCGTCCACTTATCCATGCCGGAATGATCGCAGACCTGAAGAGCGCGACCATAGAAGTGTGGGAACACCGCGAGCTGCTCGAACAGCTCACGCGGCGCGACATAAAGCTCCGCTACAAGCAGGCGGCGATGGGATTCGCCTGGGCCATCTTCATGCCCTGCCTGATCGTGCTGTCCGGGCTGATCATCCGATTCGCCATGGCGCAGATCTCCGGGCAGACGCTTCAGCGAGTGGACATAGCGAACATCGCGATCAAGGGCGTTGGCTGGGCCTTCTTCGTGGGCGCGCTGGGATTCGCCACGGCGAGCCTCGTCGGCAATTCGAACCTCGTCACCAAGATCTATTTCCCGCGCGAGGTGCTGCCGCTGTCCTCCGTTGGCGCGCAAGCCTTCGACACGTCCATCGGACTGCTCACGCTGATCGTCATTCTGCCGTTTCTGGGCGTGAGGCTTCATGCAAGCTTCGTGTGGATTCCGCTGCTGTTGCTGCTGCTCGTACTGTTCACCACGGGAGTATCGCTCTTTCTCAGCTGTGCGAATCTTTTTTTCAGGGATGTGAAATACATCGTACAGGTGGTGCTGATGTTCGGCATTTTCTTCACGCCGATCTTCTTCGAGCCATCGATGCTCGGAGCGCGCGGCGCGCACCTCGCCATGCTCAATCCGCTCACGGGCATCCTCGAGGGGCTGAGGCTCTCCGTAGTGCAGGGGCACAATCTGATCTATCCGCTCAGCGTCGTGGTGAAGGGAGTGGAGCGCCCGGTGTGGGAGCCGTGGGAGCTCGTCTATTCGGGAATATGCGCGATCGTCGCAGTCCTCGGCGCAGCGCTGATGTTCCGGCGACTGCAACATCTCTTCGCGGAGTACGTGTGAGGATCGAATGACCGACGTCGCAATTCAGATGGATGCCGTCTGGAAGAAATTCCAGCGCGGAGAGCGACACGATAGCCTGCGCGATCTCGTGCCGGCCGTTGCGCGCCGCATTCTTCACGGCGCGCGGCCGGCGGGCGAGCTCGGTGCGGATGACTTCTGGGCGCTGCGCGATGTGTCGTTCGAGGTCCAGCGTGGTGATGCGCTCGGAATCATTGGTCACAACGGCGCGGGCAAGTCGACTTTGCTCAAGATCCTCACGAAGCTGTTGCGGCCGACACTGGGCACGTACATGACGCACGGCCGCGTCGGCGCGCTGATCGAGGTCACGGCCGGCTTCCATCCGGATCTCACGGGGCGGGAGAACATCTATCTCAACGGCTCCATCATCGGGATGAAGCGCGCCGACATCGAGCGGCGCTTCGACGCGATCGTCGACTTCTCCGGCATCGGCGACTTCATCGACACGCCCGTGAAGCGCTACAGCTCCGGCATGAACGCGCGGCTCGGATTCTCGGTCGCGGCGCATCTCGAGCCCGAAATTCTGATCATCGACGAGGTGCTGTCCGTCGGCGACTACACCTTTCAGGGAAAGTGCATCCGCTGGATGCAGGATCTGCTGAAGAGTGGAACGACGGTGATCTTCGTGTCGCACAACATGGACGCCGTGCTCTCGCTCTGTAACTCGGCCATCCTTCTGGATCATGGGCAGATCACGTCCAAGGGCGAGCTGACTAAGGTGGTGGGCGACTACTACAAGAGTGGCGGCCGCTGGCAGCCGCAGCTGCTCGCGCAGTCGAACGCACGCACCGTCGAGTTCTCGTGCGCGCAGGGAACCGATGTGCTCGTCGATCCAGGTGAGCGAGTGACGTTCAGACACGTCATCACCGCCTCAGCCAACTGCGAGCTCACCCCTGGTTTCTTCATCACTCGCGGCGACAAGCCGGTGGTGGACACGACTTATGCGCGCATGCGCGGCCATCCACTCCGCCTGCGCGATGGCGAGACCGCTACGATCGAGTGGAGCCTCGGGTTCAACCTGCCTGCGGGTGTCTACGAGATCGGCTACCATGTCGGCGACTTCGGCGGCGGGTACCACGAGCATCAAAGCCGCGCGTGCATCGTCACCGTCGGCGACGACCCGCGAGTGAAGGGAGATGTGTACGTCGCCCTGGATCTCGCAGAGAGCACGACAGGCGTGCGCTCGTCGAGCCCCGCGCGCCTGGGTGCGGGCGCCTCGTAGCATCGCCGCACCTCGCATCGCACAGTGACGAGCCTCGCGACGCTCGTCGATAGCGCCGTGATGGGCGCGAAGTGGCTGCGCCTGGAGCGGCCGCGGTTGCGTCGCGCGACGCGATCGCGCACCGGACGCCATCTCGCGCTCTTCGCCTGGGCGCTCCCGCCGAGCAGCAACGTGGGCGTCTATCGAACGCTCTCGTTCATCCGCCACGGCTGCCGGCGGGGGTGGCGCATCGACGCGTTCTCCAGTGAGCCGCCAGCCACACAACGGCAGCACGGCGAAGAGTTGCTCGCGCGCGTTCCTCCCGAGGCCACGATCCACGTCGTGCCGGCAACCTCGCGTGAACCATCCTACCGGATCTTTCCGCGAGTCGACGGCGGCTTCAAGAACGCACTTCTCTACGCGCACTCCGCCATCGAGGCGATGGCGAACGATCCGCCGGATGCGGTGCTGGCCTCCGGCCCGCGGTTCTTCGCGTTCGTGTCGGCGCTCTTCGTAGCGCGCCGTTTCGGCGTTCCGCTCGTGCTGGACTACCGTGACGAATGGACAGAATGCCCATTCGAATTCGTTCAGAAGAGCGGTCGCGATCGCGCATGGGAACGGCGCTGCCTTCGCCGCGCCGATGCGGTTTTGTTCACCACCCAGTCGCAGCGAGAACATCAGATTTCCACTTTTCCGGAGCTCGATCCGCGAAAAGCGCACGTCGTATCGAACGGTTGGGATCCCGACGAGTTCCCGCCTCATCGCGACGAGCCTGTTCCCGGAGCGGCCGGCGCCGGCTCCGCGCTTCACATCGCCTACGTGGGTAGCCTCGCCGGCCAGACGCCTCCGAACGACTTTCTGGAAACTTTGCAGCAGCTGCTCACGAACGAGCCCGAGTGGGCCTCGCGCATCCGAGTGCACTTCATCGGCCGGCGGGGACCCCGCGCCGAAGAGGCGGTTCGGGCGTTCGCGTTCCCCGCGGTACTCGAGGTCATCGACCAGATTGGAAAGCGCGAAGCGGTTGCGCGCATGCAGGGGAGCGACGCGCTACTGCTGATCGCGCGACCCGGACTCGAGCGCTACCTCCCCGCCAAACTATTCGAGTACCTGGCAACGCGCCGCCCGGTGCTGGTATTCGGCTCGCGAGGCGAGGCATCCTCGATGGTCGAAGAGCTGGGCGCGGGTCTCTACTGTCCCGCCGGCTCGGCGTCGGCGCTTCGCGATGCGTTCGTGCAGCTCAAGCAATTCGACATGACGCAGCGCGGAAGCGTCATTCACGAATGGCTGCAGGCGCATCGCAGAGAGGTGCTGGCCGATCGCGCCTTCGAAGTCATCGAATCGGTAGCGCCCACCGTCACCTGAACTGCTCGGCGAAGAGTTTGGTCCGCACTGCGAGCGACAGCGCATGTCCGCGCGTCGCGAGCGGCACTGCGGCGTCTCCGATCACGCTCGACATCCTGCGATCGGGTCGGTCATCGAGCAGCTCGCGCATTGCGTGCTGCCCCTCGGAATTGAGCGACTTCATTTCGCGATAGCGCATCAGCGCCGCTTGCACCTCCTCGGTGGTGCGGGCCTGCCAGCACCCCGCGAGCGGCCACGAATAGATCGCGTACATGCCGCGCAGCAACCCTTCCATGAGCATGCGCGGCAGACCATCGTGGTCCGTGATGCGAAGGAGACAACCCGCCCTGGAGTAGACCTCGCGCATGTCGGACACCCAGCCCAGGCTCTCGACGTTGGCATGCGATGCCAGCGCGTGCGTCTGGTCCGCGACGATGATGAAGTGCAGGTCGGGGTTCGCCGTGACCGCGCGCTCGATCACATCGACGCCGAAGAAATCCTTTCTCTTTCCGGGCAGGTACGTGAGAACTGGCCGGATCTCCTCGCGCCACTGCACGGGCTCGGGCTCGGCGAGATCCGGATCGAGCAGCGACGGAACGTTCTGCGCGAGTATTCCCACGGAGGCCAGCTCCTCCACGAGATGCGGCGCGACGGCAACGTTGGTCGTGACGATGCGATCGAGTCGCAGCGCGCTCTGGCGCACGTCGTCGTCCGTGATCGCATTCAGTACATCGGTGCCCACCCACCAGCGGATGATCGGGACATCGAGCGCTACCGCCGATGCCAGCTGGCTAAGCGCGTACGTCTCGATGGCGTGGTAGTAGACGACGACGATCGCCTCCGCCGACCGCAGCATGCGAAGCCAGTCGAGCCTTCGCAGCTCCAGCACCGTGGCGAATCGCGTCGATCGACCAAGACGCGCCAACGCCTTCGCCAATGTCAACGATGGCGCCGATGACGAGGGCCGTTCTTCGACTATTATCGTGTAGCGGCTGCCGGGTACGACCGAATCCGCCCTCGCTACGGGCGCTCTGACGAGCTCCTGCTCCTGTATCAATGCAATTCCTGCGATTTTGCGTCCGAAAGGTCAACGCAACCCGGCGATCAAGTAGTCAGCCGACTTTGCTGCGCTGGCGGTCGCGAGCACGAAATGCAGAAAGCGTACTTGCCGCGGATGAACACATCGATTTTACCTTTGTCGCGGCGCAATTGGGGATGAGAATGCGGGCTCAGGAGGCAGGCAGCCTCAATCGCGAAAAACCGCGGCCGCCCGCACGCGTCTCAGCCGTCGCGCCCAGCTCGCGAACCCACCGTCGAACCAGCTCTTGCTCGGCCGGGCGAATGAGATCGTCGAGCAGAATCTCGCAAGCGGGCGCGAGATTCCCGAGCATCGTCGGAATCATGCCGCTGCGCCCGCCACGCGTCGCTGCCGGCGGACCGTCGCAGATCACTAACGTGAAGTTGCGCGGAAGAGTCGCGAGCGACACGTCGTACCAGTCGCAGTCGCCAAAGTCCCGCAACGGAGTGAGGTGCACCTTCACGTTGCGGAGATCGAAGTCGTGCATCGCTTGCGTCACACGTCCGTGCCATTCGGCATTGTGCTCGAGCGTGTGCACCTCGACGCCCCTTCGCGCTGCCACGGCACCGAGCAGGAGCGTGGTGAGTCCCGACCCGCATTCGAGTATCGGGCCGACCGTTCGTTCAGCGAAGCGCACGACTTCCGCCAGATACGGCTCCTCGGCCGACCACTTCTCGTTACCCCAACCGTAGATCGCATCCGTCCACAGAGTGGAGTACGCGCCCGGTGCCCGCGCACGCGAGAGCCGCGCGATCGTGCGCGCGAGAAGCTTCGCGCGGGGATCTCCACGTCGCCGCAGCTGCCTGGCGCGTAGCGAGTGAACGTAGGAGATCATCGTCAAGTCCCTGGCTTGCCAGCGCCTTGAATGGACTCGACGACCGCGGAGATGCCGCGACGCAGGCGACCACCCACGTACGCCGTCACGGCATCGGTCTCTATCGGTGTCGTTCCGAATCCGGACTTGTACGCACGCAGCCCCTCCTCCTGCTCGCGCGCGCCGCCAAGATAGAACATCTCGATCCCCTCTGCCTGGAGCGCCATGGCGGTCTCGTAGCGCAGAAAGTGTGACGCGCCGATGTGCATTCCCTCACGCGAGTTTCCCGACGATTCAGAGTACGCGCCGGTGCGCGACCTGAGCACGAGCAGCGATGACGCAACGTGATCGCCGAGCATCGCCTGATAGAGCTCGCCTGCGCCGGCCGCGAGGAGCGCGGCGGAGATGCTGCGCTCGAACTCGAGCGAGACGTTTTCTCCGCGCGACTTGCGACGGTCCATGGAAGTGACGTGCAGCGCGACGTGCGCATCGATTGCCGCATCGGATGGCTCGCGGCGCACCGTGAGGCCGTTCTTGCGCCCCTTCTTAATCCGGTCGCGATGACTCTTCGACACGCCCGCCCACAGGTCGACGCCCGCAAGTCGCAGTGCGTATTCGGTACGCCGAATTCGCTCGGCTTCGCCACGCATGGGTGGTATCACGGATTCCGGCGTGGCGAATGTCGAGAGGTCGAGATCGGTGATTCCACGCTCACGACAGAACGCATCGAGGCCGGACCAGAACGGTGAATCCATCGCGACCGGCGGCGCCGACGGTACGGTGAGCGAACGGCGAATTCGTCCGACCTCGAGGAAGCAGAGCGCGGCGGCCTGCACTACCCCGCTGTCCTCCACGCCCAACAGCCAGCCGCTCCGTCCGAGCGCGAGCTGCGCGCGCAGATAGCGCGCGACGAGAAACGGATTGTCCGGATCGCTGGGCGCGGCGCGGTCGAGCGAGGGTTCGTCAGCCTCGCGCGCGAAGAACGATGCGGACATCGCTACTTCCCCGCGTGGCGCTGGTGCATCTCCGGCGCGGGCGAGCTCGTGCCGCCGCGCTGATTGGCGATCGCCTGCGCAAGCGCGGCAACGTAGCTACGGATCATCGCGATCGTGTCCGTGACCTCGGCGTTCGTCGCGAGATACGGATCGGCGATCTCGTGCGGGCGATACGTGCCGGTTGCGTTGATGCCGCCAAAGAGCATGAGCTTGTCGCGCGATGCCGGAAACGCGGTGACCAGGTTCACGTAGTTGAGCTCATCCATCGCGAAGATGACGTCGAAGTCCGCGATGTGGCGCGACGTGATGCGAGTTGCGCCGTGCCGCTGCAGCGAGATCCCGAGCGCTCGCGCGGCCTCCTGCGCGCGGGTGTCGGCGGGCTTGCCGTCGCGCGCGTGCGTGCCCGCCGATGCCACGGTGACGCCCTCAACCCCTGCCAGAGCGAGCTCGCTGCGCAGGAACTCCGCGGCGGCCGCGCTGCGCATGATGTTGCCGTGGCACACGAAGAGCACCGACGAGATGGAACGCGGCAGCTCCACCGCGCGCTCGGCGCGCGCGCCGCGCAGGAGCTTGCGCTTCACGTACGTCGCGCGGCGCCCGGCCGGCAGCGTGAGCGATGCCTTCACCGTAGCGAGCAGCGACGCTGGCAGCACGACGCGCACCGAGCCCTTGATGGCATCCTTCGTCCAGCGCCCGAGCACGCGACCCACCTCCTCCACCGCCGGCGCGGGGTCGCGCCACGTCCACATTGCCGATCTCGTGCCGGGCGCAAAGTCCGCGAGCAGCTGCCGCGTTGCGCTGCCGAGCGAGATGCGCTCGTCGCGTACCGGCGCGAACACGTGCGCGGCGCGCAGCAGCGAGCCCGCACTCCACCGCACGCGCAACCCAACCGGATACGACGCAGGCGGCGTGGGCGTGATCCCCTGCGATAGCTGCCACGCGTAGAGCGGAAAATCCATTCCCGCGGCGGACGCGAGCGGCAGCGATCCCCAGAATCGCCCATTCACCTCCATCAACACGCTCTCGCCGGTGGTGCTGTCGTGGCGGAACTCCACCATCGCCACTCCCTCCCACTCGAGCGCGCGCAGCAGCCGCACGGAGTAGTCGAGAAGCGTTGGATTCACGGCCTCCGATATCGCGAGCACCGCGACGCCACCCGATGGCGGATTCTCCGAGAGGCGGCGATGCTGAAAGCTCGCGATCGTCGACCCTTTGGAGATCAAGAGCTCAATGCCAACGCCGTCGCCGCGATGATACGTCTGAAAAAGTAGTCCGTCGCCGAAGCGCGGCTGTTGTGCGAACGCCGTGCGCAGCTCGCTCGCGGACTGGAAGGTGCGGGTTTTGAATTGATGCGAAGTGCGCCGGCTCTTGTCGCCCGGTTTCGCGATAACGGGGAATCGCAGCTGTGCGAGCGCGCCCTCGAGGTCGGCCGCGCGCTCGATGGCCACCGACGCCGGCACCGGTACGCCTATGCGCGCGGCCGTCGCAAGAGTCACCGACTTGTCGAGGATACGACGTACGATGCGCGGCGGCGGCGATCCGACGGCGCAGAACGCCGAGAGCTCGTCGTACGCCGCGCAGACGATCTGGAGCGACGTGTCGCTGGTGGGCACCACCCACGCCGCGCGCTCCGCGAGCGCGAGACGCACCAGCTGCCCCGCGGATTCGTTCGCGTCGCCCTCGAGCTGCACACGTCCCGCGATGGCGCGCGATGACGTGTGCAGCGGCTGCCCGCTTGGCGCCGCCACGATGGAGCGCACGCCGGCACGGCGCAGCGATCGCGCGATGGTGACCACCTTCCGCACCTCCGCGCCGACGATGATCACAGTCGGGGGACGATCGCTTGCGACTCGGGCCGACGACTGCGGAGTGGGCCCCGCGCTATGCACCAGCGCGGGCGGCCGGCGCGCCGATCTCCTGCTCGAGGATGTTCGCATCGATGAAGAACTTGCACGCCCAGTTCAGATATTCGAACTGGCCGTATTCGCCGTCCACCGGGAACGAGCCCTTCACTCCGCCGCGAACCTCGGGTGCCCCGGTGACGCGGACGCGCGAGCGGACGTATGCGTTCGCCTTGCGCGCCGCATCGCGAAACTTCGCGTTGCCCGTGATCTGATAGAGCATCAACCAACAGTGCGCGAGCTGTACGGATCCCGTGAGGCACGCCCACTGCGCCGCGCCGGACCAGTCGCGCCGCAGCCGCCCGGGGAGAAAGCCGTTCGGGGCGAGCGCGGACATCGCGCCATTCGC
>Ga0070681_10006012_pt1 | contig 11759 bp, 8 predicted proteins | sample KBSC83BmetaG_FD_65650 | JGI IMG/M metagenome (GOLD analysis project Ga0070681, IMG submission 65650) | Corn rhizosphere microbial communities from Kellogg Biological Station, Michigan, USA - KBS C8-3B metaG | ecosystem: Host-associated > Plants > Roots > Rhizosphere | place: USA: Michigan...
ACATTTTGGAGGATGCCAACGCACCGGTGGTCCTAACTCAGGCAGCGTTCACCGAAAAATGGTCGTTTGGAAATGCTCAGGTCATCCGGCTCGACTCCGACCGGTTTGCAATTGCCCGCGAGGATACGGCAAAGCCGGACGACAACACCGCTCGAGACGACCTGGCATATGTCATCTATACATCTGGCTCGACCGGCAATCCAAAAGGCGTGGAGGTTCGGCATCGGTCGCTTACAAATCTTCTGAGGGCGATGCAGGAGAATCCCGGATTGGACAAAACAGATGTCCTTGCCGCGGTTACGACCTTGTCATTCGACATTGCCGGCTTGGAATTGTTTTTGCCCCTCTGCGTGGGCGCCACGCTTGTTATTGTTGGCCGTGAAACCGCTTCGTATGGCGTCCAATTGATCGATTACCTGAAGAAAGTAGGCGCCACCGTGATGCAGGCGACGCCTGTTACCTGGAAACAACTGATTGAGGCAGGATGGAGTGGCACGCCTGCACTCAAGGTGCTGTGTGGTGGAGAAGAGTTTCCGCGCGACCTTGCGAATGAACTTGTAAAACGTTCATCATCCGTTTGGAATATGTACGGTCCGACAGAGACGACGATTTGGTCGGCCACTTATAAGGTCACGGCCGGCGAGGGGCCCGTACCAATTGGACATCCAATCGCCAATACGCGGTTTTATGTCCTCGATAAAAATCTGCAATTGGCTCCACTGGGTGCCGCTGGTGAGCTATGCATCGGCGGTGAGGGCTTAGCTCGCGGGTATCTAAATCGCGCTGAACTTACAACGGAAAAGTTTGTTGCCGACCCATTCTCCGATGAGCCAGTTGGTCGGCTTTACCGTACCGGCGACCTTGTTCGTCGACGTGGTGACGGCACGCTTGAGTTCTTGGGCCGGATCGATGACCAGATAAAACTGCGCGGATTCCGAATTGAGTTGGGCGAAATTCAGAGTGTGCTCGCGTCCCATCCTGATATTAAAGATTCCGTTGTCTTGCTGCGGGAAGATACCCCCGGCGAGAAGAGACTCGTCGCTTACTATGTCGCAACCGCAGGCTCGGCGCCGACAGCAATAGGACTTCGCGATTTTGCGCTGAAAAAACTACCCGACTACATGGCACCCGCGGCATATATTTCGTTGCCTTCCCTGCCACTCACGCCAAATGGTAAAATAGACCGCCGCGCGCTTCCGGCTCCCGATTGGTCGCAGCGGTCGAAGTCAACCTCCTATGAACCTCCTTCAGGCGGTGATCAAGAAGGACTAGCGCAGATCTTTGCTCAAGTTCTCCGCATTAAGCAGGTTGGTATCAATGACAACATATTTGAGCTCGGTGCAGATTCATTGCACGTTTTCCAGATTGCTGCACGGGCCGTCAAAGCTGGTATTTCGGTGACCCCCCGTCAAATTTTACAGCACCGAACAATCGCAGCTATTACAGCGAATAAGAGCAACGAACTGCAGACTAAACCATCCGCGTCGGTGATCCGGCCGGTTCCACGTCAAAAATTTAGGGTGACTGCGGGAACAGTTCAGTAGTGGCGTGTCGTTACGGCGAAGATGAACTTGATGCATTTCCGCTTTCGCCAGCGCAACTGCGGATGTGGCGAGCGGATCGTTTGCGGCCGGGGAATCCGGTCTTTAACGGCTCCTTTCGATGGAATCTTGTCGGGCCGCTGGATACTGATATTTTCGAACGGGCATTTAACGAAATTGTAAATCGGCACGATACGCTACGCACCAAAATTGCCTGTGCAGATGGCGTTCCTTTGCAGCTGATCATGGATTCAGTGAACTTACATGTTGCGTCTACAGACCTGCGCGCCATTCAGGAGGCTGCGCGCGATGATGAGATGGATCGAATTTGCGCAGAAGAAGCGAGACGAGGCTTCAACCTGGAAAAGGGGCCTCTCATACGCGTAGGTTTGCTGCGAATGACCGACGAACGTAACGTCGTGATGCTCACCGTACATCACATCGTGTCCGACGGATGGTCTATTGGAATAATCATGGAAGAACTCCAACAGATCTATACTGCGTTTGCCAGCGGTCATCCATCGCCACTAACAAAACTGCCTATTCAATTCGGCGATTATGTAGTCTGGCAAAATCAGCGGATTGCAGAAGGCGGCCTAGCCTCCCAGTTGTTATACTGGAAAGAGAAACTCGCGGATTGGCATCCGTTACGAGTTCGCGGCGACTTCTCGCGTGCGGCCGGATATACCACAGACAGTTCAATCGTTTCGCTCTTGATCGAACCCAAAGTAACTGACGCATTGAAGCTTCTTAGCAATGAGTTAGGCGGGACGATGTTTACAACGACTCTGTCCGCCTGCATGATGCTGTTGCATCGATATACTAACGAGAGTGACCTTTCGGTTGGAACGACGTTAGCAGGCCGCGATCGGCCGGAGATCGAGAATTTGGTTGGCATCTTCATCAACCAGGTGATGCTTCGGATAAAAATCTCAGGAGATCCCGAATTCAAAGTATTTTCGACTTTGGTACGGGATACCGTTTGGGAGGCCCTTGCAAATCAAGAACTTCCTTTTGAAGAAGTTGTAAACGCGCTGGAAAATGGTGAAGCTGAAAGCGCGATTTTTCACAGTATCAATTTTATTTGCCAGCGAGAATATGCGCGTGCCGCTACTTTTGTATTCGAATTTGCGGGGCTTCGGATGTCAACACTTCCGTCAAAGTCTCAAGGCGCACTTTATGATTTAAATTTTTTTCTAGTAGAACGAGAGGCGGGCTGGAGGCTCTCCCTTGAATACAGGACAGACTTATACCAGGAAGCCCTCGCGAAGAGGTTGATAGAGGACTTCTACGATCTGTTAATACAGATTACATATAATCCTACGCGAACTTTATCTGAGTTTCAACTTAAGAGATTCAGATTATGACGAACACGCATTTGGCCCCGACTGTTGTCTCGCCGTCGCTGGATGAGTCGCGGGTAGATAGCTCCATGTCGCCCGATCGATACGCGCTCCCGGCCAGCGTTAAACAGGAATGGTTCTGGCGCCACGCCAGGATTGCGTCAAATAGCGCATGGATGAATATGCCCGCGGGGGTGACGTTAGAGGGTCCTCTCTCTGAAAAAATTCTTGCGCAAAGCTTTCAACTCCTCGTGGATAGGCACGAAATTCTCCGTACTACGCTTACGGAAGCGCACGGCAAGCTCGTTCAATTAATTGCTCTCGAGTCGAAATTTTCACTGGCTTTTTCCAATCTTGAACACATACCGGAATCGGATCGCGAGGCAAAACTTGCTGAATCGTTGCGCGAAGAAGCGCAAGGGTCATTCGATCTCGAAGTCGGCCCGCTATTCCGTGCGCGGCTATTCCGTTTAGAAACAAACAGACACGTTTTGATCATCACCGCGCATCATATCATTTCGGACGGCTGGTCGCAGAATATCATTCAAAACGAACTATGGAGCGCATATGAGGCTCTTCTAAAAGAGCAGGAGACCGAGTTGCCCGCCTTAGATATTCAATACGGCGACTATGCGGCTTGGCAGAAGGACTGGCTGGGCGGCGATGAGGCGAACGAGCAGCTCAAGTTTTGGACAAAATTGCTGGCGCCGCCTCTGCCAATCGTAGATTTTCCAACCGATAGGCCTTCTATCGATACGCTGTCGTATCGAGGTGGAATCGAAACGCTGCTTTTGCCGGACACATTGGTTCGAAGCTTGAAAGAACTAGCTCAATCTGAATCTACGACCATGTTTGCGGCCATGCTGGCTTGCTTCGCTGTGTTGATATTTCGGTATAGCGGCCAAGATCAGGTTGTCATCGGGTCCCCAGCTGCAAATCGGCGGCCCGAAGCAGAGCCATTGATCGGCCCCTTTGCAGGCCCTTTTGCGCTGCGAATAAACGCAACGAACAATTCGACTTTTCGCGAGGTTCTACAGAGCACAACGAAAGTTGTGCTGGATGCGATTGAGCATATAGATGTTCCATTCGAGACGGTGATCGATTCGCTAACTGTTCGATCAAAGCATAGACGCAACCCACTTTTTCAATTTTATTTTATGTATCAAACGGCCTTTCTTAAATCGCGCGAAGTAGGTCATCTCATCGTCACCCCAATACAAACGTTCAGTGTCGGCACGCCGTTTGAACTTCAATTGGCAGTAATCGAACGCAATGAGGGTGTACGAGCGCAACTCGAGTACAGTGTAGATCTATTTGATGCGGATAGCGTTGTCGAGATGTTGAAATACTATGAGAACATATTGAACGCTTTCGTCTCGACGCCTGACCAAAAAATTTCAGAGCTAGAACTGCCAACGCATATCGATTTTAAACACAGGTTGCCAAATCAATCGGATGTGGCTCGCGGTCATGAGTCGCCAAAGACGGACGTTGAGATCGCGTTGACTGAGGTCTGGGAAGAGATTCTGGATCAGCCCAATATTGGCATTGGTGACAATTTTTTCGAACTTGGCGGGAACTCATTGGTGGCGGCGCGCCTTCATTCAGAGCTAAAGAGGAAGTTTGGCTACGTGCTCGATCTTTCCACACTGATCGTCGCACCAACGATTAAACAGTTGGCTGAAAAGTTAGCCATAGCCCCGAGTATAACTGAATCGAGCCTCGTCGCGTTGCAGCCTTCGGGGACAAAGCGCCCACTATTTTGCGTCCATACTGCGGATGGTCACGTTTTGATGTACCGTCATTTGGCGGCGTGTATGCCGGCCGATCAGCCAGTTTACGCATTGCGCGCTCCCGATTTCGGTGGAAACTACAGAGAGGTAAATCTTCGCGGACTTGCGAGAAAGTATTTAGACGACATTCGTGCGGTACAGCCTGCAGGCCCATACCAACTTTGCGGGTTGTCTTTTGGCGGACTATTGGCTTACGAAATGGCAACACAACTGATCGAGACCGGCGAGCAGGTCAGTATCGTCGCTCTCTTCGACACTGGGAATCCAGCCTACTACCGCAATCTTTCGTTTCTGAAGGCTTTGCAGTTTCGAACAACATACCTGGGTGACAGGTTCTTAAAGTACAGTCGAAATATTGGCCGGGGCGATTTCAGTCAGGCTTTCAATGACATATCAAGATTTATTAGCGGTCGCGTAAAGCAACTCACATGGCGTGTCGTTCGGCGGTTTTTTGCCAGATCAAACCGTACAGTGCCCAGTCAGTTATGGGATGGTTTTACAATGTTCGTCACGCTCGGCCGCGAGTTCACGCCGAAGGCCCTAACGGCGAAATTGGTTTTGTTCCGCGCCGCCGGTCGAACAGCTGAATACGGCAATGACAAGACCCTGGGCTGGCAATTAGTTGCAAAGGGAGGAATGGAAGTCTTAGAAATTCCAGGCGGTCATGCGTCTATTATGATCAAGCCGAACGTTTATTGCCTTGTTGAGCGATTGAATTTCTACTTGAACGAGACCAACCGAGAGTTTTTTGTTACCGAACCAGAAGATAGGCCAGTGCCGGCTGATACAGCTGAGCGTTCACGTCCCGGTCTGTATGTGCGATAGGCATTTAAAAAAGCAGCTAATCAGTTGTCTTCTTTATCTACTTTGCGCGACAAACTCCGGATAACTCGGACAAGCAAACGACTTTTTTTTCTCCGAAATTCCAGACCAAAATTCATAAATTCGGCAGCGTCGGGCGGTACATCGCTAAAAGCATGTTCTGAATAAAAACCTGTCGCATCGCGGACGAATCCATGCGGAAAGAGAACGATAGGGCCGGTATGGGGAGTTCGTAGGTCATTGCTAACAATTGAGCCACCTAGCCTGCCAATAAGGGAAGCAAGAGGCTGCGTGCCACTAACTGAAATTAGGTGGCAAGTCTGCGTCGCACGGGGATTGAAATCTATCAGATGGGCGGCCCCTTCCGAATCAAGAATAAAATCAAACCCGCAAAGACCAGATACGTTCAGCAGGCCAACCATTTTTTCTGCAGCTTGCGACATGCCCGGATGAGAAATAACGCGTACGACCGTGGCCGGACCAGTTTCCCCGTTTGAGGAGAGGACCTCGACGCAAACCTGGGCGAGAACAGACCCCTCCCAACACGCGACCGCAATATTGGCTTGCCGACCAGCTATATAAGGCTGGATTGATACCTCCGATTGAGCACGTCGCAAACACGGCAGAACAAGATTTGCGTCGCCGTCGATCATCAAGCGTTTAAGAGTTAATGCGACCCGAGGCGGCGCAGAAAGTCTGGCGAACGCGCGTTTGGCATCAAATTCATTATGTACGATTGCAACGCCCGCTCCACCGGAGCTTCCATCGGTTTTCAATACAGCTGGATATCCGACGGTTCTGAGTTGATCAAATAGGTCGTTTTCATTTCCAATTTTTGTGACAGCCGGAGAAAATACCCCTGCGGTTCTAGCAAGCTGTGCAATTTGAGAGCGTACGTAGAAAGTGAGGTAATTTTCTGGGCGTCCAAGCGATCGGGCTATTAGATTCCGCAAGTTATCTGCTGCGGGATCGGCTGCGTCAGTCAAATTATAAAGTTTATGGAGCTGTGCAGTTATTAGATCATCAGCCGGTATGACCACGTCGGGCCTGCACGTGGCAATACTTTTGCGAAGGCTGCGCAATGGCATTAACGGGTTATAACGATAGGTGCGGGAAATAAATTTTGCCTGCATCAGTGAGTGGCCAGCAGGGCACAAAGCTTCGACTTCAACTCCAGTGCTCGCAAGCGCATGCGCCATTCGCGTGGTTGTTGGCCACCGATAAGCAGTAAGCAACAGAACGCGCAGCGGATAGTTTCTGTTCTCGCCATCGCCCGCAATTCTGCGTTGGCCGACGACGCGCTGTTCCGAATAAGCGTTATTGAGAGATAACATGTCGTGACACGCGATGCGCTGTAAACTCACAGCCATAAGCAAAACGCATCAATGGTCCGAAACTCCCTGCTGTCGCATTCCCAACAAAGTAAAGACCCGGAATCGACGATTCGAAGTTGCGCGACAGATGCGACATTCTACCAACTTTCCTGATGCGAGACCCAAGATTATTCTCGATGAATGAAAGTCGGTCCACGCCAGTACGGTAGCCGGTAGCGACTATTGCATGGTCAGTTTGAACGGTAGTGGTGCTCCCGTCCTTCGATCGAGCCGTGAGCTCGGCGCCGCCATCGCGGCCTTCTGCCTTGATGATTTCAGAATTCAACATAGTTGAAACGTTGTCGCGGATACGTGGCGCAAGGTGCCATGCTGCAGCCGGGCCTAAGTGACGTCGGACAATTTCTCGCCGTAGCCGTGAGGGCAGATAGCGCGAAAAGCCGATATTTTCGCATGGGTGCTGGATTTTGGCGAGACCGGATTGGCACGAGTTGGCGGCAATGTAAATACCGAGATTCCCTGCAACCTAAAGGGCGTTAAATTGTTCGTTTCCGTTGTTTTGTTTGCGGCGATGCTGCAATCATAGATAGAACAGATTGACGTTCGACGCCCCTGAGGTATTTAGCTTACCGATGATAGTTCGCCTCCTTCGAGCTTCTTCTTGGGTGTCACTGGCGACCATTGTTGTTCTAACGCTTGTGCCGCCTGCGGCTCGCCCCGTCACTGGCGCACCCCACTTTTTAGAACACGCCTCAATCTTTCTCATGACTGGCATGTTATTCGCTCTCGCCTATGAAATTAAGACAAGAAGTTTCATTTTGGGCGCGATAGCCTTTTCGGTCGGTTTGGAAATAATTCAATCTTTTGACCCTGGGCGGCATGCTCGGTTGAGTGACGCTTTGATCGACGCTACCAGCATGTGCGTTGGTATTCTTCTTTCGCGGGCGGCAATTCGACTGTGGCTTTTTTGCAGGAATGCATGGGAAACTTAACTGCACGATTAATTTTCTTGATTCGAAAATCCGTTGCCTTCTCGATTCAGCGGTCTAATAGGCATTCTTCCCTTTGATGAGTTCAGTCGAAGTCATAAAAATTATTCGCATATCAGTCGCAAGACTGCCGTTGTCGATATACCAAAGGTCGAATTTTATCCGTTCTTTGATATCAGAGATCGTGCGCATTTCCCCGCGATAGCCATGTACCTGTGCCCAGCCGGTCAGCCCGGGTTTGACATGATGTCGGTAGGCATAGTTGTCCAACAGTTTTTCGAACTCGCTATCATGCGCCAAAGCATGTGGACGTGGTCCCACAATAGACATTGTGCCTTGAAGTACATTCAGCAACTGGGGCAACTCGTCGATACTTGTCCGGCGGAGCCAGGAGCCGACCCGGGTCACACGATGATCGTTGCGCTGGGCCGCTACAATAGAATCGCCATCTTCTAGGACCGACATTGTACGAAATTTCAGGATGTGGAAGGGCCGGCCGTTAAATCCACGACGCCGCTGTCGGAAGAGGGCAGGCCCCGGCGAATCCAATTTGATGGCGATGGCAGCAATCAAAAACAACGGTAAAAACGTGATTATCGCCGTTCCGGCAAAAGCAATATCGATTAAACGCTTGACCAGCCGTTGCGACAATGTTCGCGGGCCACGCTGCAGCTCGATGGTTACGGTGTCGCCAATCGTGTGCGAAGATAATTGAAAAAGGTCTGACAGCGGCCCGACTGGCACAAGATTGATCGGCAAGGGGAGCGCACGCAACTCGGACAACAAACTCCTGAACTTGGACCAATTGTCGGGGTTGAGAGTTAGAACGATTTCTTCAATGTCAGTGCCGCGGATTGATTTTATAGCCTCAGTAATGACGTCTTTGCGGCGCTTGGCATCGTTGCGCCCGATCGGCAACGCGAACTGCTGCGCGGGTTGCAGCCCATGGCGGGTGAGAGTCTCGTGCAGGCCAGGATCATACGATAGCGCTTCTTCCGCAATGAGCGCGATCCTTCGACTTGAAAATCTGCGGACCGCTACACCTTCACGGAGGTAGATCCGCCAGCCAACACGCGCGAGCAGAAGACCTGCCAGGCCGGAAACAGCGAAGGTCATCGTTGAGCCGCGCGAAAAGCTATCTCCCATCTTCATTGCGAAAGCGACAGCCGTAAGAAAGAGAAAGATGCCACACCAATTGACGCTGGTTCGGCGAACCTGTGATCTGAGGTTGAGCAATTCGCGCAAGGCGTAGAGGTCGCGATTGCTTGCAAGCGGAATGAAAAGAGCCGCAACAACTGCGGCAAATCCAACAAATTGTTGAAGGTGGCCCTGGCCCGCAGTGAATTCGAGACTATAGACGAAGTCACTGAGCAAGGCGGTGGCGAAAATGATCAACGCGTCGCACGTCATGGCGAGTGGCTCGATCGCTCGATACGGAATCGTCCAACCGCGCTTCGATCCAATGGGACGAGCGACCGGCAATACGGCAACGCCGCTAGGTTCGCTAAAACCGCGCTTCAAATTAGCCATGACTCAACCGACGGTACTAAATCACCGAGTTCCGCATCGATTGATCTGCCACGACGATCAGGTCGAGCGCTGGATTCGTTAGATCATAATTTCTACGCGCACTCAACTTAATCTCAATATTATCTTAATTTGTTTGGCGGCGGGGTGACAGAACTGCCACGGTCGTCCAAGGCCGGAAGCGAGTACCATTCGGAGGCCGATCTCTTTGGAAATATTCGGGTTTTCCTTCGTTTCCACGAAGCAATGGAACCGTACCCTGTGGAAAAATATTCTCCACAGGGCGCCCATTAGCCATTTTGATTAAGGCTGGACGCTAATCTTAAAATCAATCTGTGGTGCTGGTGGTATCGATCTTCTGCTCAGCACAAAGCACAACAATACCAGTGCCGGGAGCGAAATTCTGGCACTACTCCAGAGATGGAGGGATAGCCTCGGCTGAGCCACAAAGCCGGGGCTATTCGTCGACGAGTTCCGGGTCTGCGCGGCGCTACTCGCGGAAGGCGCGGGTAATCTGGTCTGACAGCGGTTTGACGAGGTAAGAAATTACTGTTCGGTCGCCGGTCTTTACAAAGGCCTCGACTGGCATGCCCGGCACAAGCTTGACGCCGCCAAGGCGCGCGACTTGCTCAGCCGGCATTGCAACCCTGATCGTGTAATAGCTTTGGTTTGCCCGTTGATCGGTGGTGATATCGGCTGCAATTTGGCTGACGCTGCCGATAATTTCAGGAGTTGTTCTGGAATTGAATGCGAGAAAGCGCAGCGTAGTGCTTTGGCCGAGTTGAACCTTGTCGATGTCCTGCGGATTGACTTTGGCTTCTATCGTCAGTTTGTCGGCATCAGGGACAATCATCATAATGGGTTCACCGGCCGGGATAACTCCTCCGACCGTATGAACCGCTGATTGAAAGACCGTTCCGTCCTGCGGCGAGCGGATATCTGTGCGCTTGAGTTGGTCTAGAGCAGAGACCTTGCGCTCGACAAACTCGCCAATCTTTCCGTCAATTTCTCGCAGCTCCTTTGCCACCTCGCTAGAAAGATCCTGGTCGACTTGAAGGACCTGCAGCTGAAGTTCTGCGATTTTCCCTTTTGCTTGCGCCATCGAGGCGACGAGCTGCCCGCGTTCACCATCAAGGCGCGTTGCTTCGCGTTCGAGTTGGCTCAGTCGCGTTATTGGCACAAGATTCTTCTCGAAAAGATCGCGAACGCCAACAAGCTCGTGCCGGATAAAGTCGACTTCCTTTTCTTTCGCTACCTTTTGCGCGCCAAAGCCAACGATTTCTTCCTTCGCTTGATTGATGCGCTCTTGAAGTTGAGATTTTTGACCGGCCTTGGCTGACCGGCGCAAATCGAAGAGCCTGTTTTCTGCCGCGATCGCTTGTCCTATTTCAGATATGTCAGACTTTTGCAAAAGCTCATCGGGAAACTTGATGGCCGGCGAGCCCTCTCGCTCAGCCTCGAGCCTCGCCTTGCGCGCCGTCAGTTCTGTCAAAGCCTTTGTAACAATCGCTAGGTTGGCGCGCACTATGGTGTCATCGAGTTGCACCAAGAGATCGCCCGCTTTGACGCGATCGCCGTCCCGAACAAGCAACTGTCCGACCACGCCGCCGGTGGGGTGCTGAACCTTCTTGATGTTCGATTCCACGACAATTGTGCCGGGCGCAATTAGGGCCCCGGATATTTCCATTGTTCCTGCCCAAACGCCGACCCCGCAAGTTAAGAACAGGACAACAAGAATACCGGCGACCGTGTAGCGCCGGATAGAATCAAGCGGACTCGCAGATTCTCCAGCCACTAAACTGGTTTTGTAACTTTGAAGAAATTCGCGCCCTTTTCTGAGAGTCTGGGCAGCTGTCTCGTGTGCAGAAGCATTGGCGCTATAGCGCTGAAGAAACTCGAGTGCCTTTTTCAGGTTTTGCGTCGTCATGCTGAGGCACTCGCTTGGACTACCGTTAGCGGCAGTGGCGCCGAACGCTTGAACACCTTTGCCAGCGTTTCGTCCTTGCTGCCGAACTCGATTTGCCTGCCTTGATTCATAGCGAGGATGAGGTCGAGGCCAGCAATCGCGCTCGGGCGATGGGCGACGACAACAACAATGCCGTTGCGTTGCCGGACGTCAAGAATTGCCCGCGTCAGAGCTTCGTCACCTTCGGCATCGAGATTTGAGTTTGGTTCATCGAGAACAACCAAAAATGGCTCGCCAAAGAGCGCGCGAGCGAGCGCTATTCGCTGTGCTTGACCAGCGGATAAAGACATTCCCTGGTCACCAATGAGTGTCTCGTAGCCGTCGGGTAGGCTCACAATGAGTTCATGCACGCTCGCCGCCCTGGCCGCAGCAATAATCATTTCCGCTTTTGGGCTCACGGAGAAACGCGAGATATTCTCGGCGATCGTTCCCGACAGAAGTTCCACA
>Ga0070681_10006017_pt1 | contig 11755 bp, 11 predicted proteins | sample KBSC83BmetaG_FD_65650 | JGI IMG/M metagenome (GOLD analysis project Ga0070681, IMG submission 65650) | Corn rhizosphere microbial communities from Kellogg Biological Station, Michigan, USA - KBS C8-3B metaG | ecosystem: Host-associated > Plants > Roots > Rhizosphere | place: USA: Michigan...
AGCTCCAAAAGGAGATCACCTCATGAATATTCGCGAAGTGATGACACCGAATCCGCAGTGCGTGACTCCCGGCGACAGCATTCAGAACGCTGCGCGCATCATGCGTGATTGCGACACGGGCGCGGTGCCGGTCGTGGATAACGGGCGCCCGATCGGCATCGTCACCGACCGCGACATCGTCGTGCGCGCGGTGGCGGACGGTGGCCGGCTCGACCGTCCGGTGCGCGAAATCGTCACGGGTGACGTGATCTGCGTCACACCCGAGATGTCCACGCACGAAGCGGCCGACCTGATGAGCGAGCACCAGGTACGCCGTCTTCCGGTTATCGAGAACAACCGGGTGATTGGCATCGTGTCGCTGGGCGACCTTGCCGTGAAGGAAGCCAAGGACAAGCGCAGCGGCGACACGCTCGAACACATTTCGGAAGGCGTGAAAGAGCACGGCTACCGATAAAGCTCGAACCACGCGAGCAGAATCAGCGCGAGCAGAATCAGCACGATGATGACGACGGGGACGGGCGACCGCCGGGGCCGATCGAACAGCGGCCCTTCCGACGGCGGCTTGATGCGCGGCTCCGTCGTCGCATGACCACATTTGTAGCAAATCAACGCCTTATCGGCGATCTCGGTTCCACAGTGTGCGCAAATCATGAGGGTCTAAACTACCTTAGTCCTGGCCGCACGGCCTTGAGCCCTCATGATTCCTCTTCGAGACATCATTCCTTCACGCACGACGCCCGTTGTGACCATCACGTTGATTGTGCTCAACGTGCTCGTGTTCCTGTATGAACTGTCCCTGGGCCGCTTCGTTGACGCCTTCACGCTGTACTGGGGCCTCGTTCCCGCGGCGTTCTCGTGGGTCACGGTATTCACGTCGATGTTCCTGCACGGCGGTTTCCTGCACGTCGCGGGCAACATGCTCTACTTGTGGATCTTCGGAGACAACGTCGAAGACCGGATGGGGCACGGTCGCTTCCTGGTCTTCTACCTGCTGTGCGGCGTCGCCGCGGCGCTCGCGCAGACGATATCGGTTCCGGATTCCGTGGTGCCGATGGTCGGCGCCAGCGGTGCAATCGCCGGCGTCATGGGCGCGTACTTCGTCCTGTATCCGAAGTCGCGCATCGTCACGCTGGTTCCGATCTTCTTTTTCTTTCAGATCATCGAAGTGCCCGCGATCCTGTTCCTGGGCATCTGGTTCCTGATGCAGTTCATCAGCGGCATCGGATCCATCGTGACGGTGGCGGGAGGTCAGAGCGGCGGCGGCGTCGCCTTCTGGGCGCACGTGGCCGGTTTCGCGGCGGGGCTCAGCGGTGTCGTGGTGTTCCGGCGGCCGGAGCGCCAGCGCGTCGAGTGGTGGCACGATGTGTAGGAGTGAGACTAGCCACCGCCGACAATCTTCAACAGCAAATCCTGCGCAGGCTCGAATGATGGGGCGACTTCGAGAGCCGCGAGCGTCTCCTGCTTCGCTTCGGTGTTCTGCCCGCCCAGCAGGTACGCCTGGGCGAGGTCGTAGTGGGCAACGGCCACATCGGCCGGCTTGGACGCGAGCGCCGCACGGAACGCCCGGATGGCGGCGTTTGCATCCTTGCGCTGCAACGCCGCACGGCCAACCATCGACTGGGCGTGCGAGTTGAACGGATCCGTGTCGATAACGCGGGCGTAGGCGGCCGCCGTGCGGACGGCATCACCCATCGACTCCAGCAGCTGTGCACGCTGACGCGCGGCCTCGACGTCGTTGCCGTCTACTTTGAGAAACGCATCCAGCGCCTGGATGGCGCGTGCGTTGTTCTTCTCGTCAATCGCCATTTCTGCGATCGCCAGATTCGGATTCGACTTGCCTTGCAATGCGGGCAGCAGCTGCGCCGCCTGCTCGTACGCGCGCGTCGCACCTGCCGCATCACCCGCTTTGCGCCGCGCAATGGCGAGAGCCAGGTGCACGGTGAAGTTGTCGGGATTGGCTTGCGCCATCGCCGCCAGCTGCTCCACGCCGGCGTCCTTCGGAATGTCGATCTTCTTCAGCGCCTTCTGCATGGGACCGAAATCGCGCTCGAACGCGGCGTCGAGTCCCGTCTGCACCTGATCGATGCCAACACCGAAGGTCTGCTTCAGGGCGCCCTCGGTATCCAGACCGGTGGCGAACGACTTCACGAAGGCGTGCAGCTTGGCCTCGCCGTAAGTCTTCACCAGATAATCCACGACCTGCGACGCCTGGTAGTACGACAGGACGATCAGTTCCGGATCCTGGAACCCCTCGTTCAGATTGCGCAGCTTCAGCGGCTTGCCTTGCTCGAGCGCTTGCGCAAAGGGAACGGCGGTCTCCCGGCCCCAGTCCGGTCGCGCCTGCGCCTCCTCCCACACCGAGATGCCCTCGGTGAGCCACCGCGGCACCCGGTTGTTGGACATCTGCAGCGTGATGACGTGCGTCAGCTCGTGCCAGAGCGTCTCCTGCCAGCTGAACTCGCCTGGCGGCCGAGCCTTCGGCGAATCGAATACGACAACCTGACCGAAGCAGACGCCGAGGGCGCCGATCATGCCCGGCAGCCCCTGCGTGCGCACCGCGAAGTCGTCGTGTTTGGGGAACATCTCGACGATGATCGGCCCCGTCGGCTTGAAGTCCCACTGCTTCGCCAGCTTCTCGATGGATTCCTTGGCGAACGGAACGACATACTCACGCATGACGGGCGCTTCATCAGCGCTCATCCGCACGATCACATCGCCGTCACGAATCGTGACGAACTTGTCGAGCGAGTCCATCATCGAGAGCAGGTTGTAGGTGACCACATCATACGGGTCGCCCTTGAAGGCTCGTTCCAGCGCCACCCGGGCGCCTGGTTCATCGCCCGTGCGCAGCAGCTGCAGCCCCAGTGCCGCATTCGCCTGCGGATCTTCGGGATCGAGGGTCACGGCGCGCTTCGCGAAGTCCGCGGCCTCGATGTAGTGATAGTTGTGCGAGGAGACCTCAGCCGCCAGCCGATACACGTCCGCGTAGCGCGGGTTGATCTGCAGAATGTCGGCGACCTTCGCGTCGAACTCGCGCGGCCGATCTTCGAGGAATGCGATCGCCGCGTCGATGGAGCGCGCTTCCAGACTGTTCGGATTGACCTCGAGCGCCTTCTTCAGCGACTCCTTCGCTTCGTCGCGCTTGCCGTCGTCCAGGGCGACCTGCGCGTTCAGAACATGAGCGGGCACATAGCTGGCGTTGGTATTCAGCGCCTCCCCGATCGCCTGACGCGCGGCCGGCGGATTTGCGTCCACCATGAGGCCGGCCATGTCCACCTTCGCCTGGACGTTGTCGGGTTCGGCCATGAGCGCGGCCTGGAATGACTTCGCCGCATCGGATCGGTTGTATTTCTCCGCGAAGAGCTCACCCCACCCGATGTTGGCGGCCACGTCGTCGGGAGCCAAGGAATTCGCCTGGCGAAAATCCGCGTTGGCCTGCTGGAACTGGCCCAGGGCACGCTCGGCTTCACCAAGCCGAACGAAGTCAGCGGCCGTTGACTGAGCGCTTGAGGTGATCAGGCGTTCAAGGGTCCGCGTCCCCTCGGCGCGTTTGCCGAGATAGAGCTGGAGGCGACCGAGCTCGAGGGCCGCGTCGCTCCCCGGAGCGGACGTCGCCGGACCGGTGAGTAATTTCTCGGCCTCGGGATAACGTCCGTGGTCGATGTCGATGCGCGCGCGAAGGGCGATGGCGCGCGGATCGGTTGACGCGCCGAGAAGCGTTGCGACCCGATCGTACTGACCGAGGTTCAGCGCCTTGCGCGCCCCCTCGATGCCCGTGTCGCTGGCAGGCCGCACCTGCGCGCCCACGAGCGTCGCGATGACGATGAACAGCCCCAACGCGACGAGCAGCTTCTTCATGACGCTGCGGTAAGTATATTTCAGAGCCCCAGCGCGCGTTCTTCGACACCGATGCGCTTCCGCATCAGAATCGCGAACACAACCATCGATAGAACGCCCGTGATTCCGGCGTGGACCATCATTGCAAACCCGGCTATTTCACCGAAGACCGCAACGTAGTTGGGGTGGCGAAGATGCGCGTAGGGGCCGGTGGCAACGAGCGGCAACCCAGGCACGACAAGCACGCGATAGCTCCACCTCGGGCCCAGTGTTGTAATCGCCCACACCTTCAGGGCTTTCGCGGCCGCGAAGATCGCGAAGCCGGCAATGAGCCCCGCCTCGGATGCTGGTCCCGTGAGTAGGCCCTCACCCGCCATAGCGAAGAACATCCCTGGGTACACGATCGCCATCGCGCGGTAGACGTCGCCAGATGGCTCAATCGCCCCGTCGCGCCGCAGCGCGCGTTCGTTAATGCGCGAGCGTCTCGCCTCGGCGAGCATCATGACCGCAACAGCCGCCAGCGCGGCCGCAGGCACGCTGACTTCAGGACGCATGCTGTCGGACGAGGTTGATATCGCCCGCGAGGCGGATGAGCAAGCGAACGGGCGCCTCCCAGCCACGTGACAACCAGGTGGCGGCGTGCACTGCTCGCGGCGAGGCAACCATCGCGCGAAGGCCGCGGTTCATGCGCCACTTCGCGCCGAACTCCCGTGCGCGGTCCGATCGAAGCGTCGCATGCGCCGGCTCGCCTGTGGACAATTCGCGCAGCGCGGCCTGCGCAGCGAGCTCCCCACCACGGATGGCGAAGCGAAGACCATCACCGGTCATCGGGTCGATGAATCCCGCCGCATCGCCGGCCAGCAGAAGGCCGGGACATCCTGACGCATCACAGTCAACCGCGAGCGGACCCAGGGCCGTCGTCCCGGAAACCTGTCGCGCGTGTGCAAAGCGATCGGCCAGTTCGATGTCGCGATGAAGCGCCTCGATGAGCACACCGTCGGGGCGCTCCATCCGCAACATGTTCTCGCGTTCGAGAACGACACAGACGTTCGCGATGCCGCCAGGCAACGGCGCAATTCCGATATAGCCTCCTGGACGCACGTGCATTTCTCCGCGAGACGACAATCCGTCAACGCCAGTGAAGTACGCACCAAACGCCCACCGCTTCGGAGCGGCGGCATATCTGGCGAGGCCGAGACCAAATGCCAGCGTCGAGTGCCGGCCGTCAGCGGCAATGACGATCCGAGCGTCGTGATCATGGTCGCGGCCGCCGGCGGAGATGCGAGCGCCCTTCACTCGCGTCGCGCCAGTGGCGACCACCGGGGCCCGAACGGAGACACCCTCGTCGAAGATGACGCCCGCCGCGGTGGCTGCTTCGAGAAGCACCGCGTCAAGTTCACGCCGCGTCAGCGCCACACCAGCGATCCCTGCAGGATAGCTGGCTGACACGCACGTTCCGCCCGGACCGGTGATGCTCATGCCGGTGATGGGCACGGCGCGTTCTCTGACGCGATCGGCGATTCCGAGTCGTTCGAGCATCGCGAGGGTGCCAGGGTTCACCGTATCGCCGCACAGCTTGTCGCGCGGAAACCGGGCGCGGTCGATGAGCCGCACGAGGACGCCCGCACGTGCGAGGACGAGCGCTGCCACGCTGCCTGCCGGTCCTGCGCCGACGACAAGGACCTCCGTGGTCATGCGCCGTCTGACCTAGGCGTCTGCCCTTCCGAGCACGAGTGCGCTGTTCTTCGACCCGAATCCAAGGCAGTTGCACAACGCCGCGTCGATGTCGGCCACGCGTGGACTGTTCGGAATGAAGTCCATGTCGCACTCCGGATCCTGCTGGTCGAGATTGATGGTCGGCGGCAGGATGTGATGGCGCATGGCGAGGGCGGTCGCGGCGACGCCTGCGGCGCCGCTGGCCCCTTGCGGGTGGCCAATCATCGACTTCGTGGACGAGCCGGGCACGTGGGCGGCCCAGGATCCGAAGACGCGGCGGACGCACCTTGATTCGATGGCGTCGTTCAACTGCGTGGACGTGCCGTGATAGTTGATGTATCCGATGTCCTCCGGCCTGCGGTGCGCACGCGAGAGCGCCATCTCCATGCAGCGCACGATTTCCGCGCCGTCGGGATCCATCTGCACGCGGTGATACGCATCACACGTTGATCCGTAACCCTCGACGCGCGCATATGGCCGCACACCGCGTGCGCGTGCCCGATCTTCCCGCTCGACCACGAACATCCACGCACCCTCGCCGAGGACGAAGCCATCGCGTCCGCGATCGAACGGCCGCGATGCGGTTTGGGGCCGGTCGTTGTAGTGCGTGGACACGGCCCGCATCCGGGAGAAGCCGAAGATCATGCCGGGAAGGACACAGCCGTCGGTACCGCCGGTAAGCAGCACCTCGTATTCGCCAGCCCGGATCAGCGAGGCGGCATAGCCGATGGCGTCCGTCGAACTGGTGCACCCGCAGGAGAGCACATGGCTGATGCCGTGCAGGCCGAGTGAAATGGAGATCTCGCTGGACACCATGCCGCAGATGCCCACGGCTATCGCATAAGGCGTGACATGCCGGCCGCCGGAGGTGAAGAAGTCCTCGTACTGCTTCTCGCCGACATCGATGCCGCCGCCGCCGCTGCCGATCAAGACGCCGGCGTTCGGCTCCCCCGCGCGCAGGCATGCGTCGCGCCACGCTTCGCGCCCCGCGATGACGCCGAACAGCGCTGCCCGCGAATAGCGCTTCGGGTCCGCTCGACCGTCGAAGTCATCATCACCGTCGAGTGCCAGCGCGGCATCGACCGACAGCGGAGGGACCGATGCGGCGACGCGGCAAGGATACGTCGATGCGTCGAACTCGGTGATCGCGCGCGTCCCGCTGACACCGCGACTGATGTTCCGCCAGAAACAATCACGGCCGGCGCCGAACGGCGACACGACGCCGATTCCGCTGATGACGACGCGCGGCAGTCCGTTCGACTGCATGGGGTCACTATAATACCGGCCGTGCCATCGACCGGCGTGGTGCCGCTGTGGCTTGCTCGACCAATCGCCCTCGGCGGCCTGGTGTTCTTCGCCGACGCACTGCTCTATTCCGCCTATCGTTACGCCATCGCGTTCGGACGCGACACGAATGGGCCCGTCGATATGCGCCTTGTCGTCATCGACGTGACGCTCTTCAGCGTGTTCGCAGTGCACCACAGCGTGTTCGCGCGCGACATCGTGCGTAAACGAGTTACGCGAATCGTCGGCGCGCTCGAACGGTCTGCGTATGTCTGGATTGCGAGTGCCTTGTTTATCGCCGTGTGTGCGTGGTGGCAGTCCGTTCCGGGCGATGCATGGCGTCTCGACAGTGCGGTCACCCGGTGGCCGCTGCACGCGGCTCAGTTCGCGGGGTTGTGGCTGACGCTGCGCAGCGCGACGATGATCGACGTGTTCGAGCTGTCTGGCGTACGGCAGGTGTGGCGTACAAATGACGTCAGACCGGCCGGCCCGCAGCCGATCGCAGACTTCAAGAGCTCCGGACCGTACGGGTGGGTTCGCCACCCGATCTATCTGGGCTGGTTTCTGCTCGTGTTCGCAGTTCCACGCATGACGATGACGCGTCTCGTCTTCGCTGCGACGAGCAGTCTGTACCTGATTATCGCGATTCCGTTCGAAGAGCGATCGCTGCGGCGATCATCGAGCGGCGCATATGACAGATATATGCGTGAGGTTCCCTGGAAGCTGGTGCCGCGCGTCTATTAGCACGTGGCCGGTTATTCGTCTTCCTCGTAGTCGTCCTGCGGCAGCCCTTCCAGTTCCTCGAGAAAGATCAACGCGCGGTGCGAGGGAATCTCGAAACGCTTCCCGCACGTCTTACAGGTAACGTCGTCGTCAACACGCACCAGATGATCCTTCACCTTCGCGAACATCGCCTTGTCGCGCGCGTCGGCGCCCGAGGGCACCTGGGACTTCTTGGTGCGGCGCAGCCACCGGATGCTGTAGTCGTTGGTGCGGCGGCACCGGGGACATTGAAAGCGCGCCGGCCGCTGCTCGGGTTTCTCAGTAAAGAACTGTCTCTCGTCCATCGTTGACGCGTTTCATGCCGCCATGCGGTCCACATCAGCACTGCCGAGGCGTACGTCCGATCATCAGGGGACGCTGACTCGGTATACTAACGCGGAGCGTGCCGGCTCCGACTCGGCCGCAACTGCCGCAATGGCCGAACCGACAATCCCGACGCTCCCACCCGAGCTTCCCGTTCTTCCCCTGCGGCGCACCGTCGCGTTTCCGCTCACGCTGCAGCCGCTCGCGGTGAACCGCCCCGTCTCGATCGAAAGCGTCAATCGCGCGCTCAGCTCGGATCGGCTGATCCTGCTCCTGCTCCAGCACTCGGAGTCGGACGATCCCGCACCGGAGGACGTCCACCGGATCGGCACGGTCGGGATTGTACGGCAGATGGCGAAGGCGGGCGGCGGCATCAACATCATCATCGAAGGCGTCGCCCGCGTGCGCGCGGACGTGGTCACGCGCACCGGAACGTCGATGCGCGCCCGCATCACTCCGATGCCGGAGGTGGTGGACCGTTCGATTGAGATCGACGCGCACGTCCGCCGTGTCCAGGAACTGATCGAAAAGGCGTTGTCGCTCGCCACCGGTCTCGCCGAGGAACTGCGCGGCGTCGTCATGAACATCGACGACCCGCTCCGCCTCATCTACATCCTGGCGACGCTCATCGACATCAAGCCGGAAGAGAAGCAGTCGCTGCTCGAAGAGAACTCGCTGCTCAAGAAGCTGCAGGCCATCGAGGGCGCGCTATCGCGCGAAATCTCGCTCCTGGAGATGAAGAGCAAGATCGAGTCGCAGGCGCAGCAGGAGATGACCGACGCGCAGCGCCAGTACTACCTGCGTCAGCAGATGAAGGCGATTCAGCAGGAGCTCGGCGAAGGCGAAGGGAACGAGCTGCAGGAGCTGCGCAAGCGGATTGCGGACGCGAAGCTTCCGGAGAGTGTGAACGACGTCGCGGTACGTGAAGTGGATCGGCTGTCGCGTATGGGCAACGCCTCGCCCGAGTACCAGATGGTGCGTACCTACGTTGACTGGCTGCTCGATGTGCCCTGGTCGGTGACGACGCCGGACCGGCTGGACCCGGTCGAAGCGCGCCGCGTGCTCGACGAGGACCACTACGACCTGGACAAGGTCAAGGACCGCATCGTCGAATACCTCGCCGTCCGCAAGCTGAAAGGCGATATGAAGGGGCCGATTCTCTGTTTCGTCGGCCCGCCCGGAGTCGGCAAGACGTCGCTCGGCCAGTCGATTGCGCGCGCGATGGATCGGAAATTCGTCCGTATCTCGCTTGGCGGCGTTCGCGACGAGGCGGAGATCCGCGGTCACCGCCGCACCTACATCGGCTCCATCCCAGGCCGCATCGTGCAGGCGCTCAAACAGGCGGGCTCGATGAACCCGGTGTTCATGCTCGACGAGATCGACAAGGTGTCGGCGGGCGGCTTCCAGGGGGATCCGGCCGCGGCGCTGCTGGAAGTGCTCGATCCCGCACAGAACCATTCGTTCCGCGACCACTATCTGGAGATACCCGTCGACCTCTCGAAGGTGCTTTTCATCGCCACCTCGAACCAGCTCGGGACCGTGCATCCGGCGCTGCTGGACCGCATGGAAATCATTTCGCTGGCGGGCTATACCGAGGAGGAGAAGCTCCACATCGCTCGGCGGTATCTGCTGCCGCGCCAGGAGCAGGAACACGGGCTGCCGGCGGGCGCCTTCGAAATCACCGACGCGGCACTGCGCATCGTCATTTCGGAATACACGCGCGAGGCGGGGGTCCGAAATCTGGAACGACAGCTCGGGGCGCTGGCCCGAAAGGTGGCCGCGAAGATTGCCACCAGACCTGCGGACGCTGGTCCGCCCGAAAAAACCGTGATCGACCGCGACCAGCTGGACGACTATCTCGGTCCGGCGCGGTTCAAGAAAGAGGTCGCCTTCCGCACATCACGGCCTGGTGTGGCCACGGGCGTGGCCTGGACCGAGACGGGCGGCGACGTGCTGTTCATCGAAGCCACCTTGCTTCCAGGCGGAAACCAGAACATTATTCTGACGGGCCAGCTCGGCAATGTGATGCAGGAGTCGGCGCGCGCGGCATTGAGCCACATCCGGTCGCGCGCCGTGGACCTGGGCATCTCGAGCGACTTCCTGGCGAAGCACGATCTTCATATCCATGTTCCCGCGGGGGCGATTCCGAAAGACGGACCGTCCGCCGGCGTGACCATGGCGACGGCGATTCTGTCGGCCGTGCGTCATCAGCCCGTACGTCAGGACGTGGCGATGACGGGAGAGATCACGCTGAGCGGGCTGGTGTTGCCCGTCGGCGGCATTCGCGAGAAGGCGCTCGCCGCGAGGCGATTCGGGATCAAGACATTCATCCTTCCGGCGCTCAACGAGCCTGACCTCGCCGAGCTGCCCGAAGAAGTCCGGCACGACATGACCTTCGTGCCGGCCGAGACGCTCGAGCAGGTACTCAAGGTCGCTTTCGAGGAATCCTTGGTGAACACGTCGGCAGGCAGCAAGTAGTGGCAGCAGGATCATCAGCTCTCGTCTTCTACATCTCCGGGCATGGGTTCGGCCACGCCGCACGCTGCATCGAGGTCATCAATGCCATCCTCGCCAAACGGCCTGAAACCCGCATTGGCGTGCGCACCGCTGCCCCGCGGTGGCTCTTCGACCTGACCGTGAAAGGGAAGGTCACCTTCAGCACGCTCGAGACCGACACGGGCGTCATGCAGGTGGATTCGCTGTCGCTCGACGAAGCGGACTCCATCCGGCGCGCCTCTTCGTTCCACAGCGATCTCGTGACGCGCGCGGCCAGCGAAACGCGTGTACTGCGCGAGCTCGGCGCCGGGATCATCGTCGGCGACATTCCACCGCTGGCCTTTGCCGTCGGCGGCGCATCCGGAATTCCGTCGATCGCGTTGGGCAATTTCACGTGGGACTGGATTTACGCCGACTACCCGCGCGTGCGCCTGGCGCCGTCGCTGCTGCCGGCGATTCGTGGAGCCTACGCGAAAGCGTCGATGGCGCTGCGCCTGCCGATGAATGGCGGGTTCGAAAACTTCTCGAATATCAAGGACATCCCGTTCATCGCGCGGCATGCGACGCACACACGCGAGCAGGTGTGCAAGACGCTGAAGCTGCCCGCCGACAAGCCAATCGTGCTCGCGTCGTTCGGCGGCTACGGACTGCCAGGGCTGGACACCGATGCGCTGGCGAAGTTCAAGAAATATACGGTCGTGACGACGGCGAACCTCCCGTTGGGACGAGCGCGGCGGGAAACGCCGACGTCAGAACGGAAAGGGTCGTTCATCAGCGTGAACGAGGAGGCGATGTACGACGCTGGGATCCGCTACGAGGATCTCGTGGGCGCCGCCGAGGCGGTGATTACGAAGCCAGGCTACGGGATCATCTCCGAGTGCATCGCGAACGACAGCGCGATCCTGTACACCTCACGCGGCCATTTTCCTGAATACGATGTGCTCGTCTCCGAACTGCCGAAATATCTGCGTAACGCATTCATCAGCCACGACGACCTGTTTGCGGGCAAGTGGGAATCGCCCATCGACAAGCTGCTGGCGCAGCCCAAGATCAAGAAGAAGCCGGAAACCAACGGCGCGGACGTGGCCGCCGAGATTCTGCTGAAGGCGCTGGACAAGCCGCCGAAGAAGCCGCGCGGACGTCCGAAAGCCAAGGTGTAGCGGTACGAGAGGGGTCCGTGACAAAGACGCGCACGCTCATGCTCGCGGCCTTGACCATCACCGTCGCGCTTCTGCTGTCATTCGCGCCGCACGTCAGCGCGCAGAAGAAACCGCCGGTCCCCGTCTACAAGGTCGACCCGTTCTGGCCGAAACCGCTGCCGAACAACTGGATCATC
>Ga0070681_10006018_pt1 | contig 11754 bp, 5 predicted proteins | sample KBSC83BmetaG_FD_65650 | JGI IMG/M metagenome (GOLD analysis project Ga0070681, IMG submission 65650) | Corn rhizosphere microbial communities from Kellogg Biological Station, Michigan, USA - KBS C8-3B metaG | ecosystem: Host-associated > Plants > Roots > Rhizosphere | place: USA: Michigan...
CCATGCCGCCCACTATCTAAGAAAATCCACTTTTGTGTCCAGAAAACCAGGACCACCTCAATATGTCAAACGCTATAACGAGTTGCTGGCCTCGTCAACCTATTTCAAGAAGGGCACGTTTGACTACTACAACGCCGGGCAAATTGCCAAGAGTCTCGCCACTAACGGCTTCTTTGCGGCAAAGCACACGGTAACCCTGAACGCCGAGAAGAAACTTGAAATCAGAACCCAGAAGGAGTTGGAGGACGTTATTGCGAGGGAGAAGGAGGCGATCTTAAAAGATAAAGAGTTGCAAAAGCGCTTTGACGCCTTAGCTAAGCTGCTTGATGCAAACGTTCAGATGAGAGAATTTCGCAGCTTTCTACTCGACCATGAGTCTTATGTGTCTCAGCTAGCAAACGTCAAAAAGTTTAGGGAAAACGTGCTGAAGTCCTACCTGAAGATATCCTTCGAGATGTACTCCGAACTGATGAAGGAGTATGGGGCGGTTAAGGCCAGGAAGAAGGAAATCCAAACTGAGGCCGCAAAACAGCGGACGCAATGGGAGACGGTGATACGCCTCTTCAACGAGCGCTTCGTGGTGCCGTTTACGCTAGAGGCTGAAAACAGAACTGCCGTTATGTTGGGCGACGATCCAATAATCACACTTGGTTTTACCTATCACGACGGGACCGAGACGAAGTCCATCGGTCGGGATTCTCTTCTGGAAGTACTCAGCACCGGAGAGAAGAAAGCATTGTACGTTCTTAATATCATGTTTGAAGTCGAGACGCGAAAGACAGAGAACCGCGAAACGCTGCTTGTCGTGGACGACATCGCCGATTCGTTCGACTATCAGAACAAGTACGCGATCATCGAGTACCTGAAGGATATAGGACAGAGTCCCCTTTTCAAGCAGATCATTATGACACATAACTTTGACTTTCTCCGTACGCTGGAAAGTCGATTTGTTAACTACAACAACTGCTTCATGGCGACGAAGTCGAGCAAGGGGATCTCATTTGGTAAAGCTTCTGGCATCAGGAACATATTCCTCAACGACCTCAAGAAGGACTTTTTTAAAGACCCCAAGAAGAAGATTGCTTCTATCCCATTCATTCGCAATCTAGTGGAGTACATGGCGGATGAATCCGATCCCAAGTTCATTAAGTTGACCTCAATGCTCCACTGTAGGCCGGATTCAGGCACGATCACAGAGGCGGACCTGGATGAGATATACAACAAAGTGTTCTCTAAAAAAGAGAAGCTTAGTAACGGCAAGCCAATCGTGGATCTAATCCATGAACAAGCCGCAACCTGTCTCAAGGCAACTACCGGAACTAACTTTGAGCACAAGATTGTGCTCGCGATTGCGATAAGACTCGCGGCAGAGCGCTTTATGAAGAAGAGAATCGGAGATGACGCCTTTGTGGCCTCTATTTCTGGCCACCAAACGCAGGCTCTAACGAAGAGATTTCGTGAACTGTTCGGCGGTGATCCAGCAATAGAAGTTCTTGATCGGGTAGTGTTAATGACACCCGAAAACATTCACCTCAATTCATTTATGTACGAGCCAATTGTCGATATGTCCGACGAGAGCCTGCGAAAGCTCTATACGGACGTACTGGCCTTAAAGTGAGGATCGGTTAAGATGGAGACAGATGAAACATTCTGCCGAGTACGAACGCTTTACGGCACTCGTGGACCGCGTGATAGCGGTTCCGCACAGCGTCATAAAACAACGTGTCGAGGAACATCGAAGACGGGCGGCGTTGAATCCAAATCGTCCCGGCCCGAAGCCGAAACGAAAGGCCGTCAAGCCTTCCGCTTCGGACCGCGCGGCAAAGTCTTAACGCTTGGACTAATTAAGCGTCGGTTTTTCTCCCACCTTGCCGGTGACTTCAGCCCACGTCAGGCGCTTCCCAACAATCTGGCGCACGGCCAAATCAAAGCGGTCACTGTCAGTCATATCCCTGCGGTTGTTATAGCGGAACGCCTGCTCGTCAACATAACGGAACAGGTGAAAAGGTTCCACGCTGATGTACGTGCCGTTGATGCCGCGCTTCAAAAGACTCCAAAAATTTTCCAGACCGTTCGTGTGAATCTGCCCGTTGACATAGGCTTCGGCGTGGTCGATCACTCCATGCATGTAGCGGCCTTCAACGCCGAAATAACCGGGATGCGCGTCGGTAAAAACGTCAGCGCCGATGTGGACGTTCTCCTGGATGTGTCCTTGCAGTTCCTTTTGGCTGGCATCAGGAATGACCTTGGTACGTACTTCGCCGTGGCGTTCCAGGACGCCCATTACAATGGCCTTTCCTTCTGGACCGCGAGAAGTAATGCGGCGCGCCCTGACGTTCTTATGCATGTTGCGCGACTTGCCGCCGATGTAGGTTTCATCGACTTCGACTTCGCCATCCAGCTTGCCGCCGTTCTCGCCTTGCAGTGCCAGCCGGATTCGCTGAAGCATGAACCAAGTAGACTTTTGGCTGATTCCAGTGGCACGCGAAATCTCGTAGGAAGAAACGCCATTCTTGCAGTTTGCCAGCATCCACATCGCAAGCAACCACTTGTCCAGAGTGATCGGCGAATCCTCGAAGATCGTCCCGACCTTGATAGAGAATTGCGCCTTGGGATGGCGTGTCTTGCACTGCCAGAGCCGCCGAGACGCGACGAAAGACACGTCCTTGGAGCCGCACGTGGGGCACACTGCCACGCTACCCTTCCAGCGCCGCGCCGCGAGGTACGTGATGCAGTTGTCGGGATCAGCGAAGTAGATGATCGCTTCTTGAAGTGTCTTGGGTTCGGCTGCCATGAACCCAGTATGAGGCAAGTCGCTTGATGAGTCAAGTTAATTATTGCCCATTCATGCCTGTATGAGTTACTATCACCGCGCTGGCACCCAGAAGGGCCGCCATTTTTTGACGTGGGGGCTCTTCGGGGTGCTACGCAGCAGCCGGCGTGCTCTTGGCGACGCTCACGACCGGCTCGATGTCGGGCTCCGACTCCACTTTCAGCGAGGCGGGGAGTTTTTCGTGTAGCAACAGCTCGGTTGCTATCACTTGTGGTTCAGCGTGGAAATACTGCTGGAATATCGATGGCCGCAAGCGGTTGGCAACAGCCATTAGGCTCATGGCGTGGTGATGAGCCATCCAGGACTTGACCACTCTCGCTTCGAGCGCGCCGGATCCATTCTCTTGAAAATCGATAGCCTCATAGAACCCGTACTTCCCGACCCAGCCACCCTTCCAGATGGTGTGAAGATTGCGCGTGGCTGCGACCGGGTGCGCCTCCAGAGCTAAGAAAGTGGCATAGGGAGAGATGACATGAGCGCGCATTTTTGCTCTCTTCAGCGCCAGCATAGGAAGCCCGAAGGCGCGGTACTGGTAATAGCCTTGGCCGTCGGTCTCCGCTGTCGCGCTTTCCGAAATCCCCCACGGGATATTTTTCTTCCGGCAGTGGATCTGTTGGATTTCGATCACCGCCCGGACGCTCTCGTCCAGAATCGTGCGCGGATAGGTCCTCATCCACAAGGTAGGCATCAAGTATTCGAACATTGTTCCAGTCCAGGAGAGCAGGATACGGCGGCCTTTGTACATTCTCTGGGCGCGGCCCAGGTGGAACCATGATTCCTGCGGAATGTCTCCTTTGGCGATGGCGACGAACGCCGCGGTTCGCGCCTCGGAAGCGAGCAAATCGTAGCAGGCCGGGTGCAGCCGCTGCGCAACCACATCGTATCCGACCGATAGGAGCTTCTTGCGCCGATTGTAGACGACGCGAAAGTCCATCTGGTCGGCCATACGCGCCGCTTCCGACGCGAGGCGGCGCAAATCGACCAACACCGCTTCTGATTTTTCAGCAACGCGGGACAGTCGATCGGACAAGTCGCGTAAATCGCCCGGAGCTTCGGGTTTCAATCTGACTCGTAACTGAGCGGCAAGGACGGGCACTTGCGCGGGTGTGAGTACCGCAAGGCACTTCCTGGGATCCCCGACCCATTGCCGGACGACGTCGTTGTCAGCAAGACGGAACCAGGGCGCGAAGTTATCGGCCAAGTCACGAACGGCAGCGATCCGTTCGACAAATTCGGCGGCCCACCAGTGCGCTACCTCATTGGATGCGTCGAGAACAGCCTTCGCCTCCCCCTCAACGGCATCCAGCTCGCAAAGCCATTTCAGGCCATCTTTCCCAAGCTCCCGTACGATACCGTTGAGGCATGACGTCGTGGCCGGATCGAGTTCGTCCAGGATCCGAACATAATCCAGCATGCTCTGCCATAAACACTGCGGGAAGATCGGTTCGTCAATTAAAGAGAGGCAGCCCTGCTTCACGGTCCACAGAGACGCCACCAGATTGCCGCTGTCGACGGCCGAAATGAAGAGAGGATCGAGAGGCTGGAGCGTTTGGGTGTCATACCAGTTGAAGAAATGCCCACTATGTTTTGCGAGCCGACGAGCGACCGCCAGTGTCTCCGTGGTTTGCGCGACGAATTCCGGCAAGGTGATATAGCCGAGGGCGCACGCCGCCTGGCGCGCATTCAGCAACAATCCAAGATTCGTGGGCGATATGCGATGAGCCACCATGGCGGGAGATTCCTGGATATTATCGGGAACCAGCCAGTTTTCAGCCGGGCCGCTGTTTTCACTGAAGTAACGCCAGGTCCGCAAGGCCGCCCCGCGCAATAGCTTTTGTTGTTGGGATTTCAAAATGATCTGTGGAGTCGTGTTTCGCAGGCTGAGCCAGCGGGCGAGGCTTCTGCCGGTTGTCCATAACAACAGAATTGGAGCGGCATACACGCTGACCTGCGGCCGGAAGAAAGCAAGTACGAGAGTGATCGCCAGCGCGATCCAGGGGGTCCAGGCAAGATAAATGTCCACCGGGCGCTTCTTGGCGGCGTCCTCAGCCTCGGCCGCTGTTTCCCACTCGAGGAGCCTCCGCCGGGTGATGCGATGCCGAACGAGTGTGCGGACAATCGCATCCATCGTAACCAATGCCTGGTGCATGAGGAAGACGAATGTGAGGAGAACATTGAGATGACCTTTCGCGAAGCCGCTCCCGGTCGACCTCAGCAATGATGCCGGCCGCCGCCAATTCGAGATGCGAACCAGTGACATGAAGGCTTGCCCATATGTGGGCAGTAGCAGCAGCGAGATCGCAGCCAGCGTCCAATACCAGGGCGGTCCGGGAAGAAAGAGCCAACCGGCTAAAAGAAGAAAAAAGAGGCCGGGATCGACGAGGCTGCGTCGCAGATTATCAAAAATTTTCCAGCGCGAAATCACCGTAGTCGGGTTCGGCACCATGCGGCCGTCGAAGTCCGGCACACGCGGAGCGAGCCACTGCATGATCTGCCAGTCTCCCCGCACCCAACGATGTTTTCGACGGCTGTAGGCGCTGAAATGCGACGGGTAATCGTCGATCAATTCGATGTCGGAAACGAGGGCGGCGCGCGTGTAGGCGCCCTCGATGAGGTCGTGGCTGAGCAGCGCATTGCAGGGAAAACGGTGCTCCAAAACCTGGCGAAACACATCCACTTCGTAAATGCCTTTTCCGGTGAAGATGCCTTCGCTATACAGATCCTGATAGACGTCAGAGATGGCGCGAGTGTAGATATCAAATCCGGTCTGCCCGGAGTAAATGGAAGCGAGCCGCGAGCGAATGGCGGAGTGGACACTGATGCCGATACGCGGCTGTAGAATACCATAGCCGTTGGTCACGGTGTTGGTTACGGGATCGACAATAGCGCGGTTCAGAGGGTGCGCCAGCGTGCCGATGAGGCGATGCGCCACGTCCCTGGGCAGTTGCGTGTCGGAATCCAACGTGATGACGAAGCAGATTTGAGGAAGAACGGATAGGTCTCCTACTTTTATCGGGAAGCTGTCGCCCGCTCCTCGCAGGAGATTGTTCAACTCCAGTAACTTGCCGCGTTTCCGCTCCCAACCCATCCACACGTTCTCGCACGGATTGAAGGTGCGGTGGCGGTGAAACAAGAAGAACGGTCCACTATCGGAACCAGCATACTTATGGTTCAAATCGCGAATCAGATTCGAACAATATCCGGTGAGCGCTTCTTTCTCGTCGAACCGCTGCTCTGCATCGGGACCGTCGGTCACCAGCGCGAAGAACAGGTTTGGATGCCGGTTGGCCAGGTAGCGAACCTCGAGGCGGTGCACCAGGTCCTTCACCTGCTCCTCATTCAATAGCAGCGAAGGCACGGCCACCATGGTCTTGTATTTGTCTGGTATACCTTCGGAAAAATCGAGCTTCGGCAAACGCCGGGCGGGCAGCAGTGAGGTGACGATCGCGTTCATCAGCTCTACCGCCGCCTGGCTGGCTGGAATGAACAAGAAAAAGAAGCCGGCTACGATAGGCGCCAGAGGTGGAAGCCCGCCCAGGACCATTATCACGATGATGAACGTGACGATTTCTATACCGACCAGGTAAAACGAATTCGGAAAGCGCGGCAGCAATTCGCGGAGACGCTGCGCAAGCGGGCCGCGATAGCCGATCTGGCGCCGCAGGTGCGGCAAGCCGCCATCCAGCAGGTAATAGCCGACATGTGTTTCGCGCTCCAGCACTCGCGGGTCGCTGGTTTCGTGTTTCGACGCGGTCTCGGCCAGAGACAGCACAATTTCAACAATTTCAGTTTCGTCGCGCGTCGAATGGCAGGCGAGTTCCGCTATTACGCTGCGGTAAAGATCCCGGCTTTCGTAATCCATCCGCGGATATGCCCCGGCGGGGTCCCGGCGCAAGATCTGGTCGACAGAGCTGATCTGCTCGAACAAAACTTTCCAATCGGCCTCGCCGATGAGACGCAGGATCGTGATGAGTGGTCCAATCCGGACGCCGGCCTGAGGACTTACCACATGGAGAGAGAGAGAGGTTTGCTCGAGCAGCGGTGCAATGAGAGCGGCGATCTGATCCAGAATATTGAGCTGGAGCGCGGGCTTGAGAGCCCAGAGTTCGCCCATTTCGATCCTATGATGCTCCTGCCATCCGCTCAGATAAGAGGCCAGAGCTTCGGCATCGAAATGAAAATCGACCGCGCGCAAGAAGCCGCCGGCGAGCACACATGGACGAGGCAGCACTCGCCGATCCCAGCTTTCGACGTGGGGCTGTTCCGCAAATGAGCGCCGCAACTCAAGGACTTCCCGCAGAGCCGTGCGAAGAAGCCGGACATTATCCAGGACCCACTCGCGATCCTCTGCATTCAGAAAGGAGAGCGCAGGTCGTGCTGCCGACGCGCGTACGAGGAGTGCGCTGATCACATCGCGCGCAAAATCGGTGGAGTGAGCACGCGGATGCTGTTTTACAGGGCGCCAGCGTAAAGATTCCTGGCGTGCGTTGTCGCGTAATTTCGCTAGCTGATCCGCTGCATCCCGGTGTTCGACGTCTGCAGCATCGGTAGCGAACAATAGGCTGCCGAGCTTGACGCCTGGTGGGAAATCGATGCTAAATTCCGAGGATAGGCCGTTGGTTTCCATTTTTCTACCGGTAATTGGATGCTTGTAGTTCAAACATCTCCGAGTAAAGCCCGCCGAGCGATAGCAGGCGGGAGTGAGTGCCTTCTTCGGCAATGCTGCCGTTTTCGAGAACGACGATTCGATCGGCCATGCGGACCGTCGAGAAACGATGTGAAATGAGCAGGGCGATTTTTCCTCGGGTGAGGTCTGTGAATCGCTGAAATACATCATGCTCCGAACGGGCATCGAGAGAAGCGGTTGGCTCGTCGAGAATCAATAATTGGGCATCGCGCAGATACGCACGGGCCAGCGCTATTTTTTGCCATTCACCGCCGGACAGATCGATACCGCCTTCGAAACGGCGGCCCAGCATCTGTTTATATTGATGGGGCAGGCGCTCGATGACTGTATCGGCAAGGCTTTTGCGCGCGGCCAGCTGCAACTTCGAAAAATCGTGCCGGTCTTCGATGCGCCCGACGCCGATGTTCTCCGCCGCCGACATCTCATAGCGCATGAAATCCTGGAAGATGACCCCGATTTCATGGCACAGTTCTTCGATGCTGTACTCGCGGAGATCCACGCCGTCCAGAAGAATCCGCCCCTCAGTTGGATCGTAGAGGCGTGTGAGCAGCTTGACGATGGTTGTCTTACCCTGACCGTTTTCTCCAATCAGCGCCACACGTTCGCCCGGCTCAAGACGAAAGTTCAGGCGGTTCAAGACCAGGCGCGGACTTCCCGGGTACGCGAAGGTGACGTCGCGGAATTCAAAACCCTGGCGAATGGGGCGGGGAAGAGGCAGGGCATTGGGGACACTGCGCACTTTCGGCCCGACAGCGAAGAATTCCAAAAGGTCGGTGAGGAACAGCGATTGATCCGCGATGCTCGAGAACGTGGAGAAAATGTTTTGGATATTCGTGCTGGCCCCGGCGATAGCGCCTGCGAGAAAGGTCATGGTGCCGACGCTCAGGTCGCCGCGAACAGTCCGGTAGATCACGTACGCATAGGCGCCATAATAACCGGTAGTGCTCAACAGAGACAGCAGCGAGCCCGACCAAAGCCTGCGGCGGGCGAGCGCCACATTCTGCGTGTAGATGCGGTCGGATAGTTCCGAATAACGCTCAACGAGAAACGAAGCGAGGCCGAACAATTTCAATTCCTTGGCGGATTCTTTGCTCGCGCCGAGCACCCGGAGATAATCCATCTGCCGCCGCACCGGCGTTTGCCGAAAGTTTTGCGAATAACCGAGGAATGCAAAATGGCTTTCGCCCAAAAATGCGGGCACCAGGCAAGCGATCAGAACGAGCAATAGCCAGGGCGAAAAGACCAGAATGCTGACCGAGAGGGTCCCCGCGATAATGGCCTGTTGGATGACCGTACCAGTGGCCTGGATCATGGCGATGCGATCTGTAGCCTGTACTCTCGCGCGCTCGAGCTTGTCGTAGAAAACCGGGTCTTCGTACGACGAAAGGTCCAAGCGCGATGCGTGCTCCATGACACGAATGCTGACGTGCCGTGTAAAACGGTCGGCGAAAAGGCTGTCAAAAAAACCGATGGCACGTCCGAGAAGGCTGCCAAGCGCGGCCAGGGCAAATTCCGAAGCGACGAGCCACCAGAATATTTGGGGTAGAGCGTGTTTGTCGGCCTTCGAACTTACGATGGCGTCGATAATCAGTCGCGACACCGATAGCATCGCGACCGGAATCAGAGCCGAAACGACGCGAAAGAGGAGCCCGGCGGCAATGACCGGCGGACCCGAGGCCCAGACAATACGCAGCACCGGAGGAATGTTTCGCAGAGCGTTCAAACGCTGCTGCCAACCGCTCCAAAAGCTCTGCTGCGAAATTTCGGGCATGTAGAACCTTCAGCGTCGACAATTGTCCTGCGATGAACCCGAGAAGAATCAACAGCGCAATGAACAGGATCAAATCTTAAGCATCTACACGGCCAATGTGCGTTAATTAGCAGATCCGTTTTGTGGTTGAACGAATTATCGGGCAGTGGCGGCTTTGGAAATCATTTTGGGAGCCGATGCCGACCTGGCAATCCGCTGCAGTTGTTGTATACGCAGACGTATGGAAGGAACGTATATGGAGACTTCTTTATTTGAAGCTCCGCTAGCGCGCAGGCCTGCCGCTAGCTGTTCGTCGGTAACCCTGCCGAGATAGCGGAGCAACCACCGGACGTCATTGATATGGATGCCGCGCGTGACATCGGCAGTGTGGGCGCCGTGGTAGCCCCACTCGATTTCACCATCCTTGATTCCGCGAACGAATTCCTTGGTTTGCTCCCCGTAGTCTCCAGCGTTCCATTTGGACCGTGTAGCGAGGTTCCCCCAAGCTCCCATGGCGGCTCCCCAATCATCCACAAAAAAGAAGTACCGGCGCCCGTCGCGGTAAACGGCGGTATTGGATCCGCGCTCCACCGCGTCGCGGATATCCTTGCTGTCCCAGTTAGAGGTGAGCATCATGAGGATTTTCAATCCGTTCAGGGGGTGTGTGCCGACAAAGGGATTCTGGCTCCAAGACCAGTCGACATCCTTGAGAAACTCCGGGTGTTTAGCACGCAACTGGAACCGCCCTCCGTGGAATTGTCCGTTTGCACCGATTGCGTGTTTTGTCCGTTTGAGATCGTGCGCACCGAGAATAATCCCGTCCGCAATGTAGTACGTGGGCTCTACGTAATAACCCAGAATGCATGCCAGCCCGGTGGCGAAGGTGTCGGGACTGGCCTCGGGTCCGAATTTCACAGCCCAATTCCGGCCCGCGCCATCGCGTACTTGAATTTTAGGGTTGGTCCCGGCATCATCCTCTTTGACAAAAGTAAATGACGGGTGCGGAGCGCGCGACCGTCTTCCGCTGCAATATTGGAGCTCCTTCGTTTCCACAGCTCCCGGGTCATGCCACAGAACGGCCTTTCCTTGCCGGACGGCGGGCACTTCCGAATAGAGGCGGGGAGCGTCAGTGGCGAGTGCGCGCGCGCAAACGGCCAGCAGGATCGCAAGCGCACGCACGTTTAACTTCACAGCGCTAGTCGGGTGCATCTTTGTTTCCATGATTCTATAGATGTTGGTGCGTTGCCTCGGCTGCGTGTGCCGAACCGTACGAGTATGGACAGCGCAGCGGACCTATCCTACGATGAGGACAATGGATCGCCGCTTCATGCGCCTACTTTTGCTTGCGATCCCGCTGGTCTTTTTCCTCTATTTCTTTGGACTTTCACAGGTGGGCCTGCTGGGCCCCGATGAGCCTCGTTACGCGGATATCGGCCGTGAAATGGCGCGCTCAGGCGATTGGATTACGCCGCGGCTTTGGGGAGAGCCGTGGTTCGAGAAGCCCGCGCTCCTCTATTGGATGACCGGCACTGCATTCCGCCTGGGGTTGGGTGAAGAACTGGGTCCGCGCCTGCCCGTCGCCCTTACGAGCGTTGCGTTTCTGATTTTTTTTTACTGGCTGCTGTCGCGCGAGTTTGGGAAGCGGGCCGCAACTTTTGCAACGGCAATTCTCGCAACATCCGCCGGCTGGCTCAGCTTAAGCCACATCGGCGTGACCGATCTGCCCATGTCGGCGGCATTTTCCGCGGCGATGCTGTTGTGTCTGGGATGGATCGAACGCGCCGACAGGAAGTGGCTGCCGGCCGCCGCCGGTCTCCTCGGTTTGGCGGTGTTGACTAAGGGCTTAGTTCCACTAATGCTCGTGATGCCGCTTGCGTGGGTTGGGCGCCGCCGGCTGCTCGATTGGCTGCGGCTGCCAGTGTCGGGAGCATTTTTCGCCGTAGCTCTGCCCTGGTACGTGCTGTGCTATTGGCGCAACGGTATGCCATTCCTCCAGAAATTTTTCTGGCAGCAGCACGTCGAGCGTTTCACCACGACTGCCCTCGCGCACGGACAGCCTTTCTGGTTCTTTCTCCCAGTGATTGTAGCCGCACTTTTCCCGTGGATTCCGGTCCTGATCCTGATGGCACGCCGTTCCCTCTACTCCGATTCCCGGCGCCGGTTTCTTCTTCTTTGGATTGTTTTCGGCCTGGTCTTTTTTTCCGCGTCTCGAAACAAGCTGCCGGCCTATGTGCTTCCGCTGGTGCCGCCGCTCGCTGCGCTGGCCGGGATCGCGTTTGGCGAAGCGAAGCGCTCGCGGTGGGTGCTGGTGGCGTCCACTGCGCTCCTCGTGACGCTTCCTCCGATCGCTCAGATGTTGCCGGATGCGCTGGCCGGTGGGATTTCGCGCTCTACGCTGCCGCCCTTTCACTGGACGTGGCTTCTGCCTGCGCTCGCGGCCGTGGCTGTCTGGTTCGTCGATGCCGCCGGACACCGTGTCGCGGC
>Ga0070681_10006019_pt1 | contig 11753 bp, 3 predicted proteins | sample KBSC83BmetaG_FD_65650 | JGI IMG/M metagenome (GOLD analysis project Ga0070681, IMG submission 65650) | Corn rhizosphere microbial communities from Kellogg Biological Station, Michigan, USA - KBS C8-3B metaG | ecosystem: Host-associated > Plants > Roots > Rhizosphere | place: USA: Michigan...
ATATGTCCCCGGCAGCAGGCCCGCAATGACGTTTCCCAGCAGCGCGCCCACGGCAAGCGCCGAAAACAGGACCCCGAAAGACGCGGCACTGCCAAAATGCTCCTTGGCCAGCACGGCAATGCCGATTCCAAACGGCCCGACCATCGCGAAATTCAACACCGCCAGGTTCAATGTGAAAATGCACAAATAGGGCTTCTTCAGGCTGTAAGAAATTCCTTCCCGGATCGATCGCAGCAGGCCGGTATCCCGCGCCGCTTCTCTGGGGACCTCCGGCAACTGGATCAGCAGGAGCGTCAATACTGAAAACCAGAAACTCAGCGAGTCGAGCGCGATGGCTGTTGGCAGCGCCAGGCCCACGCTCAACAACCACCCGATGGACGCCGGCCCCACCGACATTGCCAGCTCTGAGCTCCCTTGCAACAGCGCATTGCCGGCCTGCAGGTTTCCCGTCGGCACAATGTGGGGAAGCAAGGCTTTGTAGGCCGGGAAAAAGAAGGCGTCAAAGGTCCCATAGATCGCGGCCAGCGAATAGAGCTGCCACAGCCGGATTGAGTTGGTGAACACCAGGAAGGCAATCATCGCCATTACCGCGCCTCGCATGCCATTGGCAAGGATCATCACTGCGCGCGGAGAGAGCCTGTCGGTGGCCGCCCCCGCCACCAGCATGAAAATCGCGCGGGGTATCGCGATCGTCATGAAAAGCGTGCCTAGAACAATACCGGAATCCGTCATTCGCAGCACCAGCCAGGGAAATGCCACAATGTAAAACTGGTTGCCGAACAGCGAGATGGTCTCGCCTACCCAGAACAGGCGGAAGTTGTTCACCCGGAACACCTCCGCCATGGGAGAACGGCTGATCTTCGCTACGCTGATTCCGCTGAATCCTGCCATATTCACCTGAAGAACTTCTGCAAATTTGCGGCGCCCGGCTGCTCCCGGAAATTAAAACCTCCGGCGCTGCCCTCCTTGCGTAGAATGCCTGGCCGCCTGCTCACCATGCACGGTGTTCAGCCGGATAGGCAGAACAACTCCCTCAGCGCGATCGAACGGCAAACCAAACCAGCTCGCGATTGTCGGAGCAATATCGATAAGCCGTCCACCTTTGATCTCTCCTTTTTGTACCGGCGTCCCTGCAACCAGCAGCGCTCCATACATCTCGATGCGGTCGGGAAAAAAGCCGTGCGTTCCGGCCATTCCCGCCGGCTCGCTGTAATCTCCCTCATAGCCAGGTTCCATGGAGAACCCGTCAGCGGACTCCAGCGCCAGAAAGGCTTTCGGATCGCCTCCCATCCTGCTGATCTGCTCCTGCGCGATCACCCGGGCAATGCCGCTGCCGGGCTTTCCCGCCATTGGCTGGAACAATTCCAGAAGCGCTTTTTTTGTCTGGCTGTCGCTTTGATCTTTCACGTAAATGTAGGTTGTCCCATCCATCGGCATGGCCACCGCCTTCCATTCCTTGAGGCGGTGTGCTTCCATCTTGACAAGTCCTGCCCCGGCCAGCAGCACTCCGGGATGTATGTCCGTGCTCGTTGGCGTGAAACCATAGTCGGAAACCACCATGATGATGGAATCTTCGCGGAGCCCGGCTGTCTCCACGGCCTGCGCGATGCGGGAGATCTGCCGGTCGATATCTTCTATCGCCGCGATGGCCTGCGGGCTGAAGGGGCCGTAAACATGTTCTTTGTAAACCACCTTGATCAGGTGCAGCATTAATAAAGACGGCTTTTGCGCATGGATCGCATGAATCGCGATATCGGTCATCGCCTCATCTCTGGTTTCAGGATCAAGGTAGCGCGATGCGAAATTCGGGAATTCGCGCGCGACCGCATCCAGCAGTCCCGGAGTGGAGACCGCCCGCAGCAGTTTCAGATCTTCTGCCGTGTTGGCGCGCCAGAAATCCGGAACCAGCAGGTCGCTGGAGGCCCCCACCGTCACCGGCCAGCCGATCAGCGTTACCGGCTGGTGATGGCTGCGCAGAAGTTCCCATATCGTAGGCACAGTTACGTCCTGCGCATACCAGCGCAGCCCGCCTGAATTTCGCTCCAGCGGGTCCCAGGCCCGATTGGTAACAATTCCATGCGTGCCCGGATTGCAGCCTGTGGCAATGCTGGCGTGTGAAGGATATGTGACCGTCGGAAAAACCGGCTGGATTCCGCGGCTGTAGGCGGCGTTGCCGACCATCTCCCGCAGGGCCGGCACTCGAAGCCCATGCGCCTCGGGATGAAGATACGCTTCCGGCATGAGGCCATCCACCGAGATGACGAATACATGCCGCACCGGCGCCGCCGGTGAAGTTGCCGCCTGTCCCCATCCTGGCAACTGGGCGATGATCAGGAATGCTGCCCATGAAACAGTTCGCATGGCTTTCATATGCTCTCCTTCGTCCGCCGCAATTGCCACACGCGTTCATAGGTGTAACGGGCAAGGGGCGGATCGGCATTGAATATCTTGTGCAAGGTTTCCGGACGCACTTGCGAGGGATAGCAGCTTGCGGCTGACCTGCGGATGTCGAGCAACCGGGGCGTTTCATATCGCGAGCACGCCAGGCTGCCGTTCAATCTGCTTTCCAGGGCCAGAATGCGGCGGCTGATCTCGCTCTCTTCGCATGCCGCGGCGTAAGGCATGTCCTCATAAAAAACCATGGGAAAGCGCTCCAGCTTCGCCAGTTCCACGGCGGCGTCATGCACCAGGCGATGATCGATGTGGCCGCCTATCCCGAGCGGCGCAAAAACCACAGAGCCGCGCGGAAGAATGCCGTTCAGAAGGTCTTTCAACCCGTCTGCCACAATGCGATCTTCCGCGGTGAACTCATCGGAGTGGCAAACCTGGCGCAAGTTGTAGCCGCGAAGCGGCGCATCAGGGAGGTCAAGCCATGCAGCCCTGCATCTGGGCCCGATCACCCCGGCATAGCCGGAGTCTTCCCGCTTTCGCAGTTCGGTTGTGCTGCTGGCATCGCCATGGGCCGCGCTCTGCGTGAAAGCTGAAATGGAAAAACACGTAAGCAGGCAGAATTCCTTGCCTGCGCCGGACAAGTGAAACATGTGACCGGCCACGGAAAAGGCGGCATCATCGGAGTGCGGAGAAAGAATTACAATCTCCCCCCACTTCGGCCAGCCTTCGGGCAAGCACGGCACTGACGCCGGCAACGGCCTGTCGTCCCGCAATCGAGCGCCGCCTGCCATTAGCGGGCCCTCCCGCCTGCTTCCACCAGCACGCCCTGCGCCTCGGAGCCTGCCAGCGCCGGGCCCAGGATGCGCTTGTACGATCGCGGAAATTCCTCTATTTCCGCCGAAGAAAAAGTTCCCCGCTTATAAACAACATAAAAGTTGATAGCGCTGCCTTGGTCGCGAACATATAAATGCAGGGTGTCGCCGGGCTCATGCTCACCGGCAAGCTCCAGGTCTTCCGCGATCAAGCCCGCAAAATCGGCCTCGCACGCCGGCGTTTTGATGAAATTAAATTCCACTTGAAACAGCCGTCCAAGATGCCGGCTTGATTCCGGCCTGAGCATTTCATAAAGTCGCTTGAGCGGCATTTCCTGGTGGATGTATCCCTGCTCCGTCAAATGTTGGACGCGATGCGCTAGTTCCCGGAATTCCGGTTGGCCGGAAACGTCTGCGCGCAGCACCAGAATGTTCACAAAGATTCCCAGCATCTGCTCCAGCCCGCCATGGCCCCGGTTCGCGACCGGAATTCCCACCGGAACGTCCATAGCGCCGGTCTGCTGGTGAATCCACAGGATGAAAGCCGAGAGCAGGGTGGCGAAAAGCGTGACTCCTTCACCCCGGCTGAACCTTCTGATTGACTCCGTCTCGTGCGCATCCAGGAAAAACTCGAAGCTCGACGGCCCCTGGCTTTCCCGTGCACCGCCGTCCTGACCGCGCGAAAACTGCATCCGGCTCACCAAGCCGGCCAACTGTTTCCGCCAGTAGTTTTCCAGTTCCTGTAATCTTTCGCCTGAAAGAAAATTCCGCTGCCAGGCCGCATAGTCCGCGTACCGGAACGGCAATGCAGGGAGTTCGTGAACATCGTTTCCGGTGAACTTGCCATACAGCATCTTCAATTCATTCAGCAAAATCGCCAGCGACCACGCGTCTGAAATAATGTGGTGGCAAGCCAGCGCCAGGATATGTTCCTGGCCGCTCAGCCGGAACAGCCGCGCGCGGAACAGCGGCGCCAGCGCAAGTTCAAAAGGAGCGTTGCAGTACTCGCCGGCTATTCTCCTGCCTTCCGAATAGCGCTCCTCCGCGGGAAGATCCTCCAGGGATTCGAGCTCGAGCGTAAACGGAACATGGGAATGGACCACGCGCCGGGGGTCGCCATCGGTCGCCACAAAGCCGGTCCGCAAGACATCGTGGCGCCGCAGCAGTTCCTGAAATGCCATCTGCAATGCATCTGCCGCCAGATTCCCTGTAAGCCGCAGGCCGGCGAAAAGATTGCACGCGAGATGCCTGCTATCGATCTCTGCCAGCTTCCAGAACATCTCTTCCTGAAAAGAGAGCGGCAACGGGCCTGGATGTTGAATCGGCTTGATCTCCATGCCCTGAATCGCAATTTCTCCCGGTGCTCCGACTCCGGCGGCAATGCCGTCCACTGTAGGATCGCGGAAGAACTGGTCCAGCGACAAATCAACGGCAAGCGCTTCCTGGATGCGGGCGACAATCTGGATTGCCAGCAGGGAATCTCCGCCCAATTCATAAAAATTGTCGTGAATGCCGATGCGGTCAAAGCCCAGGAGTTGCCGCCATATCCTAGCGATGGCCGCCTGTTTCTCGTTCTGCGCCTCTGCGAATGCGGCGGCGAGCGCAGGTCGTGCATGGACCGCCGCCAGGTCTTTTTCTGGAAGCTTGGCCGCGGCGCGGCGAACCAGAGCATCTGAAGCCCTGGTTCGTGCGCTTTCCGGCGAGATGATCAATTGTGGAACAGTTGCCCAGGCAACCAGCCGCTTGAATAATTCCTGACCCTCCGCAGCAGTAATTGCATTGCGCGGCTTTTCCATCGTGGAGCCGCTTACGGCTTCCGCGGAACTTCTTCCTTGCCCCACGGCTGAGGCCGCCTTGAATGTGGATGCCATTCCGGTCCCATGCCATCTCGCCCAGTTCACGGAGATCACGCGAGATCGCAATTTCGGATTGCGTGCGCGCCAGTGACTGAACGCGTCCTGGAAGCTGTTGGCCCCCGCGTAGGCGGAAGCAGCTATGCCGCCCCACAGCGCCGTGACCGACGAGCACAGCAGCAGGAAATCCACCCTGTGCTGTTCCGCCAGCCCGGCCAAAACCATGGTCCCCTGGACCTTGGCGCGAAAAACTGAATCCGCCACCGCGGGCGTAGTGGTGGCAATCAGGTTTTCGCCCGGAATCCCCGCCGCATGAATGATGCCGTGGACAGCCCCGAAAAATCCTTCCGTCTGGCTAAAGACAGCTTGCATTCCCGCTGGGTCGGCTACATCGGCCTGCGCCACCAATATCCGGGCTCCGGCGCTTTCCATTGCCATCATTCTTTCTATCTTTTTGCGCGTGGGATCCGTTTCGGACACCCGCAGCCATTCGGGCCATTGGCTGCGTGGAGGGAACGGGGTGCGCGCGACGAGCACCAACCGCGCCTGCAACGTGCCGGCAAGAAATTCGGCCAGCGCCAGCCCGATGCCTCCAGTTCCACCGGTGATCAGATAAACGCCTTCCACTCGCAGCCGGTCCGGTGGCGATGGCGCCTCGTCCAATTTGTAAGGTTCGAAGGTCCGCACCCAGCGTTGGAGCCCGCGATATGCGGCCACGCTCTCAGCGGGCGAACTCATGCGCAATTCACGCGCCAGCTCTCCTGCAAGCGTCTTCCGGCATTCCGCATCCTCCGGCACTGCAATGTCAACGACCCGGCAATTCCATTGGGGATATTCGTGCGGAATTGCTTTGCATATCCCCAGCACGGGCGCTTTCAACGGCTGCACCCGTCCGTGGCCGCAAATGTCATACAACCCATTGCCGATAACGTGAATGCTGCAAGCCCGGTTCTGCCATCTGTCGCTCATGGCTTGCGCCAGGAACAGGACTGGGCGAAAGCTTCGGCTATAAATCTCCTCGCCATTTCCGTCCGGGGTCTCCTCGCTAAAGGAGTCGTTCGAGGTGACGTTCCACAAGTGCGCCACATGGATTGGTTTTTTTGTTTCCGGGCCTATTTCCGCCAGAAGCCGCCGATAATCGCCTGCGTCTTCAGGATTCAATCGGTAACGCCCGCGCCCGGCCTTTTCCCACCGCTGGCCCATTTCCACGAGCACGATTTCGTCGCTTTCTGCCCCGCCCAGGGCCGCTGCCAGGTCGAAAGCGAATCCCTGTTCGTCCACAAATACCAGCCACAGGTGGCTTTCCACCGGGAGCTGCCGGTTGAGCGGAGGCGCCGGCCGCCAAACCGGCACATGCGCAAAATCGCTGAGCGCGCATTCCATCAGGCTTTCCCCATCCGGCTTGTGCGCGCCATCTTGACTTTCAATCCAATAGAGCTGCGGTTCAAACGGATAACCCGAAAGCGGCACCCGGCGCCGCTTTTCTCCGTGGTAGACCTTCTCCCACATCAACTCGACTCCCTCGGTCCAGAGCCTTCCCGCGCAATACAGGAGATTGGCGACATCGAGTTCCTGGCGCTCTGACGGATGCAGGCAGGAAATGGACACAGGCTGTTTTTGCCCCCTGCCAGCTGCGCGGCGTACCAGAGTGGCAAGGTTCTGCCCCGGACCTGCCTCGATAAAGACCTGCGGCATTTCCGCAAGAAGCGTCTGCACGCCGTCGCCGAACCTTACCGGCTCCCGCAGATGCCTGACCCAGTACTCGGCGCTGGTTGCCTCCTCTTCGGAAATGAATTGGCCGGTCTGTCCTGAGATGTAGGCCATGCGCGGCGGCATTCTCCGTCGGCGCTGCACTTCTTTCCGGAATTCATCCATCACCGGCTCAACCATGGCGGAATGGAAGGCATGTGAAGTTGGGATCTTCTTGCAGGCTATCCTCCGGCTCGCGCACCATTCCAGCCACGCATCCACCTCTTTTACCCCACCGGCAACCGTGCATTGGTGGCTGCTGTTCACTGCCGCCAGAGAAAGGCCCGGACCAATTGATTTGCGGGCTTCCTCTTCTTTCATGGCCACCACGGCCATGGCTCCCGGCGGCAATCCCTGGACCAGTCGCGCCCGTATGGCCACCAATTCAATCGCGTCTTCGAGCGAAAACACGCCGGCCAGGCACGCGGCCACATACTCGCCCAGGCTGTGCCCCAGCATGATGTCCGGATCCACGCCCCACTCTGACCACAGGCGCGTAAGCGCATACTCCACCGCGAACAAGGCAGGCTGCGTGAATTGCGTCTGATGGATTTGTTCCCGCGCGGCCTGCTCCGGCACATCGCCATAAAGCACGCGGCGGAGATCGATGCCCAACGACTTGAGCAAATGCCGCGCGCATTGGTCAAATGCGTCGCGGAACACCGGCTGTTCTTTGTACAAGCCGTGTCCCATCCGCGCATACTGGCTGCCCTGCCCGGGAAAGAGGAAGACCTTGCTGCCGGACTGCCGATCCGCCGTTCCCGAAGCAACGCGGTTGGCTGCTTCCCGTTCCCGCAGAAAAGCGGCGGCTTCTCCGTTGTCCTGGCAAACAACCGCTTTGCGATGCTGCCATCTGTCTCTTCCCACCGCCAGCGTATAGGCGGCATCCGCAAGGTTTGTCCCCCTGTGTTCATCCAGGCGCCGGGCCAGGCTCTCGGACATCTTGTCCAATGCCGTTGCACTCTTGGCTGAGAGCAGCAACAATTTCCATCGCCTCGATTCTCCTGCAGGCGCGGGCGGCGGCGCTTCCTGGAGCACCACGTGTGCATTGGTCCCGCCAATGCCAAATGCACTCACTCCCGCTATGCGCGGCGCATCGGCGAGCGAATCCCACGCACACAACCGGTCATTCACAAAGAAGCGGCTGCCGGCAAAATCGATTTTATGGTTCGCTTCCCGGAAATGCAGGCTCGGAGGAAGTTGTTTGTGTTCCAGAGCAAGCACTGTCTTGATGAGGCCCGCCATGCCGGCGGCGGCATCCAGGTGTCCGATATTGCTTTTTACCGAGCCAATCGCGCAATCATTTTTTTCATGCGGGGTAGTTCGCTGAAATGCCCTGGCCAGCGCGGCAATTTCGATAGGGTCGCCCAGGTTCGTGCCGGTTCCATGGGCCTCCACATAGCTAATGTCCCGGGCATCGACCTCAGCACAGAGATGGGCTTGGGCAATGGCCGAAGCCTGCCCTTCAATGCTGGGGGCGGTATAGCCGACCTTGCCTCCGCCATCATTATTAATAGCTGATCCTCGGATGACAGCATGAATGCAATCGCCCTCGTCGATGGCGGCCAGAAGCGGCTTCAATACCACGATCCCCACGCCATTTCCGCCAACCGTGCCCTGCGCGCTTTCGTCAAAAGGACGGCAATGCCCGTCGGGCGAGGAAATGCCGCCCGGCTGGTAAAAATAACCCGAGACCTCCGGAAGAATGATGCTGACGGCTCCGGCCAACGCGATATCACACTCTCCCGCTAAAAGGCTGCGACAAGCGACGTGGACCGCCACCAGCGACGTGGAGCAGGCGGTCTGCACCAGCACGCTCGGCCCGCGCAGATTCAGCTTGTAAGAGACGCGCGTGCACAGGAAGTCCTTGCTGTTGCCGAGCATGGCCTGGTAAGGAGTTGCCGCGTCCGGGCCCTCCTGTGACTCCACGCGCTTGCGGTAATGATTATCGGAAACGCCGCCGAAGACTCCGATCATGCCGTGATAAAGACTGGGAGCGTAGCCCGCGTTTGCCAATGCCTGATAGGCGCACTCCAGAAAAGCTCGCTGCTGCGGATCGGTGATTTCAGCTTCGCGCGGATGATAGCCGAAAAAACCGGCATCAAAAAATCCGGCATCGCCGAGCGTCCCTCTTGCCCGGACATAGGCGGGATCGTCGATGAACTTCCGCGGCACTCCAGCCGCGTACAATTCCTCATCGGGAAAAAAATGGATGGATTCCACGCCGTCACGAATATTCCGCCAGAACTCATCGATATCCCGCGCTCCGGGAAAGCGTCCGCTGTAGCCGATGATGGCGATATCCAGCTCTCTGGGTTCCGTCAGCATATCTGGCCGCGTTTCTGTTCAGCCCTGCGCGCGTTCCGCAGTTTGGCCAAACGCTTTGCTCCACTCTGGATGCCCCCAGGAACCAACGCCGTGGCGGGCGCAATTTCGTGTGTTCCCGAGAGATACGTGGCCAGCGCCACGATGGTGGGATGCTGGAACAATGCAAGGATCGGGATGGGGCGGCCAAGGAGCTGTTCCAGCCTCGATTGCATCCTGACCAGCATCATGGAATGGCCTCCGAGGTCGAAAAAGTTTTCGTGGACGCCCGCGCGCTCCACGTGCAGCATCTCCGCCCAGCAGCCGGCCAGCATTGTTTCAAGCTCGTTGCGGGGCGCGCTGCTCTCTTTTGTCCGCGCCCGTTGAGGCTTCGGCAGGGCGCTCCGGTCCAGCTTGCCGTTTGAATTCAGGGGCAGCTTTTCCAGGAAGACAAAACAGGAAGGCAGCATGAAGTCCGGCAGCTTTTGCTTGAGGAATGAGCGCAATTCCACGCTCTCTTGCCTGCGCCCATCCGCCAGAACCACATAAGCGGCCAGCTGCTTGTCGCCGGAGGATTCCCCGGTCGCTATGACGGCTGCCTCTCGCACGTCAGGATGGGAGCGCAGGACCGATTCGATTTCGCCCAGCTCAATGCGAAAGCCCCTGATTTTTACCTGATGATCGATCCGGCCCAGGTATTCCAGGTTTCCATCGGGCAGATGCCGAGCCTGGTCGCCGGTACGATAGAGTCGCGCGCCCGGCTTCCCGCTGAACGGATCGGGAATAAATTTTTCCGCGGTAAGATCGGGCCGGCGGAAATATCCCCGTGCCACTCCATCCCCGCCGATGTACAGTTCCCCCGCCACGCCGGCTGGAACCGGCTGCTGGTAGGCATCAAGAATATACGCGGACTTGTTTGCGAGGGGCCGTCCGATGGTGGCCGGGGCCGTGGCGCCGCGCAAAACAAAAGTTGAGTAGGTCGCGTCTTCGGATGGACCATAGAGATCAAAAACTTTTTCGATGTTTTCCTGCCGGTAAAGCTCGGCCACTAGCGCTGTAGAGAGCAATTCCCCGGCCAGGTTGACGGTCCGCACCGAAGCAGGCATTTTTCTGTTGTGCAGCAACTCCGCCACCAGGGACGGAACGGAATTCACCAGGGTGATGTTGTTGTCCGCAGCCGCTTCAGGCAGTTGCAGGACATTGGCGGCGAGGATTACCGTTCCTCCCCAGGCCAGCGGAACGAAGATTTCAAAGATCGAAAGATCAAAACAGATGGAGGTGGCGGCCAGTACTCCGGCAAGGTCCCGCGCCGGAAAAACATGGCGCGCCCAGGACAAAAGCAGGGCCGCGTTTCTGTGCTCCAGCACCACGCCTTTGGGCCGTCCGGTGGATCCCGAGGTGTAAATCAAATACGCAATATTTTCCGGAGTCGCCGCGGGCGGAGGATTAAAAGTGTCTTCCGCGCCAATGGCCATCCACGTCTCTCTCGACAGGCGCAACTGGCGTGGCGCGGCGGGAACCCGCCCCGAATACATTTCTTCCACCACCAGCAACGTCACTTCCGTCTCACTCAAAATCAACGCCAGGCGTTCGGAAGGATAATTCGGGTCCAATGGCACGTAGGCCCCGCCTGCCTTGAGAATCGCCAACAGCGCGACGACCATCTCCAGGCTGCGGTCCATGCAAATACCCACCAGCTTTTCCGGGCCTACACCCAGTTTCCGGAGATAATGCGCCATCTGGTTGGCCCTGCAGTTCAGTTTTTCATACGTCAAGTGCCGCCCGTTGCAGCCGACGGCCACAGCCGTTGGCGTCCGGGCAGCTTGCTCTTCGAAAAGCCGGTGTATGCAGGCGCATGGCCAGTCCATCTTTGTCCGATTCCACTCCATCACAACCTGTTCAAACTCAGCATCGCTCAACAGCCGCAGATCGCCGATCCGGATCTCAGGGTCTGCCACAATTTGCCGCAGCAGGCTTTCGAAATGGCGTGCCATCCGTTCCACAGTGTCCTGATCGAGCACGTCCGCACGAAAGGCAAAATGGCCTTCCAATGCCGCGTCCGCACGCAGGAAGACCGTGAGATCGCATTTGACTGTGCCGTTATCGATCTCCTGCGGGACCGCCTCAAGCCCCTGGAATCTCCATTCGGAATCGGCGGCGTGTTCCACCACCAGCATGGCTTGAAAAAGCGGAGTGTGGCCCAGGGCGCGTTCCGGTTGCAGCGCTTCCACTACTTTTTCAAAAGGAACATCCTGGTGAGCATAGGCCCCGAGTGCCGCATCGCGCACGCGGACCAGCACTTCCCGGGCGCTTGGGTTGCCGCCAAGATCGCAGCGCAGCGCCAGCATGTTGATAAAAAATCCGATCAGTTTTTCCACTTCGGGCGCTGCGCGGCCGGCAATGGGTGTGCCCACAACGATATTGCGTTGCCCGCTGTATCGATGTAAAAGCACATTCAAGCCGGCCAGCAGTGCCATAAACAGCGTTACGCCCTGGCGCTGCGAGAACTCCCGCGCCTGGGCGTGAAATTCTTCGCTCAGTCCGAAACGGACCTTGCCGCATTGATCGCTCTCGACTGCCCCGCGCGGACCCGCGGCGGGAAGGGCCAATCTCTCTCCGCTTTCCTTCAGTTGTTCTTTCCAAT
>Ga0070681_10006025_pt1 | contig 11748 bp, 9 predicted proteins | sample KBSC83BmetaG_FD_65650 | JGI IMG/M metagenome (GOLD analysis project Ga0070681, IMG submission 65650) | Corn rhizosphere microbial communities from Kellogg Biological Station, Michigan, USA - KBS C8-3B metaG | ecosystem: Host-associated > Plants > Roots > Rhizosphere | place: USA: Michigan...
TGTGGTGGTGTCGAGCCAGGCGCCCGTAAGGACGTGGCGGGCGAGGAGGATCCCGGCCTCCTCGAAGCACTCCCGGGCGGCCGCCACCCAGTAGGCCAGGCCGCCGGCGGGCAGGCCCAGGGCTCGGCTGGCTTCCTGGTCGGACGGGCCGGCGACCATGGGAACGCCGGCCCCATCGGCGTCGTCGACGCGCCCGCCCGGAAAAACCCAGGCGTCGGCGGCAAAGACGGACTCGGGATGCCGCCGCAACATGAGCACCTCGAACGACCCGCCGCTCCCCCCGCCGGTGTCACGCACCAGCATCACGGTGGCGGCGGGCTGCACTTCCACGTGCGGAGCCGGCTCACTCATTGCCTGAACATTCTAGAAGGGTGGGCTCAGCGCCCTCCCAGGCGGGTGCGACTCAGCCGGGCTTGGGCCGCGTACCATCATCGGTATGCGTACCGAGGCTCCGGAAGAGACGCCAGCCGCCGCGCCCAAGGCCGGCCGCCGGCAACGGCGGGGCCGCGGCTCCTCGGGCGAGGGGCGGTTCGGCCAGCGGATCCTCCCCAGGACGGTCGTCGGCGTGGTCGTGCTGATGCTGGCGGCGGCGATCGGTTTCGCCTTCGGGGGGACCGTCCTCTACGCCTACTACCAGTACAAGACCGACAAGCTGGAGAAGAAGGTCGACAAGTTCGTCGGCGGTTTCGAGGAGCGGTTCAACAAGGCCGTCCAGGACATCGACAAGGAGAAGGAAGACGCCAAGGAAGAGGTCCGCAAGGAGATCGAGCCGATCAAGGAGCTGCGGGCCTCGGGCGAAACCCTCCGGTCGCTGGTCGACAAGGTGAAGGACTCGATCTACCTGGTCGAAACGCAGGACGAGTTCGGCCGGCCGATGGCCGGGTCGGCCTTCGTCGTCACGTCCGACGCCGAGAAGTCGTACCTGGTGACCTCGCTGTCGGTGGTCAAGGCCTCGACCCGCAAGCCCGGCCCGGCCATCACGCTCCGCAAGGGGAACGACCGGATCGATGCCACCCTGTGGACGTGGCACGAGGAGCGTGACCTGGCGCTCCTCATCGTCAACAAGGGCAGCCTGCCCCGCGTGAAGTGGGCCGCGGCCGATGCCCCGCCGCAGTACGGCGAGCGGATCTTCGACGTGGCCGGCGTCGGCGGCGCCGGCGGGTCGATCACGCAGGGGTTCGTGGCCGACGTGTCGGCCGCCGGGATCATGCACGACGCCGCCGTCACCGGCCCCTTCGCCGGCGGGCCGATCCTCAACTCCAAGGGCGAGGTCCTCGGAATCGGCGCCCCGGGTTACGCCCCGCTGGGCTTCACGTCTGACCGGGTGACGTTCGCCCCGTACATCCGGGCAGCGTGCGAGAAGATCCTCAAGTGCCCCGGCGGTACAGCTGACGCCGGCGGCGCCGGCGAGCGCAGGTAGTCCCCACTCAGGCGGCTGCGGGGTCCGGGGTCAGTTCCGGTTCCGGAACGGATCTCGTTGCGGCGATGTCGTTGTCGTCGTCGTGCTCGACGATCGCCGGAAGAAGAACGTCGAAGTCGTCGACGACGGTGTTGTGGTCGTCGTGGTCGGCGGCTCCGTCGTTGTTGTGCTGTCCGGCGGGGTCGTGGTCGTCGTCGTCGGCTCGTTGGCCGCCGGCAGCGGCGGCGACGGGTAGTAGTTGAGCCCGCCCGGTATGCCCGGCGGATCCTCGTGCCCACCGAGGTCGAAGCCGCCCCGGGCGTCGCGTTTCGCCTTGTCGGCCAACGACTCGATGGGCGCCGGCTGGGTGAAGTCGGTCGGCGGAATGCCCTTCATGGCCTCGATCATGAAGTCGTGCCACATGCGGGCCGGCCACGAGCCGCCCGTCACCGTGCCGACGCCGTGGACCCCCCGCATCGAGATGTTGCCTTCCTTGTGCCCCATCCACACGGCGGTCGAGAGGACCGGGGTGTAGCCGACGAACCAGGCGTTCTGGTACTCCTCCGAAGTCCCGGTCTTGCCCGCCGCCGGCCGGCCGATGTTGGCGGCCGTACCGGTGCCACCTTCGATCACGCCCTGGAGGACCTTGGTCATGTTGTCGGCCACCGGCTCCTCGAGCACCCGGGTCGTTCGGTCTTGCATCGTGTTGTCTTCGAGCACGGTCCCGTCGCGCTGGGTGATCTTCAGCACGGGCGTCGGTTCGGCCCGCAGCCCCCGGGCGGCGAACACGCCGAAGGCCGACGCCATGTCGATCGGCGAGACCTCCTGCGTACCGATGGCGATACCGCCATAGGCGTGCTCCGGATCCATGCTGGTGATGCCGAGCCGCTTGGCCAATTCGGCCGTCTGCCTGATGCCCACGTCGACGATGAGCTGCACGAACACGGTGTTGATCGACTTGGCCATCGCCCGGGCCAGGGTGGACGTCCCGTAGCCGCTGTCCCCGTAGTTGCAGACGGGCGCCAGGAACCCCCGCGGGGTGATGCAGGCCGGACCCGGATAGGTCTTGTTGGGCGACACCCCGGCCTCGAAGGCGCGGGCCAGCACGAACGGCTTGAACGACGACCCCGCCTGGCGGCCCGAGCCGCCGCCGAGGCGGCCCAGAGCCAGGTTGACCTTCGACTCCTCCCAGTCGGTGCCGCCCACCAGGGTGCGGACGTAGCCGGTCTGCGGCTCGATGGACACCAGCGCTGCCTCCGGGTCCTTCGGATTGGGCAGCGTCTTCTTCAGGATGTTCTGAGCGGTCTCCTCGAGGTGCGGGTCGAGGGTCGACTCGATTTTCAAGCCACCCCGGAAGACGAGCTCAGGGTCGTACTTCTTGACCTCCAGCAGGTAGATCCGGAGGTAGTCGAGGAAGTACGGGTAGCGGCCCACCACTCCCGGCGGGGGGAAGATCTTCGGCTTCTCGGCGCGGGCCTTCGCCACCTCGTCGGCCGAGGCCAGGCCGTACCGCTGGATCCGGTCGAGCACCTCGTTCCGGCGGCTCTCGGCGGCCGCGGCGTGGCTGCGGGGCGAGTAGAGGCTCGGGGCGGGGAGCACTCCGGCCAGGAGCGCCGCCTCGGAAAGCGTCAGGTCCTTGGCCGGCTTCTTGAAGTACGACTGGGCGGCGGCCTCAACGCCGAACACCGAGTCGCCCATGTAGACGGTGTTCAGGTACTTGGCCAGGATCTCGTCCTTGGAGAGCACCCGCTCCACCTGGGCGGCGATGAGCGCCTCCTTGGCCTTGCGGGTCAGGGTGCGCTCGCCGTCGGTGTAGAGGTTCTTCGACAGCTGCTGGGTGATCGTGGAGCCACCCTGCTTGAGCGACCGGTGCTGCACGTCGGCCCAGAAGGCCCGGACGATGCCCCGCCAGTCGACCCCGGAGTGCTTGTAGAACTCGTGGTCCTCGGAGGCGACGACGGCGATCTTCACCGTCTTGGGGATCTGGTCGGCCGGGATGACCACCCGCGACGCCGCCTCTTTGAACTCCCCGATCGGGCTGCCGTCGACGGCGTAGACCGTGCTGACCTGCGAGTCGGCCTGCGGTTTCTCCTGCGGCAGCGAGGCCGGGAGCGGCATGAAGAGATAGGTCGCCAGCGCCACACCGGCGGTGGCCGGCGGGACGATCAGGATCGCCGCCAGCGAGATGACCAGCCACTTGAAGAACGTGCGGGGCCGGGGAAGTCGCACCTTCGGAAGGTGGGGGCTCATGGTCCGAAAGCCTACGCTTGCGGCTGTGGATACTCGACGCGCGCTGCCCTCCGTGACGAAGGTGCTCGCTGAGTTGCGAACCTTGCCCCACGGTTTGGCGGTCGAGGTGGCCCGGTCGGTGCTTGACGATGCCCGGGGCAGGGCTGAGGGCGGCGAGGGCGTCACCGAGGAGGCCGTGCTGGAGGAAGCCCGCCGGCGGGCGGCCGAGATCGGCCGGTCGCTGTTGCAGCCGGTGATCAACGCCACCGGTGTGATCGTCCACACCAATCTGGGACGGGCGCCGCTGGGTTCGGCTCCGCTGGAGGCGGTCGGAAAGGTGGCGTCGGGGTACTCCAACCTGGAGTTCCGCCTGGACCGGGGGACGCGGGGCTCCCGCCACGAGCACGCCGGCTCGCTGCTGGCCCGGGCCTGTGGCGCCGAGGCGGCGCTGGTGGTCAACAACAACGCCGCCGCCGTCCTGCTGGTGCTGGCGGCGCTGGCCCGGGGCCGGGACGTCATCGTGTCCCGGGGAGAGCTGGTGGAGATCGGCGGCGGGTTCCGGGTGCCCGACGTCATGGCCGAATCGGGGGCTCGCCTGGTCGAGGTGGGCACCACCAACCGCACCCGGGCGTCCGACTACGAGCGGGCCATGACCCCGGAGACAGCGCTGATCCTGCGGGTTCACGCCTCCAACTACAGGATGATCGGCTTCGTGGAGTCGGCCCCGGTGGAGTCCCTCGTCGCCCTCGGGCCGCCGGTGGTGGTCGACATCGGCTCGGGTCTGCTGGATGAGGCGACCCCCTGGCTGGCCGAGCGACCCGCCTGGTTGCGGGACGAGCCCGGCGCCCGCCAGTGCCTCGAGGCCGGTGCGGGGCTGGTCACCTTCTCGGGGGACAAGCTGCTCGGCGGTCCCCAGGCCGGGGTGATCGCCGGCCGGGCCGACCTCGTGGCCCTGGTCGCCCGCCACCCGCTGGCCAGGGCCGTGCGGGCCGACAAGATGGCCCTGGCCGCCCTGCAGTCGGTGGCACTGGCCTACCTGGCCGGCGACGGCGACGCCATCCCTCTCTGGCGGATGGCCGCGGCTCCGGTTGGCCTGTTGCGGGAACGGGCCGAGGCGCTGGCCGCGGCCGTCGCCGGGGCGAAGGTGGTCGACACGGAGGCGGTCGCCGGCGGCGGGTCGCTCCCCGGACTCACGATCCCGTCCTGCGGCGTGTCGGTCGAGGTGCCGGACGCCGACGCCACCCTGGCCAAGCTTCGTGACGGCGGCATCGTCGCCCGGGTCGACGCCGGCGCCGTGATCTGCGACCTGCGCACGGTGGCGCCGTCCGACGACGCCCGTCTCGCCGCCGCCCTTGCCACAATCACCCGGTGACTCTCTCCAACTGGCGTTCCTTTACCGGGATAGAGCGGAAAACGAACGCCAGAATCGTGAGCCCTTGGCCCGGGCTGAACTGGCGTTCCTTTACCGGAATAGGGCGGAAAAGGAACGCCGGAATGGGTAGCGCATGCGGGTCGTAGCGACGGCGGGGCATGTCGACCACGGGAAGTCGTCGCTCGTGCTGGCGCTGACGGGGACTGACCCTGACCGATGGCCGGAGGAGAAGACCCGGGGGCTGACGATCGACCTCGGGTTCGCCTTCACGACGCTGCCGTCGGGCCAGGAGCTGGGGTTCGTGGACGTGCCGGGCCACGTCCGCTTCTTGAAGAACATGCTGGCCGGGGTCGGGGCCGTCGAGGCAGCCATCCTGGTGGTGGCGGCCACCGAAGGATGGATGCCCCAGAGCGAGGAGCACCTGCGCATCCTGGACCTCCTCGGCATCACCCACGGTCTGGCCGTGATCACGAAGGCTGATCTCGTCGACGACGACCTGCTGGAGCTGGCCCGCCTGGAAGTGGAGGAGCGGCTGGCCCGGGCCGACTCCTTTGCACCCACCGACGTGCTCGCCGTCGACTCCCGCTCCGGCCGGGGCCTGGACGAGCTGCGAGTCGCCCTCGACGCCATGCTCGCCAGCGCTCCGCTGGCCACCGACCGCGGGCGCCCCCGGCTGTGGGTCGACCGGGTCTTCGCCGCCAAGGGCGCCGGCACCGTGGTCACCGGCACCATGGCCGGCGGGACCTTTCCCCTCGATTCCGAGATCGTGATCGTGCCCGGCCGCAAGCGGGCCCGGCTCCGCCACATCGAGAGCCACCACGAGGAGCTGGCCGAGGCCGGGCCCGGCCGCCGGGTGGCACTGAACCTGGCCGGCATCGACCATGCGGAACTGGCCCGTGGCTCCGCCCTCGTCCTTCCGGACCAGTGGGCCGTGACGTCGGTGGTCGACGCCGCCATCACCGCCCTGCCCGACGTGGAGCTACGCCAGGGCATGTACAAGGCGTACATCGGGTCAGGGGAGCACGACGTCCGGCTCCGCCTGATCAAGGCCACAGCCGGGAGCGAACTAGAAGATGCAGGCGGTTCGGTCTTCGGGCGGCTGCGGCTCGATGTCCCCCTTCCCCTTCAGCCGGGAGACCGGATTGTCCTGCGGGACTCCGGGAGCCAGAGCACGATCGGGGGCGCCGAGGTTCTCGACGTCGCTCCCGTCGGGCGAGCCCGGCTCGCCGTGGGCCGACTCCCGTTGCCGACCGGGCCACGGATCCTGGCGGGGAGGCCGTGGCTGCGGCCGGCGGAGATCGGGCCGCTGGCCGGTGCGGGGCCTGACGAGGCGAAGCAGCTGGCCGAGGACCTCGTGCGATCGGGCGCGGCCCGTCCGGCCGGGGAACATCTCGTGGCGACCGAGACCCTGGAGGAGCTGCGCCGGCGGGCCCTCGAACTCGTGGCCGACCACCACCGCCGTCAGCCACTCGAGCCCGGGTTCGACCTGCCCGCCCTGGCGGCCGCCCTCGGGCTCGACGCCACCCGCACCAGGGCCGCCATCGAGGGCACCGACGGCCTCGTGGTGGAGCAGGGGCGGGCCCGGCTGGCATCCCACCGGGGACGGGTGGCCGGCGAACCGGAGGCGCAGCGCCTCCTCGCCGCGCTCGACGCCGTTCCCTTCTCGCCCCCGGCGCCGGCCGAGGTCGGCGGATCACCCGACATCGTGCGGGGCCTGCTGCGGGAAGGCCTGCTCCTCGACCTCGACGGGACGATCTTCACAGCCACCGCCGTGGAGAAGGCGCGCCAAGTCGTCCGGGAGGGCTTCGAGCGTCACGGTTCCCTTACCGTGTCGCAGGCTCGAGACCTACTCGGCTCGTCCCGCAAGTACGTCCTGGCCATCCTCGCCCACTTCGACGCCGAGGGGGTGACCCGGCGCCGGGGAGACGAGCGGTTCCCCGGCCCTCGCCTGGGGAGCTAACCGGCCCGGGCGGCCAGCTTCGTCTTCCGCTCGATCTCGTTGAGGCCGCCCCAGATCCCATGGGGTTCCCGGATGCGCAGCGCGTAGTCGAGGCAGTCGCGCTTCACAGAACAGGTCTTGCAGATCGCCTTCGCCCGCTCCTCGCGGAACTCTTTTTCTTCTTTTCGTTCGAAGTGACTGGGGGGGAAGAACAGGGAACTGTCGGGCCCCCGGCAGGCAGCCCGCAGCTGCCACGTTTCTTCGAGCGTCCGCGCGCTCCCGAACATGGTTCCTCTCTCAAAAAAACCCGCCGCCGGTGACGGGGTCCGCCGGCTCGCGGGTCGGGAACCTATCTCGACGGCCTACCCCAAACAAGAGTCGAAATTGGGGATGTAACGCACGGTTCACAGCCCGTAACAGTCGGCTCACACACCGGCCGGCGTGTCTCCCGGTTCGACCTCGAGCACGAGACGGTCGACGGCCACCACCCGGACCGCCCCGCCGGGGGAAACGGGCCGGCCGCGGTGGGTGCGGGCCCGCCAGGGGGCGCCCCGGACGGTCACCACCCCGTCCGGGTTGAGCTCGGTGCGGGCCTCCCCCAGCTCTCCGATCATCGAATCCCGACCGACGGTCGGAATCGAGAACCGGTTGCGCACCGCCACCGTCATGCCGCCCAACATGAAAATGATCTGCCCTACCAACACCAGCACCACCAGCCACAATGGCACGTCGAGGACCGAGGAGCCCTCGAACAGCTTGAGCGCGCCGGCAAGCAGTCCGATGACCCCGATGCCCGTCCAGAAACCCTGGTGGCCGGCCTGGACGTCGATGGCGAACCCCAGGGTCGACAGGACCAGCAGGCCCAGCGCCCACCAGGTCACCGGCAGGTGGGATCCCCCATAGAGCGCTCCGGCCACCGCCGCCGCCCCGGTGACCCCGGCGAGGCCGATGCCCATGGTGAAGAACTCGAACACCATGAGCGCGAGGCCCACGATGAACAGCAGGAACACGACCGAGGGGCTGGTCAGCGAGTGCTGGACGTTTTCGAAGGTCCCCGGCTTGAGGAACCGCACCGGCTGATCGGCGGTCTGGCGGGGCCCCTCCTTGGTGTCGACGGTCTTGGCCGTGGTGAGGCGGACGGGCCCGGCGGCCGTCGGCACCTCCTTCCCGTTGAGGGCGATGATGAGGTCGCCGAGGGTGGGGGCAACGGCATCGATCAGACCGGCCTCGGCCGCCCTGGCTCCGGTCATCCGCTGGTCGGCGAGGCCGTCGAGCCTGCGGGTCATCCGCCCGTCGCGCATGGGGTCCGTCGCCACACGGCTGTACGACACCCGGGCCCGGCTGTCGAGCCGGAAGGGCTGGGCGGGGCCGAGCCCGGCGCTCGGAGAGGCGGCCGAGAACGAGGCCGCGGCGGTGAGGGCGGCGGCGGCACCACGGGCGACCGACTTCCCGGGGCCCACCCACACAGCCACCGGCACCTTCGAGGTCTCCACCGCCCCGATGAGCTCCACCGGGTCGGTGTCGAGGGCACCCGGGGAGTCCAACTGGAGGATCACCAGGCTGGCACCGTTGGTCTGGGCCCGCGCGAGCGAGCCCTTGACCAGGGTGGCCACCACCGGGTCGATCGCCCCCTGGACCTGCACGACTTCCATGTGCCGTTCGGGGGTTTTGGCGAGCTCGTTCGCGCCGGCCGCGGCGGCCCACGACAGGGCCACAGCAAGGAAGATCACGAAGGCGGGGAGCGGTCGTCGCACTGAGGGTCTCTACCATTGGGGCGATGGAGCTGGCCGAGTGGTGCTCCTCGTCCCGGGTGATCATCCTGGCGGGGAAGGGCGGCGTGGGCAAAACGACGACCGCCGCGGCGTTGGCTGTGGCGGCCGCTCAGGCCGGGCGCCAGGTGCTGCTCGTCGAGCTGGAAGGCAAGTCGGGGCTGGCGTCGATGTTCAACCACGCTGCCATCGAGGAGGAGCGGGAGGTCTACCCCGGCCTCCGGATTCTGCCCCTGGCGCCTGACGAAGCCCTCATCGAATATCTGGAGGCCCATGGTCTGGGGAAGATGTCGAAACGGCTGGTGCACACCGGGGCGCTCGACATCGTCGCCACCGCCGTGCCCGGGATGAAGGAGATCCTCGTACTGGGGAAGGTCAAGGCGCTCCAGAAAGCCCGGGCGGCCGACGTGATCATCGTGGACGGGCCGGCCGCCGGCCACGCCGTCACCTTCCTGCTCTCGCCCAAGGGGCTGCTCGACGCCGTGCGGGTGGGGCCCGTCCTCACCCAGGCGATCGAGGTGACCGAGATGCTCGACGACCCCGAGCGCGCCCAGGTGATGCTGGTCACGCTGCCGGAGGAGACCCCGGTGAACGAGACGGTGGAGACGGCCCAGGCCTTTACCGACCGGGTCGGGCTGACCCTGGGGCCACTGGTGGTCAACGGCCTCTATCCCGACCGCCCGCTCGACGGGCTGACCACGGCAGAGGAGATCCGGGGGGCGGCCGCCTCGGCCGGCGTCACCGTCCCCGACGGCGAAGTGGAGCATCTGGCCCAGGCGGCCCGCTTCCTCACCCGCCGGCGACGGTTGCAGGAGCAACAGCTGGCCCGCCTCGATGAGCGGCTCGACCTGCCCCGGGTGACCCTCCCGTTCCTGTTCTCCGCCGACATCGGCCCGGAGGAGCTGGAGGTCCTGGCCGGGGCCCTCGCCGCGGGGGTCGAAGCCCTGCCGGTCGGCGCGTGACGGACACGCTTGTCGGGGACGGGCCACTGGCCAAGCTGGCGGCGGAGCAGCCGATCATCGTGTGCTGCGGGAGCGGTGGGGTGGGCAAGACGACCACCGCCGCCGTCCTCGCCCTGGCCGGGGCCCGCCAGGGCCGCAACGCCGTGGTGGTCACGATCGACCCGGCCAAACGGCTGGCCAACGCGCTCGGTCTCGACGCCCTGTCCGACACCGCCCACGAGATCGACCGGGAGCTGTGGGACCTCGACGGCGTGGCCCCGCCCGCTGGGCGGCTGTCGGCCCTCATGCTCGACACCAAGTCGACGTTCGACCACCTGGTGCTCAAGTACGCCGTCGACGAGGAGCAGGGGCAGCGCATCATCGAGAACACCTTCTACCGCAACATCTCCGGCGCACTGGCGGGCACGCAGGAGTACATGGCGATGGAAAAGCTCCACGAACTGCACGAGGAGGGCGGCTACGACCTGATCGTCATCGACACGCCCCCGACCCGGAACGCCCTCGACTTCCTCGACGCCCCGGCCCGGCTCACCCGGCTGCTCAACAACAAGATCTTCCGGCTGGTGATGGCCCCGACCCGGGCGTCGTTCCGGGTGGCCAACTTCGCCCTGCAGGCCTTCTTCCGCAGCGTGGCCAAGGTCATCGGGACGGAGGTGGTGGAAGACCTGGTGCTCTTCTTCCAGGCCTTCGAGGGGATGGAGGAGGGCTTCCGCGTCCGGGCCACCCGGGTGATGCAGCTCCTCAGCGATCGGCGCACGGCCTTCGTGCTGGTGACCGCCCCGGCCCGTGATGCCGTCCACGAGGCCGGCTACTTCCATGACCGCCTCGAGCATGCCCACCTGCGGGTCAACGGGCTGGTGGTCAACCGGATCCATCCCGCCTTCGGCGACGACCTCTCCCGGCCATCCGGCTCTGCCGGTGAGATCGATGAGCTGTACGCCAACCTGGCCGACTTCATCGAGCTGTCGAAGCGCGAGCAGCGCCATCTCGAAGGGCTGGAACGTTCGGTCGGGCCCGTGCCGATCGTGCGGGTGCCGCTCCTCGAGGTGGAGGTCTGCGACATCGCCAGCCTGACGGAGGTCGGGCGTTACCTCCTCGGGCCGGCGTCCGCCACCGCTTCGGGCGGCTCGGAGACCGACGGGTAGCCTTCGGCCGTGCCAACGATCGTGGCGGCCAGCGACGCCAAGTGGGTCCGCGACCATGTCCGGGCCGCATTGAGCGGGCCCGGCTTCGAGGTGATCGAGGTCGAAGCCGGTCGCGACGTGCGTGATGTGGTGGGCGGGAAGCACCCCGACCTCGTCATCGTCGACCTGCAGATCGCCAACATGGGCGGCATGGCCGTTTCCCTCGACCTCCGCCTCGAGGAATCCGGCGGCCGCCTCCCCCACGTACCGATCCTGCTCCTCCTCGATCGGGAGGCCGACCGGTTCCTGGGCCGGCGCTCCGCTGCCGACGCCATGCTGGTCAAACCGATCGACGCCGGCACCCTCCGCCGCACGGTCAAGAACCTCCTGGCCGCCGGGGAAACCCCTTCGGGGCCGGAAGAGCAGGTCGGCTAGACTCGGGTCCTTCGGGACGTAGCGCAGCTTGGTAGCGCGCAGCGTTCGGGACGCTGAGGTCGCGGGTTCAAGTCCCGCCGTCCCGACTGGTAAAGGCGCAGGTCAGGGGTCACCTCGGTGGCCCCTCCCTCGCGTCCAGGGCCGTTCCATCGCGCGTCCATCGCGCGCGATTCGCGCGAGGGGTCGTTTTTTCCCATGAATCGGTCGCCCAACAAATCCGCTGCGTGGCGGTCGCCTTCGGTCGTTTTTTGCGCGTATATCGCCAGCGTGAGCCGGGGGTCGGAGTGCCCGAGTCGGCTCTGCGCTGTCTTCAGGTCGACGCCCTCGGCAACGAGGCCGGTGGCGTTGGCCCGGCGCAGGTCGTGGAACTGGAGGCCTTTGACGCCGGCCGCTTCGCAGGCCGGAAGCCAGCGGCGGTAACGGAAGTTGGAGTACTCGAGCGGTTCGCCGTCGGGCGAGGCGAAGACGTACGCGTCGCTGTCGGCGCCAGTCAGGCCCCGACGGGCGAGGATCCCGGCC
>Ga0070681_10006026_pt1 | contig 11745 bp, 9 predicted proteins | sample KBSC83BmetaG_FD_65650 | JGI IMG/M metagenome (GOLD analysis project Ga0070681, IMG submission 65650) | Corn rhizosphere microbial communities from Kellogg Biological Station, Michigan, USA - KBS C8-3B metaG | ecosystem: Host-associated > Plants > Roots > Rhizosphere | place: USA: Michigan...
CGCTTCGTCGACGCGGTGAAGGTGCCGGTGCTCGCCAACATCACCGAGTTCGGCGCAACGCCGCTTTTCACGCTCGACGAGCTCGCCGGCGCGGGCGTCGCCATCGCGCTCTATCCGCTGTCGGCATTCCGCGCGATGAACGCGGCGGCGCTCAACGTCTACCGGCACCTGCGCAGCGACGGCACGCAGAAGGCCGTCGTCGACACGATGCAGACGCGCGCCGATCTCTACGACTACCTCGGCTATCACGCGTACGAGCAGAAGCTCGACGCGCTGTTCGCCAAGGGCCGCGGCTAGCGCGCCGCCACCAGGAATTCCCGCATGAACGACGCCCCAGCACCCGCACCCAAGCCCAAGAAATCGGTCGCGCTGTCCGGCGTCGTCGCCGGCAACACGGCGATCTGCACGGTCGGCCGCAGCGGCAACGACCTCCACTATCGCGGCTACGACATCCTCGACATCGCCGAGCAATGCGAGTTCGAGGAGATCGCGCACCTGCTGGTGCACGGCACGCTGCCCAACCGCGCCGAGCTTGCCGCGTACAAGCGCAAGCTTCGCGCGATGCGCGGCCTGCCGGCCACCGTGCAGGACGTGCTCGAGGCGCTGCCGGCGGCCGCGCATCCGATGGACGTGATGCGCACCGGCGTCTCGGCGCTCGGCGCGACGCTGCCCGAAGGCGATCGCCACGACGCGGCCGGCGCGCGCGACATCGCCGACCGGCTGCTCGCGTCGCTCGGCTCGATGCTCTGCTACTGGTACCACGCGAGCCACAATGGCCGGGTCGTCGACGTCGAGACCGACGACGACTCGATCGGCGGCCATTTCCTCACCCTGCTGCACGACCGCCCGCCCTCGCCCGCCGCCGTGCGCGCGATGCACACGTCGCTCAATCTGTACGCCGAGCACGAGTTCAACGCGTCGACGTTCACCGCGCGCGTGGTCGCCGGGACCGGCTCCGACCTCTACTCGTGCATCGCCGCGGCGATCGGCGCGCTGCGCGGCCCCAAGCACGGCGGCGCCAACGAGTTCTCGTTCGAGGTGCAGAAGCGCTATCCGACGCCCGACGAGGCCGAGGCCGACATCCGCGCGCGCGTCGCCGCGAAGGAGGTCATCATCGGCTTCGGCCACCCCGTGTACACGAGCGGCGACCCGCGCAACCGGATCATCCGCGACGTCGCGCGCAAGCTCTCGCACGACGCCGGCGACATGCGCATGTTCGAGATCGCCGAGCGCATCGAGCGCGTGATGGACGACGCCAGGAAGATGTTCGCCAACCTCGACTGGTACTCGGCGGTCAGCTATCACCAGCTCGGCGTGCCGACCGCGATGTTCACGCCGCTGTTCGTCATCTCGCGCACGGCCGGCTGGTCGGCGCACGTGATCGAGCAGCGCGAGGACGGCAAGATCATCCGCCCTTCCGCGAACTACACCGGCCCGGACGACCGCGCGTTCGTGCCGCTCGACAAGCGCCCCTGACATGTCTGCCCCGATCTCCAACGTGCGCCCGCCGGTCGACGGCGTCATCCGCGACATCGCCGAATACGCGCTCGATTTCCGCATCGAGAGCCAGGAGGCGTACGAGACCGCGCGTTACTGCCTGATCGACACGCTGGGCTGCGGCTTCGAGGCGCTCGAATACCCTGCGTGCACCAAGCTCCTGGGGCCGATCGTGCCCGGCACCGTCGTGCCGAACGGCGCGCGCGTGCCCGGCACGCCGTACGTGCTCGATCCCGTGCAGGCGGCGTTCAACATCGGCGCGATGATCCGCTGGCTCGACTTCAACGACACGTGGCTCGCCGCCGAATGGGGGCACCCATCCGACAACCTCGGCGGCATCCTCGCCACCGCCGACTGGCTCGCCGTCAACGCCGTGGCCAAGGGTACGACACCGCCGACGATGCGCGACGTCCTGACGGCGATGATCAAGGCGCACGAGATCCAGGGCTGTATCGCGCTCGAGAACTCGTTCAACAAGGTGGGCCTCGACCACGTCGTCCTGGTCAAGGTCGCGTCCACGGCGGTGGTCGCGGCGACGCTCGGTCTTTCGCGCGAGGAAATCGAGAACGCGGTGTCTCTTGCGTTCGTCGACGGACAGTCGCTGCGCACCTACCGTCATGCGCCCAACACCGGCTCGCGCAAGAGCTGGGCGGCGGGCGACGCGACGTCGCGCGCGGTGCGCCTCGCGTTGATCGCGAAAACCGGCGAGATGGGCTACCCGTCGGTGCTGACGGCCAGGACCTGGGGCTTCTACGACGTGTCGTTCAAGGGCCAGCCGTTCCGATTCCAGAGGCCGTACGGCAGCTACGTGATGGAGAACGTGCTGTTCAAGATCAGCTTCCCCGCCGAGTTCCACTCGCAGACGGCGGTCGAGGCGGCGATGACGATCAACGGCGAGCTCGGCAAGCGCGGCAAGACCGCCGCCGACATCCGCAAGATCACCATTCGCACGCACGAGGCGTGCATCCGCATCATCGACAAGAAGGGCCCGCTCGCCAACCCGGCCGACCGCGATCACTGCATCCAGTACATGGTCGCCGTGCCGACCCTGTTCGGCCGCCTCACCGCGGCCGACTACGAGGACAACGTGGCGGCCGACCCGCGGATCGACGCGCTGCGCGAGCGGATCGTGTGCGTCGAGGATCCCGCGTTCACGCGCGACTACCACGACCCCGCCAAGCGCTCGATCGCCAACGCGCTGACCGTCGAGTTCAACGACGGCAGCAAAATGCCCGAGATCGTCGTCGAGTACCCGATCGGCCACAAGCGCCGCCGCGCCGAAGGCATGCCGGTGCTCGTCGAGAAGTTCCGCCGCAACCTCGCGCGCCGCTTCGCGGCGAAGCAGCAGCACGCGATCCTCGACGTCGCCCTCGACGCCGAGCGCCTCGCGGCGATGCCCGTCAACGCGTTCGTGGACCTGATGGTCCCGTGATGCAACAAGGAACGACAACATGAGCCACAACCTCTTCGACACGCGCAAGACGCTGACCACCGCGCCCGGCACCACGCGCGCCTACTATTCGCTGCCCGCGCTCGAGGCGGCCGGCATCGGCAAGGTGTCGCGCCTGCCCGTCAGCATCCGCCTCGTGCTGGAGAGCGTGCTGCGCAACTGCGACGGCAAGAAGGTCACCGAGCAGCACGTGCGCGCGCTCGCCAACTGGGCGCCGACCGGCGAGCGCACCGAGGAGATTCCCTTCGTCGTCGCCCGCGTCGTGCTGCAGGACTTCACCGGCGTGCCGCTGCTCGCCGATCTCGCGGCGATGCGCAACGTCACGCGCGACCTGGGCCACGACCCGAAGACCATCGAGCCGCTGGTGCCGGTCGACCTCGTCGTCGACCACTCGGTGATGATCGACAGCTACGGCAACAAGAACGCGCTCGACCTCAACATGAAGATCGAGTTCGCGCGCAACGCCGAGCGCTACCAGTTCATGAAATGGGGCATGCAGGCGTTCGACACGTTCAAGGTCGTGCCGCCCGGCATCGGCATCGTCCACCAGGTGAACCTCGAGTACCTCGCGCGCGGCGTCCACGACAAGGACGGCGTGCTCTACCCCGACACGCTGGTCGGCACCGACAGCCATACGACGATGATCAACGCGATCGGCGTCGTCGGCTGGGGCGTCGGCGGCATCGAGGCCGAGGCCGGGATGCTCGGCCAGCCGGTGTATTTCCTGACGCCCGACGTCGTCGGCGTGGAGCTGAAGGGCGCGCTCGCGGAGGGCATCACCGCCACCGACCTCGTGCTCACCGTCACCGAGATGCTGCGCAAGGAGAAGGTCGTCGGCAAGTTCGTCGAATTCTTCGGCGAGGGCACGGCCTCGCTGTCGGTGCCCGACCGCGCGACGATCGCCAACATGTCGCCGGAGTATGGCGCGACGATGGGCTTCTTTCCCGTCGACGACGCCACCGTCGACTACCTCGAGTCCACCGGTCGCACCGACGCCGAGGTCGCGGCGTTCACCGCCTACTTCAAGGCGCAGAACCTGTACGGCATGCCGCGCGCGGGCGACATCGACTACACGCGCGTGCTGTCCCTCGACCTCGCGACGGTCAAGACGTCGCTCGCGGGACCGAAGCGACCGCAGGACCGCATCGAGCTCGGCAAGCTCAAGGAGACGTTCATCTCGCTCTTCTCCAAGCCGGTCGCCGAGAACGGCTTCGCGCGCAAGCCTGACGACCTCGGGCGCCGCTTCCACGTGCCGTGGAGCGGCGGCGAGCGCATGCCCGACAACCAGACGCTCAACGGCAAGGCGGCGCCGCGCGACGTCGCGGAGATGGTCGACAACCGGCCGACGCCCGATCGTATCGCCGCGCCGCCGCGCGTGGCGTCAGTCGATCTCGGCTCCGGTGACGTGCTGATCGCCGCGATCACCTCGTGCACCAACACGTCGAACCCGAGCGTGCTGCTCGCCGCGGGCCTGCTCGCGAAGAAGGCCGTCGAGAAGGGCCTCACCGTAAAGCCGCACGTCAAGACTTCCCTCGCCCCGGGCTCGCGCGTCGTCACCGACTACCTGACCAAGACCGGCCTTTTGCCGTATCTCGAGAAGCTCGGCTTCTTCGTGTCGGCGTACGGCTGCACGACGTGCATCGGCAACGCCGGGGACCTCACACCCGAGTTCAACGAGGCGATCGTCACCAACGACCTCGTGTGCGCGGCGGTGCTTTCCGGCAACCGCAACTTCGAAGCCCGCATCCACCCGAACATCAAGGCGAACTTCCTCGCCTCGCCGCCGCTGGTCGTCGCGTACGCGATCGCCGGCACCGTGCTCAAGGACTTCACCAAGGAGCCGCTCGGCCAGGGCCGCGACGGTCCCGTGTTGCTGAAGGACATCTGGCCGACGTCGCACGAGATCGCGGCGCTTCTCAACTACGCGCGCGACCCGTCGACCTTCCGCAAGCTCTACAGCGATCTCGCCAACGCCAATCCGATGTGGGGCACGATCCAGGGCAGCGAAGGCCAGGTGTACGACTGGCCGACGTCGACATACATCGCGATGCCGCCGTTCTTCGAGGGCTTCGCGATGCAACCCGCGCCCACCGGCGACATCAACGACGCGCGCGTGCTCGGCATCTTCGGCGACTCGGTGACCACCGACCACATCTCGCCGGCGGGCTCGATCAAGCCGACGTCGCCCGCGGGCCTCTACCTTCAGGAGAAGGACGTCTCGGTGCCCGACTTCAACAGCTACGGCTCGCGCCGCGGCAACCACGAGGTGATGATGCGCGGCACGTTCGCCAACGTGCGCATCAAGAACCTGATGCTGCCTGGCCGCGCCGACGGCTCGCGCGAGGAAGGCGGCGTCACGCTGCTCCAGCCGTCCGGCGAGAAGCTGCCGATCTACGACGCCGCGATGCGCTATATCGCGCAGGGCACGCCGACGGTCGTGTTCGGCGGCGAGGAATACGGCACCGGCAGCTCGCGCGACTGGGCGGCGAAGGGCACGCAGCTCCTCGGTGTCAAGGCGGTGATCGCGCGAAGCTTCGAGCGCATCCACCGCTCGAACCTCGTCGGCATGGGCGTGCTGCCGCTGCAGTTCAAGGGCGAGCACAGCGTCGCCTCGCTCGGCATCAAGGGTGACGAGACGTTCGACATCGTGGTGCCGAAGGCGATCCATCCCCAGCAGGACCTCGAGGTCAGGGTCACGCGCAAGGATGGCTCGACGTTCGCGTTCCCCGTGCTATGCCGGATCGACACGCCGATCGAGATCGACTACTACCGCCACGGCGGCATCCTGCCCTTCGTGCTGCGCGAGCTGATCGCCGCGTGAGGCCCAGCGGCACCTGACATCAGTTGGCAAGCGAGTCGCCCATAGGCACCGGCGCGCCGCCGCAAGCGGCGCGCCATCCGCTCGCGCACGCCCTGCCGGCGTTCCTCGCGGCAGGCGCGCTCCTGTCGACGCTCGACGCGACGGCCAAGGTGCTCGTGGTGGACCACGCGCTGCTGCTGGTCGTGTGGGCGCGGTACGCGGGCCAACTCGCCGTCGTCACGCCGTTCGCGTGGCATCGCGGCGGCCACGGGTTCTGGCGCACGCGCCATCCGCGGATCCAGTGGCTGCGCTCCGCGTGCCTCTTCGGCGCCACCGTCTGCTTCTTCGCGGGCCTGCGGTACCTGCCGCTCGCCGAAGCGTCGGCCGTCACGTTCCTCGCGCCGGTCATCATCGTGATGCTGTCGGCGCCGATGCTCGGCGAAAAGCCGACGCGCGCGCGCTGGCTCGCGGTCGCCGCCGGCTTCACCGGCGTACTGATCCTGCTGCGTCCCGGCTCGGCGGTATTCAGCCCGGCGGCCATCCTGCTCGTCATCGCCGCGGGGTGCAACGCCCTCTACCAGGTGTTCACGCGGATGCTGCAGGACGACTCACCGTACACGACGCTTTTCTACAGCGCCGTCGTCGGCACGCTGGTGACGACCGTTGCGTTGCCATGGATCGAGATCGACAACCTGTCGCTGCGCTCGCTCGGGCTGTTCGCGGTCGCCGGCCTGTGCGCCGGCCTCGGCCACCACCTGATGATCACCGCGTACCTGCGCGCGCCGGCCTCGATGCTGACGCCGTTCACTTATTTGCAGATGCTGTGGGCAACCGCCTACGGCTTCGTGCTGTTCGCGCACCTCCCCGACGGATGGTCGTTTGCCGGCATGGCCATCGTCGTCGCGGGTGGCGTGATGCTCGCGCGCGCCGAGAGGCGCAACGTCGTCATGCCGATCAAGCCGTTGCCGGCAATCGAGCCGTTGTGAAGCTGTACAATCTTGCGCGCGCGCAAATGGCGCGCCCCCCGTCACCCTACACAGAGAGGAGCATTACCATGCAATTGCGTACGATGGCCACGTTGGTGGCCCTGGCCCTTGCCGCGTCGTTGGCGGCATGCGGACAGGACGCCAACCAGGCGGCCAAGGACGCCGCCACGAAGGCCGCCGACGCGGCAAAGGACGCCGCCAAGGCAACGCAGGACGCGGCGAAGGCCACGGCCGACGCGACCAAGGACGCGGCGAACAAGGCCGCCGACGCGACCAAGGACGCCGCCGCGCAAGCGACCGCGGCTGCCAAGGACGCCGCCGACGCAACCAAGGACGCCGCCGCCAAGGCCGCTGACGCGACCAAGGACGCAGCGGACGCGAGCAAGGCCGCCGCCGACAAGGCCGTGCAAGACGCCAAGGACGCCGCGAAGAAGTAGCGATCGCGGTTCAGGACGCGGGACGGCCGCAGCGAATTCGCTGCGGCCGTTTTGTTTGGCGCGGTCGCGTTGCCGCGTCGAACGCGACGGCGAGCCGCTACTTCGAAGGCGCGTGCCGCGCGATCCACCGCGTCAGCGGCTTCCACTGCTCCCAGTCCTGCTCGGCGCGCGAGCGCGGCAGGTCGAAGATGCTGGCGCCGTCGCGGGCGCAATAGACATACACCTGCGTGACGCGCAGTTGCGCGACGACCGGGAAGCCGGTCGATTTCATGAACTCGTCGAGGTCCGCGCTCGAATGCGTGCGCGAGTCGACGCGCATGCCGACGAGGCCGGTGGAAAGATCGCCCTGCTTCACCGCCTTGTACTCCGCGATCTTCGTCAGGAAGCGCGCGGTCGCTGCCATGTCGAGCACCGACGGCGTTACCGGAATCAGCAGGATGTCGGCCGCCTTGACGGCATCGCGCAGGTCGTCGCCGTGCACGCCGGCCGCGCTGTCGACGACACGCCATGCCGGCGCCTCGCCTTTCTTCGCGTGCTGCGCGTCGTCGGCGCTCATCACCTTGGGAAACAGCGCGGGACGGCGTGACAGCCAGAACGCCGACGACTGCTGCGGGTCGCGGTCCTCCAGCACCACGCGCTGGCGCTTGCCGGCGAGCCACCCGGCGATGTTGGTCGCCAGCGTCGTCTTGCCGCTGCCGCCCTTGGGATTCGCGACCAGGATCGTCTGCATTGCGCCCACCCCCTTTTGTCGGATTGCGCGCATGTTAGCGAAACCGCGACCATCGCGCTTGGCATGCGCCTTGCAACACCTGTTACCGGCCCGCGCGCGCTGGGGGGACGTGCGACGGCCGACGTGCATTTTTCCCCTCCGAGGGCGCGATCCGCCCGATGACAATACGGCGAGGAATCATGGCCTTCGACCCCTCCACGCTGCTGTCGCGCACGGGCGCCGGCGACGCCGAGCTTCGCACCCCGCAAAACGGGCTGTCGCTCGCGCAGCGCAAGCTTCTGACGCTCCTCGAACAGCCGCAGGCGCTCGAGGAATTCGCGGCGGGCCATGGCATCGACGCCGGGCGCCTCGAGCGCGACCTCGCCAAGCTCGTCGCGCTCGACCTCGTCGCCGTCAACGGCGAGACGTCCGCGCCCGAAGCCACGACCGTCGTGCTGGGCGGCCTGCGCGCCCCTTCGTCGCTCGTGCGCCTCGCCTTCATCCCGGCACTCGTCGTCATGGGGGGAATCGGGTACTTCGTCGTCATGCCGATGCTCGCGCCCAAGCCGGCGCCCGCCGCGCTGGCGGCGCCGCTCGCGGCCTCGGGCCCGTCGACCATTGCCGTTGCCGCGGCGCCCGCGCCGCCGCCCGTCGCGGTCCCGGCCGTCGTGCCGATCGTCGTCCCGCTGCAGGCGCCCCCCGCGGCGCCACCGACGCCTGCAGCGCATGCCGCGCCGCCGGTGGCACCGACGCCTGCCGTCGCGAGCGTTGCCGAGCCGAAGGCCGTCCGTTCGACCGAGCCGGAAACCACGGCCGAGCCGAAGCCCCTGGCCACGCCCTCCGATCGCCGCCACGAGGAGCCGAGCCGCGCCATGGCCGCGGCCGATGCAGCGACGCCGCACGCACCCGCACGTACGAATGCAACGCCCATCGTGCCCGCATCGCCACCACCCACGCCGGCGCCATCGACCGCGGCTGCCGCGTCGCCGAACGGCGCGGCGGCGGCGCCGACCATCGTGGCGGCGGTAACACCTCCGCACGGGGTCGCGGCCGCCGCCGTACCGGCCAACGGGCACGCTGCAGATCCGGGTCCCGCACCGGCGAAGCCCGCGACGCAGCCATCCAGGGCCGCCGCAAGCGAGCCGACCAAGCTTGCGATGGCGGCGCCATCCGCCGCCGACGCCCATCCTCCCGCCGCGGTGAAGCTTCTCCCGGTCGCGCGACAGGATCCCGAATTCCCGCGCGAGGCGATCGTCCGCGGCATCGCAAACGGCGACGTCAAGGCGCGCCTTGCGATCGACGGCGCGGGCAAGGTCACGTCGGTCGACATCGTCGATGCGCGTCCTGCGCGGGTATTCGACCGGGCCGTCCGCGACGCGCTGTCGCACTGGTCGTTCCCCGCCGGCGCAAGCGGGCGCAGCACCGAGGTGGAGATCGCGTTCCGCCGCGATTAGCGCCGCCGTCATCCCTGCCAGCGCCCCCCGTCGTCCCCGCGAAGGCGGGGATCCAGCCCTGGCGCCTACTCGGAGGTTACGGCTGGATTCCCGATTTCGCGGGAATGGCGGCCGTTTGCGGGTTATATCGTGTGACGATCCAATTGGACGACGGGGCGACAGGTTCGCCGCGCGTGACCGGGCGCTAAAATCGCGCCCATGAGCGAAACACCGGCCGACACCGTCCTGGGCGAACCGTCCGCAGCACCCCTCGCGGCACCCTCGCGCGCACTCGACCCCCGGCGCGCCGAATTCGAGATCAACAAGCTGCGCAAGCGCCTGCGCCGCCAGGTGGGCGAGGCGATCGCCGATTTCTCGATGATTGGCGAAGGCGACCGCGTGATGGTGTGCCTGTCCGGCGGCAAGGACAGCTACGGGCTCCTCGACATCCTGCTGACGCTGAAGGACGCGGCGCCGGTGCGCTTCGAGGTCGTTGCCGTCAACCTCGACCAGAAGCAGCCCGGCTTCCCGGCGCACGTGCTGCCCGACTACCTCGCCGCGCGCGGCGTGCGCTTCACGATCGCCGAGCAGGACACCTACAGCGTGGTGAAGCGCCTGATCCCCGAAGGCGGCACGATGTGCTCGCTGTGCTCGCGGCTGCGGCGCGGCGTGCTGTACCGCGTCGCCGGCGAGATCGGCGCGACCAGGATCGCGCTCGGCCATCATCGCGACGACATGATGGCGACGTTCTTCCTCAACCTCTTCTACGGCGGACGGCTGAAGACGATGCCGCCGAAGCTCGTCTCCGACGACGGCCGCCACGTCGTCATCCGCCCGCTCGCCTATGTCCGCGAGCGCGACCTCGCGCGCTATGCCGAGGCGATGGCGTTCCCGATCATCCCCTGCAACCTGTGCGGCTCGCAGGAGCACCTGAAGCGTCGCGAGGTCGCGGCGATGCTGCGCGACTGGGAGCGTCGCCATCCCGGGCGCATCGAGTCGATCTTCAAGGCGATGGGCACCGTCGTGCCGACGCACCTGCTCGACCGGCGGCTCAACGACTTCGCGGCGGTGCGTGCAACGGGCGCGGCGGAGACCGACGGCGACATCGCGTTCGATGTCGACCCGGCGTTCGAGTCGTCCGCGCCCGGAGAGACCGTCACGACACTGCTACGACAGGGCAGCGCCGCGCGCGACTGATATCGCGCAAGTCGCCGCCCGTGGCCGCGGCGACGTATCAGGGCGCGAGCCCCGCCCGCTTCACGACATCCGCGTATTTCTGCGCCTCGCTGCGCACGTAGGCCGAGAAATCGGCCGGCGAGCGCGTGTCCGGCTCGACACCGAGCTCGCCGAGCTTCTTGCGCATCGCCGGATCGGCGAGCACCGCGGCAACGTCCTTCGACAGCGTCGCGAGCACCGGCGCGGGCAGCTTGGCCGGCGCGAACACCGCGAACCATGCACCGACTTCGTAGCCCGGCACGCCGCTTTGCGCGACCGTCGGCACGTCGGGCAAAAGCTCGCTGCGCGTCGCGCTCGTCACCGCGAGCGGCCGCAGCCCGCCCTGGCGGATGTGACCGAGCGACGTCGTCACGAGATCGAACATCAGCGGCACCCTTCCTGCGAGCACGTCGGTCAGTGCAGGCGCGCTCCCCCGGTACGGCACGTGCAGCAGCTTGATGCCCGCCGCGTGCGCGAGCATTTCGCCGGCGAGGTGGTTCGACGTGCCCGGCCCGGCGGACGCGTAGCCGATCGCGCCGGGATTCGCCTTCGCCGCCGCGATCACGTCGGCGAGCGAGTGGTACGGCGAGTCGGGCCGCGTCACGAGCACGAACGGGATCGAGCCGATCGGCGCCACCACCGCGAAATCGCGTACCGGGTCGTAGCCGACCTTGGTCATCGCGGGATTGATCGCGTGCGAGCTGACGGTGCCCATGAGCAGCGTGTAACCGTCGGCCGGCGCTTCCGCGACGAAGCGCGCGCCGATCGCGGTGCCCGCGCCGCCGCGGTTCTCGATGATCACGCTCTGGCCGGTCTTCTCCCCGAGCTTTTGCCCAACCGCGCGTGCCAGCACGTCGGCGGATCCGCCCGGCGGATACGGCACGACGAGCGTCAGCGGACGCGAGGGAAAGGTCTCGGCCCCGGCAGGCAGGACCGCGAAGGCAGGCACGACGAGCAGCAGCGACAGCACGGTATTGCGAAGCAATGGGCTCATGGGGCTCCTTGAAATTCTCAAGCGCCGCCCGAAGGCGGCACAGTCGATCAATGCTGCGAAGTCCCGCGCCGGCTGTCCAATACCGATCAGGCCGCAGGCTGATAGCCCGGGCGAATCACGCCGGATTTCTGGCACGCAGCGCGTCCTTCATCGCACGGCGCGCGGTGGCGACGAAGCCGCGCACGATGGGGTTGTCGTTGTCGTCGGCATGCGCGAACGCGAGG
>Ga0070681_10006027_pt1 | contig 11745 bp, 3 predicted proteins | sample KBSC83BmetaG_FD_65650 | JGI IMG/M metagenome (GOLD analysis project Ga0070681, IMG submission 65650) | Corn rhizosphere microbial communities from Kellogg Biological Station, Michigan, USA - KBS C8-3B metaG | ecosystem: Host-associated > Plants > Roots > Rhizosphere | place: USA: Michigan...
GCCCAGCGTGACTTCGGCCTTGTTGTACCCGAGCGTGCCCGACGGGTGCACTTTCCACGCGTTCAGCATCGCGCCCACGGCGTGGCGGCGCGCATCCGACAGCGTGCGAACCGGTACCGCGACATCCTGCGCAACGCACCACTGCCGCGCGAGCCGCGCCGGAAGGCGCTCGGCAAGCACGTTGTCGAGTAGCGCCGGAGAGCCGGCGTGCTGGTCGAGCCAGCGCGATGCGTCGACACCGGGCAGCAGGTCGATGACCAGCGGCGTTCGATGGTCCCAATACGACGAAGCCTGCAGCGCCGCCGGTCCCGACAGGCCGCGGTGCGTAAACAGCAGGTTCTCGCGGAAGCGCGCATGCCCGCAGGTGATCTCGACATCGGCCGATACGCCCGCCAGGACTCCGAATTGCGCGAGAAGTTCCGGTGCGCAAGCGAACGGCACGAGCGCGGGACTGGGCGGCACGACTGCGAGCCCGAACTGCGCGGCGACCTGGTACGCGAACGGCGTGGCACCGATCTTCGGCACCGTCAGGCCGCCCGTGGCGATGACGAGCGACGTGCAGTCGACGCGCCCCATCGACGTCGCGATGCCGAAGCCCGCGTCCTCGCGCGTCACGCGCTCGATCGAGCACGGCATCCGCCAGCTCACGCCGCCCAGCGCGCATTCCGACTGCAGCATCGCGATGATGTCGCGCGCCGAGCGGTCGCAGAAGAGCTGGCCTAGCGTCTTCTCGTGGTACGCGATGCCGTAGCGCTCGACGAGTCCGGTGAAATGGGCCGGCGTGTAGCGCGCCAGTGCCGAGCGGCAGAAATCCGGGTTCTGCGAGAGGTAGTTGTCGGGGCCGGCGTTGCGGTTCGTGAAGTTGCATCGACCTCCGCCGGAAATGCGAATCTTCTCGCCGACGACGCCGTAGTGCTCGACGAGCAGCACGCGGCGGCCGCGTTGTCCGGCACGCGCCGCGCACATCATGCCGGCCGCGCCGGCACCGATGACGACGACGTCGAAGTGGATGGTCATGCAGCAGCCCGCGACGATGCCAAACAATTGACAGCCCCGCAATAGGCGCCATCATGAAGGTCCGGCATTGAGCAGCGGCGAGGTTCGATTGGCAACGTACGACTACACGTCGATGGGGTTCTACACGTTCGACTGCCTCGGCTGGCCGTTCACCGCCATCCCTCCGGAAGGCGGCTGCCTGCCGATCGAGGAGATGACGCTCGCGGTTTCCGGTGCGGCCGGCACCGCGGCGATCGCCGCGGCGAAGATGGGCTTGCGCACGCTGGCGGTCGGCGGCGTCGGTGACGACCTGATGGGCGATTGGGTGCTGCAGCGGCTCGCGCGCTTCGGCGTCGACACGTCGTGCATGCAACGCGAGGCGGGCTGGAAGACGTCGGCGTCGATCGTGACGACGCGCGCCGATGGCTCGCGCCCCGCGCTGCACAGGGCCGGCGCCACGGGCGACTTCGTCGTCGCCGACGCGATGGTCGCGAAAGTGATCGACGCCACCGTCGTCCACGCGGGCGGCGTCGGCCTGATGCATGCGATGGATCGCGGCCGCACGGCCGAGGTGTTGCGCGCCGCGAAAGCCGTCGGCGCGATGACCACCGTGGACGTGTTCGCAGGCTCCCCGGCGGACATGCCGGCGGTCGCGTCGGTGCTTCCGTTCACCGACTATTTCATGCCTTCGATCGAGGAGGCGCAGGCGCTTTCGGGCCTGCGCGACCGCGAGAGTGCCGCGCGCTACTTCCTCGATCGCGGCGCGAAGGCGTGCGTGCTCACGCTCGGCGGCGAGGGGGCGTATTACCACGACAGCCAGGGCGTCGCGTTCCGGATGCCGGCGTTCGACGTCGCGGTCAAATGCACCTGCGGCTGCGGCGACGCCTTCAACGCGGGGTTCGCGGTCGGGCTGGTCAAAGGCTTCGCGATCGACGAGACGGTGCGCTTCGCGCAGGCCACCGCCGCGCTGAACGCGACCGGGCTCGGCTCGCAGGCGGGCGTCGAATCGCTCGAGCACACGCTGCGCTTCGCCGGGCGGACCCGCCAGCGGCGCTGACGCTCGTCCGGAGGGCCCGGCGCCGACGTACACTGTGCGTCCCGGGCGTTCCGGCCATGCCGGCGACCCGGCGGGCCACTGCGCTCGGGGAGGGCAGGGATGGGCCGCGACGCCAGGACGTTGTCGTTGTGGGATGCCTTGCGATTCCTTTGGCACGTCGCCATTCCGGGGACGCTACTCGGTGTCGTCGTGCCGAACCGCGCGATCATGTCGCGCTTCGCGCGACGCGACCGCGGACGGCGCACACACCGCTTCATCCGTGAGCTCCGCGCGCGGTACCGCAGCGAATTGCTGTGGGTCTGGTTCCCGTTCCGGCGCACCTTGCTCGTGCTGTCGCCGACGGCGATCGACGACGTGCTCGCGTCGGGCGACAACGCGCCCGACCCGTGGCTCAAGAAGCGCGCGATCTCGCGGTTCGCGCCGGAAGCGCTGGTGGCCTCGGGCGACGCTGCGGAGGGGAACCGGCGCACGTTCAACACCGGAGTCCTCGATCTCGGACATGTGCATCGCGACGCCGATGCGTTCGCCGGCATCGTCGCCGGCGAGTCGCGACGGCTCGTCGACAACGGCGGCCCGGCGCTGCGCTGGCCCGACTTCCAGTCACTCGGCCGCCGCATCTCGCAACAGGTCATCCTCGGCGCCGGCCGCCTGGACGACACGCTCGACGACGATCTCGCGCGGATGCTTCGGCGCGCCAACCTGCTGCTGCGCGATGCGTCGTCGTTCGGCGACCTGCGCCGCCGGATCGAAACGTCGCTCGCACCGGCGGGCGCCGCGCCGCCGAGCGGATGCCTGATGCACGCCGCCGCCCGCGCGATCGCCGCAGGCGACACATCGCCGGCGACGTGCGTGACTTCGCAGGCGACGTTCTGGTGCTTCGTGCTGAAGGATGCCGTCGAGCTGCACGTGCCGCGCACGCTCGCGCTGATCGCCGCGCATCCGCAGGTTCAGGCGAAGGTCCGTGACGAGATTCGCGCAGCGGGCGCGCCCACGGCGCCGGCGATCGACGGGCTCCGCTACGTCGAGGCGTGCCTCGTCGAGCAGTTGCGGCTGTGGACGCCCGTGCCGCTGCTGCTGCGCCGCGCGGTGCGGCCGAGCCGTATCGGCAACGCCGGCGTCGACACCGAGCAACAAGTAATGATCCACGCGGGCTTCCATCATCGCGATCGACGCGTCTTCGGCCGCGCCGCCGATGCGTTCGCGCCGGACGAAGCGGCGGCCGGCGCGCTGCCAGCCGTGTATGTGTTCAGCGCGCATGCCCGCAGTTGCGCCGGCGAATCGCTCGTGAGATTCGTGCTGAAGGGCGTGCTCGCGACGATGCTCGCCGGCCATCGCTTCGAGCTCGCGGGTCCGGCGATCGCGCCCGGCCGCATCCCGCACCTGTATGACCATTTCGGCATCGAGCTTCGCGCGGTGCCGGATGCGCGCACGGCGGCGATGCGTCCATGATCGCGCCGGCGACGCCCCGTGCGCCCGAGCGACGGCAGCTCACCGTGATGTTCTGCGACATGGTCGGCTCGACGGCGCTGTCGCTGCGCCTCGATCCGGAGGAGCTCGCCGACGTCATCGAAGCGTACCGAAAGCGATGCACCTCGGTGATCGAGCGCCACGGAGGCTTCGTCGCGCGCTACATCGGTGACGCGATCCTCGCGTACTTCGGCTATCCGCACGCGCACGAGAACGACGCCGAGCGCGCGATCCGTGCGGCGCTCGAGATTGCCGCCACGCGATGGTCGACGGTGGCGACGACAGGGCTCGCGGTGCATCTCGGCATCGCCACCGGCGAGGTCGTCGTCGGCGACTTGTCGCAGGGCGGCATCGAGCTGTCGGCGATCGGCAGCGCGCCCAACCTCGCCGCGCGTCTCGAGGGCATCGCTGAGCCCAGCAGCGTCGTCATCGCCGATCTCACGCGGACACTCGCCGGCCGGCTGTTCGAGTACCGCGACCTCGGCCGCCACGACCTCAAGGGATTCGACGCACCGGTGCCGGCGTGGCAGGTCACCGGCGAGCGCACGGTCGGCAGCCGCTTCCACGCGCTGCGCGCGTCGGTGACGCCGCTCGTCGATCGCGTCGCCGAGCTCGCCGAGCTGCAACGCCTTTGGCAGCTCGTGCGGCAGGGGCAGGGGCAGGCCGCGCGGGTCACGTCGGAGGCGGGCGTCGGCAAATCGCGGCTGACCGAAGCGCTCGCCGAGCGGATCGATCCGGGTTGCATGCGCGTCTGGTATCACGCGTCGCCCAACCTGCAGGCAAGTCCGCTCGCGCCGGTGATCCGGCAGTTCGCGGTCGCGGCGGGAATCGCGCAGGGCGACGACGAGGCGGCGCGGCGTCGCAAGCTCGCCGCGTTGATTCCCACCGAAGCGCCCGGTGCGGAAGACATCGTGGCGTTCCTCGCCGATTTCCTGTCGGCGCGTGGCGATGGCGAGCGTGCGGGCGAGCTCTCGCCGCAACGGAACAAGGAGCGCATTTTCGCGATGCTGATGCGCGCGCTCGACGCCTTCGCCGCGCGCGGGCCGATGCTGCTGGTGATCGAGGACCTGCACTGGATCGACCCGACATCCGACGAGCTGGTCGGCGTGCTGCTCGAGCGCCTTGCACGGATGCCGATCCTGCTGGTGCTGACCGCGCGACCCGAGTACCGGCCGTCCTGGCGCGACGTTCCGCGCCTCGTGCACATCGACCTCTCGCCGCTGTCGCGCAGCGACGCGGTGGCGATGATCGGGCTCGTCTGCGGACCGCGCAGCATGCCCGAGGCGGTTGTCGCCGAGATTGCCGACAAGACCGATGGCATGCCACTCTTCATCGAGGATTTGACGCGCGACGTGCTCGAAAGCGCCGATGCGCGCGCCTGGTCGCAAGACGCACCGCTGGCTATCCCGAGCACGCTGCGCGATTCGCTGACGTCGCGGCTCGACCGCCTCGGTTCGGCGAAAGGCGTCGCCGAAGCGGCGTCGGTCATCGGGCGCGTGGTTTCGTCCGAGCTCCTCGGCAAGGTGACCGATTTGCCGGAAGACCGGCTGCGCCACGCGCTGCAGCGCCTCGTCGAGGCCGGCCTGTTCGTCGCCAGCCGGCCGGGCGTCGCGCCGGGTTACGCGTTCAAGCACGCCCTGGTGCGCGACACCGCGTACGCGGGGCTGCTCCGGAAAACGCGTGCGGCACTGCACGCACGGGTCGCCGGGGCATTGGTCGCGGGCTTTCCGGACACCGTCGAATCGCAGCCGGAAATGCTCGCGCGCCACTATGAAGCGGCGCATGACATCGACAACGCCGCGGCATTCCTCGTCAAGGCCGCGAAGCTCGCGGCGCGGCGCTCGGGGTTCGTCGAAGCAATCCGCCAGCTCGAGCATGCAACCTCGCTCCTCGCGAGCCTGCCCCGATCGCGCGAGCGACTGCAGCGCGAGCTCGACGTGCAGCGCACGCTTGGCGGCATCTACGCCGAGCACCGCGGCTTCTCGTCGGCGGAGTGCGGCCGCGCCTATGCGGCGGCGCTCGCGACATGCCGCGAGCTCGGCGACGCGCCGGAGATCTTCGCGGTGCTGTCCGGGCTCGGGTCGTTCAGCATTACGCGCGCCGAGTTCGCGGAGTGTCGTGCGCTCGCCGAGGAGTCCCTCGCGCGCGCCGCGATGCAGGCCACGAAGGCCCCGTTCATCATGGGTCACCTGCTGTACGGAGGGACGCTGTTCCTGCAAGGCGAGCTCGCCGGTGCGCGCGCGCACCTCGACGAGGCGATCCGGCTCTACGACGGCGAGCAAGTCCCGCGCCGGCGCAAGCAGGTGCTGTATGTGCAGGACCAGAAGACGACGGGCCTTTGCTATCTCGCGCTCACATTGACGATCATGGGCGATCTCGAGCGCGGGCGCACTGCGGGCGAAGCCGCGCTCGCTCATGCCCGCGCGCTCGGCGGATTGCATACCGTCAACTACTCGCTGACGTATCTCGCTGCCGTGCACTACATTCGCGGCGACCACCGTGCGGCGCTCGCGCTTGCAACGGAATCGCTCGCGGCCGCGCGCGAGCTCGGCTTCGCGACTTGGGTCGGCATCTCGCAGGTCGTTCGCGGCGCTGCGCTGGCGAAAGAAGGTCGCCACGACGAAGGCCTCGCCGAGCTCCGCGAGGGTCTGCGCGCGCACGAGGACACGGAGGCGCGCGCGTATCGGCCCTTCGCGATGGCGCTGATCGCCGAGGGGCTGCTTGCGGCCGGCAACCCGCACGATGCGCTGGCGACGCTCGAGCGCGCGATCGCCGCCAGCGACGCCAACGGGGAACGCTTCTACGCGGCCGAGCTCCATCGTCTGCGGGCGCAGGCGCTGTACGCAGCAGGCCGTGCCAGCGAAGCGGCAGAGGCGTTGCGGGCATCGATGGACATCGCGCGACGCCAGCAGGCGAAGCTGTTCGAGGATCGCGCGCATGCGCTTGCCGAAGTCGTGCGCATGAACCCGGCCCGAGAGCCTGCCCGGCCCGGCGCGCGGTAGCCGAAGCGGGGCCGCCGATGCCGACGGCGCACCTCAGCAGGCCCGGTTGCGCGCCCCGCCAACGGATGGGCACTTTGCTTGCATGCGCAACATGCGCTTTCGTACGGGGCAATAATCCGGACGCCTTGGCGTCTTGCGCGCCGTGTGTGGGCGCTCGCCTGCCCATCGCCAGCCGGACGACTCCAAGCCCCTGAATGCACGAGTGAAACGATGAAGACAGATACCCCGACCTCGCCCCCCGAGCCGGCGCCGACGCGCCGCGATCCGGTCGTCCGGGAGCGGCGATCCTCCGACTCGCTCGACCGGCGCGCACTGCTCGCAGCGCTTGCCGCCGTCGCGGATGGCGATTTCTCGGTGCGCCTGCCGGGCCACTGGACCGGCATCGACGGCAAGATCGCCGAGCACTTCAACGACATCGTCGCGGCCAACGAGCAGATGTCGCTGGAGCTCGCGCGCGTCGGCGAGGTCGTCGGCAAGCAGGGCAAGACGCGCCAGCGCGTGCGGTTCTCACGCACGCATTCGGCATGGGGCGCGATGCAGGACTCGGTCAACACGCTGATCGACGACCTCGTGCGACCCACCACCGAGATCACGCGCGCGGTACAGGCGGTGGCGCAGGGCAACCTGCTCGAAACGGTGCGCTTCGACGTCGAAGGGCGGCCGCTCGAGGGCGAGTTCCTGCGCTCGTCGACGATCGTCAACACGATGATCAAGCAGCTCGGCGTGTTCACGTCCGAGGTGACGCGCGTCGCGCGCGAGGTCGGCACCGACGGCAAGCTCGGCGGCCAGGCGCACGTGCCCGAGGTGAGCGGCGTGTGGAAGGACTTGACCGAGAGCGTCAACCTGATGGCCAGCAACCTGACGGCGCAGGTGCGCAACATCTCCGACGTGACGATCGCCGTGGCCAACGGCGACCTGTCGCGCAAGATCACGGTGGACGTGCGCGGCGAGATCCTGCAGTTGAAGGAAGCCATCAACACCATGGTCGACCAGTTGCGCTCGTTCGCGTCGGAAGTAACGCGGGTGGCGCGCGAAGTGGGCACCGACGGCCGCCTCGGCGGCCAGGCGGTGGTGCCGGGCGTCGCCGGCACGTGGAAGGACCTGACCGACAACGTCAACCTGCTCGCGGCAAACCTGACGACGCAGGTGCGCAACATCGCCGAGGTCACGACCGCGGTCGCGCGCGGCGACCTGTCGCGCAAGATCACCGTCGACGTCAGCGGCGAGGTGCTCGAGCTCAAGAACACCATCAACACGATGGTCGACCAGTTGAACGCGTTCGCGTCGGAAGTGACGCGCGTCGCGCGCGAGGTCGGCACCGAGGGCAAGCTCGGCGGCCAGGCGCAGGTCCCCGACGTCGGCGGCACGTGGAAGGACCTGACCGACAACGTCAACTTCATGGCGAGCAACCTGACCGGCCAGGTGCGCAACATCGCCGAGGTCGCCACGGCCATCGCCACGGGCGACCTTTCCAAGAAGATCACGGTGAACGTGAGCGGCGAGATCCTGCAGCTCAAGGACACGCTCAACACGATGGTCGACCGGCTCAACGCGTTCGCATCCGAGGTCTCGCGCGTCGCGCGCGAGGTCGGCACCGACGGCCGCCTCGGCGGCCAGGCGGCCGTGCCGGGCGTCGCCGGCACGTGGAAGGACCTGACCGACAACGTCAACCTGCTCGCGGCGAACCTGACGACGCAAGTGCGCAACATCGCCGAAGTGACCACCGCGGTGGCGCGCGGCGACCTGTCGCGCAAGATCACCGTCGACGTGCGTGGCGAGGTTCTCGAGCTCAAGAACACCATCAACACGATGGTCGACCAGCTGAACGCGTTCGCGTCGGAAGTGACGCGCGTGGCGCGCGAGGTCGGCACCGAGGGCAAGCTCGGCGGCCAGGCGCAGGTGTCCGGCGTCGCCGGCACGTGGAAGGACCTGACCGACAGCGTCAACTCGATGGCGAGCAACCTGACGGCCCAGGTGCGCAACATTGCCGAGGTGACCACGGCGGTGGCGCGCGGCGACCTGTCGCGCAAGATCACCGTCGACGTGAAGGGCGAGATCCTGGAGCTCAAGGACACCATCAACACGATGGTCGACCAGCTCAACGCGTTCGCGTCGGAAGTGACGCGGGTCGCGCGCGAGGTGGGAACCGAGGGCAAGCTCGGCGGCCAGGCACGCGTGCCCGACGTGGGCGGCACGTGGAAGGACCTGACCGACAACGTCAACAACATGGCGAGCAATTTGACGACGCAGGTGCGCGGCATCGCCGAGGTCGCGTCGGCGATCGCCGCCGGCGACCTGTCGCGCAAGATCACCGTCGACGTGCGCGGCGAGATCCTGCTGCTCAAGGAGACGATGAACACGATGGTCGACCAGCTCAACGCGTTCGCGTCGGAAGTGACGCGCGTGGCGCGCGAGGTCGGCACCGAGGGCAAGCTCGGCGGCCAGGCTCAGGTGCCGGGCGTCGGCGGCACGTGGAAGGACCTGACCGACACCGTCAACGTGATGGCCGCCAACCTGACCGAGCAGGTGCGCGGCATCGTCAAGGTCGTCACCGCCGTCGCCGAGGGCGACCTCGAGCAGAACCTGTTCGTGCAGTCGAAAGGCGAGGTAGCGGCGCTCGCCGACACGATCAACGACATGATCAAGACGCTGGCGATCTTCGCCGACCAGGTGACGACCGTGGCGCGCGAGGTCGGCGTCGACGGGCGACTCGGCGGCCAGGCGAACGTCCCCGGCGCGTCGGGCACGTGGAAGGACCTGACCGGCAACGTCAACCTGCTCGCGGCGAACCTGACGACTCAGGTGCGAGCCATCGCCGAGGTGGCGACCGCCGTGACCAAGGGCGACCTGACGCGGTCGATTCAGGTGGAGGCGCGCGGCGAGGTCGCGGACCTCAAGAACAACATCAACACGATGATCGACAACCTGCGGCTGACGACCGACCGCAACACCGAGCAGGACTGGCTCAAGACCAACCTCGCGCGCTTCACGGCGATGCTGCAGGGCCAGCGCGACCTCGCCACCGTCGGCAGCCTGCTGCTGTCGGAGCTGGCGACGCTGCTCAACGCCAACCAGGGCCTGTTCTACCAGATGGAAAGCGGTGGCCAGCCGAGACTCAAGCGCATCGCCGCCTACGCGGGCCCCGCGTCACGCTCGTATCCCGAGCACGTCGAGCTCGGCGAGGGCTTCGTCGGGCAATGCGCGGTCGACCGGCGTCCGCTGATGATCACCGACATCCCGCCCGACACGGTGCGCATCGGGCCGGCGTTCTTCGACGCCATCCCGCGCAGCGTCGTCGTCTACCCGGTGGCGTTCGAAGGCCAGATCAAGGCGGTGCTCGCGCTGTCGTCGCTCAACAAGTTCGACCCGCTGCACTTGGCGCTGCTCGAGCAGCTGACGGCGAACATCGGCATCGTCGTCAACAGCATCGAGGTGACGATGCGCACCGAGGCGCTGCTCAAGCAATCGCAGAATCTCGCCGCCGAGCTGCAGACGCGGCAGACGGAGCTGCAGCGCACCAACCAGCAGCTCGGCCAGCAGGCGTCCGAGCTCGCCGAGCAGAACGCCGAGGTCGAGCGCAAGAACCGCGAGATCGAGCAGGCGCGGCTCGCGCTCGAGGAGAAGGCGACGGAGCTCGCGCTCACGTCGAAGTACAAGTCCGAGTTCCTCGCCAACATGTCTCACGAGCTGCGTACGCCGCTCAACAGCATCCTGATACTCGCGCAGCAGCTCGCCGAGAATCCCGACAGCAACCTGACGCCGAAGCAGGTCGAGTTCGCGCGCACCGTGCACGGCGCGGGCAGCGACCTGTTGAACCTCATCACCGACATCCTCGACCTGTCCAAGATCGAGTCGGGCACGGTGACGGTCGAGGCCGAGGCGCTGACGTTCTCCGACGTCGTCGCCAGCGTCGGCCGCGCGTTCCATCTCGAGGCCGAGCGGCGGAAGCTCGAGTTCGCCGTCGAGCTCGACCCGGCGCTGCCGCCGCACGTCGTCACCGATTCGAAGCGCCTGCAGCAGGTGCTGAAGAACCTGCTGTCCAACGCGTTCAAGTTCACCGCGCATGGCCGCGTGTCGCTCAGCGTCGACGTCGCGACCGACGGCTGGACTGCCGACCATCCGATCCTCGATGCGGCCGATTGCGTGATCGCGTTCCGAGTCACCGACACCGGCATCGGCATCCAGCCCGACAAGCAGAAACTGATCTTCGAGGCGTTCCAGCAGGCGGACGCCGGCACGAGCCGCAAGTACGGCGGCACCGGCCTCGGCCTCGCGATCAGCCGCGAGCTCGCGAGCCTGCTCGGCGGCGAGATCACGCTCTCGAGCGTGCCGGGCGCAGGCAGCACGTTCTCGCTGCTCTTGCCGTCGCACTATGTCGGCCCGGTCGAGGCGCCGGGCGCCAAGCGCGAGCTCCGCACGCACGCGAGCGAGGCGCGGCCCGCGGCGCGCATTGCGCGGCCGGTCGAGGTCGAGCTGCCGGACGATCGCGAGCATCTCGCGCCCGGGGAGCCCGCGATCGTCATCGCCGAGGACGATCCCGGCTACGCGAGGATCGTCGCCGAGCGCGCGCGCGAGAACGGCTTCAAGGTGCTGATCGCCACGCGCGGCGGCGATGCGATCGACCTCGTGCGTCGCTACAAGCCGGCGGCGGTGTCGCTCGACATCTTCCTTCCTGACATGCTCGGCTGGACGGTGCTGAGCCATCTCAAGCGCGACCCCGAGACACGTCACATTCCGGTGCAGGTGGTCTCGCTCGACGAGGACATCAAGCACGGGCTCGCGCGCGGCGCGTTCGCGTACGTGACGAAGCCGTCGTCGTCCGACGCGCTCGACGTGGCGCTGGCGCGTCTCAGGCGCTTCGCGATGCCGCGCCGCAAGCGCCTCCTGGTGGTCGACGACGACGCCGCCGAGCGCGAGAGCATCACCGCGCTGCTGGCCCACGACGACGTCGACATCACGACCGCGGCGAGCGGCACCGCGGCGCTCGTGGCGCTCAACGAGCAGGCCTACGATTGCGCCGTCGTCGATCTCAAGCTTCCCGACATCTCGGGCTTCGACGTGCTCGAGAAGATCCGCGACACGCCGCAGTTGCGCGAGCTGCCGATCGTGGTGTTCACCGGGCGCGAGCTGTCGGCCGAGGAGGACGCGCGGTTGAAGACGCTGGCGCGCAGCGTCGTCGTCAAGGGCGTGGAATCGCCGGACCGGCTGTTCGACGAGACCGCG
>Ga0070681_10006031_pt1 | contig 11743 bp, 9 predicted proteins | sample KBSC83BmetaG_FD_65650 | JGI IMG/M metagenome (GOLD analysis project Ga0070681, IMG submission 65650) | Corn rhizosphere microbial communities from Kellogg Biological Station, Michigan, USA - KBS C8-3B metaG | ecosystem: Host-associated > Plants > Roots > Rhizosphere | place: USA: Michigan...
GGAGCCAAAGTCGCACTGACCTATCTCGGGTCAAAGAGCTCGTCAGAAAAACTGATCGAGGAACTCGCGCAGGCAAACCGCGAAGGTTTGGCGGTGGAATGCGATGTCCGCGATCCCAGGAGCGTGGCGGCAGCGGTGACGAAGGTGATCAGGCAATTCGGGGCGATTGATGTCCTCATCAACAACGCCGCCGTGTTTGAGACCCGGGCTTTTGACCGCATCACCGCGGAAGAGTGGGACCGCGTGTTTGCCACCAATGTTCGTGGGCCGTTCCTGGTTTCCCAGGAATGTCTGCCGGTGCTCAGGAAATCCCGAGGACGGATCATCAACCTGGGATCGCTCGGCGGGGAGAAGCCGTGGGCCACGCACGCGCACTACAACGCGTCCAAGGCCGCTCTGCACATGCTGACCAAAACCATGGCCAAGGCGCTCGCTCCGGAAATCGCTGTGAACTGCGTTGCACCCGGGATGATCGATGCCAACGAGTCGGAACGCGATGAAGATGTGCTGGCGCGCCTGGCCCAGCGCACGCCCATGAAGCGCAACGGCACCCCCGACGACGTGGTCAGTGCCGTCATGTATTTCGCTACCGCGCCGCATTTCGTTACCGGACAGATCCTGATAGTGGATGGCGGGTTGGGACTGGTTTAGGTTCTTGCCTTCAGTCCCGAGCGGAGCGAGGGATCCCTATAACCCGCAAGAATCTTAAGGTTGAGAACCTCCACCGACCGTTACCCCCGCTCGACCTTAACCTCAACCTTCTCACCAGCAGTGCGCCTGTGTTTCCGGGCGAGAGAAGCCTTCATAGTGGTGACGCACAGAAAGCACTTTATAGATCTCGGTTTTCTCTTCGCGTGTGAAAGCCACGTCTTCGCCGGCGAGCGGAATCGCTAAGAGTCCAGGCATACCGCCTGCATGTGCAACGATCTGCGCGAGGGCTGTCGACAATCTCGCGTCAGGCGCGGCTCACTGCTCAGGCTTGATGAAATTCCGCGATGGAAGACTAACTACGCTGCCAGTTCCTGGCTGCTCTTCCTTACCTCTGGCGCAGCTTCACCCAGCTCCAGCGGAATCCTGTGATCTTTTGCAGACGCGTGTCCCGCCTGGATCCAGCCAAATCGCGTGAGCAGTGACCCTGCAATACTTGACCAGGCCGCAGCGCGACGGAACTTCCAGTTTCCCGTGATCGCGTAGGCCAAACGCAAACCGAGCGGCACAGGACCAGATAGCACGCCGCCAGTCCGTACAATGGCGCCGCTCAGGCCTTTGTGAACAGGCTCATTCACAATGTCGCGCCTTGTTTCGAGGTCGATGCCTTCGTAAACCTCATATGCAGAAGCCGCGATTCCCAGCAGGTTCATCGCCCTGCTGTCATCATGGCCCAGCAGTTCGAGGATTGAGACCGCAGAGTTCACGCCCGACGCCGCAAAATGATGCGGTAGCGTGATCACGTTCTCATTCCAAACCGGAATCGTAGTGCTTCCGATCAATACGCCGGTGTATGTCGATAAGACCACGCCGCTCAGCGACGCCAACGCTCCGGAGACGCGCTCAATCACCCTGATGGGCAGAATGTCACCAATGCGATCGCGCATCAGGTTGGCAAATGCAGATGCGCCAGCAAAGCTGGAGAAGACCACCAGTGTCCACGCGCCAACGTTCATGGGACTTTGCGGTTTGATCACGCGCAGCATGTTCAAAAAGCGCGCTGGCCTTCCCAGATCGCTGGTCAGCAGCGCGGGGGAAATGAGCCCACCGGCTGCAGCGACCATCCGGGCATGCCGCACCAGCTCAGGATCGTTTGTGAGCACATTTGCAGCGCTGGCGATCACTGCCGCAGCGCCTGCCGCTCCGCCAACAAAGAAGTAGACTGGAACTTCCCAGGTCCATTGCGGCTCTTTAAGAAGCGGCACGCCGTAGTAGCCGGTCTGAGGCGATGCCTTAGGGAATGGTGCGCCCACAGGCATGATGCCGGCGCGGTTTACTTGACCGTGCTGCAGTGCTTCAGCGCGGATTTCACTGAGCCGCTCTTCGCTTCGGTGATCAGGAGTTCGATCTGGAATTTTGGGAAGGGGAACGCGGCTCATCGGTGATTGTCTCCAAGGAAGGCCAGCAGCGTGGCGCCGAGCATCGCTCCCGCTGCGACTGCGGCAGAACGCCAGGCATTCTTCTGATAGATGATCGGGACCTCAGGCTTAGGCGGAAGGTTATAGCTGCGCGGATCGCCGCGCAGGAGGAAGAAAGCGTGAATACCTTTCACGCTCGTGTCAACGGGATCGTAAATAACCGCATCATTGACGCCGCGCTCCTGCAGCTTCTTCAACCGGCGCTGGGCCTCTTCTTTAAGCTCGTTGATCTCACCGAACTTAATGGATTCAGTCGGGCAGGCGTGCGCGCAAGCGGGCTGCAACCCTGCCTGCTGGCGGTCTGAACAGAAAGTGCATTTGAACGCCCGTCCATCATCTTCGTTCTTCTCCACAACTCCGAAGGGGCAATTCACCACGCAATAAGAACATCCGTTGCAGACATCGGGCTGAACAAAGACGGCGCCAGACTCCATGCGGACAATCGCGCCCGTCGGACAGGCTTCAAGGCAGCCTGCAACTTCGCAGTGCTTGCACACGTCGGAAGAGAATCCCCAGCTCGGCAGCTGTCCCGCGGCATTTCCGCCAACGCCGATCTCTGTCGGGTTCTCGACGAACTTCACGTGTCGCCAGGTGGAATGGCCCACTGCCTGAGTGTTGTCGTACGAGTGTCCGCTCCACTGGTAGCCGTCTGCGGATACCTGGTTCCACTCCTTGCACGCCACTTCGCAGGCTTTGCAGCCGATACACAGGGTTGAATCCGTGAGGAAGGCGGTTGTGCGATGTCCGTTGTGGCCGTCGGTATATTTGTGCGGTTGGCCTTCTGTGATTGGGATAGTGCTCATGCCGGCCTCCTGAGCTCTTCTTTCATTGTCTGAAGCGCTTGCGGACCTCGCGCCAGCCGTCCCGGACGCGCATTACAGGTGAGTGCCTTTGTTTCCATGATCCTGACGTTCGGCTCTTCGGAGATCGCGAGCAGATCATTCGGTACATCGCCCTTGACCAGGCCCTTGTATCCGAATTGATAGGGAAGTGAGATCACATGCACCAGTTCGCCGTTCACTGTCAGCGGCTTCTGTCGCGCCGTAATCAGAGCTCTGGCCTCGATGGCACTCCGCATCGTGCTGATCACCATGTAGTCGCCGTGCTTCACTCCGATCTCCTCCGCCAGTTGCGGTGAGATCTCCGCAAACAGCTCCGGCTGTAATTCAGCAAGGTGCGAAAGATAACGCGTCATGCCTCCGCCCGTGTGGTGCTCGGTCAAACGATACGTGCTCACCACGTACGGGAAGCGTTTATCACCGTTGGCAAAGGCGTAAGCATTGTCTGGCCGCTCGTGCTTCTTCGCCGGTGGATTGGTGTTGTGGTCCGGGTACAGCAGGTTGGTGCTCACGCTCTCCAGCGGTTCGTAGTGTGTGGGCAGCGGACCGTCTTTCAGGCCGCTCGGCACCCACATCCATCCCACGCCGTCTGGATGCATGATGAACGGCTGGTCACCGCGAATCGCGTCATCACCCTTCGCGTCTTTCCCAGGACGGTAATTCGGCGGCTTGTCCTTGGTGAAGTCAGGATTGTCGTGCCCGGTCCATTCTTTCTTGTCTTCATCCCACCAAACCAAAGCTTTGCGTTCGCTCCACGGTTTGCCGTCGGGCCGCGCCGATGCTCGGTTATAAAGAATGCGCCGGTCGCTGGGCCACGCATATCCCCACCCGTGACCGTAGCGCCCGTGTGGCTCGCGCATGCGCGCCTTGTTCTTTCCCGGCTCCGGCATTACGCCGGAGTAAATCCAGCACCCGCATGCAGTGGATCCGTCCGCCTGCAAATCGCGATAGCCACCGACGAGGCTGCGATCCGCTGTGCGATATCCGTTGATTTCACCCAGCACCTCTTCCACCTGCGGCTCCGCGATCGCTCCATGCAGGCTGTAATCCCAGGTGAGCGCGTTAAGTCCGGCGTTCTTGCTTGTGCGCATCTTGTCAGCTTTGGCTTTCAGCCGCCGTCCAAGGTGGTACACAAACCACGTTTCGCTGCGACAGTCGCCCGGTGGATCAACCGCTTTCTCGTGGAATTGGAGCATGCGCTGTGTGTTAGTGAAGGTGCCATCTTTCTCTACATGCCCCGCCGCAGGCATGAAGAAGATCTCTGTCGCAATGCTCTTGGGATCAAGCTCGCCACGTTCAACTTCCGGAGAATCATTCCAGAATGTGGCTGTCTCCGTCTCTACCATGTCACGGACCACCAGCCATTTGAGCTGCGCCAGCGCTTTCCGTTGCAAGCGCCCGTTAGTCGCACCAACTGCCGGGTTCTGCCCCATCACGAACAGCCCTTCCATCTTGCCGTCCGCCATGTCCAGCCAGTAGCCGAGCTCCGAATGATCGCCCGTAACCCGCGGCAGGAAGTTGAACCCGAATTCATTTTCCTGCGTTGCCGCCGGTCCGTACCAAGCCTTCAGCAGGCTCACGATGTACTTATCAAAGTTATGCCACCACCCTGTGCTCGAGCGATGCTTCTTGATGTAGGTCTCCAGCTTCTTCGAATCACTCTCGAAGAAGGGCATCGGGACGTAGCCGGGAAGAATGTCATAGAGCGTCGGAATGTCCGTGGAACCTTGAATGGACGCGTGTCCGCGCAGCGCGAGAATGCCGCCGCCGGGCCGTCCGGTGTTGCCGAGCAGTAGTTGGAGAATCGCCGCCGTCCGTATGATCTGGACACCCTTGGAATGCTGCGTCCACCCGACGGCATAACAGATGGCGCCGGTTTTGTCCGGCCCTGAAGCAGATGTAAACACCTCCGCTATTTCAACGAACTTCTCTTTAGGAATCCCGCAGATACGCTCCACCATCTCCGGCGTGTAGCGCGAAAAGTGGCGTTTCATTACCTGGAATATGCAACGCGGATCTTCGAGATTCGGCGCCTCCTCATATTTGCCGACGTCACCAGCCTCGCCGCCACGATCTTTCCCGTGGCCACCACCTGCTTCGGCATGTCCCGCCTTGGCTCCGCCCTCGTGCTTCTCAGGAGCTCCTTTGTAGATCCACGTTTCAGGGTCGTATTGCTTCTTCTCGTCATCCCAGCCGGAGAACAATCCGTTCAGGTCTTCGGTATCTTTGAAATCGTCGCGAACCAGCGTCGGCCCGTTGGTGTAATGCATTACGTATTCGCGGAAATACTTGTTGTTCGTGATCACGTAATTGATCACGCCGCCGAGAAATGCAATGTCCGTCCCTGGACGCAATGGCAACCAGTAATCCGCCATCGCTGATGTCCGCGAGAACCGCGGATCAACATGAATAATCTTGGCTCCGTGCTCGCGTGCCGCCACCACCCACTGGAAGCCCACGGGATGGTTTTCGGCCATGGACGAGCCCATGATGAGGATTGCATCAGCATACTGGAGGTCCTGCTGCGCTGTGGTCGCTCCACCGCGTCCGTACGAAGTGCCCAGACCGGGCACTGTTGAGCTATGTCATATTCGGGCCTGGTTGCTGATGCATACCATTCCCAGCCCGCCGGTAAATAGCTTTTTGATCAGGTAATTCTCTTCGTCGTCCAGGGTCGCCCCGCCCAAATGCGCTATGCACTTGGTCTGCATCAGTGTCTGGCCGTCCTTTTCTTCGACAAACGTCTTTTCCCGCGACTGCCAGACGCGATCGGCGATCATGTCCATTGCTGTTTCCAGATCCAATGACTTCCACTGGGTAGTGAAGGGAGCGCGGTATTTGACCTTCAATTCGCGTTTTGAATGGGTAACAAGTTCAAAACTGTCGGCGCCTTTAGGGCAGAGATGCCCGCGCGAAATCGGCGACTCCGGGTCGCCCTCGATTGAAAGCAGCTTTCCATCTTTGTGAAAGGCAAGCTGCCCGCACCCAACTGCGCAATATGGACATACCGACCTCGCAGCCTGGGCGCCTTCCATCCTGGGTCGCAGGGTGCGAGTGCGTTCAGACATCACCTCAGGCCCTGTCCCGTCAGCCCCCGTTTTGAGTTGTTGGATAGCGGGCCAGCGAGCCAGCAGCTTCCGAAGCATCTTCCCCTCCTGCAACGTGGGACTCCCTGCGTAGGCTCGCAGGTTGCCCTTCCGAGGGGAATAAACATCGCTCTGCGATGTAAGTTCCCGGCCAGAGACACCGGGGCGTGATGTTCGTCACAGCTTGAAGTGATAGTCCGTTTTAGAGTACATACTTCGCGTATATCCGAGAGTTTACGTTCCCCCGCGAAGGGAATAATCTGGTCGGACGGCATTGCAAGTAAGTTGTTCCTATCCTTCTGTTGGAGAAAGGATTCGGTATATGAGGATTGCGGTCCCTATGGAGCAGCAGCCCGGCGAAGCCCGGGTAGCGCTGGTACCCGAGTCAGTTAAGAAACTAACTGCCACCGGAGTTGAGGTCGGCGTTGAAGCCGGCGCAGGATTGAAGTCCGGCTACCTTGACGATGATTACAAGGCCGTGGGCGCCAGCATCATGGACAGGTCAACTCTGCTGCGTGGGGCTGACATCCTCACCTGCGTAAACCGTCCCGAACCCGGCGACTTCAACCAGCTTAAGGCCGGCGCCATTGTCGTGGGCTTCCTCAAACCGCTGGACGAACCTGCTGCACTCGAGCCGATCGTCTCCCGCCAGCTTAGCGGTTTTTCCATGGAGCTGGTGCCACGCATCACCCGAGCTCAATCCATGGACGCGCTTTCTTCCATGGCCACTGTCGCCGGCTACAAAGCGGTCCTAATGGCTGCCAACCGCCTCCCCAGAATGTTCCCGCTGCTGATGACCGCCGCAGGAACGGTGCCCCCCGCCAAAGTGCTGGTTCTTGGCGCCGGTGTGGCCGGCCTCCAGGCCATCGCCACCGCACGGCGTCTGGGAGCGGTCGTAGAAGCCTATGACGTGCGCGCCGCTGCCGGACAGGACGTGAAATCGCTCGGGGCCAAGTTCCTGGAAGTCGACCTCGGCGGCATCGAGACGCAGGATTCCGGCGGCTACGCGAAGGAACTCACGCCGGAAGCCCTCAAACGTGGTCGCGACATGGTGACCAAGCGTGCTGCTCAATCGGATGTGATCATCACGACCGCTCAGGTGCCAGGACGCAAAGCTCCTATTATGTTGACCGCAGAAGCTGTCGATAGCATGCACCCTGGATCAGTCATCGTCGATCTTGCGGCCGCCACCGGCGGCAATTGTGAACTCACCAGGGCCGGCGAAGAGGTCAACCATAACGGCGTGATCATCCTGGGGCCGCTGAACGTGCCAGCCACCGTGCCCGGACACTCCAGCCAGCTTTATTCCCGCAACGTGACCACATTCCTCGGGCTGATTCTCGATAAAGGCAATCTGAAGATCGACATGTCAGACGAGATCCTGAAAGGTTCTTGCGTCGCTTACCAGGGCGGTAACGTCCACCCCAAAGTGGCCGCTGCTCTGGGACAAACCGTGGGCTCAGCCTAAAGGAGAGCTGAATGACACACTTGTTATTTCAACCTACAGCACTCATCGCCTCGCTTTATATGCTGGCAGGGCAGGAATCGCAGGGTGCAGCGGAAAAGCTGGCCTTCAATCCGGCCGTGCTGATTGCCTCACTCTACGTCTTCGCACTCGCTGCCTTCCTGGGGTATCAGGTTATTTCGCGTGTGCCTCCGCTCCTGCACACGCCTCTTATGTCCGCTACCAATGCGATCTCCGGTATCTCGCTGATCGGTTCACTCGTGATCGCCGGGTCAAGATATGGCCATCACCAGGTGCTCGCATCCATCCTTGGCTGCGCCGCCGTTACTTCCGCCATGATCAACGTAACCGGCGGCTTTCTGATCACTGACCGCATGCTCAAGATGTTCCGCAAGAAAGAGGCGATCAAGACGGAGGAACACAAGTGAGCTACCCACAATACTTCCTCGAAGCGACATACCTGATCGCGTCTATCCTGTTTGTACTGGGCCTGCGGAGCCTCAGCCATCCGGATACCGCGCGGCGCGGCATGATTATGGCCGCAGCCGGCATGACCGCGGCTGTGGTCGGAACGCTCTTCCATCCCGACATCCATAATTATCTGTACATCGTAATCGGCCTGATCGTCGGCTCCGCCATCGGCATACCGATGGCCATGGTTCCGATGACCGCCATGCCCCAACGAACTGCGCTGTCTCACGCATTCGGTGCGTTGGCAGCCTCCATGGTCGGTATCGCGGAATACGTGATCCACGGCGCCAACATGGGCGGGGTAAAGTCGGCTGCTCTGGGCCTGGAAGTCATGCTCGGTGCTCTGACCACCACTGGTTCGCTCATCGCTGCCGCCAAGCTGCAGGAGATGATGCGCGGCACTCCGATCATGTTCAAGGGCCAGCACATCTTCAATCTGCTCCTCTTCCTTACCATGGCAGGCTGCTACATCGGGTGGGAATTCAATCCCGGAATGGCCATCCTCTTTTACTCGATGATCGGCTGTGCCCTGATCTTCGGCGTCATGCTGGTGCTGCCGATCGGCGCGGCAGACATGCCCGTCGTCATGTCGTTGTTGAACTCATACGCTGGCTTGTCTTCGGCCGCTACCGGCTTCGTGCTCTCCAACAACGTTTTGATCATCGCCGGCACTTTGGATGGCTTCTCCGGCTTCATCCTTTCCATCCTGATGTGTAAGGCCATGAATCGCTCCATCACCAACGTGCTCTTCGGCGGTTTCGGATCCGTGATCGCAACCGACACGGGCGCAGTCGGCGGCACGATGCGCGAAGTCACGCTGGACGATGTGGCCGTTCAACTCGCCTATGCCAACCAGGTCGTCTTCGTTCCCGGTTATGGCATGGCGACTGCTCAGGCGCAGCACGCTGTTCGCGAACTCGGTAACCTCCTGGAAGAGCGCGGTGTTGCCGTCAAATACGGCATCCATCCCGTCGCTGGCCGCATGCCCGGACACATGAACGTGCTCCTGGCCGAAGCCAACGTTCCATACTCGCAGCTCTACGAAATGGAACAGATCAATCCCGAGATGCCGCAAACCGACGTGGCTGTCGTTATCGGCGCCAACGACGTGGTCAACCCCGATGCCCGTGACAACCCGAAGAGCCCGATTGCCGGCATGCCCATCATTGAAGTAGATCGCGCCAAGTCAGTCATCGTGCTCAAGCGCGGCAAAGGTAAGGGTTTTTCCGGACTGGAAAACCCGCTCTTCTTTAAGAACGTGACGGGCATGTTGTACGGCGATGCCAAGAGCAGTCTCACCAACCTGGCTCAGGCTGTGCAAAAAGTCTAAACTGCCACTCAGTAATGTACTCACCGGCGGGGCCGCTCCCCGCCGGATTTTTTGCGCCACCAAAACCAGAGCAATAGAATGACGGGTACGATCCCAATTCCGGAGGAGTCCTTAGTGCCCGTTCCTGTTCAGCAGCTGGTGGCAAAACTTCAACGTCTCACCGAAACCGATTTCATCAACATTCCCAAAGTCCGCCAGATCCTCTGTGACCATCCAGTCGCGCCAGAATCCCTCCAACGTTACCTCAACTGGGACCGTCAGCATTACACCCGCAATCTCATCGAGAAAACTCCTCTGTTTGAGCTCCTCGCCATATGCTGGGAAGTCGGGCAGGGAAGCTCCATCCACAATCACATGGACCAGAACTGCTGGATGGCTGCACCCATTGGCAAGCTCCTTGTTCAAAATTACCGTGTACTCGACCAAAACCTCACCTCAGGTACCTGCGACCTCGAGCCTTCGGATATCGTAGAAATGAATCTGGCGAATCCTTGCGCCGTCGATCCCGGCGAACCGGTCCACAAGGTCTACAATCCAGCCGAATGGCAGCAGCGTGCCGTCAGTCTTCACGTCTACTCGCGCCCCTATGACAGCTGCGTCGTCTACTCTCAAGAGCAACGTAAGTGTGGAGAGATCAAACTCAGCTACACATCGGAATTCGGTCTCACGCAAAAATAGCTGATCCGCAGGTAAGCCAGCGCAGCGACAAAAACAGAGGTCGAGCGACAAAAAATGAATTCCTATGTTCTAATCGCATTGCATGTTCTCCACGCGCACGAACTGGAACCGGAGCACGAACCGGCTTACGGAGACTCTCGCTCGCCTGCAATCGAGCGATCGCGAGGTATTGGATCTCACCGCCTCTAATCCCACCGAGTGTGGCTTTCGTTATGACGGCGCGTCCATCCTCAAATCGCTCATCCATCCTTCGATCCTGCAATACCAGCCTGACCCGCGCGGCCTGCGCTCGGCCCGGGAGGCGGTTTCTGCTTACTATTCCGCCAGGGATCTCCGGGTCTCGCCAGATGACCTGCTCCTCACCACCAGCACCAGTGAAGCGTACTCTTACGCGTTCCGCCTGCTCTGCAATCCAGGGGATGAGATTCTTATCCCTACGCCCAGCTATCCGCTCTTCGATTTTCTGGCGGATCTCCAGGACGTAAAGCTGGTCCGCTATCCGCTCTTCTATGACCACGGCTGGCACATCGATTTCCATGCTCTCGAACAGCTGATTACGCCAACGACTCGCGGCATCATCGTGGTTCATCCGAATAATCCCACCGGTCATTACACCCGTCCGAAGGAAATGGAGCGGCTGGCCCAGATTTGTGCATTCAAGAAGCTGGCCATCATCGCGGACGAAGTATTTCTCGACTTCAGCCGCAGTACTGGTGCGTCGCAGCGCAGCTTTGTCGCCAACGGACACGCAGCACTCACCTTCACCATGAGCGGAGTATCCAAGATCTCAGCGTTACCGCAGATGAAAATGGCGTGGTTGGCTGTAAACGGCCCCAAAGATCTCAAGAGGGAAGCGCTCGCTCGCCTGGAAATCATCGCCGATACGTATCTCTCCATGAATGCTCCCATTCAGCTGGCAGCGCCTGTGCTTCTGGCCCAGCGCCACGCCATGCAGCAGCAGATCATGACTCGCGTCGAGCAAAATCTGGCCACGCTGGACTCACAACTGGCGGACCAGCGTGCTTGTTCGCGCCTTGAAATGGAAGGCGGCTGGTACGCCGTGCTGCGGGTTCCGGCAACACGCAGTGACGAGGAAATCGCCCTCGAGCTGCTCGAATCCGAAGGCGTCTTCGTTCATCCCGGCCACTTTTACGATTTTCCGGGCGATGGTCACATGATCGTGAGCCTCATCACCCGTGAGCGCGACTTTAATGAAGGCATTGAGCGCCTGCTCGCAGCCTTTCAGTAATGCTTTAACGCGGCAGATTGCTGGCTGCCTGTCTCAGCTTGAACCGCTGAATCTTTCCCGTCGCCGTCTTCGGCAGCTCAGGCACAAACTCAAGTTGCTGCGGACACTTGTGCGGCGCCAGACGAGACTTCAAGTACTCCTTTAATTCCATCGCCGCTTTCTCGTTTGCGTTCAGCCCGGCCCGAAGAACAACATATGCAGCCGGCTTGATCAATTCGTTGCCATCAGCGTAGCCAATCACCGCAGCCTCCTGCACTGACTCGTGCTCAATCAGCGCTGCCTCAATCTCCACCGGGCTCACCCACATGCCTTTCACCTTAAGCATGTCGTCCGAGCGTCCAACGTAGAAGTAGTACCCATCAGCATCGCGATAGTATTTGTCGCCAGTCCTGAGCCAGTGTCCCTGGATCGTCTCCTTGGTTTTTTCATGCTGATTCCAGTAGTAGGCGCACACGGCATCGCCTTTGATCAGCAGGTTTCCGACTTCGCCGTCCGCCAC
>Ga0070681_10006033_pt1 | contig 11742 bp, 12 predicted proteins | sample KBSC83BmetaG_FD_65650 | JGI IMG/M metagenome (GOLD analysis project Ga0070681, IMG submission 65650) | Corn rhizosphere microbial communities from Kellogg Biological Station, Michigan, USA - KBS C8-3B metaG | ecosystem: Host-associated > Plants > Roots > Rhizosphere | place: USA: Michigan...
TACTTAGGCCGCGCGGGAAAGCCGCTCTTCTTGGCGGGCTTTCTGGATGATCACGTCTCGGTCGCCGAACCGCAGCAAGGCGCGTGCCTGGCGCTGCTCGTCCCACAGTTCCGCGATCTGCTCTTCGAGCTCCAAGTGCTCGCTCTTGAGCGTCGCGTCGAAACCCTCGGACAGTGCACGCATCACCTCTCCGCGACGGGCGGAGAGACGGTCGATCTCGTCTCTGATCTCGTTCAGCGTTCTCATGCCCATTCAAACGCTCCGAGGGGGAGGGATATTCCTACGAATACCCCAAGTCTTCGAGCCGGTCCTCGTCGATGCCGAAGTAGTGGGCGAGCTCGTGGAGGACGGTGATCCGGATCTCCTCCTCCAGCTCGGCGGGGTCGGGAAAGGCCTGCACAAGCGGCTTTCGGAAGATCGTGATCTTGTCCGGCAGGTACTCGGCCGACTCCCAGAGACCGAAGAGGTCGGGGTCGCCGGGAGCCTCGTCCTCGACGACGACCGCGACGTTCTCGAGGGCCTTCGCGAGCTCCGCCGGCAACTCGTCCAGCGCCCGCCGCACGTGCTCTTCGAACGTCACGCCCGCCGCCGCGGCTCCAGGGGCGGACGCACCTGGAACAGCTTGATCGTGAGGAAGCCGAACGCGAACCCGCCGACGTGCGCGGCGAAGGCGACGCCGCCGCCCTGATCCGGATGGGTGATCGAGAAGTTCGACTGCCAGAGCTGGAACACGAACCAGACGATCAGGAAGAACGCGGCGGAGAACCGCCAGGGCAGGAAGCCGAAGATGAGGCCGAGGATCCGCGCGCCGGGCAGGACGACGAGATAGGCGCCGAGCACGGCCGCGATTGCGCCGCTCGCGCCGACATTTGGGATGCTCGCAGCGGCGGTTCCGGACCAGTGGAGCGTCACGAAGGTCTGCGTCAGCGCGGCCGCGAAACCGCCGGCGATGTAGAAGACGAGGAACCGGATCCGGCCCATCACGTCCTCGACGTTGTTGCCGAAGATGTAGAGGAAGAGCATGTTCCCGAGGATGTGCAGCCAGCTCGCGTGCATGAACATTGCCGTGAGCGTCCCTTCGGGCCACGGCACGTGGTCGCGCGCCGCGGCGAGGCACGGCCCGCTCACCGCGCAGGGATAGAACGCGTAGTGGTCGATGCGCCCGGCGCGCGCGCCGAGCTCCCAGAACCAGACCGCGAAGTTCGCCGCGATCAGCGCGTACGTGACGACGGGAACGCGGCGGGTGGGGATGTTGTCGAAGAGCGGCAGCACCGTTTCGATCCTACGCTCTCGGGGTAACTTGACAATAAGCGACTTAGGTTTTATCCTGGTCGTGTAGTCAGATTGTGAACGAAGGAGGCAAACCATGACCACACTGGTGCGCTGGGATCCGCTCCGCGAAGCCGCTGCCATGCACACGGAGCTGAGCCGACTCATGAACGGGCTATTCGAGGGCAACGGCCGACAAGGCCAGGCCTGGGTCCCGACGATGGACGTCTGGGAGACGGAGGACTCCGTCCACTATGCGTTCGATTTGCCCGGGCTTACCCAGGACGCGATCCAGGTCGAGGTGGAGGACAGCACGCTGACCGTTTCCGCTACACGCGCCCGTGAGCAGAGGGAGGACACGAGCACGTTCCACCGCTTCGAGCGGCGCTTCGGAACCTTCTCGCGCTCGATCGGACTGCCCGCGGGCGTCTCGGACGACTCGATCAACGCGTCGTACGTGAACGGCGTGCTCGAGATCAGCGTTCCCAAGCCGGAGCAGCCGAAGCCGAAGCGGATTGACGTCGCGGTCCCGGGCGAGCAGCCCGTGATCCAGGCCGGCGCGAAGAGCTGAGATCGCGGCTCAGCCGGTCTCGCGGCAGCTTGCGACGCTTCGCGAGACCGGCGAGCACCCCCGCGCCGCCGGGGCAGTAAGGCACCGTCGACAGGTCGCTGTGGATCCATGCACAACGGCTGTGACGATCGTTTACACCTCGGTCAACAATTCGTACGATCGCCTGAAGCTTTCGTAACCCACGCGTCGTAGGTTCACGACGACATCGTCGCGTGGGGAGGTGCCGAAGATGGCACGGCCTGTTCGTCGTCTCGTGGGCATGAGCGCGGCTCTCGCGTTCACGGCGTTCGTGTGCGTGGCGGGCGTGAGCGCAGCGCCACCGCCGATCTCGATCGTCACCGGGCTCGACCAGGGGTGGCCCGACGTTCGCGGCTACGACCAGGTCGGGGCGCCGGCGTCGACGCTTGCCCCATGGGGAGGCTCGCCGTTCGAGTTCTCGCCGTATCCGACGTACCAGTCGGGCGTTCGCGTGGCCGTCGGCGACTTCAACGGTGACGGCCGCAGCGAGATCGTCACGGCGCCGGGGGCAGGCGCGTTCACGGAGCTCCGCATGTTCGACGGCCGGACCTTTCGACAGTCGAGCTCGTTCTTGCCGTTCAAGAATGCTGCCTGGTTCAACGGCGCGTACTTGGCCGCCGGCGACACGAACGGCGACGGGCGGCAGGAGGTCGTAGAGGGACTCGACGCAGGCTGCTGTACGACCGTGCACGTCCTCGATCCGGTCGACGGTTCCGATCGCTCCGGCTTCTATCCGTACGGAAGCTCGAATTCGGTGGGCGTGCGGGTCGCAGCAGCCGATCTCGACCGCGACGGCAAGGCCGAGATCCTCGCGGTTCCCCTCGGCAGCGTGCGTGTGAGTGTCTTCGGTGCGACGGGAGGATCGCCGGTCCGGACCATCGACGCGTTCGGGCCCGAGGCGCTGAACGGCGCATCGATTGCTGCGGGAGATGTGGTCGGCGACGCGCGGCCCGAGCTCGTGGCGGCCGCCGCAACAGCCGCCGGCGCTGTCGTGAAGGTGATCGACCTGCAGAGTGGAGCGCTGCTCGCGACCTACGCGCCGTTCGGTGCCCGCCCGGTGCAGCTGCCGCAAGTCGCGGTTGCCGACGTCAACGGCGATCGTCGCGCCGATATCGTCGTGCTCGGGCGCTCGGATGACGGCACACAAGTCGCCGCATTCGACGCGGCGGGTGCCTCACTCGGGTCCTTCTACGTGCTCGATCCGGGCATCGCGCCCGGCGCGACACTGGCAGCCGGCGATCTCGACGGCGACGGAAAGGCCGAGATCGTGCTCGGCGGCGGGCCGTCCACGGCCCCGTGGCCGCCGGACCAGAACGGCCCGGCCCAGCGCGTGGCCGTCTACCGCATCGACGGGACCCAGACCGGCACGTTCGACGCGTATCCCGGGCTCTTCCAGGGAGGTGTGCGCGTCGCGCTGGCCGACGTGGACGGTGACGGGCGTCCCGAGGCGATCACAGCTCCAGGCCCCGGGATGGAGTCCGAGATCGGCGTCTTCACCCAGCAGTGGGTGAACGACCGCGACCGCGGCACGCGGCTCGCGCATTTCCTCGCTTTCGAGAGCTCCTTCACCGGTGGTGCGAGCGTCGCTGCAGGCGACGTGACCGGCGATGCCCGGCCCGAGATCGTCGTGGGCGCAGGCCCCGGACGGGCGCCCGAGGTCCGCGTTTTCCAGCCCGACGGCCACCTCATCTCGTCCTTCCTGGCCTTCGACCCCGGCTATCGCGGAGGAATCAGCGTCGCCGTCGGCGATCTCGACGCGGACGGCGCCGCGAATATCGTCGCCGGGACCTTGGAGGCGCCCGCGCGGATCCGCTCGTTCACCGCCTCCGGTGCCCCGACCGGTCCGCTTGTTGCCCCCTTCGGTGCCGGCGCGCCCGGGGTCGAAGTGGGCGTCGCAGACATCCGAGGCGACGGGCGTGCGCTCCTGCTCGCCGCGCCCGCAACTGGTGTCGGAGGGTCCGTGGTCGTCATCGATCCGCTGACGGGGATCGCAGTCGGGAGCTTCGTTCCGGCCCCCGGCGTGCCCGGCGGGCTTCGGCCGTCCGCAGCCGATCTCAATGGCGATAACCGTGACGAGATCCTGATTGCGTCCGGGTTCGGAGGCGACGGCACGGTGCGTGTGTTCGACGGGCGGTTCCGCGAGCTCAACTCATTCACCCCATACACGTGGGGCGGGGCGGGCATGAACGTCGCCGGCGTCGTTCGGGCCGGGTTGCCGATCTCTGCCGACCCACGAAAGATCCGCTTGCAGGCAAGGAAGCAAGCGCGGTTCGTCGTCGCGAGGTTCCACGACGCCGCCGGTGCCGCAGCGAGTCGGACGCTGCGAGCAATCGTCGCGTGGGGAGACGGCACGCGCGTCCAGGCCGCTCTTGTCCGGCGCGGGCTCGGCGTGTACGACGTGCGCGCTGTGAAGCGCTACGCCAAAGCGGGCATCTTCGCCGTGACCGTCACGGTGACCGACGGAACGCGTAGGTCGATCGCGAGGAGCACCGTGACGGTGCGGCGCCAGAGCTGACGCGCGGCATGGCCGGCTCAGAAGACGTACGGCACGATCGTCAGCGCGCCGAGTGCGTACCAGGTGCCGAAGAGCAGCCCGAAGGCGCCGAAGGCCGGGACGATTCGGCCGAATGCCAGCTGTGCGCGCGGCCGGCCGAGGATCGCGCCGAACCCGCTCGAGAGCAGCGCCATCGAGATCGCTGTGCCGCCCGCGAAGAGCGTAAGCGCGACCAGTGCGATCGTCTGGCTATGGATCGCCGCCAGCAGCAGCACGCCCACGCCGCCGCTCCCGGCGACGCCGTGCACGAGGCCGATGCCGTACGCCTGCCACGGCGTTCGCCTGGGCGGCACCCGCAGATGAGCATGGTCATGCGCGAATGCGCCGCGCCGCCAGCGCAATAGCAGCCACAGCGCGAGGGCCATGATCACGAGGCCGATCGTGACCTCCGCGCTCTGTTCGACGCGCGCGGGGAGGTACGCCTTCCACACCACGATCGGCACGCCGAGGAGCATGAGCGACGATGCGTGCCCGAGGCCCCAGGTCAGGCCGAGTCGCGTTGCGCCGCCGCGGCCGTTCGTAACGAGCGTCGTCACCGCGGCGAGGTGGTCGGGGTCGCTCGCATGCCGCAAGCCGAGCAGCACGGCGAGCACGAGCACGAACACCAGGGTGGTCCCGTCCGAGAGATGGACGAGCCAGTCGTCGAGACCGAACATCACATGCTCACTTTCGGAAAGGCCCGCGCGACCATGGCCACGCCGGCGAGGACGATGACGAGTGCGCTCAGCACAGGGAGGACGTTCACCACGCGTCCGCGGCCGTCGAAGCGAGCGAAGGCGGACTTCGCGAGCACGGCCACGAGCCCGACCGCGGTGATCGCGACGGCGAGGCCGATGCTGAACGCGACCACGAGCAGCATCCCGAACGCGACGCGGTGCAGCGAGATCGCGGCGAGCAGGACGACGAGAGCCGACGGGCAAGGCAGCAGTCCGCCCGAGATGCCGACCGCGAGCAGGCTCCGGGGCTCGTGGGCGTGCTGGTGATGATGCTCGTGGCCGTGGTGGTGGTCACGGGCATGGCGCGCGCGGGCGACCAGCACGGCGGTGCCGACGCCGACGACCAGCAGCCCAGCCGCCAGATCGAGCCACGGGTAGAGCCGGTCGGGGACGATCCACTGGGAGAGGAGCAGCGTCACACCGCCGAGCGCGAACACGCCAGCCGTGTGCGTGACGGTCGTGATCAGCCCGAGCAGCGCTGCCTGCCACGGCGTGCCGCGCGACCCGACGAGATAGGCCGACACGATCGTCTTGCCGTGTCCCGGCGAGAGCGCGTGGGCCGCGCCCCAGAAGACCGCCAGCGCCAGGGCGCCGAGGATCACGAGCGCGCTCAGGTGCCTGCGGCCGACGAGCGACGCGAAGCCCGAATCAGCAATGCGGTCCGGGGCCGCGAGCGCTTTCCCCGCGAGCAGCGCGGGCGGTCGTTCGTGTGTGGGGCCGAGCTCCGCCGACCCGCGCGTCATGTCGAGCGGACTGCGGAGCAGGTCCTTCGGATACGCGCGCAGCTCGGCTGAGGCGGAGGGCGTGTGCGCGCCGAACACGATCTCCTTCCAGCCGATCCGGGACGCGTAGTTGCGATCGTCGACGGCGACGCGTGCGCCCGCTCGGATCACCGGCCCGGCGAGGATCGCCTGGAAGCGCGTCGTACGCAGGCCGGCCGCACCGGGCGGATGGGCCAGCGCCGTCTTCGTGACGCGCAGCGCTGCGGGCTGTCCGTCGACCGTCACGCGCAGGCCGCCGATGCGGACCGGCACGCGCTGCAGCGTTGGGATCTCCGCCATGTCGACGACGTAGCGGACGTACAGCCGGTCGCCCGCCACCTCGATCCGCGCGAAGCGGTTGATGGTGAAGTTGCCCAGCGGGTGCGCCGAGGCGGCGGCGGTGGGGATGACGAGGTAGCTGAGCACGGCGAGCAGGACCAAGCGCTTCACGAGGCGAGCCTCCTCAGAGTCGGGGCCCAGAGGACCGAGAACCGGGGGTTGAGAGCTGCCGCGCGCCGAGCCCACGGGCGTGGGTCGGTTCCCAGGCAGCTCGCGATCTGTGCGCGGTGAAAGAGCTTCGCGGCGTCCTTGGTGCCGAGGCGCAGGGCCAGCCGGGAGTAGTGGAGCGCCTCGCCACAACGTCCGTTGCGCACGAGCGCCCAGGCCAGCACGTCGTCACCGTCGATCGACGGGCGAGCGCGCTGCGCCTCACGCGCGAGTGTGAGCGCGGCCGGCAGGCGGATGCCGTGGTCGATGTCGAAGAGAGCCGTTTCGAGATCGGTGCGCACGCCGTTCGCCCGCAGCAACGCCCGGATCGCCTCCTCGGTCGCGTATTGCAGGCGCGCGGCTCGTTCATGACCCGTGACGTGCAGCAGGTCGCCGTAGAGACCGACGAACTGCGGGAGAGGAATCGTTTCGACTGCGCGCCGCTCGAGTGCCGTTGCCTGGCGGAGTTGCCCGCGCGCGATGTCGACCTGCGCGAGAGCGTCGAGCGCGTACACGTATCCGGGGAAGGTGCGGAGCGCCGAGTGCAGATGGGCGGCGGCCACGTCGAAGCGGCCGCGACCGAGCTCCAGCTTGCCGAGCTGCGTCTCGGTCCAGGCGAACGGCTCGCGCTCGTCGGCGGCCGCGTCGCGCGCGAGCAGCAATGCCGTGCGCGCGCCGTCGAGGTGGCCGAGCAGCTCGCGGGCGTAGGCGACGCGTGCGTAGGACGACACGCCCGGCTTCAGCCGCACCATCGTGTCGAATGCCCGGAACGACGCTCGGTAGCGCCCGAGCTCGAGCAGCGCGTCACCGACGACGCCGTAATTGCGCGCCGTGGTCGGCGAGATCCTCAATGCCTCACGGCCGAGCCCGAGCGCGCGCGCGAAGCGGTGGCGTGAGAGCTCGAGCGAGGCGAGCCCACTCGTGGCATCGAGATCGCCCGGCGCGAGCTCGAGGGCGCGCCGCAGCACACCCTGTGACTTCGCGTAGTAGGTCGGATCGCCGGTCTCGCGTGCGCGCTGCTGGTACGCGAGCCCCAACAGGTCCAGTCCGAGGACGTTCGACGGCCGCGTCCGCAGCCCGGCTTGCAGGCGGAGCACGAGCGATTGTGTGTCGCCGGCGGCGAACCCCGCGGCGAGCTGTTCGCTCGAGACCTGTCCGGGGGACTGTCCCCCGGACACGTCCTTCGTGAACAGGCCGCCGAAGAGCAGGGCGGCGGCGGTCACGACCGCCGCCACCGCTGCGACCAGGAGCCGCGTCCCGATCACTACTTCTGCTCTCCGTGCGTGTCGGCCGCACCGCTCAGCGGATCGGCCACGTACGGGAACACGCTCATCGTCTTCGTGTCGCCGGCGTTCACGCCGTCGCCGAGCGGCAGCTTCTTGCCGACGAGGAAGCCGCCGACTGCCTGCTCTGCGATGTCGATGACGTCGTCATCGATCCGCCGGCCGTTCGGCCAGCCCTGGTTGTCGCCCCCGAGCACGCCGAGCCGCGAGACCTTGTCCGCAGGCGTGACGGGCACCGCCAGGTTGATGCGCAGCTCGTCGGACAGCGTGTCGCCGGTGAACGTGACCTTCGGGATGCCGGTCAGCAGCACCTGCACGAGATCGGTGCGGTCCGTCTCGGGCGCACCCAGCTTGTAGAGCTTGTTGATCACCGCCGCGAGAATCGGCGTCTTGTAGTACGACGCGAAGCGCTTGTCCTGGGACGGGCTCGTGCGATTCCACAGGTCCTTGAGCCCGGTCGGGATCACGACCTCGTTGATCAGCGGATTGCCGAGGCGTGACACCTGCACCCATGGACCGCGACCGCCCTTGCCGGCGATCGTCGTCTGGCGGCGATCTGCGGCCGACCAGATGCCGACCGTGTGCGACGCAGTATCGATCTGCGAGATCGGGATCTGCAACGCGATCGTGTGCACTGCGTAACCGGCCAGGAAGTCCTTCCCGCCGCCGTCGCTGCCGGTGCCCTTGCGGATCGCGAGGAGGTCGAAGATGTCGCCGACGTCGGCGAAGAACGGATCGTCACGCTGGCCCGCGAAGACCAGGCCGCCGTCCTGGAGAGGCGTCACCGCCTTGAGCGCGGTCGCATGGTAATCCGGCGTCGAGCGTGGGCCGATGTTGTCGGGAGGCGTCGAGCCCCGCGCGACCACCGTTGACTTGCCGTTCACGACGCGCGTCACCGTGTAGGGCTGGACGGTGTCGCCGAGGAAGTACGGCCCGTTCTTCCGTGTGAACTGGAAGTAGTACGAGACGTCCGGGCGCCCGTCGCCGTTGCGGTCGATGTAGATGTCGTACCGAGCAGTCGGCGAGAACGTGTAGTAGTTCGGGCCCGCCGCGGGATCCTCACCGGGGATGAAGTTGCTGACGATCGTCAGCGTGTTCGGCTTGTCCGGTGAACGGAACGCGTACAGGTCCGTGTTGTCCGCGGACGGGTCTTCCGAGATGAGCGGCGCCTCACGGTGACTCGAGGCTTTCGCGTTGCTCGGCCCGCGCCCTTGGAGCATCGCCGCCACCAGGGCGACCGCGATCAGAGCTGCCGCCGCGAGGGCGACTGCCGGCTTGCGCATGACCTTTCCTCCTGCTGGGGGGTCCCGGCGGCGTGCCGTCGTCGGGATGAACGCGCGTAGTTCGCCCCCCGCGCGAAATCGGTTCGGACCTAGAGGAGGCCCTCGCGAATGCGCTCGGCGACGGACGCCATCTCGAGCTTCGCTCCGGTCACGTCCTTGAGCAGCTGGTCCGCGGTCGGCCCTTGGCCGAGCGACCAGAGCTCGCGCAGCAGGTCGCCTGCGTCGCGCTTCGCGAACCAGTCGTTCCCGAGCTCGCTGCGCAGGAACTCGCGGAGCTGTGCCTCGAACGCCCACGAGCGGAGGTACCCGGTGACGTAGAAACTGCCGTCGATGTCGTCGAGGTAGCTCTCCGGGTTGACCGGCAGCTTCAGCGAGTCGCCGAGGATCTCCGCGTAGCGACCGCGCATCGACGGGACATTCTCCGCCTGGAAGAACTCGATCTCGTAGAGCAGCTTCGCCGCGTAGCGCCGCACGAAGTAGAGCAGCGACACCGCGCCGTCGTGCGCGAGCTCCTCGACGCGCGGCACATCGAGGCGGCGGTTCAGCCACGCCGGCTCGGTGACGAGGTGCTGCATGAGCATCGCCCAGCCCTCGGTGACCGCCATGTCGCCGAGCCGGCGTGCCTCCATCGGCAGGTCACCGCTCGTGTTCGCGTAGTGCTCGGTGTGCCCGGCCTCGTGGAACAGCGCCTCCCAGTCGTCCTTGCCGCCGATCGGCTGGATGACGAGCATCACCTTCCCCGGCACGTCGATCGGCGCGCAGAACGCGCGCGGCGACTTGCTCGGGCGCGAGTCGAGATCGAGGTGGACATTCTCCTGTGAACGGAGGTCGATGCCGAGGTCGGTGAGCGTGTGCTCGAGCGCCGGGAGCATCTGGTCGTTCGGGTAGAGCTTGTCGAGCTCGGGCGCGCGGAACAGCCTGACGACGTCCCACGGGCGCGCCTCGTCGAGACCGATGCCGAGCCGCGAACGGAACAGCTTGTCGCCTTCGCGCTCCCAGAGTCGCTCCGTCTCGTCGAGCACCTCCTGGCACTCTGCGGCGACCTCGTCGAGCCGGAAGCCGAAGCCTTTGTAGAGCTCGTAGTAGTTCGGCGCGGCGTCGTTTGGTGCGAAGAGCCGGCGCACGGCTTCCTGGTCGATCTGCACGGCATCGAGGTAGATGGGGTTGAGATGCTCGTCGAGCAGCCGGAGCCGCGCTTCCTCGAGTCGCTTGCGCTTGTCGCGGTCGGGCTCGTTGGACATGGCGACGCGCAGCATCCGGTACGGGACCTGCTCGCCGTCGACCGTCGCCTCGAGCTCGGCCTCCGCCTTCGCAAGGCGGGCCTGGTGCTCACGCGTCAGGTTCCCGAGGAACCCTTCGCAGGCAAAGCGCCAGAGCTCGGTCGGAGCGCCCTTCAGCCTCTGTGCCGTCTCGAGCTTGGTCAGCTCCTCGTAGCGTTCGTAGACCTGCTCGACGTCCAGCGTTTCTTTGAGGCCCGCGAAATGGAGGTAGTACTCCTCGTCGAGGTCGCGGATGAAGCTGTCGGCCTGGTCGCGAAACCGATCGAGCTCACTGTTCGTGGGCGGTGCCTCGGACACGGATCCCTAGGATACGGCCCGTGCACGAGCTGACGGTGACTACCGAGCGGCACACGCAGTTGCTCGACATCACCTCGCAGGTGCGCGAGGCGGTTCGCGGTGCGTCCGGGGCTGCGGTTCTCGTCTACGTGCCGCACACGACCGCGGGCCTCACGATCAACGAGCACGCGGACCCCCTGGTCGCGCGCGACTTCGAGATGGCGCTCGAGCAGATTGCCCCTGAGAGCTGGGGCTGGCAGCACATCGAGGAGGGTGAGGAGAACGCGCCCTCGCACATCCGCGCCGCCTTGATGGGGCCGCAAGTCCTGATTCCGCTGCGCGACGACGGCGAGCTGGCGCTCGGGACGTGGCAGGGGATCTTCTTCTGCGAGCTCGACGGACCGCGCACGCGCTCGGTCTATGTCACCGTTCTCGCCTAGGTTCGCGGTTTAGGCGCGGACCAGCGGTACCTGAGTGCGATCAGGCGGACGACCGTGGCGAGCGTCGCGGCGGCGATCTCGACGGGGGCAGACCGCGACCAGACGACGACGATGATCGCGGCGATCGCTGCGGGTGTCGCATAGATGTCGCTGTAGAGGATCACCGGCACGTCGCCTGCGAGCAAGTCGCGTGCGATGCCGCCGGCGACAGCTGCGATCACTCCGATCACGACGGCTCCGACCGCAGGCACACCGTGATCGAGGGCCTTTCCTGTGCTGGCCACGGCGAACGCACCGAGCCCGGCCGCGTCGAAGACGAGCACGGCCCTCCGTGCACGCGCGACGGCCGCCGGCGCCGCGAATCCGACGAGTCCTGCGGCTGTGGCGGTTGCGAGGTACGCCCAATGCGTGATCGCCCGTGGCGGCGTCGCGCCGATCAGGATGTCGCGGATGATTCCGCCGCCGAGCCCGGCCGCCACGGCGAGGACGGCGATGCCGAAGATGTCCATCCGCTTGCGCGCGCCCACGAGCGCACCGGACAGCGCGAACGCGAACGTGCCCACCAGTTCGAGCGAGTGCAGCATTCGAGCAAGCCTGGCAGTCGTCTAGGACGATCCCGCTAGCCTCCTGGCGTGGCCGCCCCCGTTCAGCGAGACCAGGAGCTCGAGCTCTCGATCGAATCTCTCGCCTTCGGCGGGAACGGCGTCGCGCGGCTGGACGGCTTCGTCGTCTTCGTCCGGCGCGGCCTTCCGGGCGACACGGTCAAGGCGCGCGTCACCAAGGTGCAGCGCCGGCACGCCGAGGC
>Ga0070681_10006034_pt1 | contig 11742 bp, 11 predicted proteins | sample KBSC83BmetaG_FD_65650 | JGI IMG/M metagenome (GOLD analysis project Ga0070681, IMG submission 65650) | Corn rhizosphere microbial communities from Kellogg Biological Station, Michigan, USA - KBS C8-3B metaG | ecosystem: Host-associated > Plants > Roots > Rhizosphere | place: USA: Michigan...
AGCGGCGGTCGGTGAAACCGTAAAGCGCTTCGACACGCGCCGAAAGTCTATGTGCCGCGAGCGGACCTTCTGTCCGCGCTGAGGCCGCGCGCGGCGACGTGGTGTACGCGTTGTCCAACAGCAACGTAACGCCTCCCGCGCTCTGCCAACGCGCCAACTCCCCACACGCCGATGTCGGGCTCGCGCAACGAGCGCGCTCGAACTACCAAACGTGTCGCACGTCACCGACGAGGAACTTTTCGAGCGCACAGCGCGCGCGGATCGGCATGACTTATGCGGCTGACACTCCAGGCAAAGGCTCGAGACCCTCAGGAATGAACGATGTCACACTGGTTGAATTGATCGAAGCGGAGTTGAAGTCGGGTCTGGAGCATCTGACCCGAATGTCCGAGGGCGAACCCTCAGTAGTGCAGGAAGCTCGCAGGGGCGCCCGGCGCTGCTATGACAACATCATGGAGCGGCTGCCCAAGGTGGCCCTCAGCGGCAAGCGGCGGGTCGATTTTCTCGGCAAGTTGGCCGGGTTCCGGTCTCGCCTGGTGCTCGCAGGCGAGGAGTTCTAGAGCCGCCTCGGGTTCTCACTCTTCTGCGCCGCCTAGCACCTGCCGCACCTTGCGTGCCAGGTCCAACTGCGTGTACGGCTTCAGCAGCAGGTCTACACCGGCATCCAGGCGCCCGTGGTGAACGATGGCGTTTCGGGCGTATGCCGTCGTGAACAGAACACGCAGGTCGGGCTGCAGGCGGCGTGCCTCCTCGGCCAGCTGCCGCCCGTTCATTCCGTTGGGGAGCCCCACGTCGGTGAACAGCAGATCGATGTGGCCGATCTGCTCCAACGCCCGCAGCGCCGTGGGTCCATCGGCCGTGCCGGAGACCCGATATCCCAGCGACGTCAACATCTCCACCGCGAACGTGCGCACATCTTCGTGGTCCTCGACAACCAGGATCGACTCACCCTTCGCGCTCTCGTTGACGGCGAGAGGCTCGGTCGCGGCTACCGCCAGATTCGCGCTGAATCTCGGCAAGTACAGCTTGACGGTCGTTCCCTCTCCGGGCTCGCTGTAGATCTTGACGTGGCCGCCCGACTGTTTCACGAATCCGAACACCTGCGACAGACCCAGTCCGGTGCCTTGCCCGTCACTCTTGGTCGTAAAGAAAGGGTCGAACGCTCGCGCGGCGACGTCCTTTGACATCCCGCTTCCCGTGTCGCTCACGGCGATCATGACGTACTGGCCGGCGATCACCTCCGCATGCTCGGCCGCATAGGTCTCGTCGAGAAACGCGTTGGCGGTCTCGATCGTAAGCTTTCCCACCCTTTGCATCGCATCCCGCGAGTTGATGGTGAGATTCAGCAGGGCCGTCTCCAGCTGATTGGTATCGACCGAGACGGACCACAGGCCGCTGCTGGATACCGTCTCGACCGCGACTCCCTCGCCGACGGCATGGCGCACGAGGTCGGCCATGCTCTGTACGAGCTTGTTGGGACTCACGACCACGGGATTGAGCGGCTGTTGCCGGGCAAAAGCCAGAAGCCGCTGCGTCACCGACGCCGCACGATCCACGTTGCGCTTCGCGGCGTCCAGAGATCGCACGACCAGTGGGTCTTCGGGGCCTAGCCGCGTCTGCAGCAGCTCCACCGAGTTCCTGATCACGTGGAGGATGTTGTTGAAGTCGTGCGCCATTCCACCCGTGAGTTGCCCAAGCGCTTCCATCTTCTGCGACTGCGCGAGTGCCGCGCGTGCCTGTTCGAGCGCTTCTTCCTGCTGGACCTTCTCCGTCACATCGCGAGTGATCTTGAGGAACCCTGTGAGCTTTTGTTGAGAGTCGTACAGGGCCGTGACTATGGCTCTGGAATAGAAGCGCGTGCCGTCACCGCGAACCCGCCATCCTTCCGACTCGTACTTGCCGTGGCGCGCCGCCACATCGAGGGCTCGTTCTGGGACGCCGGCCTTCTGGTCTTCCTCGGTGAAGAAGCGAGAAAAATGTTGGCCGACGATTTGATCCGCTGTGTATCCCTTGATCCGCTGCGCGCCAGCGTTCCACGTCGTGACATACCCACGCGTGTCGAGCATGTAGAGTGCGTGATCTGCGACGCCCTCGATCAGCGCGCGTAACTGATTTTCGTCGGAGCGCTTCGCGGCGGAAAGCCTGAGGACCTCGCGGTGTGCCGTCAGTGTGCGGATAACTCCACCGACCATGAGACTCACCGCGATGACGGCTCCTGCGATCGCCGCTATCCAGGGCCCACGCTCGAGTTCCAGCTTCCACGCGACTGCCTGATACAGCTCCAACCCGGCCAGCGCGAGGCATGGAGCACACAGCAGGGTCAGCGGAAGCCAGGGAGGTGCGGCAGGGTCGCGATCCGTCATCCGCGCGATCAAGGTGTTCGTTCTTCGATGGATTTGGATGATCGGGCGGCCTGCCTGGGCTGTCAATGCAGGGAAGCGGTGTGCCCAGGCGGGCCCATTTTGTGCGTCTCGCCTTCCATGGCAAACGACACGACTCGACTGGTGCGGGCGCAGACTCTGGCGCGCAAGGCCAAGACCCCGTTCCCTGGGCAGACCGAAGACTATCGTGCGGCGCGCGAGGCGCTGCTGGCCGAAGAGATCGAACTGCGCCGGCATATGACTCGCGTCACCGAGCAGCGGCGCGCCCTGCCGGCCGGCCCGGTCGTTGAGAAGAACTATCGCTTCAAGGACGAGAACGCGTTCGAGGTCGGATTGACCGATCTGTTTGGCGACAAGCAGACGCTCGTCACTTACTTCTGGATGTACGGACCGCAGCGGGAGCGCCCGTGTCCCATGTGCACCAACTGGCTGGGAGCGGTCAATGGAAACGCCCCCGACATCAAGCAGCGCGTGGCGCTCAAGATCCTCGGCCGCAGTTCCGTTGACCGGCAATTCCAGTTCGCGCAAGAGCGAGGTTGGCGCCATCTCAACTTCGTGCAGACGGTCGGCGACGACTATGCGAACGATCTCGGCCTCATCAACAAGGATGGGACCGAGAACCCCGCGCTCGCCGTTTTCCGGCGGGACGGCAACCGGGTGCGCCTGTTCTGGGCCAGCGAGATGCAACGGGAGATGGCCGACCCCGGACAGGATCCGCGCGACGCTCCCGACGTGGCGAGTCTCTGGACCGTTCTCGATCTCACGCCGGAGGGGCGGGGCACGGACTGGTATCCGAAGCTGAACTACTGACCCGCTTCGGTTGCGCCGCCCCTAAGTGCCTGATTTAATGGCGCTCCCAACCGGATTCGAACCGGTGTACTAGCCTTGAGAGGGCTATGTCCTGGGCCTCTAGACGATGGGAGCGCGGGGCGGGCGGGCCGCGTCGAGCGCGCTATTATAGGGGAGGTCCGTCATTGCTCAAGCCGAAAGCCAAGAATTGAATCTTCCTCAAGCGTCTGTCGTGGCGCCCTCTGCCGCCCCTCGGATCATCCCGCGATCCGAGCACACGATATCCCGGTCCCACATTTCGCCGAACGCGCTGCGCGTTCTGTACAGATTGAGGGACGCGGGCTTCATGGCGTTCCTCGTCGGCGGGTGCGTGCGCGACCTGTTGTTGGGTATCGAGCCCAAAGACTTCGATGTCGCCACCGATGCGCTGCCGGAGCAGGTGCGCAAGCTGTTCCGTAACTGTCGCCTCGTCGGGCGCCGGTTCCGGCTCGCGCACGTCTTTTTCGGCAGAGAGATCATCGAGGTGGCTACCTTCCGCGCCGCGAGCGCGCCCTCGCAGGGCGAGGAGCCGCTGCCCGATGCCGATCCGGAGGACGGTGAAGCGCCGGAGCTCGATGAGCTGGAGGCGCTACAGCGCGTCGCTTCTCCCGATATCGAGACGGAAGTCGATGCCAGCGCAGATCTCCTCGAAGACGAGGATGAAGACGACGAGGAAGAGGGCGAAGGCGGCGACGAAGAGGAAGACGCGCGGAGCGTCGGTCGGCAAGGCGGCGGCGATGCGATCCGGCGCGCGGTAAGCCGTGCAGCAAGTGGACCCGTCGAGTACGCCACGACGACCAACGGCTCCGTCGGGGGCATCGGCGGCCCAGATAGAGAGCGTGTTCTGGACGAGACCGGTCGCATCATCCGCGACAACGTGTACGGAACGATTGACGCTGATGTATGGCGTCGAGACTTCACGTGCAATGCGCTGTACTACAACATCGCAGACTTCTCGCTCTGGGACTACGTGGGCGGCAAGGAGGACGTCGCCGCGCGCGTGTTGAAGCTAATCGGAGATCCTGAGACTCGTTTCCGGGAAGACCCCGTGCGCATGCTGCGTGCCGCGCGGTTCGAAGCAAAGCTCTCTTTTCAGATCGATCCCGCGACCGCTGAGCCGATCGACCGGCTCGCGGAATTGCTGGGTGGCGTGCCACCTGCGCGGCTGTTCGACGAGACTCTCAAGCTGTTCCTCACGGGGCATGGCGCAAAGAGCTTCTTGGTCCTGCAACGTCGGGGCCTGCTGCCGTCGCTGTTGCCGACTGTGGCGGGCTATTTCGCTTCCCACCCGGGAAGTCTGGTCGAGAAACTGTTGCTGCGCGGTCTGGAGAACACGGACGCGCGGGTCATCGCGGACAAACCGGTCACCCCGACCTTCCTGTTCGCTCTGCTGCTCTACGGGCCGATTGCCGGCATCATCGAGTCGACTCCGCCGGAGCGCTGGCACGAGTTGGCGACGATTCTGGATGCATGCGATCGAGCGGCACGCCAGGCGCAGACTCACGTTGCGATTCCGAAGCGCTTCACCCTGGGTGTCCGTGAGATGTTTGCGCTTCAGCCGCGACTCGAGCATCCGCGCGGGCGGCGAGCGTTGCGCGTGCTCGAGCACCCGCGGTTTCGTGCCGCCTACGATCTGCTGCTGCTGCGGGCCGATTTCGGTCTCGCTTCCCTCGAGATGGCGAAGTGGTGGACTCGCATCCAAGAGGTCTCTGCCGAGGAGCGCGCGAAGATGACCGATGCGCTCACCGGACAGGCGCAGCGGTCTGACGGACCGCGGCGTGGGGGCAGACGCCGTCGCCGCCGCCGGCATCCTTCGGGCGCTGCCTGACGGTCGCGGCCATGGAAGTCTGGCAGCCCGCTTATATCGGGTTGGGCAGCAATCTGGACGATCCGCGAGCGCGCGTGTTGGCCGCAGTCGATGCGCTCGCTGCCATTGCGGATACGCGTCTGGTCCTCACGTCGCCGCTCTACTCATCGCGCCCGTTCGGGCCTGTCGCTCAGGCCGATTACGTCAACGCCGTCGCGGGCTTGCTGACCCGACTCGGATCCGCGGAGCTGCTCGCGCGGCTGCGCTCGATCGAGTGCCAGTTCGGTCGTCCCGAGCGCCACGAGCGGTGGGGACCCCGGGTCCTCGATCTGGACATCCTGGTCTTCGGGCGGGAGCGCCGCCAGGATCCGCAGCTCACGTTGCCCCATCCCGGGATAGTGGAGCGCAACTTCGTTCTGTATCCTTTGGCAGATATCGCCGCGGATCTCGAGGTACCCGGGCTCGGTCGTGTGTCCGAGCTCAAGAGCCGCCTCGTGTCCGAGGGTCTGCAACGATTGTCATAGCGAGCGCATGAAGAATTCCGCCGAAACGGCTCACCAGTTCATCGTCGTCGAGGGGCCGATTGGCGTCGGCAAGACGAGCCTCGTGCGCCGCCTGTGCACGAGCCTCTCGGCCGAAGGCGTGCTGGAGCAGGCCGCCGACAATCCCTTTCTGGAGCGCTTCTACCGCAATCCGCGCGCGGGTGCGCTGCCGGCGCAACTGTATTTCCTGTTCCAGCGCGCACAGCAGCTGGCAGCCCTGAAGCAGCAGGATCTGTTCACCCGCGTTCGCGTTGCGGACTACCTGTTGGAAAAGGACCGGCTGTTTGCGCGAGTGACCCTGGACGATGCCGAGTATTCGCTGTACGAGCAGATCTACGCCAAGCTCGACATTCAGACTCCCAAGCCCGATCTCGTCGTCTACCTGCAGGCGCCGGTCGATGTGCTGCTGGACCGCGTCGCCAAGCGGGGCATCGAGTACGAGCAGCACATCGAGCGTGCATATCTCGAGCGCCTGAACGAGGCCTACGCGCGTTTCTTCCATGAGTACGAAGCCGCGCCGCTGCTCATCGTCAACGCGGCTTCCATCGATCCCATCAACAACCCGCAGGACTACGATGAGTTGCTCGCCGCCGTCCGGCGCATGAAGCGCGGGCGGCTCTATTACAACCCGATGCGGAGCCGCGGGATTTAGCCCATGGAAACCGTGTCGAAGGTCGTAGCGGTGCGGGACCGGGTGCGTGCCTGGCATCGCGAAGGGCTGCGCGTGGCTTTCGTGCCCACCATGGGCAATCTGCACGCCGGCCATGTCAGCCTGATCGATGCGGCGCGCCGGCATGGGGATCGCTTCGTTGCCAGCATCTTCGTCAATCCGATGCAATTCGGGCCGAACGAGGATTTCGCGCACTATCCTCGGACGCCGCGCCAGGACGAGGGGATGCTCGAGAAGGCCGGGTGCGATCTGATGTTCACACCCGATGTGTCGGAGATCTATCCGCTCGGCGCCAACCGCGCCACGCGTGTCGAGGTTCCGGAGCTGTCCCGGGTGCTGGACGGAGAGTTCCGCCCGGGTCACTTCGAGGGGGTGACCACGATCGTCGCGGCGCTGTTTCACATCGTTGCGCCGGATGTTGCCGTGTTCGGCGAGAAGGACTTTCAACAGCTGACGATCATCCGCCGCATGGTCACGGACCTTTGCTTCCCAGTGCACATCGTGGGTGCTCCCACCGTACGCGACGCCGATGGACTGGCGATGAGCTCACGAAATCAGTATCTGACGCCCGAGCAGAGACTCACCGCTCCGATCATCTATCGGACGTTGCAAGAGGCCGCGCAGCGCCTGCGGAATCACGACGCGGACTTCGCAGCAATCGAGAGCTCAGGACTGCGAGCGCTCGAAGCCGCTGGCTTGAAGCCGGACTATTTCGCGGTGCGCCAGTCGCAGGATCTCGCACAGCCCCAGCCCGAAGCGAAGGCGTTGGTCGTGCTCACCGCCGCACGGCTCGGCAAAGCACGGCTGATCGACAACGTCCAGGTCACGATCGGCTAGCAGGCGCGGGCTCGTTGCTGCCGCAGAGCCCATTCGACGTGCTCACGCACAAGGGCCGATGAGTCGTTGCGACGGGCTTCGAGGACTGCGATGACGCCGGCGGAGTGCGGGGCGTTACCCAGACTGACTGCGATGTTGCGAGACCAACGCTCGTAACCGATGCGGTAGATCGCCGAACCACGCATTCGCTCCTCGAATTCAGCCTCCGTCCACGCGAACAGGCTCGTCAGGCTCGTGCGGTCGAGGCCGTTGCGAACGCTCTTGAAGTCCGGCGACGCCGCTGCGCGGGCAAACTTGTTCCAGGGACAGACCAGCTGGCAATCGTCGCAGCCGTAGATCCGGTTGCCGAGCGCAGCTCGCAACTCCTCGGGGATCGAGCCTTTGTGCTCGATCGTGAGGTAGGAGATGCAGCGCCGGGCATCGAGCCGATAGGGGGCGACGATGGCCTGCGTCGGGCAAGCCGGGATGCACGCCTGGCACGTGCCGCAGTGTGCGCTCGCCGGCTCATCCGGAGGCAGAGGCAAATCGGTGAGGATCTCTCCCAGGAAGAACCAGGAACCGGCGTCCCGCGCAATCAGGTTCGTGTGCTTGCCGATCCAACCGATGCCGGCGTTGCGTGCGAGCGCCTTCTCGAGCACGGGCGCGCTGTCGACACACACCCGGTAGCCGTACGGGCCGATACGCTGAACCGTCTCCTCGGCCAGCTTTGCCAGAGCGCTGCGCAGCACCTTGTGGTAGTCGCGCCCAAGGGCATAGCGAGACACGTAACCCAACATCCCGTCCGCGAGCGCTTGATCCGCCGGCGCGGCGTCGATGGGCCAATAGTCCATACGTGCGCTGACCACGCTCACCGTCCCGGGGACCCATTCCTGGGGACGGCTGCGCATCGTGCCGTGGCGCCGCATGTACTCCATGTCGCCGTGAAACCCGGCGTCGAGCCAGTGGAGCAGTCTTTGCTCGTCCTCGGGAATCTCGACGCTCGTAACGCCAAGCTCGTTGAAGCCGAGCTCCTGGGCGCGGGCGCGGAGCTCGCGTTTGACCGCGTTGAGATCCAGTGTCACAGCTGAAGACATGGGCGTTACGGCGGCCAGTATAATCCGGGCATGCCGCTGCCGAACGCCCTGTATTCCACCGCTCAGGTCCGTGCCGTCGATGCTCACGCCATCGAGGTGATGGGAGTCCCCGGGTATACGCTGATGAAACGAGCGGGCGAGGCCGCGCTGCGTTATCTGCGTCAGCGTTGGCCAACCGCCCACCGGATAGTCATCGTGTGCGGATCTGGAAACAACGCCGGTGACGGCTACGTGCTCGGTCGCTTTGCACAGGCCGCGGGGCTCACCGTTGCCGTTCTTGCGGCAGTTTCCCCGGAGTCGCTGCGCGGAGATGCCAAGCAGGCGTGCGAGGATTTCCGTGCGAGCGGCGGCTCACTCAGGCCGTTTAGTGCGGAGCGGCTCGCAGACGGTGATGTCATCGTCGACGCTCTGTTGGGCACCGGTTTGCGCGGCGATGTGAGGTCGGAGCTCGTCGAGGCGATTCGCGCCATCAACGCTTCCGAGCAGCCCGTTTTCGCGCTCGACGTCCCCTCGGGCCTCGACGGCGATACAGGGGTGCCGCACGGGGAGACGGTGCGGGCGGATTGCACGGTGACTTTCGTCGCTTTGAAGACTGGGCTGTTCACCGGTGATGGGCCGGAGTTCGCCGGGACCGTCTCGTTCGACGATCTGGAGCTCGCGCCGCCCGACGCCGCCACGTTCAAGCCCCGGCTGGAGCGGATCGTCGATTCGGAAATCCAAAGGGCCCTCCCGCGGCGGCGCCGCGCGGCGAACAAAGGCGACTTCGGTCGTGTCCTGATCGTGGGCAGCGGCACCGGGATGCCAGGTGCGGCGCGCCTGGCCGGAGAGGCCTCCTTACGAGTCGGGGCAGGCCTGGTGACCGTGGCCGTCGCGCCGGAAAACGTTCCCGCTATTTCCGCCGGCCGTCCCGAGCTGATCTGTCTGCCGCTGTCGGACCCGGACACGCTGAACGAGGCGGTGGATCGCGCAGATGTCCTTGCTGTTGGACCGGGCCTGGGCCGAACGGAATGGGCACGCAGAGCCCTCGAAGCGGTGCTGCGGAGCGAGAAGCCGGTCGTCGTCGACGCCGACGCCCTCAATCTGATCGCGGAGGCGAAGTGCCGCCCCAGAGACAACTGGATCCTCACTCCGCACCCGGGTGAGGCAGGTCGGCTTCTGGGGATCTCGACACGGGAGATCCAGGCAGACCGGCTCCAGGCCCTGGATCGACTGACTGAGAAGTACGGCGGTACGGTGGTCCTCAAGGGTGCGGGTACGCTCGTCGGCTCCCGCGGGCGGATCCCTGGGCTCTGTGAGCGTGGCAATCCCGGCATGGCGAGCGCAGGCACCGGGGACGTCCTGACAGGCGCCGTTGCGGGCATATTGGCCCAATGCCGCGATACCTGGCTCGCGGCTCGCGTGGGCGTTCTGGTCCACGCCATGGCGGGAGATGCTGCGGCGAGAGCGGGGGAGCGCGGCTTGCTGGCAGGTGATGTAGCCCGCGAGCTGCACCTTTGCGTCAATCTCTGATCGGCCCAATGCGCAGAGTCGCGGCGTCCGCGGCAGACACCGAGGCCTTTGGCGCTCAGCTGGCCAGGGCCCGCCCACTCGACGAGGGTTTGCTCGTGATCGAGCTCAACGGCGACCTGGGTGCTGGCAAGACGACACTCGTGCGTGGCTTTCTGCGCGAGTGCGGCGTGGGCGGTCCTGTGCGCAGTCCAACGTACACCCTTGTCGAGAGTTACGTCCTGGGATCGACGACGTTCATCCATCTCGACCTGTATCGCCTGCGGGACCCGTCGGAACTGGAGAATCTCGGTTTGCGCGACTGGGCGGAGCGAGGATATCTCTGGCTCGTCGAATGGCCCGAACGAGGGGCGGGAAAACTCCCTGCAGCAGACGTGTCCGTGCGGCTCACCGCGCAAACACACGACCACCTCATAGAAGCTACTGGGAGGAGTCCCGCGGGCCTGGCCTGGCTCGCCGCGCTCGAGGCAGTTGAAATCGCTCCGCCCGGGCCGTAGATTACGTGAAAGGTTGTCCAACGAACCTAATGAAAGATAAGGCCTTTTGGTTAGCCGTCGCTCCGCTCGCGCTGTTCTGCTCGCAGATCTGCGTCGCCGCGACGGCTGAATTGCGTGGGGTTGAGGTCACCGCCGCTCCGCAAGGAGCCCGCGTCACGCTGATCCTGAGCGCTCCGACTTCGGAGAAGAGCTTCAGCCTCCAAGGCCCGGACCGTGAGGTTATCGATCTCGGAAACACGCGCCTCGCGCGCGGTGCACGTATGCCCACAGGAGAGGGGCTGGTCGCCGACCTCCATACCGGAATTCAACCAGGCGGCACCTTGCGGCTGGTCATCGGGTTGAAAACGGCGTCGCGGGCCAGCGCAGCGTGGGTTCAGCCGGAGGACGGGGGCCCTACGAGGCTCATCATCACGCTGGGACAATTCGCCGTTGCGGATTCGAGCTCGGCCCCCCTGCGAGTGGTCCGTGCGGCCCATCAGCCCGGCGAGTCCGATCGCGACGTGATTGTTGCAGTGGATGCGGGCCACGGCGGGCAGGACCCCGGCGCCATCGGTCACAACGGCACGCGAGAGAAAGACGTCACGCTTGCCATCGCGCGGGCAGTGGCGGAGCGCATCAGCAGCGAGCCGGGCATGCGGGGGGTGTTGACGCGCAATCGTGATGAATTCCTTGAGCTGCGCGAGCGGATCCGACGCGCGCGAGTCGCGAAGGCCGACATGTTCGTTTCCATTCACGCCGATTCGATCGTCGACCGCGCGATCTCCGGCGCATCGGTGTACGTGCTGTCGGAGAAGGGCGCGACGAACGAAGCGGCGCGCATTCTTGCGGAGCGCGAAAATGCGGCGGACCTCCTGGGTGGCGTGAAGCTGGATGGCAAGGACAATACGCTCGCCTCCGTGCTGCTCGATCTTTCCAATTCCGCGAACATCAGCGCCAGCATGACGGCGGCAGAGGGAATTCTGTCGTCACTCGATGGAGTGGGACAGGTGCGCAAGTCCCAGGTGCAGCAGGCGGCGTTTGTCGTCCTGAAGTCTCCGGACATTCCCTCGATGCTGATCGAGACCGCTTACATCTCGAATCCGGTTGAAGAGCTCAAGCTGAGAACCACGCGGCAGCAGGGCAAACTGGCGGACGCGATCTTTCTGGGAGTGCGTGGATACTTCGATCGCAATCCTCCCGCTGGGACGCGCTTCGCGCAGATGCGACACAGCACGATTGCCAGCGCGGAGTCGGGGCTAGCGGCGACGCCGTAGTTCTTCAGTCTTGTCGCGTGGGGATGGGCGCGGGGTAAACTCGCGCATGCGCATTCAGATCCTCCCGAGCGAGCTCGTCGATCAGATCGCCGCGGGCGAAGTCATCGAGCGTCCCGCGTCCGTAGTCAAAGAGCTGGTCGAGAACAGCCTGGACGCGGGCTCACGTCGGATCGAGGTCGACATCGAGCGCGGTGGAACGGGACTCATCCGCGTCAAGGACGACGGCTGCGGGATTTCACGTGATGAGCTGGCAGTGGCGATTTCCCGGCACGCGACCAGCAAGATTGCTTCGCTGGAGGACCTCGAGTCTGTCGCGACGCTCGGCTTCCGCGGTGAGGCGCTGCCGTC
>Ga0070681_10006036_pt1 | contig 11740 bp, 11 predicted proteins | sample KBSC83BmetaG_FD_65650 | JGI IMG/M metagenome (GOLD analysis project Ga0070681, IMG submission 65650) | Corn rhizosphere microbial communities from Kellogg Biological Station, Michigan, USA - KBS C8-3B metaG | ecosystem: Host-associated > Plants > Roots > Rhizosphere | place: USA: Michigan...
CCGGCCGGGCAGCTTGTCGAGCCGGCGGCGGGCGAAGTCGCCTTGATCTTTGGCCCAGGCCTGGACCTCAGGGGAGGAGCCGTCCTCCAGCCAGCGGTAGGGGTCGTGGACGTCGACGCCGTGGAGGTGCTCGACGACGTCGTGGACCCGGGTCGGCGGGTAGGCGGGCCGATCCGCGCCGGCGCCGACGGCCGGCAGCGTCAGGGTCGTGGCCACGACGAGCAGGACGAGGAGCCGGCGCATGACGCGATCCTTGCAGCCCGACAATCGCCGTGAACGTCGCGACAATGCAAAATCCCCCTTAAACGGGGAGGGATCGGACAGGCCGGCCCAGAACGCTCCCGCCATGCAGCGACATCCAGGGCTGGGCCATCCCCGGTCGTGCCGACCTCCGCTGAAGCGTCCCGTCCGGGCCCGGCAGCGTCCGCTGCGGGTGCTGGTCGTCGATGCCGACGAGGACCGTCGCGACCTGATCTGCGTCGAGGTCAGCGTCCTGGGCCACCGGGCGGAGGAGGCGTGGAGCACCCGCCAGGCGCTCGTCACCCTGGCCGCCGAGGCCTTCGACGTCGTCATCGTCGACGACCAGACGCCGGGCTTCGACGCCCTGGAGGTGACCGAGCTGCTCCTGGCGGCCACCCGGCCGGCCCGCCGGCGTCCGGCGGTGGTGGTGGTCTCCGGCGACCTCGACGTCCCCGGACGGGTGGCGCTGTTCCGGGCCGGCGTGGTCGAGGTCGTCAGCCGGCCGCTGAGCCTGGCCCCGCTCCACGGCCTGCTGGTGCGGATCGACCGGGCGCTGTCGTGGTGACGTCAGTGCGCCACGGCGCCCGGCGCCAGGGTGAGCCAGTGGCGCGGTAGCGCCCCCGGCGCCACCGCCGGCGCGCCGTTGCGGAAGACCAGCACCCAGTCGATGAGGATGATCCCGCCCCGGCCGCCCCGGGGGAACTTCATGTAGTGGCGCCGGATCCGGTAGCCGAAGGCCCGTTCCAGGCCGAGGCCGGCGCCGGCCGCCAGGCGGACGAGGGCGTCGTGGAGCGGGACCATGTCGAGCCGGGTCTGGCTGTTGCCGACGACGAAGACGTAGCGGGCGCCCGGTTTCAGCACCCGGGCCATCTCGACCAGGTGCCGCTCCATCAGGCCGAAGTAGGTGGTGGCCGCCGCCCGGCGGGCCGGCGGCAGGGCGTCGAGGACGACGAGCCCGTCGAGCGCCGCCGGCAGCGCCCGGGGCTCGGCGGGATGCTTGGCCCCGACCGGCCGGCGCCGCAGGGCGTTGAAGCTCCGGCGGTCGGGCACGCCGAGCAGCGGGCCGAGCCAGAAGTACTCCAGCATCATGTTGTAGGGGTAGTCGACCGAGTCGAGGTAGGGCGGCGACGTGACCGCCAGGTCGACGGACGCCGCCGGCAGGCGCAGGTCGGTGGCGTCGACGCCGGCATCGGCGGGGATGCGCACGCCGGCGTGGGGCGCCCGCCGCCGGTCGAGTTCGGCCAGACCGGCCACGGCCCGGTCGAGGAACCGCCAGAACACGGTGTCGACCGCCGGCGGATGCTTCGGGCGGGTGCCCGAGACGTAGGTCTTCTGCGACTGGTCGTCGGCGTTCGAGACCCCGCGCAGGATGGAGCTGAAGACCACGAGGAGGAAGGCCCGCTCGTCGTCGGGGCAGTCGAGGGCCAGGATGGCGTCGCGGAGCGACTGGACCCCGGCCCACTGCCGGGGCTCGAACCAGTGGGCGAAATTGTCGACGTCGGGCATGGGCGGCCGGAGGTCGGGGGACGGGCCCCGCCAGCGGTCGGCCAGCGCGGCGGCCAGCGAGCGGATGCGGTCGGGGTCGACGGCGGTCGTCTTGGCCCCGGCGATGAGCCGGGCCAGCGGGTCGACGTCGACGCCCACGGTCGTGCCGCCCCGGAGCACGCCCTCGACCAGCGTCGTGCCCGAGCCCATGAAGGGATCGACGACGACTCGCTCCGCCGGGCCGGCGAAGGCGTCCAGGGCCCAGCCCGGCACCTGGGGGACGAACTTGGCCGCGAAGCGGTGCAGGCCGTGGGTGCAGGCGGTGGTCGGCGTCGACAGGCTGAGGGCGAAGAGCTGGCCCGGCTCGATCCGGTCGAGCGGGGGGAAGGCCTCCACCTCGGTGAACGACACCGTCTCGACGGCGTCGGGCCGGCGGGCGGTGGCCGCCCTCACGAGAGGACCACCACGCTCTCCCGCATCAGCGCCTCCCGCCCCCGGAGCTCGTTGCGCTGCTGGGGGGCGACGGTCAGATGCCGGACGGGCGCCACCGTGGCCTCCCCGAACCCGGCGGCCAGCCCGAGGCGGGCGACGAGCGAGTCGGTCGGGATGATGACACCGCCGTAGGCCGAGTTGCCGACGACGACGCAGCACCGCCCGCCGGGAGCGACGACCCGGCGGCAGTGGCGCAGGACGGCGGCCATGTCGCTGAAGTAACCCCGGACGAGAGCGGGGACCCGCATCCGCACCGCCGAGCAACCCGGGTCCATGCGCTCGACCAGCGCCTCGACTTCGGACAGGGCGACGACGTGGCGGTCGAGGGCGGCGCCGAGATGGGAGCGCAGCGACCGCTTCCGCAGCGCCTGCAGGCCGGCGTAGCTGTCGACGAACCCGCCGAACCACAGCTCCACCTTCTGGGACTCGAAGTAGTCGAAGCGGTTGAGGTACGGCGGCGAGAAGACGACGGAGTCGAACGACGCTTCGCCGAGGGCGGCGAGGGCGGCGAGCGCGTCGCCGTCCACGACCCGCTGGTCGCGCCAGCGGCCCGTCCGCCAGGCCGGCACGTCGGCCACCATCCCGGCCAGCTGCCGCCGGAAGGCGGCCCGCACGAAGGCCGGCTGGTCGGGCCCGAACCGGGCCAGCTGCCAGGCTCCGTCGGGCCGGGCGACGTAGCGGCCGGGGCGGCGCTGCCGGTTGCGGTACTTGATGCCGTTGCCCTCCTTGAAGTAGCTGCCCACCGGCTGGAGCACCGCCAGCCAGGCCAGCAGGAGGAAGTTCCGCTGTTGCGGCGTGGCGGCGCGCCCCTCGACCAGCGTCCGCAGCCGGAGGACGGCGTCGAGGATGCGGGGCTCGAACACCTTGCCGGCGATCCGCAGGGCCGGCGTGGGCCAGGGGTCGGCGGAGGCGAGGTCGGCCTCGAACCGGTCGAGGAAGGCCCGGACGGCGGCGACGTCGGCCCGCCCGAGCGGCGAGAGCTTGACCCGGGCGACGAAGACGGCCAGCGGGTTGACGTCGATGCCCACCGCCGCCCGGCCCTGCTCGGCCGCTCCCACCAGGATGGAACCCGACCCGCAGAACGGGTCGAGGATCCGTCCGCCGAGCCCGAGCTCGCCGATCAGCGCCGGGGAGAACCCTTCCCGGTAGCGGAACCAGCGGTGGACCGGCCGGCCCGCTCCGCCGTCCCAGCGGACGAGCGGGGCGAGCTCGGGCCGGGGCGGGGCGAGCAGCCCGCCGTCGACGCGGTCGAGAATGTCGGTCACCGCCCGGAACGCTACGGGACGCCGGCCCGGCGTTGGCGGCTCTCAGTGTCCTCTCGCCGTCGATGCGTTACTCTCCGCTGTCACATCTCTTGGCCGACGCCGACTGGGGAGGGCGAGATGAACCGGTGGCGGTATCCATTCGTGGCCGGAGCGGTGGTGGCCGGCGCCGGGGTGGCGGCGTTGCTGCTCGGGCTGCCCGGGGTCGGGGCGGCGGGCGGGCCGCCGGTGGTGGCCGTCCACGGCGTCGACTACGCCTTCCAGGGCGTCCCGCAGACGCTGCCGACCAGCGAGGTGCGCTTCTCGTTCACCAACGACAGCAAGAACGAAGCCCACCAGATGCAGATCTTCCGGATCAACGACGGGGTCAACGAGTCGTTCGACCAGATCCTGGCCGAGGACGAAGCCCAGCAGAAGCAGCAGGACCAGCAGGACCAGCAGAACCAGCAGAACGGCCAGAACGGCCAGCAGGGGGCGAAGAACCCGCCGGCCAACCAGAGCCCGCCGCCGCCCCCGAAGATGGCGTTCTTCGCCGAGAGCGGCGCCGGCCCCGGCGAGGCGGCCAAGATGGACCTGATCGGCAAGCTGCCCCCCGGCCGCTACGGCATGGTCTGCTTCCTGCCCGTCAACGGCGACGACGCCAACGGCCCCCACTACAAGAAGGGCATGAAGGCCGAGTTCACCGTGAAGTAGCCGCCGCCGTTCGCCGGTCGGCGATCGCCGAAGCAAGCGCCGACCGGGGAGGCGCGACCGGTTGCGCTCGAGCAGCGTTGACGGCCGTGAACGCTTCCGGTACCGCCACCGGTCGCACCACCCGGTACGGATAACGAGCCGGCGGTGCGCAGGGCGGCGGCGAGTGGCGCCGTCGGTCGACGGCGCCGAACTCGCCGGCGACGGCACCCTCCTCCGGGTCGTGGGCTTTCGGGCCGCTGGCCGCCCCGTGACGGAGGGGCCGTCTCGACGGAATAGCGGCGTGTTGGAAAGGGGTGACGGCGGGCGAGCGGAAGGCGGCGAGACGATGGTCGAGGACTCCGGCCCGTTCCACCGGGGCGAGTTGGCCGTACAGCGGGCGACCGGCGAACGGGCGGCGGGCGCCGCCAACGGCCGGATCATCGCCGACCGCCTCCTCCCCGCCGCTGTCGGGTTCATCGCCCGCCAGCCGCTGGCGGTCGTGGCCACCGTCGACGGCGACGGCCGGCCGTGGTGCTCGGCCCTCGTCGGCCCGCCCGGCAGCTTCACCGCCCCCGACCTCGGGCGGGTGGCGCTCGACCGGGCCGCCGGGCGGCCCGACGACCCGTTGTGGAGCAACGTCCGCTGCGATCCCCGGGCCGGCGTCCTGTTCCTCGAGGCCGGATCCCGGAAGCGGTACCGGGTCAACGGCCGGGTGGCCGACCCCGACGGCGATCCGCTCGTGGTCGAAGTCGGGGAGGCGTTCGGGAACTGCCCCCGCTACATCACCGGGCGGCGGCTGGCCGTCGGGCCCGACGAGGGCGACGGCTCGGCCGGCCGGGTCGCCACCGGGGTCGGCCTCGGCGACGCCGAGCGGCGGATCATCGCCGGCGCCGACACCGCCTTCGTCGCCTCGGCCAACGCCGGCGGGCTCCTCGACGCCTCCCACCGCGGCGGGCGGCCGGGGTTCGTGGAGCTCCGCGGCGACGGGCTGTGGATCCCCGACTATCCCGGCAACGGCATGTTCATGACGCTCGGCAACCTGCGGGTGCACCCGCCGGCCGGGCTGCTGTTCGTGGATTTCGCGGCCTCGGAGACCCTGCAGCTCACCGGCGTCAGCGTCCTCGACCTGGACGCCGGCGACGCCGGCCGCCGGACCGGGGGCACCGGCCGGGCGTGGACGTTCACGCCCACGGCGTGGCGCCGGGCCCCGCTCCCTCGCCGGGTCCGGGCCGACCTCGTCGAGCTCTCACCCCACAATCCCTGATCAGGCGGGCCGCGAGCCGGCCGGCATCAGGGCCCGACCGGCCGGGGGGCGAGGGGCCGGCGCAGGCGGGCGTGCGCCGCGTCGCGATCGGCGGGGTCCAGCACCTGGTCCAGGAACAGCGCCCGCATGGCGGCGGTCAGCGCCGCCGCCTCCTGCGACGGGTCCCGGGGACGGGCCACCCGGTGCAGCGCGAAGCCGTCGAGGAGGGCCACGAAGGCCTCGGCCGCCGCCTCGGGCCGGCGGGCGCCCAGCGCGCCCAGCACCGTTGCCGCCAGCCGCTCGAAGGCCGCCAGCGCCTCGGCCACCGCCGGCTGGAGCGCCGGGTTGCGGCCCGCCTCCAGGTACATCTGGTACTGGGCCACGAGGATCGGCGTCGGCGCGGCGGCGAGTACCTCGGCCAGCCGCTCGGCGATGTCCTGGGCGGAAACCCCCGACCCGGCCAGGGCGACCGTGGCCAGCCCTTCGAGCTCGGCCACCCGCTCGGCCACGTGGAGCTTGAGCGCCTCTTCGATCAGCTGCTGGACCGACCGGAAGTAGTACGTCGTCGACGCCAGCGGCAGGCCGGCCCGCTCGGCCACCGCCCGGTGCGTCACCGACTTGGCGCCGCTCTCGCCCAGCAGCTCGATGGTGGCCCGGAGCAGAGCGTCGCGCCGGCGACGGCTGCGATCCTGTCGAGGCGACGGCGCGTTCCCCATTGACACCTCTCGCGAAGAACCTGTACAAATGTACCAGTTTCTTCGGACGGGGGTGCAGCGCATGCGCGTACGACTGGGGATCCGGGACGTCGCCGCCACCGGCCTGGCCGCTCTCCTGCTGGCCGCCGGAATGACCGTCGGTAGCGCGGCGGTGGGGGCCGCCCCGTCCTGGCCCGGATCGGGCACCTCGTTGCCCGAGCCCCACGACGATCCCTTCTACCGGCCGCCGGCCGGCTGGGAGTCGACGGCTCCCGGCACGGTCCTGGCCACCCGCCCGGTCGCCGTCAACGGCCTCGGCCTCCCGGTCCCCGCCGACTCCCGGCAGTTCCTCGTCCGCTCCACCGACGCCAAGGGCGCTCCGACCACCGTCGTCGGCACGCTCATGGTGCCGAAGGCGCCCTACCCCGCCGGCGTCCGGCCGCTCGTCTCCTACCAGCCCGCCACCGACAGCCTCGGCGACCAGTGCAACCCGTCGTACAAGCTGCGGGCCGGCACGGAGTTCGAGCTGCCCCTGATGATGCAGGCGTTCGAGCAGGGCTGGGCGGTCGTCGTCAGCGACTACGAAGGGCCGCAGAGCGCTTTCGCCGCCGGCCGCATGGCCGGCCACGGCGTGCTCGACGGAATCCGGGGCGCCGAGGCGCTGCCCGGGACCGGCCTGGCCGGCGTCAGGACCCCGGTGGGCCTGTGGGGCTACTCCGGCGGCGGGCTGGCCAGCAGCTGGGCCGCCGAGCTCCAGCCCCGCTACGCCCCCGAGCTCGACATCGCCGGCGTCGCCTCCGGCGGCACCCCGGCCGACATGGCCGCCGCCGCCCGGAAGATCGACGGCACCATCGCCTCCGGTCTCGTGCTGCTGGCCTCGACCGGCCTCACCCGGGCCTATCCGGAGATGCTGTCGCTGCTCAACGACACGGGCCGGGCCATGGTGAAGGAGATCGGCGACATGTGCGTGGGCGACGCCGTGCGCCGCTTCCCCTTCCGCCATCTCGACGAGTTCACCGTCTCGACCGACCCGCTGTCGGAGCCCGTGGCCGTGGCGGTCATGGAGATCAACCACCTCGGCCGCCAGACGCCGACGGCGCCGGTGTTCCTCTACCACTCGATCTTCGACGAGCTCATCCCGTTCCCCACGGCGCAGACGCTCCAGACCGACTGGTGCCGGGGCGGCGGGCACGTGACGCTCTACGCCGATGCCGCCAGCGAGCACTCCAGCCTGGCCGTGAGCGGCGCACCGCTGGCCGTCGGATTCCTGAAGGCCCGCTTCGCCGGCGCCGCCGTCCCCGACAACTGCGCCACTGCCGCTGGGGGCCGGTGACCGACGGGGCGCCGACGGCGGACGGCGTCTCCTTCACCCATCTCGACGCGCCGCTCTTCGACGGCGCGGCGGCGACCAAGGGCGATCTGGTCGCCTACCTCGACGCCGTGGCCGACCGCATGCTGGCCGGGCTGCGGGACCGTCCGCTGTCGGTGGTGCGCACCAGACCGGGCCAGGCGCCCTTCATGCAGAAGAACGTGCCGAAGCACGCTCCGCCCTGGGTGCAGACAGTCTCCCTCTGGGCGGAGACCTCGCAGCGCGACGTCGCCTACGCCCTGTGCAACGACCGGCGGACGCTGCTGTGGTTCGCCAACCAGCGGGCGGTGGAGTACCACCCCACGCTGATCCGGACGGAACGGTGGGACCGGCCGACCCACCTCGTCCTCGACCTCGACCCCCCCGAGGGCGACGGTTTCCGCCTGGCCGTGCGGGCGGCGCACCTGGTGCGGCAGGCCCTGACCGACTCCGGCCTGGACGGAGCGGTGAAGACGAGCGGCGCCAAGGGGCTGCACGTCTTCGTGCCGCTCGAGACCACGGTGACGACCGGCGACGCCGCCGCCGCCTCCCGGGCGCTGGCCGCCCGCGCCGAACGTGTCGACCCGGGCCTGGCCACGACGGCCTTCATCAAGGAGGACCGGGGCGGACGGGTGTTCCTCGACTCCACCCGGTCGGGCGGGGCGACGGTGGTGGCGGCCTACAGCCCGAGGATCCGGCCCGGCGCCCCGGTGTCGTTCCCCCTGCCGTGGAGCGAGCTCGACGACGTCGCACCGGCCGACTTCACCATCCACACCGCCGTCACCGCCCTAGGCGGCGGCGATCCGTGGGCCGGGCTGATGCCGCCGCCGCAGCCGCTCCCCGCCGACCTCGTCGAGGAGGGCCGGGCCATTCCCGTCGCCCGCGTCCAGGCCATGCACGAAGGAAAGCGCCGGGCCCGGGCCCGGCGCTTTCCTTCCTGATGCCCGAGGTCTGACGGCGGCCGTTACTTGGTGCTCATGTTCTTGGCGAAGACCCCGGGAACGGCGGCGTAGTTGGAGAAGTACGACGGGTAGTTCTCCATCTTCCGGCCGAAGCCGGCGGAGTTCATCTGCCCCTGCGGGTTCCCGACGAACTGGTCGGGGTCGAAGCTGTTGTCGTCGGGCTTGTCCCACGGCCCGGGGTCGGCGACCTTCTGGTCGGTCACCGCCGACATGAGGAGCCGGAAGAACTCGTGGTGGCCCTTGCTCATCTCCGCCTGGGAGGGCTGGTGCCGTCCAGCTGGGCGTCGGGGCCGGCCCCGGGGCCCTGGCCCGGATAGCCGTTCATGAACGTGCAGACCGCTCCGGGGCAGGGCACCTGTCCGCCGAACGGCGTGACGGTCACGACCATCCCGAGGCTCGGAATGACGAAGATGTGCCGGCCGCGCCAGCCCCAGGTGAAGTACATGTCGTGGGGCGCACTGGCGATGATCGGGTCGTGCGACACCCGGCGCCGGTTGATCCCCGCGCTCACGAAGTGGTCGGCGCCGTTGATCCAGACGTTGTAACCGAACCCGGGGTTGGGGCCGCTGCCGGTCTGCATGTCGTCGATGAACTGCTCGTCCACGAGCCGCTGGCCGCGGTAGACGCCCTTCTGGAGCATGAGCGTGCCGAGGCGGATCATGTCGATCGGCCGGAGGTAGAGGCCCGAGTAGCCGTAGCTCCACCCGGCGCGGTCCTGGGACCAGAAGTAGTTGTCCTTCAGGATTCCGATCTCGTCGAAGAGTTCCCGCTGGGCGAAGGCCTGGAACTTCTCGCCCACCGCCTTCTCGATGACCGCGGAGAGCATGTTGCAGCTCGTCTGGGAGTAGTCGAACCAGGTGCCCGGCTGGTGGGTGATCTTCAGGCTCATGAAGGTGTCCACGGCGTCGGGGAGGCTCTCGTCGAGCTCCGTGCCCCAGTGCATCTCGTTGCCGGTGGTGTGGTTCAGCAGCTGCTTCACGGTCATCGCCCGGTGGGCCGCGTCACCCCGGTCGGGGAAGAACTTGCCGATGGTGTCGTCGACGCGCAGGAGTCCCTTGCGGATGGCGACCCCGGCCACCAGCGTCATCGTCGGCTTGGTGGTCGAGAACATGTGGGCCAGGAAGCGCTCCATGACCGGGTCGAAGGCGCCCGTCTGCACCAGGCAGTTGAAGCGGTAGACCCGCATCGTGGCCTGGAGCTGGTCCCGGTAATAGTCGGCCGCGGCCTGGAGCTTGGCGGCGTCGAGCCCGACCTCCTCGGCTTTGGCCTGCTGCCACAGGGCGTCGGCCGGGGGCTCCTGGCAGTTCTTGAACTTGGACGGATCGGTCCTGGTCGTCGGCACACCGCCGCCCGCGGGGTTGATCGACTTGATCGTGGCGCCTGCGGTGCTCCCCGACGTGGGGACGAAGGATCCGCCGACGACGGCCAGGAGGCCGGCCGTCACCATCGCCACGCGCTGGGTCCATTTCGACATGTGCTCTCCCCTGATGTGTCGGGACGTGTGTGCCGAAGTCGGGGAATCTGAGGTGCCGATAGTTAGAATCGGATTTTCGGATGGCTCGCCCGCCGTCAAATGTAGCCACCTCAGCCGTCAAGCGAAATGTCCGGGCGCGGCCCGGCCCCGCCAAGGCGGGGCCGGGGATGACGCCGGGCGGGGGTGACCGCCTAGGACGACGGGTTGCCGACGATGAACGTCCCGTTCATGTCGGGGTGGGGATCGCAGCGGAAGAACCAGCGTCCCTGGGGCAGGGCCGGGACGTTGTAGTTCGTCTCCCCCGGCCCGTCCACGAGATCGCCCTTGAAGAAGTTCTTCTGGGCCGACTCGTCCTGGTAGATGGCCACGTTGTGGGGAATGCCGCGGTCGAGGTTCTTGAAGTCGATGGTGAGCGCCTGGTTGGCGGGGGCGGCGAGGCACTTCTTGTCGAACTTGCCGTCGAAGGCGCTGATCGACAGGGCGGTGCCGTTGGGGCTGCAACTGGCGCCGTCCGCCGCCGGCGCGACGGCGAACGACCGGGCGCCGGTCACCGCCAGCAGCGACACGGCGGCCATCGCCGGCGCCAGCAGGGCGATGACCGTGCGACGGGTTGTCATGGCCGGTTCAGCTCACCGCAGCCGGGGGCAGTCCGCCGGCGGGGCCTGGGTGAAGTCGACGGCCGTGATCGTGTTGCCGATCACCGGCGCCGGCGGCTCGTGGGGCAGGTCGAAGTACATGGTCGTGAGCAGGACGTGGTCCTTGCCGTCGTTGTAGGCCATGTGGCGGTGGGCCGGGTGGTAGAAGGCCTGGCCGGCGTCGTACTTCTCGCTGGTGTCGCACTTGCCGTCCTTGGCCATGACGTAGCTCAGCGTCCCGCCCGACATGATGTTGGCCGCCGGCCGGTGCGAGATCCAGCCGCTGCTCCACCCCGGGGAGATGTCGAGGTAGCTGGCGTAGACGTCCTTGCCGGCCTGGATGTCGAGCGTGGCGCCGTTGCCGAACATACCGGCCGCCATCGTCCCGATCTCCGGGGTGGAGAGCGACACGCCCGCCGGGGCGGCGGCCGCCGCGACGCCGGAGCAGCTGGTCGGAGCGGCGGCCGTCGGGCCTTCGGCCAGCGGCTTCGGGCCGTCGGTGGCCTGGTCGAAGAAGAAGGCGAAGAACTCGGCCGGCTCGTTGCCGGAGTTGCCCACCAGATAGGTGCCGGCCGGGACGACCGCCGCCTGCCCGACGGCGTAGTCCTTGGCGGTGCACCCGTCGGCCCGGTGGACCGTCAGCTTGCCCTTGTTCACGGCGAGGATCGCGGCGCCGGGCAGACTCCGCCACCCGGTCTCGCCTCCCGGCGCGACGGAGTACGACCCCGACACGAGGCCGGTGCCGGGGTGGATCGGGACGGAGAGGCCTTCGACGGCCTGCGCCCGGGCGAGATCCTTGAAGTCGACCTGCCCGGTCGGCGGGGTGGCGACGGCGACGCCCATGGAGAGAGCGAGGGTGAAGACGGCGGCGGTGGCGACGATGGAGCTTCTACGCATGCTTGTCCCTCCCGAGTACGAGCACTGCGGTAAGCCGGCGGAGCAGTGAGTGGTGTCGAAGGAGTTGGTGGGACGGTCGACAGCATCCTACGACAACGTCACGATTCTGTCTTGAGTTGGCTGAGAATCCCGGAAGTTGCCGCCGCTCGACCCCCACCTAGCATGCCGCCACGACCTCCGACCCGAGGAGTGGCCATGACGGGCTCGCCCACGCAGGGAATCAAGACCGTGCTGCATCCCGTGTCCGACCTGGCGAAGGCCAAGGCGGTGTACGCCGCACTGCTCGGCGTGGCGCCGCAGGTCGACTCCGACTACTACGTCGGCTTCGACGTGGC
>Ga0070681_10006038_pt1 | contig 11740 bp, 7 predicted proteins | sample KBSC83BmetaG_FD_65650 | JGI IMG/M metagenome (GOLD analysis project Ga0070681, IMG submission 65650) | Corn rhizosphere microbial communities from Kellogg Biological Station, Michigan, USA - KBS C8-3B metaG | ecosystem: Host-associated > Plants > Roots > Rhizosphere | place: USA: Michigan...
GGGTACGACAGCACTCGCACCATGGCGCTGTACGACCGCGTCGAGCAAACGCTCGCGGCGCTTCCCGGCGTGCGAGGCGTTACGTCGTCCACCGTTCCGCTGCTCGGAGGCAACAACCGGAGCCGGTACGTGTCAGTCGAAGGATTCAGGAAAGTGGCCGACACCGACGACATCTCGCGCTACAGCAACGTGGGGCCGAACTACTTCCACGTGCTCGGCGTGCCGCTCCTCGCGGGGCGCGACTTCACCGCGGCGGACAAGGCGGGCGCCACGAGAGTGGCCATCGTGAACGAGGCGTTCGCGAAGAAGTTCAATCTCGGCCGCAATGCGGTGGGCAAGCATATGTCCGTGTATAATGATTCGTTAAACATCGAGATCGTGGGGTTGGCCAAGAATTCGAAATATTCGCAGGTGAAGGACAATATTCCGCCCGTCTACTTCCTTCCATTGGCGCAGTCGGAGCTCCAGGGCGAGAACACGTTCTACGTGCGAACCGGCTTGCCCACGGACCAGAGCATTCGCGCCATCCGAGCGGCGATGCAGACGATCGACCCGAATCTGCCGCTCGCATCGCTCGAACCGCTGCCGCAGCAGGTACGCGAGAACGTCTATCTCGACCGCATGATCAGCACGTTGACGGTGGCGTTCGCGCTGCTGGCGACGCTGCTGGCGGCGATCGGCCTGTATGGCGTCCTGGCGTACTCGGTCGCGCAGCGCACGCGTGAGATCGGCGTGCGCATGGCACTGGGCGCGAACGCGGGTTCCGTGCGCGGGCTCGTGTTGCGCCAGGTGGGCGTGATGACATTCATTGGCGGGGCCATCGGGATCGCCGCCGCGCTGGGGCTGGGCCGGGCCGCCCGGTCGCTCCTGTACGAGCTCCAGGGATACGATCCGGTGGTAATCGCGGGGGCGGCGGCCGTGCTGGCGATGGTCGCATTCGCGGCGGGCTTCCTCCCGGCGCTCAGAGCCTCCCGGGTCGATCCGATGCAGGCACTGAGATACGAGTAGCCGGAAGGCGGCGTCATGCATGATTCCTGCAGCAGTTCCAGCCTACACGATTGGCATTCTGGAGTGCGCCGGTTACGGCTTGGGCACCACGATCTGCCCATACGCTAAGTCTAAACAGCGACCTGCGAAGGGTTTGCTCGACCAGCAGAGTCTCGCTCCGCTCAACGGTGACCGGCGCGAGAAGATGTTGGTCACCGTTGCGGTCACCATTGTGCACCGCGAAAAACGGCCTGCCGCGCTCGGCAGACCGTCGATTAAGCCGCTACTTCCAGAGTTAAAGAGCGGGCGACCGGACTCGAACCGGCGACGTCCAGCTTGGGAAGCTGGCATTCTACCAACTGAATTACGCCCGCGTATTGTCCTGCTCCGCAGCAACGTAGCTCCCGCCTGATTTCCTCTCAAGCCCGAAAGCGACCGCCTGCAACGTCATCAGTCTTGTTCGCGGCCACTGCAATCTGGCGAACCTTACGAGAAGATTACAACACCGCGCGCCCGAAACGCGTAGCAACCTCGTACGCCCCGAACCGTTTTCGCTCCGATTGATGTTCGGCATAACACGCTTCACCTCTCTCACAGAGGATTTCGCTGCATGCATAAGTTCGTCGCCGCCCTCATCGCGCTCGCGACGCCAGTCGTCTTGCACGCCCAGGCATCCGTCCACGGAGCCGTCGTCGACCATCAAACCGGAGCACCGATCGCTGGCGCCATTATCACTGCTCCCGACACGACCGTCCGCACCTCGACGGACGCGTCCGGCGCGTTCAGGCTCTCATCGAGCGGCGGCATCGATCACATCACCGTCTCGGCCATGGGCTACGTGACCAAGGATGTTCCCGTGACGAATCCGTCGGTCGCGATTCACATCCGGCTGTCGTCCGCACCCGTGAAGCTCGCAGGCGTACAGGTAGTAGCGAACAGTCCTTCGCCGTCGACGGCCCAGCTCACCCAGCACGACCTGGATCGATCGAGCGGCTTGAGTTTGCAAAGCGCGATCAACACCGTTCCCGGCGTGTTCATGCAGACGCGCACGCCGTGGGGCGGCGCGCGCATCACGCTCCGCGGCTACTACCCGAGCACCAGCGGCAACAGTCCCAACTCGAACGGACTCGGGTATCAGGTTTTCCTCAACGACGTTCCGATCACGGACGCGACGGGGGCCTCCGTGCTCGACGACATCGACTACTCGACCCTCGGCAGCGTCGAGGTGATCAAGGGACCGGCGTCGAGCCTCTACAACAGCTACATCGGCGGCACCGTGCTGCTCGAGACCGCCCGGCCGACGCCTAACGAGACGAGCGTCGGCGAGCAGGTGGTGAGCGGGACCGACGGGCTCGTGCGCACCAACACGTCGTTCGAGACGGCCAACGACAATGGCGACCTGTCGCTCAACTACGGCCACCAGACGTATGATTCGTTCCGCCCGCACAGCGGATCCACCAAGGATTACTTTCGCGCTGCCGGCGACATGGTGGTGAGCAACACGCAGACGCTGTCGGCGTACTTCTCCTACAACCGCTCGTTCGAGGAGCTCGCCGGCGAGATCGACAGCACGCCGTTTTACGGCCGGGTGCCCGAGAGCAATGCCGCCTACCTCGCGAACAACTCGCACATCCGCGTCAACAGCTTCATTGCCGGCCTAACGGACCAATACCGGCTGGGCGACCACTTCACCAACCAGACCACGGTGTTCGGCGTCGGCCGCAATTCCGGCCAGCCGTTCGCGCACGGCTTCACCGACGTCAACCAGTTCAACTTCGGCGCGCGCACGCAGTTCGGGTTCACCGGACAGCTCGGCGCGAGCACCGGTGTCGGCGGCACGCTCGGCGCGTCGGTCCAGCAGTCGAACCTCACGTCTAACGGAGTATTCATCATTCCGGCACCGCCGTTTCCCGAGCGGCCGACGGATCAGGAGAACAGCGCCACCGCGTCGTCGATCTTCACCGAATGGAGCTTCGCCCTGCCGCAGGCGGTGACGATCACGGCGGGCGCGAGCCTCAACGAGAACCGGTTCAACATCCGCAACATGCTCAACGCGGGCACGTTGTTCGATACGACGCAGGTGCAGTCGCGGTCGTTCGACTGGGACTTCGACCCGCGCATCACGGTGAGCAAGGAGATCCACGGCAACGCGCTCGTGTACGCGAGCGTGAGCGGCGGCTACACGCCGCCCCTCCTGAGCAACAGCGTGGCCAGCGACGGCACGGTGGACTTGGGCCTCAAGCCCGAGCACGCGGTGCAGTACGAGGTCGGCACACAGGGCAATTTCTTCGACCAGCGCCTAACGGGACAGCTCTCGCTGTTCGACATCGAGAACACCGACAAGCTCGTGACCGAAACGGCGAAGTCGGTGACGTTCACGACCAACGCCGGCACGCAGCGCAACCGCGGCGTCGAGCTGTCCCTCAGCTACCTCGCCGTGAGCGACACGTCGCGTCCGATTTCGAGCGTGCGGCCGTGGGCGTCGTATGCGTTCACCGACGCCGCGTTCAGCGACTTCAAGAGCGACAACAACAACAATGCGCAGACGGTCGATTTCTCGGGCAACAATGTGCCGCGTGTACCGCGCCACATGGTGAACGCGGGCGTCGACCTTGCCAGCAACACGGGCGTCTACGTCGACGGCACGTACCAGTACGTGTCGAAAGTGCCGGTCACGTTCGACAATTCGACCTGGGTGCGCTCGTACGACCTGCTCGGCCTCAAAGTTGGCTACAAGAAAAAGGTGACCCGGAATTGGCTGCTCGATCTTTCGGCCGGTGGTGACAACCTGGCCGGAAGCACGTACTATAGCTTCCTCTTCGTGGGCCCCGACTTCACCTCGCTCGCGCAATCGCAGGACGGGGGACGCGGAGACGGGTACATCATTCCGGCGCCGTACCAGGCGCAATTCTACGGCAACATTAGCCTGCGATACGTGTTCTGATCGACCGGCTGCGCGCACGCAAGGAATGGAAATTCTTCGGCGTACTTCCGAAGGCGGATAGCCCGCTCGCCGCGGCGTGGTGGGTGGCGGTGGTGTTGCGCGGCGCGCTGCCGGCGGTGTTTGCGATCGCGATGGGTGTGTTGGTGGGGGCCGTCCAACGGGGGCGGCCCCTCGTCGTTCCCCTCGCCTTCGCCGGCGCCGTGTTCATCGTGCTGCAGGTGCTGGTGCCCGTGCACCAGGCCGTGAGCGCGAACCTGGGCGACCGCACGGCAGCCTGGCTGTACGACCGCCTAACGGAAGCATGCCTGCGGCCGCCGGGGATGGGGCACCTCGAGAACCCGGCCCTCGCGAGCGATCTCGTCGTCGCGCGCGACTTCGACCTCGGCATCACCGGCCCGCCGCTCTACATTGACATGGACTTCATCGCCGGCGGCCTCGTCGAGATGATCGGCGGGTTCGCGTGCGCGCTGGTGTTGTTCGGCTACACATGGTGGGCGCCGATCGTCCTCGCCGGTGCGTGGGTGTTCACGCACTGGTTCCTGCGCGAGAGCGGCGTCTGGTTCGATCGGAACACCGAGCCCGTACGCGCCGCCCGACGGGACGCCGAGTATGCGTACCGTCTCGCCGTGGATCCGGCGCCGGCCAAGGAGCTGCGCCTCTTCGGACTCGCCGACTGGACGCTCGAGCGTTTCATCTCGCGGCGCACGCTCCTGCACCGCTTGCAGTACGACGCCACTCGCCTGCGCGAGAAGCCGCTCGCGTGGAGCACTCTCATCGTCATCGCCGCGAACCTGTTCGTGTTCGCGATGCTCGCACGCGATGCGACGGCGGGGCGGCTTTCGTTAGGCGCGCTCGTGGTATTCGCGCAATCGGCCATCGGCGTGTCGATGATCGCGTTCGGGGGACTCAACTGGTCCCTCGACAGCGCGTCGGCTCCGGTGGCCGCCGTCCTCCGGCTCGAGCCGGCCATGGCGTCCGCCGGCGCGTTGAGCCCCGGCCGCCGCACTGCGTTAGGCATGCCGGCGCGCGAGATCCGGTTCCGGGACGTGTCGTTCGCCTACCCGGGCGGCGCGCCGGTGCTCGAGCACTTCGATCTCGTGATCCCCGCCGGATCGTCGATGGCCATCGTGGGCCAGAACGGCGCGGGCAAGACGACGCTGGCCAAACTGCTCTGCCGGTTGTACGACCCGCAGGCGGGCGCGATCGAAGTCGATGGCGTGAACCTGCGCGAGCTCTCGATCGAGGCATGGCGCGAGCGCCTGACGGCGGTGTTCCAGGATTTCATTCGGTTCGAGCTGCCGCTGCGCGACAACGTTGCGCCTAACGGAGCGCCCGACGAGACTATCTACGCCGCACTCGAGGCCGCCGGCGCCGCGCGGCTGGCGCGCCTCGACACGGTCCTCGCACGCGGCTACGACGACGGCACAGACCTGTCCGGCGGTCAGTGGCAGCGCGTGGCGCTCGCGCGCGCCTTGTCCGCCGTCGCGCGCGGCGCGGGATTGGTGCTGCTGGATGAGCCCACTGCGCAGCTCGACGTGCGCGGCGAAGCAGAGATCTTCGACCGCATCCTCGGCGCCACGCGCCAGTGCACCACGCTGCTCATCTCGCACCGCTTCTCCACCGTGCGCCACGCCGACCGCATCTGCGTGCTCGAGCACGGACGGGTGGTGGAGCTCGGCACCCACGACGAGCTGATGGCGTTAGGCGGCCGGTACCGCACGATGTTCGATCTGCAAGCCAAGCGCTTCGCCGTGGTCGAGGGCGAAGAAGGGATGACGTATGACGTCCTCACCTGACCACGCCGCGCCCGACGCGCTGCCGCCTGCCCTGTCGTCCATGTGGCGGCTGTGCAAGCTGGGATATCAGCACGAGCCCGGCCTCATGGCCACGTCGTTCTTGCTCGTCCTGTTCGCCGCGCTCCCCGACGCGCTCATCGCCTTGTGGCTCAAGTTCCTCGGCGATGGCGTCGTGCGCCACGAGCCACGCGTCGTCCTGTTCTCTGCGTTAGGACTGGGTCTGTCCGCGGCGGCGACGTGGTTCCTGCGTACCGTGAGCACGCGGGTCCAACGGAAATTCCGCGACAAAGTGACGATCGCGCTCGAATCGCACGTCGCGCGGCTCCAGGCCACGATCGCCACCATCGCGCACCACGAGCGGCCGGACTACCTCGACCGGTTGTCCGTGCTCCGTAATCAGATGTTCGTGCTCGACCACATGTACATGTCGGTCTTCGCGACGGCATCGTGGATCTTGCGGCTCGCGGTCACGATCGCGCTGCTCGTGTCGATTCATCCCGCGCTCGTACTGCTCGCCGCGTTCGCCGTTCCGACGGTGTTCACGGCGTCGTGGCGCCCGGCCGTGGAGCGCCGCGCGCAAGAACGCGTTGCGCAGTCGGGCCGCCTGGCGCGGCACCTCTTCGCTCTTGCCACCACGGCCGAGTCGGGCAAGGAAGTCCGCGTCACCAACATCGGCCCGCGCCTCGCCGCGGACCGGCGCGCCGCGTGGGAGCGCTGGTACGGCCCCGTAGCGTCTGCGCGAAACGTGTCGGCCGCGTGGCACACGCTCGCGTGGGCGGTGTTCGGCGCCGCGTACGTCGGCGCCGTGGTGTTCGTGGCATACGTGCTCCGTGCAACGGCGGGTGACGTGCTGCTGGTGCTCGCGGCCGGTGCGCGGCTGTCCGCGTACGTGGGCGCCACGGTTGGTGAAATTGGATTTCTGCGCGGCGTGTGGATGGACGGCTCGCGCCGGCTGGCGTGGCTCGAGGACTACGCCGCGTCGCTCACCGCCGCCGCCGATCTGCCGGTGCCTAACGCACTCCGCGAGGGGATCCGGCTCGAGCACGTGTCGTTCGCTTACCCGGGCACATCGCGCCTGGTGCTCGACGACGTCTCGGTCGCCATTCCGGCGGGCGCGGTGGTCGCCATCGTCGGCGAGAACGGCGCCGGGAAGTCGACACTGATCAAGCTGCTCGCCAAGATGTACGCGCCGTCGTCCGGCGCCATCTATCTGGATGATGTGCCGCTCGCGCGTGTAGATGCGGACGCCTGGCGCGCGCGGCTCGCCGGCGCGTTCCAGGATTTCTACCGATTCGAGCTCCGCGCGCAACATACCGTGGGCGTGGGCGACGTTCCGCGCGTCGACGACGCGGTCGCCGTCGGCGCGGCGGTCGAGCGCGCCGGGGCCACGGACGTCGTCGATCGATTCGCATCCGGACTCGACACGCAGCTCGGCCCAACGTGGCCCGGCGGTGTGGACGTGTCGTACGGCCAGTGGCAGAAGCTCGCGCTGGCCCGCGGCTTCATGCGCGACGATCCGCTCCTTCTCGTGCTCGATGAGCCCACCGCCGCGCTCGACGCCGAGACCGAGCACGCGCTGTTCGAGCGCTTCGCGAGTGCGGCGCGCGGGCGCCGCAGCAGCCGCATCACGATCCTCGTGTCGCACCGCTTCTCGACGGTGCGCATGGCCGACCTGATCATCGCGCTCGACGGCGCGCGGCTGGTCGAGGTCGGCTCGCACGAAGCGCTGCTCGCCCGCGGCGGCCAGTACGCCGAGCTCTACCGGATCCAGGCAGAGGCGTACCGTTAGTCGCCGGCGCGGCGATTCCACCGTCGTCGTCCCGGCCATCGGCACCGTGCAGGTCGCCCAGGAAGTCGGAGCTGACGGCGCGACCCAGCCTAACGAACGTCAGGGGTTGGCGGCAAACAGCTTGTTGCACACCGCGCCTAACGCCTGCCCGAGCGCCTCGCCGGACGGCTTGACGAATCCCGGCGCGCCGACCGCGTCGATCGTGCACACCCTGTTCGGCGCCTTGTACGCCGCGATGCCGGTCATGTGCTGCAGCGCCTTGTCGCCGACGCCGGCCAGCGGCTGCGGGTCGACCACATTCTTGGAGAACGCGTCGAAGCCCGCGGCGTTGTCGGAGATCAGTGTCACGCTGATGTTGCCGCCGCTGGTCTCCAGCGAGCACGCTTGCGGGCTCAAGCTCTTGGGCGTGCCTGGCGGATTCGCGAGCAGGTTCTTGGTGACATCGGGCGTGAAATAGGTCGCGCACGCGGTGGCGCCAAGGCTCGTCCAGGCGCCGGTGGACGCGCCGGAGGTTTCGGCACTTCCCGTGGATCCACTGCCGGCATGCGAACAGCGGCCCGGCGCGTTGGCGAGTGCCGCGGCGATGGCCAGATACGCGACAGAGCGGGTCATGGCTCCTCCGTGATGTGCGGGTCGGGTGCGACACGCACTCGCGTGTCGGAGACGGCGCGCACGTTAGGAGGGGCGTGTTATTGCCGCGTTACTCTGGCGTTATCAGTGGTCGGCGACGACGCGCGAGAATCCAATCCCGTCGGACCACGTGCGGCCGACACTTGGACGTACGATCACTCACGCGGTCTTGGCGCGCAGGCCTTCGAACAGAGCCATCCCCGTCTGCCGCGCATGCCGCTCGGCGTCGCCTTCCGAGACGCCGAGGAAGCTCAGGCGCTGATCGATCAACAGGGTCGTTAGGCCGTGCACCAGCGACCACGCCGCGAGCGCCTGATCGCGGACGCCGCCCCGACGGACCTGGCCCGACGCTTGTCCGCGCTCCAGCACGCCGGTCAGCACCGCGAAGGCTGCGTCGCTTGCCGCTTGGAGGGTGGGGTAGCGCGCCTTCTCCGCCAGCTCGGCCCCGAACATCAGGCGGTAGTGCGCTGGGTGCTCGACCCCGAACCGGACGTAAGCGGTCGCGATGCCCGCGAACGCCTGACGCGCCGAGCGCCCTTGCCTGCGGGCGGCGGTCTCCAGCGTTTGGCTGAGCGATGCGAAGCCGAGCGCCGCCACCTCGGCGAGCAGGGCTGATTTGTCCTCGAAGTGGTTGTACGGGGCCGCGTGACTCACGCCCGCCCGGCGCGCAACCTCGCGGAGCGTGAAGTTCCACGCGCCCTCCTCGGCAACCATGGCGAGCGCCGTATCGACCAGGGCGCGCCGGAGGTCGCCGTGATGATAGCGTGTGGCGGGCTGCGCGGGTGCGGCTGAGTGGGCTTGGGGCTTCGGCATGCGGCTCCTCAAGAGGAAATGTTGACAGTGGATATTGACATTGGAAACATTGCGGCCGATATTGACATTGTAAATATTGACTGGTCCGCAACCAACGCAACCCGCACTGGTGCGACTCGATGGCCAGTCCGATTCTGAAGGAGGCTCTCATGTCTCGCACCACTCGCTCCCACCCGCGGCGGCCGCTCGGTGTGATCGGCCTAGTCCTGATCGCCATGGCCGCGTCGGCCGCGACGACGCGGGCGCAGAGCCCGAGCCCGTACGCATCGCTCCCGAATGAGCAGGCGCTCCTGTCTCACAGCGCTTTCCGCCCGGGCCGCGCGATCGGCCGAGAGAAAGGACACAGCTCTGCCCCCGAGCGTGAGCGCAAGATCGACCTCGCGAGCGCGTACTTCACCGAGTTCACCGGCGTCGGCGCCGATGGACGCGACATGGTCTGGCGCGGCGCTGTGGCGGGCGTCGCACTCGGCGAGCTGACCGTCCGGCTCGCGCACGTGGGGCGAGACGTCGACACCGCGTCCCCGACGTGGCCGGTCGAAGGCATCATCTTCGTCTCTGGTACGGACGCGCGACACGCGTTCGCCGCCGAGGTGCACGGCACCATCGACTGGCTGACGAAGCGCGTGAAGCTCGCGGGCGAGGTCTCGGTAGGCTTCATGCGGGGCGCGCACATTGAGCAGACAGCCGAACTCATTGACCAGAATCTCTCAGGTGAGATGCGCCTAACGCCGGCGACGCTCACCGCCGCCCGGTAAGGAGGATACCACGATGGCTCGCATCGGTCACGCTCACACGGCGAACGCGCTCGGCAGCCAGCACAGCAGCGAAGTGCGTCCGCCGCACGCCGCCCCGAGTGACCCCAGCCGCCCAACGGCCGCGACGCTCCCTTGGGCGCGGAACATCCCGGTCCATTACGCCACCGTGGACGGCATGCGGATCCGCTACCTGGTCGCGGGAAGCGGACCGGCGCTCGTGCTGCTGCACACGCTGCGGACCCAGCTCGACATGTTCCAGAAGGTCATCCCGGAGCTGGCCACGCGCTTTCGGGTTTACGCCCTCGATTACCCTGGACACGGCCACTCGGACGCGCCGGATGCCGATTACGCGGCAGACTTCTTCGTCGCGTCCGTGGCGGGATTCCTCGACCGGCTGAACATCGAGGACGCACTGCTGGCCGGCGAGTCCATCGGGGGCACGATCGCTCTGCTGCTCGCCGCGCGGCAAAACCCGCGCGTCCGTGGCGTAGTGGCCGTCAATGCTTACGACTACGATCGCGGCCGCGGGCTACGCCGAAGTTCCGCGCTGGCAAATCTCTTCATTGGGATGAGCAACGTCCCGCTGATCGGCGGCGCAATGGGGCGCATGCAGCCCTATGCGGCGGTGAAGCGAATTCTCCAGGGTGGGGTGTATCGGAAGGACGCGTTCCCGTCGGGCCTGCTGCGCGAGCTCCACGCCGTCGGAACGGAGCCGGGCCATCCGCGCGCGTTCGTGCAGCTCGTGCGTCACTGGACCAGTTGGGAGCAGGCACGCGCCGAGTACGGGAACATCGCGCTGCCGGTGCTCCTGGTCTATGGCGACCACGACTGGTCCCGCGATGCCGAGCGTGAGGCCGATCGGCGGGCGATCCCGGGCTCGCGCATGCGTATCGTGCAGGACGCCGGACACTTTCTCGCCCTCGATGCGCCGGGCGCCTTCGTGCAAGCGGTGGGCGACCTCGCGGCTGGTCTGTCGGCGTGAGCGGACGCCTGCGTCGAGGCGCCATCACCGGCCGTTTCAATCTGGTACCCAATGGCTCCAGCGATGGAGGGCGCCAGACAACGCGATTGTTGCGGGATTGGATGGCCTAACGGAGAGCCAGCGCTCGGGATTGAACCGAGGACCGCTCGATTACGAATCGAGTGCTCTACCACTGAGCTACGCTGGCGACATGCCCTGGCGCGGACTCGAACCGCGACGCCTTTCGGCACCACCCCCTCAAGATGGCGTGTCTACCAATTTCACCACCAGGGCAGCATGCACTTCAATGCCTAACGGGGCTGACGGGGCTCGAACCCGCGACCTCCGGTGTGACAGACCGGCACTCTAACCAAGCTGAGCTACAGCCCCCGACAACGGTCCTGCGCCTAACGTTCTCCCCTCATAGCCCCAAGGGGAGTCGAACCCCTCTCTGCACCTTGAAAGAGTGCCGTCCTAACCGATAGACGATGGGGCCTCAGGCATAGCGGTAACGGGATTCGAACCCGTGTTTGAGCCTTGAGAGGGCTCCGTCCTGGTCCCCTAGACGATACCGCCTTCGGCCTTCCGCCAATCTCCCACAGGCCCGGAGGGACTTGAACCCCCAACCGCCGGTTTTGGAGACCGGTGCTCTACCAATTGAGCTACGGACCTACACGTTCTGTTGTGTTGCGTCTCGCCCAACGCTAGCCGTTTCCACGATCACCGGGTCTCTCCCCGTCCCTTCCCCGCTTCCCTCGATCTTCCAGGGTGACCGATGGGAATTGAACCCACAACCCCCGGAGCCACAGTCCGGTGCTCTAACCAATTGAGCTACGGTCACCATGACGCCAAACGCGCCCCACGTGGGGCGACGCCGGCGAGATGCAAATGTTAACGGTGCACGAGGGGTGAATCAACGCCTCGTCACGCTCACTTCGCGCGATCGATGTACTCGCCCGTGTTCGGATTCACACGGATGCGAATCCCCGACGGAATGAACTCCGGGATGTTCACCGACACGCCGTTCTCGAGCTTCGCCTGCTTGAACGACGACGTCTTCGTCGC
>Ga0070681_10006040_pt1 | contig 11739 bp, 12 predicted proteins | sample KBSC83BmetaG_FD_65650 | JGI IMG/M metagenome (GOLD analysis project Ga0070681, IMG submission 65650) | Corn rhizosphere microbial communities from Kellogg Biological Station, Michigan, USA - KBS C8-3B metaG | ecosystem: Host-associated > Plants > Roots > Rhizosphere | place: USA: Michigan...
GCCGGCAGCGTCTTTCTGCAGCTGGCGACCCGGCGCTAACCTGACTTTACCCGCGCGCGCCACTGTGTAGTCCTTCATGCCCCTGATAGCCCCGTGGACGCACCTGGTCACTGCACCACCACCCGTGCACCGTTCGACTTGCAGGGCCGCCTCGACCCTCGGACGCACACAAGCGGCTCGTGCAAGCGGCGGGCCAAGTCAGGAAAGGATGGAGGGCCGGGCTATTTACCGCGGGGCAGCGCGATCCTGTGCCGCTTGAACTTCCGGTAGAGGGTGTTGCGGCTGATGCCGAGCTGGGCAGCAGCTCGCGTCATGTTGCCTCGGCACTCCTCTACGACCCGCGCCAGCGCGGCGCGCTCGGCGACCTGAAGGGGATTGGCTGAGCCACTCCCATCCGCGGACAGAGCACACAGCGCGTCGGCACATGCGGGTGCGGGAGTCTCGCGAATCTCGCGTGGCAGGTCGATGCGCCGCACGACGCCTCCGTCACAGATGGCAAGAGCCGTGCGGATGACGTTATGAAGCTCGCGGATATTACCGGGCCAGGGATACTCGAGCAGCCGCTGGAGGGCATCCACCTCGATTGCTGCAGGGCGACCGTTGCCCGTCTCCGCCGCGAGCGCCCGGTGGATGACACGCTCCTTGTCCGCACGGTCCTTGAGCGCCGGGAGCTCCAGAGTGATGCCGTTGAGGCGATAGTAGAGATCCTCCCGGAACGCGCCGCGCACGATCATGTCGCGGAGGTTGCGGTGCGAGGCGGCAATGACGTGCAGGTCGACTTTGACGGCGGTTTCGCTGCCGAGCGGCACGATCTCCTGTTGCTCCAGCACGCGCAGCAAACGCGTCTGCAGCGTCAAGGGCATATCGCCGATCTCATCGAGAAACAGCGTGCCGGCCGAGGATTGGAGGATCTTGCCGCGCATGCCTTCCTTGCGCGCGCCGGTGAACGCGCCGGGCCGATAGCCAAACAACTCACTCTCGATCAAGGTCTCGGGAATCGCCGCGCAGTTGACCGCAACGAACGGCCGCTCGGCGCGCCGGCTGACGATGTGCATCGCGTGGGCGAACGCCTCCTTGCCTGAGCCGGTCGGCCCTTGAATGAGCACCGATACGTTCGAGTCGGCGATCCGATACGCGCTGCGCACGTTGCGCAGCATCTGCGGATCCTCGCCGGCGAGATTCTCCAGCGACAGCGGCCGATGCAGGTTGCCGGCCGGAAAGCTCACGAAGATCGGCCCGGCATCGATGGCGCCGGCCGCGGCCGGGGGCCGCTGCGCACGCGCGGGCAGGCCGTCCGATCGCTCGTAGAGAACGGCTCCGCTGGGATCCGTCAGTGAGAGCGTGCAACCGCTGCCGAAGATCTGCTCGGAGAGTCGATCCAACTCCGCAGCCACGCTTGCAACCAACGCCTCGCTGTGCCCGGCCGCCAGCGCGCCCACGCTCGAGCCGTGTGCCACGCCCGCCGCTTCACGCACCGCATCGTCGTAGTGTCGCGACCCCGTTGCGTTTGTCATACGAATCCCCTCGAGCCATCCATGTGCTGCGCCAGGACCGCCACGCCGTCGCGTGACAGTGTCACCTTAGAGAACCACGTCGCGCGGTTCACTGCAAGCGTGATTCTGCGGTGTTTCCCGCTGTCATTTGCGGCGCTCGTGTTGGTTCGCTGTGCAGTGCGGCGAGCTCGCGTTCCATCCGCGTGACAACTGTGTATCAAACGGCGATGCAAATGGAACAACAAAGCCCCGCCCCGCACGTTTGTGTTGCGCGCGCGACAGCCAGGTGCAGCGCACACTGCCGCTGGCATGGCGGTTGCACCCATGGTGCCGCCGACGTCGTGGGCCGCAGACGCTTCAGTGCGACGCGACTTCCGGCATGCAGCGTGTGGATAACTCGAAGGAACGCTCCCATGAAACACTCACTCAATTCGCTCTCGATCTGCACCGGGGCTTTGATCGCGGCGGCTCTCGCGCCGGCGGCGCATGCCTTTGACGTGCAGGCCGGCGACTGGAAGCTGACGGTGAGCGGCAATGTCAACGCTGACTACATCTACTCCAGCTGCGAGGAGCATCCCGCAGCCGTGGCCGGTGGCCTCGCCTGCGCCGGGGATGTCAACGGCGACAAGTCCTCCTCGGTGAGCAACGGCCTGCTCCCGGCGGCGCTCACCATCGCCGCCGCGACCACCCAAGCCGGCTATGACATCGGCGTGGATTTCGGCCTGTATCCCGGTATCAGCACCAATGACGGCGGCAGTCCCAACATCGGCAACACCTCCACCACGCGCAAGACCGCCCTCGGCACCGCCAGCCTGGACGTGCGCCAGGTGTTCCTGACCTTCGGCAACAAGGACATGGGCACGGTGCTGGCCGGCCGTAACATCGGCCTGTTCGGCGCGGACGCCATCCTGAACGACATGACGCTGCTGGGCGTCGGCGGCGGCAACGGCAACTACGCCTCGGCGTTCAACACTTCGCTCGGCTCCATCGGATTGGGATACATCTACACCGACTGGCTCTCGCAGATCGACTACACCACGCCTGACCTCAGCGGACTGAAGGTCACCGTGGGTATTTTCGATCCGATCAATTCGCTCACTGCGGTCGGCGACCCTGCGGCCAAAAAGGCTCCGGGGTTCCATGCCAAGGTCGCGTACAAGCTTGGGACGTCCCTGTACCTGTCGGCGAGCGTGCTGACTCAGAAGCAGGCGGACTCCACCGGCATCTCCTACACCGGCACCGGCTTCGACATCGGCGGCAAGTACGACATCGGCGGCTTCGAAGGGCTCGCCTGGTACTACCACGGGGACGGCCTGGGCACGACCGGACTGTTCGTGTTCTCGGCGGACGCCGCCGGGCGGACGCGCACCTCGGACGGCTTCCTCGCCCAGGTGACGTACAAGATCGTCAACACCAAGTTCGGCGTGAACTACGGCCAGAGCAAGCTGGACCTCGCCACCGGCGAGATCAATCCGACTCTCGTCAGCAAGAACGACAAGTGGACGGTCGGCGTCTATCAGAGCTTGACGCCCAACCTGACGTTGCTGGCCGAGGTCAGCGGCATCAAGTCGGAGGCCCAGAACGGGGCGAGCAACACCAGTCACAACTTCAACGTCGGCGCATTCGTCTCGTTCTAACCCCCTGCGGGACTGTGCCAGCGACGCCGGCGCTCAGCTGCGCCGGCGTCTTTTTGTGTGTGCGCAGCGCGCACATGCCCGGTGGCGATGGCCATAGATCCCGCGGATCTGTACCCCGGATGGGTGATTTGCACGCCGGGCTGCCGCATCCCACAATACGGCGCCAGGGCCCCCGCACCGCTGAGGATGAGTACAGTCCGATGAGTGACACGACACCCGACCAGGTCGCCGAGCTGGACCCGGAGGAAGTCAAAGAGCTGCTCGACGCCGGCAAGATTCTTCTGGTCGACGTGCGCGAGCCCGTCGAGTATCACACCGAGCGCATTCCGGGTGCCCTGTTGTATCCGCTTTCGACGTTCGATGCGGCGCTGCTGCCCCCGGACGGGCCGCGCCGCGTTGTGTTCCACTGCGCCGCAGGCGGGCGCTCGCTGACGGCCGCGCGCCAGCGGATGGCGACCGGTCAACCCGCCGCTCACATGACCGGCGGGCTGGCAGAGTGGAAGGCAGCCGGCCTGCCCGTCATCCGCATCGATCCGCGCACCGGTCGACCGGCCTGAGGCGCTCGCCCAGGATCAGCCGGCACCCTCGGCGACGCCGAATATCGGGCCGCGCAAGGATCACGGTGTGCCCGGCGAGTCCGCGCCGGCTCACCAACGCGCACCGCACCAACGTGGCGCTTGCGTTCGAGCATGACTGAAAACGAAAACTCTGGCCCATCAAGGGCCGACCCCCCGCGAGCACGCTCGATCCGATCGTTCGTCACTCGCAGCGGCCGCATCACCGACGCACAGCAGCGGGCGCTGGAGCGCCTGTGGCCGAAATACGGAATCGAGTTCGAGACGGCCCCGCTGGATCTTGCGGCCACCTTCGGCCGCGTGGCGCCCCGGGTCGTGGAAATCGGGTTCGGCAACGGCGAGAACCTGAGTGCACTCGCCGCTGAGCACCGCGATCGCGATTTCCTGGGTATCGAGGTTCATCGCTCCGGCGTCGGCAGGGTTCTGCTGGCCGCAGAGGAGCACCAGCTGAGCAACCTGCGCGTGATCTGCCACGATGCCGTCGAAGTGCTCGAGCACCAGATTCCGCTGCAATCGCTCGATGAGGTGCTCATCCTGTTCCCCGATCCCTGGCCGAAGAAGCGACACCACAAGCGCAGGCTGGTGCAGAGCCCGTTCGTGGAGCTGCTGGCCGCACGCCTGAAACCCACAGGCATCCTGCGACTCGCCACGGACTGGCAACCCTATGCGGAGCACATGCTCGAGGTGTTGAGCGCCTGCCCGCTGCTGAGTAACCAGTCTGCGCAGCGGACCTTCGTGCCCCGGCCGCCCGAGCGGGCCCCGACCCGGTTCGAGAAGCGCGGCGAGCGGCTCGGCCACGGCGTGTGGGACCTGGCTTTCCGCAGGATCTGAGCAGACCGCCGAGAGCGGTGCACGTACCGCCGGCGCGCTCAGGTCGTGGGCGCGCTCAACTCCCGAAGGTGTTCCGCAGTCCGTCGATGATGAACTGCACGGCGAGCGCCCCGAGGACGACTCCCAACAGCCGGCCGGCAACATTGGCGCCCGTCACGCCCACGACCCGCATGAGCGGGTCGGCCAGCCACATGACACCCAGGGAGATCACCAGCACGAGCGCCACCCCGGCGCTCAACCCGAGAAACAGCAGCGTCTGGTCGGCAATGTTGATGGGACCGAACCACAACAGGATGGTGGCGAGCGCGCCGGGCCCGGCAATGAAGGGAAAGGCGAGGGGAAACACCGAGATGTCGGCCCGGCGACGGCTCTCAGCCTGCTCGTCCGAGGACGTGCGGCTACCGGACTCGCGCGCAAACACCATCTCCAGCGCCAGCAGGAACAGCAGCAGCCCGCCGAAGATCCGAAACGCCTCCAGGCTGATCCCCATGGTCTTCAGGAATGCCGCGCCGCCGAGGGCAAACAGCAACAGGATGCCGGCGGCCACGACCACTGCCTTCGCGGCCATGCGACGCTGATAGGCGACACTGGCCCCCTGCGTGAGCCGGCTGAACAGCGGAATCAGCGCGATCGGATCGACGACCACGAAGAACACAACAAAGAATTTCAACGGCTGCTCGAGCATGGCACCTTCGTGCGTTGCGGCGGTCCGCGCGCGGCGATCCGCGGTGTTGTGGCGTCCGCGTGTGGCGAACCCGGTTCGGGATCCCTTCAATGGCGGGAGTGAACAAATGACCTCACGGAGGTCTTGAAAGCGTCACACGTGAAGCGCAACATCGATCCGCGCTCGTGACTCCCGCGCGTGTGAGCCAAGCATAACAGCTGGCGGCCGCGGGGTACGGGTCGCGTCCAGGACGGACGCACGGACTTACCACAAGGACCGAGCATTGACGGAGGTTTGCAAGATGACGACGCCTCATCCGGGAATCGGCGAGTGGTATCGACTCAACGGCGGTGAGTTGTTCGAGGTCGTGGCGGTCGATGAGGACGACGGCACGATCGAGCTCCAGTACTTCGACGGCACGGTCGAAGAAATGGACGTCGACGACTGGAACGCCCAGTGGGACGACGGCACGCTGGAAGCGGCCGAAGCGCCGGAGGACTGGAGTGGCTCCGTCGATGTCGAGTCCGAGCGCGAAGCGCGCAACTCCGATGCCTCCGGCGAAGATCGCGAGCTGCGCGCCAGCGGCCTGGACGGGATCGATCTGTTCGAGTGAGGCTTCAGCCGTCCGCGCCGTCAGCGGGTGAGCCGGCTGCGGCGTCGGCGAGCAACACGAACCCATCTTCGATGAGCAGCGGTACGCTGCGCAAATAGGTTCCGGCGCACGGACCGGCAACGCATACTCCTGTCAGTTTCTCGAACAGCGCGCCGTGCGACGAGCACACGATGAGCGCGCCATCCGCCGTCAGGAACCGATGCGGCAACAGGTTCAACGGGTGATGCGCGTGCGGACAATCGTTGACGTATCCGCGGATCTCCGCGCCAACACGCACGACGAATCCGCGCAGCGGCCAGTCTCCTGCACCGATAGTGAAGCCGCGCGCGCCGTGCTCGTTGAGATCGCTCACGCGGCAGACAACGCGCTCGAGATCCAGATCAACCGCCATCGGCGCTCGCGGCCGCGGCGCTCGCCGCGGAGGGCGGCGTCGCAAACGGGCCGCGATGGCGCATGAAATACAACAACACCAGACCGGGCACGCTCAGGGAAGCCGTGTAGACGAAGAACGCGACATAGCCGATGTGATCCACCACGACTCCCGACATTCCCTCGAGAATCTTGCCCGGAATCGCGTACAGCGAGGAAAACAGCGCATATTGCGTGGCCGTATACTTCACGCTCGTCAGGCTGGAGAGGAAGGTGACCAGCGCGACCCCCTGGGTCGAGATCGCCAGGAAGTCCAGGGCATTGACGAGCCCGAGACCCAGCAGCGTCGGTTCCTGCCGGGTGGCGAGCCAGGCGAACCCCAGGTTGGAGGAGATCAGCAGCGCACTCCCGAGCATCAGCGTTCGCAGCAGCCCGATCCGCGCCACCAGCAGCCCGGCGATGAACACTCCCACGATCGACATCAGCAGCCCGTAGATCTTCACCACCGCCGCGATCTGATCGAGGGTGTAGTGGTGGTCGATGTAGAACGGATTGACCATCGAGCCCATGGTGAATTCGGTCAGCCGGTAGATGCCGACGAACACCAGCGTGAGCGCCGCCAACCCGAAGCCGTAGCGCCCGAAAAAATCCACCAGGGGACAGATCACCGCGCCGATGAACCACTCGCCGGCGCCGCGCAGCGACTCAGGCCAATGCGCCTTGCGCTCCAGCCATTCCACCACGCGCGCCTCACGCTCCGCGGCGCCGCGCGGTGCGACAGGATGCGGCTCTCTGATCAACAAGGTTGTCACGATGCCAACGCAGGCCAGAGCGGCCATGATCGTGTAGCTGCTCGGCCACCCCGCCTGCGAAGCGAAGTGCAGGGCTCCCGCGCCGCCGCAGATGAGTCCAACCCGATACCCGACCTGGTAAGTGGCGACCATCACGCCTTGCTGCGAGACAGGCGCTGACTCGATGCGCCAGGCGTCCAGCGCGATATCCTGGGTCGCGGCACAGAACGTGACGAGCAACGCCGACAACGCCAAGGCGCGCACCCCGGCACCCGGGTCGCTCGAGGCCGCGCTCAGAAGGCCGGCGGCGATGCCCACCTGCGCCAGAAGCATCCAGCTGCGCCTGCGCCCCAGCAGGCGATGCAGCAACGGCAGGCGCAGTCGATCCACCACCGGCGCCCAGATGAATTTGATGGAGTAGACGATCCCCACCCACGACAGCATGCCGATGGTCGCGCGCGCCACGCCCACCTGCCGCAACCACGCCGAGAGCGTCGAGAACACCAGGTAGAAAGGCAGGCCCGCCGAGAAGCCCAGAAACAGCATCGCGATCGGTTGAGGCTGCAGGTAAGTCAGCAACGCGCCGGCCCAACCCCGATCCTGGCGGGTAGCCGGCTGGCTGCCCTCGATAGCCGCAGCTGCGCGTGCGCCGCCGCCCGGCTCGTGGCGGGAAACGCAGGTGCCTTGCTTGCTCGCGTCAGTGCTCAAGGAGCTGATTCCGCGCGGGGGGCGCCGCGAGCCCTATCTTTATGCATGCGAGCATCATAGCGGCAGTGGCCGCCCCTTGCGTGGGCCGGGGTCTCATGCGAGCGCGGGCGTTGACAGCACTGCCTCTGCAGTGCACCGTGCCGCGCGACCCGACCTGAGGTGTGACCGCTCATGCAGGAGTATCAGCTCAACTTCATCGAGCTCGCGCTGGCGCGCAATGCCCTGCGCTTCGGGCGTTTCACCCTCAAATCCGGCCGTGAGAGCCCCTACTTCTTCAACGCCGGTCAGTTCAGCGACGGCGAAGCCGCTCTGGTTCTCGGGCAGTGCTACGCGAGCGCCATCACTCGCTCGGGCATCGCCTTCGACATGCTGTTCGGCCCCGCCTACAAGGGCATTCCGCTGGCGACGGCCGCCGCCATCGCACTCGCCGAGCATCACGACCGCAGCGTTCCCTATGCATTCAATCGCAAGGAAGCCAAGGATCACGGCGAGGGAGGCAGTGTCGTCGGCAGCCCGCTCTCCGGGCGGGTCCTGATCATCGACGATGTGATCACGGCCGGGACCGCCATCCGCGAATCCCTGCAGATCATCCGGGCCGCCGGTGCCGAGCCAGCCGGCATCGCACTGGCCCTGGACCGCCAGGAGCGTGGCCAGGGGGCCCTGTCGGCCGTCCAGGAGATCGAGTCGACCTACGGACTCAGGTGTGTGAGCGTGATCACACTCGCGGAGCTCATCGAGGCTCTGGCGCGCCCCGCCCGCGGACCGGCACGCATTTCTGCAGAACAGCTCACATCTCTGCGGGCCTACCGGGAGGCTTTCGGGGTTACATGAGGCTTGCCACGACGACAGCTCCGTCGGAATATTCCTCCGCCTGCTCGTGACTTGGAGGATGGGTTGCATGTCGGCTCCTGGGCCGCGATTCGCTGCAGTATTCCTGTTGGCCGCCGGCGCCTGGACGGCGGCGGCCGGCGCAGCGGCCAGCAAGACGGTGACCTACCGGTGGGTGGACGATCAGGGTATCGTGCACTACGGCGACCACGTACCCCCTCAATATGCCCAGAAGGAGCGTACGGAGCTCAACTCCCAGGGTGTTGAGTTGAAGCGCCTGGATGCGGAGAAGACGCCGGAACAGCAGGCCGCGGATGCCCGCAAGGAAGAGGTGATCCTGCGCCAGAAGCAACACGACAGCTTTTTGCTGACCACCTACACGTCAGTAGCCGATATCGAGGCGCTGCGCGATGAGCGCCTCCAGCAGCTCAAGGCCCAGCGAGCCGCCGCGGAGGCGTACGTCGAGACGCTGCGCTCGCGCCTGGCGGCATTGCAGTCGCGCGCCATGCTCTTCACGCCCTACAACCCGAAGCCGGGCTCCCGCCGCATGCCCGATGACCTGACGGAAGACCTGGTCAGAACGCTGAACGAGATGCGCTCGCAGAACGCGGCCCTCGTCACGCAGGGCGAGGAAGAGACCAGCCTGCGCAGCCAGTTCCAGGCGGACATCGACCGCTACCGCCAGCTGCACACGACGCCTGATCGCTGAGCGAGCGCCGCGGCTGCGGCCACAGGACCCCGACCGCTGACGGAGGCTGGCCCCCTGCCCGGTCAGGGGCTAGCTTCTGCCGGAGTGACCGAAGCCGCCGGCGCCGCGGGCCGAGTCGGTGAAATCCTCGACCACCTCGAGCGCCACCTGCACGACCGGCACTACCACGAGCTGCGCGATGCGCTCGCCCGGCTGGATGGTGAAGGGCTCCTGGCCGCGATTCCAACAGGACACCATCAGCTGGCCCTGGTAGTCCGAGTCGATCAGCCCCACGAGATTGCCCAGTACGATCCCATGTTTGTGGCCGAGCCCCGAGCGCGGCAGGATCACCGCCGCCAGTCCCGGATCCTCGATGTGAATGGCAAGGCCGGTCGGAATGAGCTGGGCGCGCCCAGGCTCGAGCACCACGGGCCCATCCAGGCAGGCACGCAGATCCAATCCGGCTGAGCCACTGGTCGCGTAGGCCGGCAGGGGGAAGGCGGCGCCGATGCGTGCGTCCAGAATCCGCACCTTCAGCGGACGGAGTGGGGAGCCGCTCATGGTTCAAGCCCGCGCGGTTTGAACCGCGCCACCGGCGCGCGCCGCTTCGAAGGACTTGGCGATCAACGCGATGAGCTCGCGTGCCAGCGCCAGCTTGGACGCCTTGCCCAGCTCATGGCGCCCGTTGCGCGACAGGACGACCAGTTGGTTCTCCTCGCAGTCGAACGCCTTGTCATGGCCCACTTCGTTCGCCGCGATCATGTCGAGATTCTTCTTCAGCAGCTTGGCGCGCGCATGCTGCTCGACCGCTTCGGTCTCCGCGGCGAACCCAACCACGAACGGTCTGTGCGCTCGCGCGGCAACGGTGGCGATCACGTCGACCGTCCGCTCCATGCTCAGATCCAGGGTGTCGGAGGTCTTCTTGATCTTCTGGTTCGCGGGTTGCGCGGGACGATAGTCGGCAATGGCCGCGGTCGAGATGAAAATGTCGCAGCCTTCGACCTCGCGGAGCACGCCCGCAAGCATGTCCGCGGCGCTCTCGACGTCGACACGGCGCACTCCGGGGGGCGTCGGCAGGCTCACCGGCCCGCACACCAGCACGACTTCCGCTCCGGCCTCGCGCGCCGCCTGCGCCACGGCGAACCCCATCTTTCCGGAGCTGCGGTTGCTGATGAACCGCACCGGGTCGATCCGCTCACGCGTCGGACCCGCAGTGATCAGGACACGCCTGCCGTGGAGGGGGCCGTCCCGCAGAATCTGATGAGTCGCGCGGTCGGCAAGCTCGATCGGCTCGAGCATGCGCCCGGCGCCCACTTCGCCACAGGCCTGGTCGCCCTCGGCCGGTCCGAAAGTCTGGATACCCCTGGCCTGCAGCGTCGCCACATTGGCCCGCGTCGCGGCATTCGCCCACATGACGCGGTTCATCGCCGGCGCCAGGGCAATCGGCGCCTCCGTGGCCAGGCACAAAGTCGTCAGCAGATCATCCGCCTGGCCGCCCGCCAGCCGGGCGATGAAGCCGGCGCTGGCCGGGGCCACGAGCACCAGGTCTGCCCAGCGGGCGAGCTCGATATGCCCCATCGCGGCCTCGGCGGCCGGGTCCCACAAGTCCGTCCGTACCGCATGGCCGGACACGGCCTGGAAGGTCAGGCTGCTCACGAACTGGCGCGCGGAGGCCGTCATGACCACCTGAACCTCGGCGCCCCGCTCGCGCAGCCGTCGCACCAGATCGGGACTTTTGTAGGCGGCAATGCCGCCGGTGACACCGAGGAGAATCCGTTTGCCTTGCATCGAGGGTCTCGTTCACGCCGTCGGCTTTGATTATCCGGCTCCGCCAATTGATAGGCAAAAGTCCCCTGGGGCGCAGGCGGGTCGGCCCGGAGGGGCCGGCTCAGAGGGCGACCGGCCCGACGCGCCAGCCCAAATGGGCCAGCCCAAATGGGCCAGCCCAAAATGGGCCAGCCCAAATGGGCTCGCACTTTTGCGGATATCAGGCCCTTTTTGGCCCCTTCCGAGGCTCCGCGTGGGCGGCGCACACTGATCGCCTTTCCCCCGAAGCCCCCCCGCAGATGAGCATCCGCGACTGGCCAGAGTCACAACGTCCCCGCGAGAAGCTGCTCGCCCGCGGCGCTCAAACCCTGTCGGAGGCCGAATTGCTCGCCATCCTCATCGGGTGCGGCCGCAAAGGGCACTCGGCCGTGGAGTTGGCCCGCGCGCTGATCGCCGATTTCGGCTCCCTGCGCCAGCTGCTGAGCGCCGAGCGGGCGCGCTGGGTCCGGGAGCCGGAGCCCAAGCCCGCCGCCGGACGCCGCCGCCACAGGCCACGGGCACGGATGCGCCCGGACCGCTTTGGCCTGCCGCGCTTCCCCGGCATCGGACCTGCTCGCTACGCAACCATGCAGGCTGCCCTCGAGCTCACGCGCAGGCACTATTGCGAGGTCTTGCAGGTTAGCCCGGCGTTGAGTGCGCCCGACGCCACGCGCAAGTTCCTCGTCGCCCAGTTGCGGGACCGTCCTTACGAGGTCTTCTGCTGTCTGTTCCTCGA